>Ga0209056_10006474_pt1 | contig 12098 bp, 12 predicted proteins | sample GraSoiAngelo_114_FD_185876 | JGI IMG/M metagenome (GOLD analysis project Ga0209056, IMG submission 185876) | Grasslands soil microbial communities from the Angelo Coastal Reserve, California, USA - 14_0903_13_40cm (SPAdes) (version 2) | ecosystem: Environmental > Terrestrial > Soil > Grasslands... | reverse complement strand
GGTGCCCGCGACGACCCGGAAGGCGGCTTCTTCATTCACCGCGTTCAAATCTTTCATCTTCAACTTCACGATGTCCATCACCTGTTTCTTTGTCACTTTGCCGACTTTTTCCTTGTTCGGCGTCTTGGATCCCGAAGCGATGCCAGCCGCCTTCTTCAGCAGCGCGGATGCAGGGGGTGATTTGGTGATGAACGTAAACGATTTGTCCTGGTAAACCGTGATGACCACCGGAATCACCATGCCCCCCTGCTCCTTGGTCGCGGCGTTGAATTCCTTGCAGAACGCCATGATGTTGACGCCCTGCTGACCCAGTGCCGGGCCGACGGGCGGAGCGGGGTTGGCCTGACCCGCGGGGATCTGCAACTTGATTTGTCCAACGACTTTCTTTGCCATAAATCATGCCTTCTCCACTTTCCAATACTCAAGCTCTACCGGCGTGTTCCGGCCAAACACGCTCACGGTTACCTTCAACTTGCCTTTGTCCGGGTCGATTTCCTCGATGACACCGCTGAAGTTGAGGAATGGACCGTCGTTGATCTTCACCGTTTCGCCAAGTTCAAAGCTGACTTTCGGCCTTTCCGTGTCTTCGGACTCGGCGATCTGCGCTTTGATCACCTCGATCTCTTCCGGACTGACCGGCACCGGTCGCTCGCCGCCCACAAACCCGATGATGCCCTGCGTCTCGCGAATGAAGTACCACGGCCTTTCCAAAATCTGTTGGTTCTCATCCACCAGGACCATATCGATATAAACGTAGCCGGGATGCAGCTTGCGAGTCGTCACAGTTTTCTTCCCGTTGCGCACCTCGGCCACTTTCTCCATCGGCACCAGGACTTCCCTGATATACTCCCCCATCTCTTCGGTCTTGAGTCGCTTTTCAATGCTCTCTTTGACCTTCTGTTCCTGGCCGGCCAGGGTATGGATGACAAACCATTGGCTCTGCATGAGTCGCTTTCGGATAGCTTCAATAAACAATCAACCCAGGATAAATCGGATTACGTAAGAAACCACAACATCGACGCCGACCGTGAACGCACCCAAAAGCGCCAGGGTGATCATGACCGCCACGGTCGAACCTTTCAATTCGTCCACCGATGGCCAGGTGCACTTCTTCAACTCTTCGCGCGTCTCGGCGACGTAGTTTGAAATGCGCAACAGGTAGCCCCCGCGCCACAAAAACGCGAACGCCGCGCCGACCGCCGCGACCCCAATGCCCAGCTTGACGTACGAGTCCACCGTTTCTTTCCAGGTTTCCGCGTTGGCGGAGGGGGAGGGATTCGAACCCCCGATGGCGGTTAAGCCATAACGGTTTTCAAGACCGTCGCGATAGACCACTCTGCCACCCCTCCGGATTATCGTGGCAGGGCGGGAGGGACTCGAACCCCCAACCGACGGTTTTGGAGACCGCTACTCTACCAATTGAGCTACCGCCCTAGCTCACTGCCGCATAATGTTTCGATTTATTACCAGACGAAAAAGCGGAGGCGAGGTCACCCCCCGCGCTCCTCGATTCCTTTGCGTTCAATTCAAGCAACGACTTCGCTGACGCGCCCCGCGCCGATGGTTCGACCGCCCTCGCGAATCGCAAACCGCTGGCTTTTTTCCATCGCCACCGGTGCGATCAGGTCAATGTCCACTGAAACATTATCGCCAGGCATCACCATTTCCACGCCCTGCGCCAGCTTCACGGTGCCGGTCACGTCCGTTGTGCGGAAATAAAATTGAGGGCGGTAATTGCTGAAGAACGGTGTATGCCGGCCACCCTCCTCCTTCGACAACACGTAAACTTCCGCCTTGAACCTGGTGTGCGGAGTGATGGTGCCTGGTTTCGCCAGCACCATGCCGCGCTCGACTTCCTCTTTCTTGATGCCGCGCAACAGCACACCCACGTTGTCGCCCGCCGTGGCGCTGTCGAGCAGCTTGCGAAACATTTCAATGTCCGTGGCCACCGTCTTGCGCGTGTCACGCAATCCGACGATTTCAACCTCCTCCATCTTTTTAAGCAGACCGCGCTCCACGCGACCGGTCACCACCGTGCCTCGGCCCTCAATATTGAACACGTCTTCGATGCACATCAGGAACGGCTTGTCCACCTCGCGCGTCGGGAGCGGGATGAAGCTGTCAATGGCATCCATCAGCTCCTGAATCGCCTTGGCCCCTTCGGGCTTTCCGGCCAGGGCGGCGGTTGCGCTGCCGCGGATGATCGGCGCCTTGTCGCCAGGGAACCCATACTTGGTCAGCAAGTCGCGGATTTCCATGTCCACCAGATCCAGCAAGTCCGCGTCAGCGAGATCGACCTTATTCAAGAAAACGACGATCGCGGGCACGCCCACCTGACGGGCCAACAAAATGTGCTCGCGCGTCTGAGGCATTGGGCCGTCTGCGGCGCTGACGACCAGAATTGCGCCGTCCATCTGCGCGGCGCCAGTGATCATGTTCTTCACGTAGTCGGCGTGCCCGGGACAGTCCACGTGCGCGTAGTGGCGCGTGGCGGTTTCGTATTCAACGTGAGAAACCGCAATGGTGACTGTCTTGGTAGCGTCGCGAACCGTGCCACCTTTGGTGATTTCCGCATACGAAATTGCCTTGGCCAGTTTCTTGCCGGCCTGCACTTGCACGATGGCCGCCGTCAGCGTGGACTTGCCGTGGTCAACGTGGCCGATCGTACCGACGTTGACATGGGGTTTGGTTCTTTGAAACGCTTCTTTTGCCATGCGATTTCCTGCGGTTGTTGGTTCTAGTTTTTGTTAAAGCCCGAACTGGAGCCCATGATCAGGGTTGAACTGATGACCTCGTCCTTACCAAGGACGTGCTCTGCCGACTGAGCTACATGGGCGATAGCCGGATAATTTAATCCTGACCCCCGCAAAAAACGACAAACCTCCATTAGCCCGTCCTCTTCTTTTCAAAATTGCAGGGGCCAATGGTTTTCTAGTTTTTCACGGTCCAACGACTGAATGAAATTATTTGACACCCAAGGGGCTGTCAACGGTTTTTCTTCACATTTTCCGCGCTCCATTTTCCGCCCTCGCGCCGCGCCTGGCACCCCCTATTTCGCCAGCCACTCCGCCAGCTTGTCATCGGACAACTGCCTTTGTTCCTCGCGAAACATTTTCTCCGCCCTGCCTGCGGCATAAGCATCACGCAACAAACCGGTCGCAAAGTTTCTCCCGGTGTTGTGCAACAATAGCGGGTGCGGCGTTGCCAGCGCGGCGGCCCCGGCGAACGCGCCCATTTTCCGCAGCCCCGGCGCAAACAGATCGTCGTTCAAAAGCGCCTCATCGCCGCTCAAATCGAGCGAATCACAGTCCGCCGCCACCACGTCCGCCGCCGGCGCGGCGAGCAACGCCCATAATCCAGCACGCCCCGTTCCGCAAATAGCGATTCGTCGGCCCTTCGTGTGCCTCTGCGCGAACGCGCACACCGTGACGCAATCCTGCACCCGCTCCTGCAAGTCCGTTCGATTGTAAGCGGTGAAGAACAAGTCAAACCGCTTCCGCCCTGCGGCCGCATCACCACTTGCCAGCCCACCGGTTCGAAAGGCGTCGAATAGAACGATCGAACTGCCCCGGTCCAATATCTTCTTCGCCAGTCCGGCTGGCGCGCCACCCTGGTCGAGCCATGCTGACTTGCCTTTCGGATGCGCCAGCACCACAAGGTTTCGCAGCACGTCCCGTTTCGGCGAAATCATCAACACCGGCAACCGATCGCCTTTGCCCGCGCGGCCGATCGCCAGATGCGACACCGTGTAGTTGCCGACTTTGCTCACTTCGCCCGCCTCCACCAGCAGATTGCCCTCGGGAAAATGGATCTGCAACGTGTGCCGCCACGCCGGCTCCATCACCTTCTTGAATCTGTCCAGCGACTCGCGGTCGCGCGGCCTCAACGCGTCCAACTGCGCCCGGTCCCGTTGAATCAACGAATGAATGAACTCTTTCTCAGGCAAGGCGCCGGCAGGCAGCTTCCCGTCCGGCCACACGCGCAACTCGGCGTCCGGCTCTGTCGTGTAAGCCGCTTCCTTCAGCGACGACGGGTCGCGCAATTTCAACAGCCATTTGCCGAACCACTCGTAAACCGCCTCGCGACTGGTCTGATTGTAGTTGTGATTGAAATCAAACCGCACGTAGCGCAGCCGGTCCGCCGCGTTGAGCAAGGTATAGATGCCCCCCACCGCCGGCCCTTCGACCGTCAATGTCATCTTCGTCCAGTCACCCGTGGCGGCGACGAGAATCTGCGGACGCGGCGCGGGCACGGCGGCGATTTCCATATTCGAATAATCGACGCGCAATCCGGGCGCATTCTCGCACGAGCAACCGCCCTGCATTGAGTGCGACACCATCACGATCGGCGCCTGCGCCGCCGGCCGGTCGTCCACCGCGCCGAGGATGAACGTCTGCGTGCCGCCGCCCGATGCGCCCGTGCAGGCCAGCCGCGACTTGTCCGCCCCCGCCAGCGACTCCAGAAAATCCAGCGCCCGGATGCTGTTCCAGGTCTGCAGTCCCATCAGGCTGATGTTCCAGAGCAGGTTCACCTCGTTCGTGGCGAAGCGCCGGTGCCGTTTGTAAAACTCCTCGCCCTGCGGCCAATCGGGGAATCCGGTGTCGTTATAGCCGACCATGTCGTAGGAAAACGCGATCATCCCCTGCTTGGCGAAATTGATGCACCGCGCGGCGATGCTTCCTTCGTCCGTGTCCGCCATCCGCCCGTTGGCCCAATGCCCGTGCGGGTTCAGGATCGCCGGGAACGGCCCGTTGCCCTTGTCGAGCGGCCGATACAAATTGCCCGCCAGATAAAAGCCGGGATACGTCTGGAAATAGACCTTCTCGACGCTGTAACCGTCGCGCTCGACCTTGCCAAAAACGTGCGCGTCCAACGGCGTCTTCTCCGGCAGCGGCCACAACCCGCAACTGACGAGGGTGTTTTCGCGTATCTCTTTGGCCCGCGCTTGCCATTCGGTTCTCGATTCGATTTTCGGAAACGTGCGCGGCGTGTTCAAATCCTTCACCGCGCCGGCGCGCTGATCGGAAGCGGGCAACGTTTGCGCCGGGAAAACGCGCGGCGATGTGGAAATTAAAGCGAGGAGAGCCAGCAGTGGAAAAGGGTTGGAGTTCATGTGAGTGACGCGATGTTTAACAAATCAACCGGCGGTGGACAAGCTCCACCTTTTCGTTTTTTTGTCCGCGAATCACGCGAATGGACGCGAATCAGTTTTTCAAATCGGATGCAATGAGCTGCGGAGCAGCGACGGAAGGTAGCCCACGGCTTCAGCCGTGGGTATGAGCATTGTTGTAAACATTCAGAGCCGCGCAGCGGCGAAAGAAAACCAACGAAGTAGAACCTGCGTCACCGGTGCACCCGAAGGTAATTCTGGGCTGATCCGCTGCTCGACAAGTGAGCGGGGAATCCGTAAAGTCAAGCGGCATGGCGGCAGCACTCACCAAATCCTGCAAGTGGCTGCTCATTGTTATGGGAGTCGCTCTTGTTGTGAGCGAGATACTGGAACAAGCCACCAACCTCCACAGGCTTGGTTACCTCGTAGGGTGCCTATTCCTCGCGGTCTGGGTCGCTTCATTTCCGCTTGGGGCGATTTCATTCTTTCTTGAGAAACGAAAAAAGACAGAAGAGTACACATGGCCCGTCCTGCTCCTGGTGGCATCGTCGATTTTGTTGGCGCTTGCGCTTCTCGGAATGAGGACAATGATATTGTGAATGTGCTGACCAAAAAACCTGACACTTTTCCAGGCGGCCTTTTCGCGCGTTGAATCCGCCCGCGTCGCTTTGCCTCAACCCAATGCCGCCGCTTTTTTCAACCGCTCGATCAGGAATTCGAGGTAATAACCGAAGCGTTCCTTCATTTCCTTGCGCGGCACGATGGCGTCAATGAGGCCATGCTCCATGAGGAATTCCGCGGTTTGAAAACCGGGCGGCAGTTCGGCCTGCGTGGTGTCCTTGATGACGCGCGGGCCGGCGAAGCCGATCATGGCGCCCGGCTCGGCCAGGACCAGATCGCCCACGCTCGCGAAGCTGGCCATCACACCGGCATAGGTGGGATTGGTCAGGACGCTGATGTACGGCAGCTTTTGTTTCGCGTGGTAAGCCAGCGCGCCGCAGGTCTTGGCCATTTGCATCAGGCTGAACATGCCTTCATACATCCGCGCGCCGCCGCTGGTGGAAATGATGATGAGCGGCAACGCTTTTTCCGTCGCGGCCTCGATCAGGCGCGTCAACTTTTCCCCAACCACCGAACCCATTGAACACCGAGCGCCAGGCGATGCCCGTCGATCTTGCCGATGCCGGTGACCACGGCGTCCTTGAGTTTGGTGGTCTTTTGATACTCCTGCAATTTGTCGGTGTAGGCCGCCACGCCGGTGAACCTCAACGCGTCCACGCTCGTCATCTGCGCGTCCATCTCCTCGAAAGAACAGGTTTCGACGAGGGCGTTGATGCGTTCCCGGGCGCCGATGGGGAAATGATGGCCGCACTTGGTGCAGACCTTGAGGTTGTCGTCCAGCTCCTTGTCGAAAATCATCGTGGAGCATTTCGGACACTTCATCCACAAGCCTTCCGGGATGTCGCGTTTCTTCGACTTGGTCGAACCGAGCTTCGGTTTTTTGGCGAAAGTGGTTTCGGAGCCGGCCGGTGGCGGGGTCACGGCGGGTTCGCCGGTTTCCAGGCCAAGAGTCTTTTTGCTGAAACTGGTGGTGGACATGACTCAGGAACGGGGTTGAGAGTTGAAGTTCAGGAGTTGAGCGCAATGCACCGGACGCGCGCCCGGTGTTCCTGCTCTGCTCAACTCGAATAAAATTTTCATAAATTACAATCCGCGAGCGACTGTCCAGACGCAGACTTCTCCCGCGCCCGCCGTTTGCAAAGCGCGGGCGCAGGCGCTGGTCGTCGCGCCGGTCGTCAACACGTCGTCCACTATGATAATGCGCTCGCTGTCAAGTTGGCAACCGCGCCGGACGGCGAACGCGTGGCGCACGTTGTCCGCGCGCTGGTCGCGTGTCAGCAACGTCTGCGTGCGGGTGGGCGCGACGCGACGCAGCACGCCGGTGTCCACTGGAATCCCAGTGGCGGCGCCAAGACGGGCGGCGAGCCGCTCCGCCTGATTGAACTCGCGTTCGCGCTTTTTCAGAGGATGCAGCGGCACAGGCACGATCATGTCCCAGTGTTCCGCGGCCAATCGCGGACGGGCTGCGCGGACCAGCAAATCGGCCAGAAACGGTTCAAACCAGAGCGCCCGCTGGTATTTGTAGCGATGAATGACATCGAGCACCAGCTTGCCGGCGACGACCGCAGCCCGCGCGGATTGGAAACGAAGTTCCATTTGCCGGCAATTGCCGCATTCAAACCGTGTCGTAATCTCGCCTTCATACGGCAGGCCACAACACTCACAGAACGGCGGCTTGATAAAGCGCACGCTTTGCCAGCAATGCGCCCCGACGTAGCCTTCGGACGCCGTCGTAGATTCGGAATAACAGAGTTGACAAACGCGAGGATAGAAAAACCCCAGTCCGGCATCAAGCCAGCTTTTCAGTCCGGTTTTCAAGACAAACGAGCTCACCTGGTGGAGGGTGCGTCGGCGTTTTCCGCGCGCGGCAGCCGTCTTGAGAGCAGCCACAGAGCGAGCGAAAGAACAACCAGCGCCAGCCAGCCGTCGATCAACCGGCTCGTGCCCCAAAACGATGCGTTGGCGCCCGCTGCCTCGCGCGTGAGCAGGCCGTACGATCTCAGCCAGAAAATCCACCCCGCATGCAGTCCGATGGAAAAGAAAAGGTTGCCTGTGCGCTGGTATCCCAGCGCCAGGAGCGCGCCCGCCAGCGTCAGGTTGAAAAAACCGGGCACAACCTGTCCGAAATCCACAAAGCCGCGCAGCATCGTTGGCAGCAGCTCTAGACCCGAAGCCCAGTTCATTTCAGCGGGCGACTGCGGCTTGCTCAAAAAATGAACGAGGGCGTAAATCGCGCTGCTGATCACCAGCGCGGTTGGCCAGCGACACGTTTTCCGCAACGCGCCGAATATCGCGCCGCGAAATAAAATTTCCTCCAGCACAGCCACGACCGCTGCCGTCAGCGCCGCGCTTAAAACTTTTACGATCAAACGACCGGCTGAAAGGTCCGTGTTCACCCCGCGCGCGCCAACCGCCAAAGCAACCCCGGCGAGGCAGGCCAGCGACGCAAAGCCAAACGCGAAACCGCCGGCCAGCTTGCGCCATTGGCCGGCCGGCTTCACCAGTCCAACGTCCAGCCAGGCGCGCACGCCAAGGCCGCGGAGCAGCGGCCACAGTCCGATCAAAGCCAGTGCCAACAAGGAGCGGTTGACATAGCGGTGAAACGGATTATTCGCCAGCCCTTGAAGCGCGGGAAGATGAGCGGCAAGCGATTGAACAGTCCAGTACAACCACGGTGCCAGCAGCGCGCCTCCAAAAAATACAATTCCAGTGTAAATCAGCAGCGCGCGAACCGGACGCATCGGCCAAACTTAATCTTCACGCACGTTCCGGCCAAGTCCGGAATTCGTTTCTCCAATGAAAAAGTCATGGCATGGGGTTGGCTGCCGTGTTAAAGAGCAGCAGCAATTTAAGATGCCGTTATTCGGACGTTCAGGAGCCCACGATGCCGAACTGCGCCGCCCCGGCCAGTTCGGCCCTTACTTTTTGCAGGAGTTGATCAACAGCGGCGGCATGGCCAGCATCTGGCTGGCGACGGACACGCAAGGCAGGGCGGTGGCGATTCGTCTGTTGCACCATCCTCTCCGTTTCAATTTTGCCGCCCGACGCCGTTTCCTCCGCGGCTGCGAAATACTTTCGAAAATCCACAGCCATGAATACGTCATCAGTTACATCGCGCACGGCAAAATCGACGGCGACCTTTTCCTGGCGATGGAATACGTCGAGGGCGAAAACCTGAAACTGCTCTGTGCGCGCGCCGATCCGGTGGTCACGGAAAGCATCGGCAACATTTTAATCGACATGGCGATTGCCCTCGAGCACGTGCATGAAAGCGGCTTCATGCATCTGGATTTCAAGCCGGAAAACGTCCTGCTGACGCGCAACGCCAGGGTGCGGCTGGTGGACTTCGACCTGGCCCAGCCCAAGCCGGACAAGCCCAGGAAAATGTCGGACAATCCCGGCACGCCGGCCTACATGGCGCCCGAACAAATTCGCCGCCAGCCGATCGACCATCGCGTGGATATTTTCGCTTACGGGGTCTCAGCTTACGAACTGCTCACCAATCGCAAGCCGTTTTCCGGCGATTCGCCCGACGAAATTCTGCGCAAGCAACTCGATCGCAGTCTGGAATTCTTATCGCCCCGCGAATTGAATCCGAACATCCCTGCCGCGCTGGAAAAAACGATCTTAAAGTGCCTCGAACGCGACCCGGACAAGCGCTACCCCTACTTGAGCGTCCTGGTCCGCGACCTGCAAGCGGCGCTCTACGTATAGCGTCCTGGCGAAGAAAAAACTTTCCCACTCGCCAGTTGCAGTTTCCCTTGCGCTCGGTTACTAAACGGCCATGCGATTTATCGGCAGCGTCATCGAAAAACTGCAGCGGCACCCGAAACGGATCGTCTTTCCGGAAGGGACCGAGCCGCGCGTGCTGCAAGCGGCCCGCCAGTTTTATTCGCTTCGCCTGGGCGTCCCCATCCTTCTGGGCGACCGCACGAGGATCAAAGAGGCTGCCGAACGCTTGAACGTCCCGCTCGAGGGCGTCCGCATCATCAATCCCGAGGAAAGCGAGGAACTGGACAACTTTGCGCGCCGCTTCGAACTGGTGCGCCGCTACAAAGGGGTCAAGGAACAGGAAGCGCGCGAGGCCATGCTCAAGCCGAATTATTTCGGCGCGATGATGGTGGCGATGCACCAGGCCGACGGTCTGGTCTCCGGCACGAACGAAATTTCCGGCAGCGTGTTGCGGCCCTTGTTCCAGATCATCAAGGTCGCGCCGCAGCAAACCACCGCTTCAAGCTGCATGGTGATGGAGGTTCAGGACACGCGCTTCGGTGAAAACGGTGTCATGTTCATGGCCGATTGCGGTGTTATTCCTGACCCAACCGTGGACCAGCTCGCCGATATCGCCGTCTCGACCGCAGAACTCGCGCGGCAACTGCTTGGCAAGCGCCCTCGCGTCGCCTCGCTCTCCTACTCCACCAAGGGCAGCGCCACGCATCCCTCGATCGGCAAAGTGCAGGCCGCCACCGCGCTGGCGGAGAAAAAGGCTCGCGAAAAGGGGATCGAAGCGGATTTCGACGGCGAGTTGCAGGTCGATGCGGCGTTGGTTCCGGAGATTGCCGCGCGCAAGCTGCCCGACAGCAAAGTGGCCGGCCATGCGAATGTGCTGATTTTCCCTGACCTCAATTCCGGCAACATCGCCAGCAAACTCATTCAGCACGTCGCGCGCGCCAATGCCTACGGCCAGATTCTCCTCGGTCTGGACCGGCCGGCGGCGGATGTTTCACGCGGTTCCAACGCGCACGACATCCTCGGCGTCGCTGCCATCGTGGGCGTTCAGGCCGTTGAATACAGCAAGCTTTATCCGGGCGCGGGCCAGAAGCTGCCCGGAGAATGAAGCGACCATGCCGTTCACAGCCCTTCCCTGATTGACTGCTCCAGAAGAATCTCCCGAGCCGCTGAAAAACACAACCACACCGCGCGTGTTTATCGCCGCGACGCGCCAAAATGACGGCAAGACGACCGCCTCGTTGGGTTTGCTGGCCGCGCTGCAAAACGTTTATCCCCGCATCGGCTACATCAAGCCGGTCGGGCAGCGGTTCGTTGAAATCGAAGAACAGAAGATCGACGAGGACACCGTGCTCATGGACCGCGTGTATCAGCTCAATTGCCCGCTGGTGGACATGAGTCCGATCGCCGTCGAGCCGGACTTCACCCGGAGATATCTCGAGTCATCGAATTACGACGTTCTGGTTAAACGCATTCAAAACGCCTTCGACCGCGTTGCCTGGGAAAAGGACTTCGTGCTTTGCGAAGGCTCCGGCCACGCCGGCGTCGGCTCTGTCTTCGATCTGTCCAACGCGCGGGTGGCCAAACTGATCGGCGCCAAAGTCATCGTCGTGACCCAGGGCGGCATCGGCAAGCCGATCGACGAAGTTTCCTTGAACCAGGCGCTGTTCGAAAAAGAAGGCGTCGAGGTCATCGGCGTCATCCTCAACAAGGTGCTCGGAAAAAAAATTGATTCCATTACCGAATTCGCCCGCCGCGGTCTGAAACGAAAAGGTCTCGAACTGCTGGGGGTCGTGCCCCACCAGCCGATCCTGACGCAACCGACCATGGAGCTGATTCGCGAGGAGTTCAACGCCGAAGTGCTGAACCACACGGACCAGTTTCACAATGCCGTCGAAGAAGTCCTCATCGGCGCGATGGGCGTCCAGAACGCCCTGCACCTGTTCAAAAAAGGCGTGCTGATCATCACGCCGGGCGACCGGGAGGACATCATCCTCGCGGTGGCCACGACGCTTTCCGGCGAGGCCGACGGCGGATTGGCCGGCATGATCCTCACGCGCAACCTCAGGCCGAGCAAGGAAGCGCAAAAGGTCATCAGCAAACTGCCCTTTCCGGTTCTTTCCGTCGCGGACGACAGTTATTACGTCGCTTCGAAGGTCCATGATTTGACCGTCAAAATCCGGCCCGACGACACGCAAAAGATCGCGCTGATCCGCGACCTCATCGCCCGCCACGTGGACGCGAACAAAATCCTCGCTGCGCTTTAGCATGGCCTTGCCCTTGTCCCTCAACCCGGCGCTCCAAACTCTGGCGGTCTATCAGCCGGGCCGACCGGTCGAAGAAGTCGCGCGCGAACTCGGCCTGCTCGCCGAGAGCATCATCAAGCTGGCCTCCAACGAGAACCCGCTCGGCCCTTCACCCGCCGCCCTGGCCGCGATGGAAAAAGCCCTGAGGAACCTGCACCTCTATCCGGACGGCAACGCGTTTTACCTGAAGCAAAAGCTGGCAGCGAAACTCAGTGTCCAACCGGACAACCTGATCCTCGGCAATGGCTCAAACGAAATCATCGAATTCGTCGGACACGCGTTGATGAAGCCGGGCGCCGAAGTGGTTGTATCGCAATATTGCTTCGCGGTTT
>Ga0209056_10006473_pt1 | contig 12099 bp, 13 predicted proteins | sample GraSoiAngelo_114_FD_185876 | JGI IMG/M metagenome (GOLD analysis project Ga0209056, IMG submission 185876) | Grasslands soil microbial communities from the Angelo Coastal Reserve, California, USA - 14_0903_13_40cm (SPAdes) (version 2) | ecosystem: Environmental > Terrestrial > Soil > Grasslands... | reverse complement strand
TTCTCAGAAACTGAATCAGTAGCTGTAGTGGCTATCTTGAAAGCTACTACCATCCCTTGACACGAAGGTCTTTCCTGTTGTATTTACTAACCGTGGCTTCCCTCACCGCCAAAGTCGTCCACGGTCACCGCTACTGGCAAATCATCACCTCCCAACGCATCGACGGAAAACCCCGCCAGATTGTCCTGGCTCACCTCGGCACCGCCGACTCGCTCCTCGCCCGCCTGCAACAGAAACCCGGTGAGCCCATCAAGGCACGCATCCAACAGTTCGGCTTCCTCGCCGCGGCTTGGGGCCTGGCCCAAAGGCTTCAGCTCGTCTCCCTCATCGACCGGCACGTGCCCAAGCGGCTGCCAGGCGCCAGTGTCGGTCAGTATCTGTTGCTCGCTGCTTTGAATCGCCTGACCAGTCCCCGCAGCAAGGCCCAGATGGCCCACTGGTATCAACAGACCGCTCTGCGGCGCTGGCTCCCGCTTTCTCGCCAACAGCTTCGTTCCCAGCGCTTCTGGGACGCCATGAACGCGGTCGATGAACAAGCCATCCGCAAGATCGAGACCGCGCTCAGCCAGAAACTGGTGGAGGAGTTTGGGATTGATGTCCGCTGCCTGTGCTTCGATTGCACGAACTTCGATACCTTCATCGATAGCCGCACGACGTCGGAGCTCGCCCAGCGAGGTCATGCCAAATCGAAGAGGACCGATCTGCGCGTAGTGGGCTTGGCCTTGCTGGTGAGCATGGACTTCCATATCCCACTCTTCTCCCGCGTCTATCCCGGCAACCAGCCGGACTCAGTCACTTTCGGAAGCGTCACCGAGGAACTGATTGAGCGTTACCGCTTGCTGGCCAAGAACCTCGAGCACGTCACTTTGGTGTTCGACAAGGGCAACAATTCGGAAGAGAATCTGGAGGCATTGGTCCCCAGCCGCTACCACGTGGTCGGATCTATGGTTCCCACCCAGCACCAGGATCTTCTGGAAGTTCCCCTCGACCGTTTCCAGTCCTTCGAGGATCCCCGCTTGGAGGGAGTCACCGCCTTCCGAACCTCCAAGAAGGTTTTTGGGCGTGAGTGGACCATCGTGGTCACGCGCAGCCAGGAGTTGCTCGACGGACAGCTCCGCGGCATCGCGCAAGTGCTCCGGAAGCGCCGCCGGGCCTTGTCCGAGCTGCAGTGGAAGCTCAAGCGGAGCCAGGAGCCCGGGGCCAAGGGGAAGGGTTACACCTTAAAGAGTCTCCAAGCTCATGCCCAGAATCTCTCCTCGGGCCAGTACATCCAGAAGATCCTGCGGGTAGAAATCCAGCGGCGGCGAGGAAAGCTCCAGTTCAACTATCACACCGATGCACACGCTCTGGAGAGGCTCACGGCGACCACCCTGGGAAGAAGGATTCTGTTCACTGACAACCACGAGTGGACCACCGAGGAGATTATTCTGGCTTATCGCAGTCAGTATCATGTGGAGGCCGCCTTCCGCACCATGAAGAATCCTCACTTCGTGGGCTGGGAGCCCATGTATCACTGGACCGATCAGAAGATCCGCGTCCATGCCCTCTACTGCGTGATGGCCCTGACTCTGGCCGGGTTGCTGCAGCGCGAAGCGCACCGTACCGGCCTGGAGCTCAGTTTGGAGGCCATCGGTCGGGAACTTTCCTCGATCTGCGAAGTCATCAATCTCTACGCCCCGATTTCGGGGAAGGCAGGCCGCTTTCGAGCGGCCACTACCTACACCGAGCCGACACCCACGAGCAGCCGTCTCGCCGAAATTTTCCGCTTGGACGATTGCAAGGCGCGTTAGTAACTACGCCGGCTGGCGCCTCCGATAGGCCTCACAGCCGCGCCAGGCTTGATCTTTTTCGCTCCTGCGGGGTTCCAACCGACGATAACCCGGAAACTCGCGCTAGCAGTACAAGATGGACCGTCGATTCTTGTCGCTCACAGTTATGGGGGAGCTGTAATCTGTAATCACTGAAGCCGGGACGGATCCATCGTTGCCGGTTTGGTGTACATCGCGGCGCATATGCCAGACGCTGGAGAGAACGAGGCTGACGATGGAAAGCGCTTCCCAAGTGATCTCAGCAAGTTTGGTGCGATCAAGAAGACGGCAGACGGTTTCACTTACCTCGACCCCGCGCAGTTTCATGAGTACTTCGCAGCCGACTTGTCTGCCGAGCAGGCTGCTTTCATGGCGCGATCGCAGGTGTCCAACTTAGCTGACAATTTTAAGGCCGTCATCACCACGCCTGCATGGAGAAGCAAACCGAGCTGGATGTTGGCAGAAAGCGACAGAACCATCAACCCCGACCTGGAACGGTGCTATGCCACACGAGCCAACAGCCACAAGGTCGAAGTCTTCGGCGCCAGTCACGCGGTCAATGTCTCGAGGCCGAAGGAAGTTGCAGCTCTGATCGAAGAAGCCGCATGGCATGCTCGGTAGAAGAACTCGCAATGTTAGGTATCAAGTCGCTTCAGCCCTGCTGCTAAGCCAGCCGCATTCGGAGGCGCTTACCGCCTCGGCCCAGCACGCGCAGCCAGCTCACTCAAACCAGATCTCAATCTCGTAGCCATCCGGATCGGCGACGTACGCGTAGGGGAGGCCAGGAGCAAACTCGCCGCGACGGAGCAGCCGCCCACCGGCGCGCTCGACCTCCGTAATGGCGCGGTCGATGTCGTTCGGGTCCACGAGCCGAAAACCGAAATGCGCCACGCCGCCCACCGCGCCGGCCGTGCTGGGGTCCTCCGCGAACGTCAGGATGTCGTGCCTTCCCGCCGCCTGCGTGTGAACGAGGCCATCCCCGCGCCCGTACTCACGGAGACCAAAGACTTGCTCGTAGAACCGCAGTGCACGTTCAGTGTCTCGAACCGCAAGGTTGATATGCGTGAGGCCATACGTGGGAACCATGAGTCATCCACCTTTCCAGTTATCAGTCGTCGCACTCTGTGACGGCACGGTATTGCTGAACCACTGACACACTACTACGACCGTTCTGAATGAGCAGCACCGGCGACTTTTTGGCTCACTTACGCCGGGACTTCTGCTTCACCGAAACTGAACGGATGAACAGCCTTCCGCCGCCTGTAGTTGGGAGAGGCGTTTTGGCCTGAGCAATGGCAGCCGTGATGAGCGCCTCGATTTCGGGACGCGCCAAAACGTCAGCGGATTCAACGCGGATGAATCGATTTTGAGTACCTGAACCGAGCAGTATTTTCTTCGGATCGGGGAGACTCGCACCTCGATAGAAGGACAGCCCCACTCCGTTCGCCGCTGCAGCAATCGTGACAATGCAATCTGAAGGTCGTTCCGTTGAACCGTAACTCAGAACGAAAAAGTTGTAATTGTCCCAAACCAGTTCATTTGCAGTGGGCATGCGCTTCCGCAGCACCTTGCGCACCGCTCGAATCAGCGCACTGTGCTTCGGCTCAAACTTGTTGATGAAGCTTTGGAGCTGCGTCTCGGGACGGATCGCGGCCTTCGTTCCTGGTCTCATCGTACCAGCGCAAATTCCGCAAATAACTGCTTTGCTTCTGCGATGGATGCGACCGGAACATAATCACATATGTCGCTGAACTCTTTCCAAAGCGCTTGCACCGCAAGGCTCTTATGGGCGGATTCGATGGCCTCTTTGGATTTCCATTCAAATACCTCGGCTATGGTTCCGTCACTTGCCTCCATAATGACTGCCTCACGAGGAGTGACCAGACCCGCGGCACACTCGCCCCATGACTTGACTCCTTGCCGGTGCTTGTTCTTGGGTGGCTTTTGCCCAACTTCCTGACGCGACTGACACAGCAAGAGCGAGGACTGGCGACACAAACCATTTTAGATTCATACCTCGCGTGCTCCTTCCCTGTGGAGAACCGGTCTCTTTCGAATCACTTGAGACGACTGGTTTGCGTTCAGTCATTCAAAAATAGCAGTTGTAGATTTGGGTTTCTCTCGCTATTGTGACAATTAACGTCGGAAAAGTGTCAAGCATTTTGCGCGTCCACGGACGCATTTTGAGACTTATCGATTTCGTTCTGGAGTACGTTCGTGCCCTGGCCTATGGCCCTGGCACTAGAAAAGGGCAGATAGGCGCTCAGGTCTTGGGGCATTAGGACTTCCTCCAGAGCGCTCTCCGCTCCATATCCCCCGGCCTGCAACAGATAGTACTGCGAGTTGTGGCGATTGACGATTCGGCTCTGCAAGTCCTTCTCAAGGACTCACTTTAAAGAAAAATGGGTCGATCGAAACGTCGACGTGCGTCACACCGTCCACGTCGAACAAAGTCTTCGTGGCCGTGCTATGGTTTCTCTGAAAAACCACGCCATTCGGAAAATTCGCCGGGTCCGGAGTATTATTGGCAGAGAAAACGCCGTAGAAATCATTTCCGATAGCCATGAGATGGAGATAGTCACCTAGATAGGGAAGCGTCACGTTTGGAGGATTGTTCGGCGGCACATTTGCGGGGGTCGTCGCGAGGACCAGATCATTCCACGTTGTGCCGCCATCTTTTGACGTTTGGAAATGTGTTACCCAGCGGTTTGCCGCGCTCACATGGTTTGGTTTGAACGGCCCCGTCAGTTGCTGATATACGAAGCCCACCACACCACTGCTATTAATCGCCACTGCTGGGTTTGTTGCGTTTGTGACGGTCAGCAAATCGGCCTTCGACCAGGTTTTGCCGCGATCCACGGACTTGACGAGATGGATTGTGTAGTCGGTCTTTCCTACGCGGTCGGCCCAAGCAAGAAAGACCGTGCCACTTTGTCCGCTCCTGGGATCAACCGCAATCGTAAGAGTGCTCCCAATACGCTCTTGCCCAAAGACGGGCTGGTTTAAGAACGGAATCAACCGATTCTGGGCTACGCGTGTTCCCACAAGACCGTCTGTCGGATCGGTAAGCGCTGCGAATGCCGGATTGCTGCCGGCGAGCTTGTCGTCGCGGACGACAACCACGTCATAGCGCAGATTGCTATTCGTCGTCCCGCTAACCCTGCGCAGAAATGCACCGTACACGGTACCGTCCGAATGAATCGCCGGACGGATCGAGGGGGCATCCCCGCCAGCGGCCGGGCGCACGTCAACAACGCTGTTCTTAAATGGAGCCCGGGCAGTACCTGCGTTTCCCGATACATCCATCGTGGCAGATTGCGGCTGGTGATTGAAATCGTTATCCCCGCAAACGACGACGTCCACGGACCCGCCTTTGCCATCCGGCACAGTGGCCGCTTGAATGTACGGCTGGTCCACTCCCTGACCAGTACGGTCAACGAGTACATCCATTGGCAAACCGCTTAAGACGTTGTTCGTCCGCAAAATGTTTAGCCTTGGTGCATTCGAAACAATTGGCGTTCGGATGATCCCGGCGTAAAGATTGTTGCTCGAGCTGCCGAATCGCAAAGTAATATCTGCGGTCATCTGGTCGCTCGGCACAATCGCATGTAAAGACCAGGTATTACCTCCATCCGTCGAAACATAGATTGGTGCATCCCCTGATCTTCCGGGATTCGGGGTGAAGGCAGATGCGACCATCAGTTGGGGATTTGCAGGATTCACAGCAAGGTTTGGCTCGCTGTCCGGGTTGCTCTCGCCGCTCAAGGATCTTGGGATAAGATTTACAACCATCACATTCGCAGGCATGGGACTAGCCCCCTATGTCGCACTCGTCCGATTCCGAGACTTAACGGGTCCCAGTTCCAGGTATTCGACTGAGAAGTTTCTGGATTTGGCCAGGGTGATCCCCTAGTTCGAAATCTTCGGGATGCAAGACGGTATAGAAGTCAGGAGTTGCGCCCACCGGTACAGCGCGAGCTTCAGTGCCCGTTGTATTGAATCCGCCGTGGAGAAGGAAGTAGCCACTCTGACCAACCTCAAGCTTCGGCGCTTTGTGCCACATTCGGTCTTGGCTTGCCGGAAACCGCACAACAATCTCCTTTTTCCCCCGGTCCCCTTTGTGGACCTGATCGATGTCAACAACAGCCTCTCGCCAGTCGGGATCATGTTCGCGAGTGGAAGGACCCGCTTTGGGATCGCCGAAAAGACGAACGCTGACGATTCTTCCAGACACAACCATGTCGGCTCCGTCGTAGTGCTTCCGAGTGTCGCGGTCCTCCAAATGGGTAATTGGGTCCTCTTCCGAAGGACGCAACGCTGCTGTTTGAGGGCCCGGCGGGTGATGGCCGAGGGATCGAACCGCGATGCCTTCATTGCCAAACAGCCAGGCGTCGGTGAAAAAAACCGCTTCGTCTCCGACCTTCACCTCAGCCGGATTAGCGAACTGGACGGTAATGCTGTGTCCGGTGTAGTGGCTCAATGCCTTTGGAGACTGAATCGTTTCTTCTACGCGGACCACGGCAGTCTTCGAGGTATCGCGAACCTCGGGTAGAGTCGCGGCATTCAGCTTCTCTACTTTGCCGCGGAAGACGAATCTTGCCTTATCAGCCAAATCTTCAGGACTGGAAGTATTGGGCATCGTCCCCTCCTTGGTCCAATGGCAATGCTTTTCGTTCCGGGCTAGGATCGCTGCACTGCTTGCCGAGAGCGTCTTAAGAAGCCTAAAATCCTTGGCATCACAAGCGGAGCCAGTAAAATCAGAAGAAGCGCCGAAATGCAGGCAGCTTCAAGGCTACCGCTCCCGCCATCGGGTGAGATCCCAAAGAATCTTTCAAAGTAGTCCATATGGCACCTGCGTGATTCATCAAGGTCACTTGACACATTGCTCCGAGGTTGGCCGGAAGCCGAGGGGTAATATTATGGACATTGGTATTTGAAGTCAACGGTATTTGCGATGAACTGAACCACTGACGCTTGCACCATTGGTTTCCTCAAACCCAAAGCGTCGTTGCTCTCGAGCCTTCCATGAATTTCCCGGCGCTAGAGTGAAACCAACCGCGGTATCGACATGTAGTGCAGATCAAACTGCCGACGTTTCATTCAAGCAGAAAAAAATAACGGTTTCTATCTAAACGTGCTCAAGAATGCTTGCCAGACGCGCTCATCAAGGGTAGTGCTGAGAATGTTCCGGGTTGAAGGAGAGTGGCCGTACGGATAGAGTAGCTGAGCATGGCCAAGCGCGTGGTCATTCTCGGCGGGGGCGTGCGGGGTTGAGCGCGGCGCACGAACTCATCGAGCGAGGACCGGACCCACTGTGACCACCTGCGGTCCGGCTATACAGACTGTTTGCGGACCTTAGTTTCTGTCTTCATTCCAAGCGCATACTTCACGAAATCTTTGAGCGCGTAATTTGGGCTACCCTCTGGATACCAGTTGGGCGCCAGGCTCAACAGAGAGTGGTTGTCGCCAAACATGAGACCGAGGAATACCTCTGCCACGATACGGCCACCGACCTGCCCCAGCTTGGGCGTTGTAATTGAAACATTCTCTTTCACAGGAATCCTGACAGCCTCTTGCTTCTTCATCGCTTCCGCCAGAACATAGACCCAGAGCGGACAGTTGTTCGAAAACGCCTTGCTTATGGTCGTGATACTGACTGGTTTTTCGCCCGCCGCCGGCTGGTCGACTCCCTTACCAATGAGGATTTCTTCGTCTTCCAAGGGCTCCACGCCCATGGCCTTGGCAACATGTTGGGCCGATGGAAGGCCCATGCGCCAACCACGCAATAGATTCCGAGCAGGGAGGGAGGAAGGATTGCTCGCAACCGAGAGCGGGAGGTTCGAGAGCGGATTCGCCACGGATGTGTCGATCCTATAAGCGAACTGAAGCCTCTTTTTATTGTCATCGGCACTGCCATCGTAAGTACGCACATCAATATCGATGAAACGTCCCCAATCAATGCCCCAGGCCGGGTTCATCGCGCGGAACCCGGTCAGCCCTTCGGGGAATCCCGGCGCTGGCGCGGGCGGGGCGCCGACCGGGAAAATGGGCAGAAGAACAGAGTCGTTCAGACGATAGTCTGGCCGAATCATAGAGTGGCCCAGTCGGTACCCAGCAACCGAGAACTCCACCGGCAGAAATGGCTCGTTCTTCCAGTGAAAGAATTTGAGTTTGCTCTGATCGTAATGTCCGTCAGTTTTCAGGTCGTTAAGGACAGACGAACGAATGATCCGTGGCAAGAAATCGTTGAGGACCACGTACTGATAGTGGAAGCGAACTAACTTTTGAATATCCTCAAACGGCAAACCGGGATTGTCGGCAAGAGTACGATTGTGGAAGCGCAGGAAGAGCCCTTGGAGTTGAGAGACAATAGTGTTCTCATCATTTCGAGGATCTCCGATGAGAGCCCTGCTGGGATTTGCATTATTGCGCGGTAGGTCCGTCGCATGGGGGTCACCGCCACCCTTTATGGGACTTCCAAGAAGAAAAGCATTCCCACCGTCGTATAGATAAGGTTGATCATCCGGTCCCCGTCCGTAGACATTGTCCAAATCAAAAGCAGGGGTACGAAAATCCGTTAACGCATCCGGATCGTCCTGTTTTTGCAAGCTGCTCGCGGGGTCAAACGTTATGTCGTGATCGATGAATTGGCCCAAGTACGTATAGAGTGATGGAATTCCGCTCTCTTCTTCGTCCTTTCCATCTTTCGGCGGATCAAACCCAGCCGACATTGCCTGCCCTAGCTTTGTAAGGTTGGCCACATTCTCGTCCTCGGTGACGCCGAATTTGGCCGGGGCAAGTGAGCGAAACAATCGCCCAAAACGTCCTTGAAACAAAGGTGAACTCTTGGCAGACATCAATCCACGGATAGGTGTGCCGTGTCCCTGACTCATTTGGGGACCTCCATGTAGGTGCTTAAATATGGAGTAATTCGGAAAAGCGCAATCTCTGCAGCGAGAACTTGCGGAATCTCGAAACTCCAAAGTTAGACTAGCTACCTGCGACCGCAGTAACTCATCTCCGATTGCCCAGGTGGCGATAGTGCCGAGTCTACCTATCCTCTACCTTTTGTCAAATGAAAAGAGCCGTGCGACACGAGCGATCCGCAGTTCGACCCACTGGTCAATCAGGGCCTGGACAGAGCGATGAAAAAATGGGCGGGAGATACGTCCAACGCGGGATAGTTGGAGAGGTTCGGAGTAATTCTGAGGAGAGGAGCGCGCCCATGGAGTCCCTACGATTTTTCCCACAACGAAGAAGAGGCGAAAGCCAGGCCAAAATCATCGCTAGCCACATCTAGTTCCTATGGTCTCTAGCGAGGTTTGGCTTGACCCTCCTCTCCTCGCTGTCTCGACCAACTAACCACCACCGCAGCGGCTGGTCTGCGGGGCCGATTGCTATTTCGCTGTACATGAATCCCTTCTGGGCGCAAGCTATCTGCCATAGAGTTTGTGGCATCGTAGGAACAGGGGATGCCTTTGCTGACTGGGCCAATGGCCATAAGCAATACACTTTCGCGACGGATCAATGCACAGGGCTACAAGACTATGAGAGCCCAAATCGCGGCATGTTTGTTGTGCCTGCTGATTGTTGGGGCATCTCTCGACGGGCTGCCCAATCCACCGGCAGTCAAACCGCAAGGCAGTCGGAACAACCTGGTTTCTCAGCTTCATTCCCATGTGCCCTTTGCAGCGAAGAACCACACATCCGATTGCCCAGCCTCCGCCCCTCACATTCAGGCCGGCTTGTTTTCGTTTGGGCAGATTTTCGAGGGTAGAGGACCTTCCTACGACCCTACCTTTGTGCATCAAGCGACAGACACCTCTCCTCCCTCTTTTTGATTCAGGTACGCGGATCAAGGGATGATTGAGGGACGGATCCGGCCATGAATTCTGTAGACAGCGAAGTCCCTCTTGTCCACGGTGAATATTTTGCGCATACCTTCTCGTTCGGCAATCCGGATAAGCGCTGCGTCGGCAAGATCCATCGGACGATCGGCATATTTCCGCAGAAGTTCACGGATGCGAGGCAAATCGACCAAGCCAAGCGGCAGCAGCCCCAGCGCCTTCCTCACCAACATCTCCCATAAAGCTTCCTGGGCCGCCGGCAGATCGTTTAACAGGTACATCGCTTCGGTCAGCGGCGGCCACACCGTTGCCAAAGGTTCCTGCAAACTCTTCAGAGTCGACACACATTGCTCATGGTATTGGTCATCTGCGTCCACGAGAGCCACGAGGGGCCCCGCATCCACCAAGATCACTGAGAGCCCCGTCGGCTCTTTAGCAGGACGGCGAACTGACGGCCCGCTCCCGCCGAGCGTTTTCGGTTTCCGCCGTGGACAATTCCGATCAAATCCGAAACCATTTCATAAGGCGATCCAGTTGGTTCCTGCTCTTCGATCCATGTCTCGATCGCCTGGCGAATCACCTCCGACGCGGACACTTGCTTGCGGCGCGCGATGCGGGCGATACGCTGTCTGGTTTCCTTATCCACCCTCAATGTCACTGGAGATGGCATAACATTGCCTCGGAGTGTTAGCTTAATGTATTACGGGCTGTAATACAAGAAGGTTGCGCCAGGTTGCGCCTGAGAGACGGCATCGCAACTCCATTTTTGTCACGGTGTGCTCCTGATTCCCGCCCCAGCCGAAACGGTCACACCGCGGGGCGGGGTAGCGCGTGTGGGAGACTACTTGAGCAGGTGCACTGTTTTGTGTCTATTCTGATGGGAATTAAGTGCGGCGCGCTCGAAAGTGTTTTAGAATAAAACGGTTACAAGGATGGGCGTGTAGCTCAGCTGGGAGAGCATCTGCTTTGCAAGTAAGCAGGTTAAATCACATAAGTGCCGCATCTGGTGTCGCTTACGCGGACCCGCGCGGTGCAACCACCCTCTCGAATTGGACTGACGTTGGACTGAAACCTCGTTGCTCACGTCTTTTGGGACAACGCCGTCGTGCGCGCCATGCGGATTCTCATCGGCGGAATGTCCAGGCAGCGCTCGAACCTGGAGCTGTCGTTCGCCAAAACTCCGCCAACAGCTGAATGTCCTGCGTTACGCGAGCCTTTCCGTATGGTGTTCATTTCAAACGCGCTCTTAAATTCTGGCGAGGCACAGGCCCTGGGAAGTTCCTCGAACGTGTTGGTGTAGACGGCGGAGAAGCCGCCACCGGGGGCCACTGGGCAAGCCGGACGTTTTATGGCGCGCTCGGTCACTGGCGATGTCGATCAAGAAGCGCCTCTCGGGCCTTCACCATTCCCGATAGTTCCCTGACCTGATGTGATTGTAGTCCTTGAAAAAGTCTATCTCCCATATTTTCTTTCCCGCGCGTCTAGGGTGGTGTTTAAAGAACTCATTCCTTTCTCGAAAATGAGTGGATATTGCAATCTTCATTCCATCCTCCGATTGATAGTCAGAACTATGGATGACAGCCCTCTTCATAGCACTAAACACTGCTTCGATAACGTCCAGGAATTGCGCGCTCGAGGGGAGAGAGACGATCTCAATGATCGGCCCGGATCTGTTTGCCTTGTTGACCGTGTTGAAGGCGTCGGCCCACTCCACCAATGCGTTTGATCTGTGCCAAGAGGCGGCATCCCAAGTCAGGTAGATTCTGGATTTATTGTGATACTGGTTGAAAAGTATCTCGGCCAGATCGATGATGCCCGCAGAGTCTTTCGTACTGCCATAAAGCCAGATTACTTGGTTGGTGATGGCACTCAAGGCTCCATATAGTGTGATAGACCCCTTCGAGCGCTGATTCTGAGGGTAGGTGGGCGTCTGTCCCTTTGGTGTATAGCATCTGGCTCCGTACCGTCTGACCTGAGGCGGCCCTAGTTCGTCTATAAAGAACAGATCCTCGTCAGCTTTCAGTGAGTGAAGTGTTCTCAGTAATAACTCAACTTTTTCTCGATAGTTCGGATCTGGGCTTGTTAGAACTTTTCGCGATTTTTTCCAGCGCAGACCAGCCTGCTTCAACAGTCGGCTGACGGTACTTTTTGAGGGTCGCTGGCAGTAGAGTTTTCCGAAAGCCTCCGCGAGGCTTGCTTGCGTCCAGTTGCTTCGGTTGATTCCGTAGGCACTCGGTTTGTGGTGTAGGATTTCAATGAGCGCTCTTGTTGCAAGCCGTAATTCGCTGGCTACCGTTGGATTCCCCGCTCTAGCACTGCTTGTTTGAGCGGCACCTGCCGGGGAGTCCGGAGTGGCCTCGGGAGGAGGTTCCTCACTTGAGATTCGGAAAATGAGCGAAACGAGATCGGTGAATGCCTTCTGGAGTTTTTTCTCTGCGGCAGCA
>Ga0209056_10006471_pt1 | contig 12100 bp, 11 predicted proteins | sample GraSoiAngelo_114_FD_185876 | JGI IMG/M metagenome (GOLD analysis project Ga0209056, IMG submission 185876) | Grasslands soil microbial communities from the Angelo Coastal Reserve, California, USA - 14_0903_13_40cm (SPAdes) (version 2) | ecosystem: Environmental > Terrestrial > Soil > Grasslands... | reverse complement strand
TGCGACGGCCGCGATTCCGGGCAAGAAGGCGCCGGTGCTCATCACCGCCGCCGCGGTGCAGGGGATGAAGCCGGGGTCGGTCATCGTGGATCTCGCCGCGGAGACGGGCGGCAACTGCGAGCTCACGCAGGGGGGCGCCGAAATTGTGCGTAACGGGGTCGCGATTCTCGGTCCGCTCAACCTGGCGAGCACGGTACCGCTCCACGCGAGTCAGATGTACGCGAAGAACGTCTCGGCATTTCTCGGGCACATCGTCCAGGACGGGCGACTCCGCCTCGACTTCGAGGATCAAATCATTCGGGAGACGTGCGTGACGTACGCAGGCGAGGTGCGCAAATCATGAGTGATTTCGGATCGATGCTGTTTGTCTTCGTCCTCGCGACGTTCATCGGTCTGGGCGTGATTCGCCGGGTGTCGCGCCTCCTCTACACTCCGCTGATGTCGCTCACCAACGCGATCTCGGCCATCGCCGTCGTCGGCTCGATCGTCGTGACGGGCGCGGATCACCCGCTCACGATCCGCATCCTCGGGGCGGTCGCGCTGTTCGCTTCGATGACCAACATCGTCAGCGGCTTCATGATCACCGATCGCATGCTCAAGATGTTCAAGAAGCAGTGATGCACATCATCGGAGAGCTTGCGGCCGTGGTGGCGACGGCGCTCTTCATCTTCGCGCTGTATTGGATGAACGACCCCAAGACGGCGCGCCACGCCGTCGTCGCCGGCGTCAGCGGCATGTTGGTGGCGGTGCTGGCGACCTGGATCCAGCCGGAAATCGTCCATCACACGTGGGTCGTCGGGGCGATCGTGGCGGGATTCCTCGTCGGCGTTCCACTGTCGCGTGTCCCGCTCACCGCGGTCCCGCAGCGGACGGCGTTGTCGCACGCGTTCGGTGGTCTGGCAGCCGGCCTCGTGGGAGCGGCCGAGTATTTCCTGTGGGTCGGCCAGCGCAGCGGTGGGGCCGTCACGGTGGAAATGACGCATTTCCGCATGAGTGCGTTGGCCGCGGAAGTGATTCTCGGATTCCTGACGTTCACGGGGAGCCTGATGGCGGCGGGCAAACTGCAGGAAGTCCGTTGGATTCCGCAGCGGCCCGTCACCTACCCGGGACAAAATGTCGTCAACATCGGCGTGCTCGCGATCGCGGTCGCCCTGGGCGTTGCCGTCGTGTTGCACCCGGACGCGCCGTGGGCCCGGCAGGCATTTCTGGCGATCGCCGCGCTCGCCCTCATTTTCGGCGTGCTGCTCATCATTCCGATCGGCGGGGCCGACATGCCGACCGTGATTTCGATCTTGAACGCCTACGCGGGCCTCTCGGCCGTCGCAATGGGCTTCGTGCTCGACAGCAAGCTGCTGGTGACGGCGGGCGCCCTCGACGGCTCGAGCGGCCTGATCCTGTCGATCATCATGTGTCGAGCGATGAACCGCTCGTTCACCAACGTGCTGTTCGGGGCGTTCGGAAAAGCGCAGCCGGCGATCGCGGCAGGTGAGCAGAAAGAGTGGAAACAGGAGACCGTCGAGGGCGCGGCGCAATTGCTCGAGCAGGCCCGCAACGTCGTCATCATTCCCGGCTATGGCATGGCGGTTGCGCAGGCACAGCACAAGGTCCGCGAGCTCTACGACGCCCTCACGAAGCGGGGCATCGACGTCAAATTCGCGATTCATCCCGTCGCCGGCCGGATGCCGGGGCACATGAACGTGCTGCTCGCCGAGGCCAACATTCCGTATTCGGCGCTCGTCGAAATGGATGAGATCAACCCCGAGATGCCGCAGACCGATGTCGCGCTCGTGGTGGGCGCGAACGACGTCGTCAATCCGGCGGCGCGCTACGCCAAAAACACGCCGATCTACGGCATGCCGATCATCGACGCCGACAAGGCGAAGACCGTACTCGCGGTGAAGCGGAGCAAGAATCCGGGCTTTGCGGGAATCGACAACGAGCTGTACGTGCAGGACAACACCTGGATGCTCTTCGGCGATGCGAAGGCCGTGCTTGGCGACCTCGTGAAACAGTTCGCGGGCGCGGGGATCCACGGATGAACGTCACGACCCTGGCGCTGATTGGTGTTGTCATCCTCGTTGCCGCGCTGCTCTCCGGCTTGGTCGAACGCACGCGGTTTCCTCAAGTCGCGTTGTTTCTCCTGCTCGGTCTTGTTATTGGACCGCTTGGTCTGGGGCTCGTTCACTTCGACCTGCACTCGCAAATCCTGCAAACCATCGCGACGCTCGGTCTCGTGTTGGTGCTGTTCACCGATGCCGTCAGCGTGAACTTCTCCGAGGTGCGGCGCAACCGCGCGCTGATTCGTCTTGTCCTCGGCCCCGGCACCTTACTGACCGCCGCAATCATTGCGCTAGCGGCTGGGGTCCTGCTTCGCCTGCCACCCGCGTTTGCGGCGATTCTTGGCGCGTCGCTCGCGTCGACCGATCCCGTCATGATGCGTGGGCTACTGCGAGGCGCGCCGGATGTGCCCACCGAAGCCCGCCACGTGCTCGCGTTGGAAGGCGGACTCAACGATCTCGTGCTGCTGCCGATCGTGCTCGTCGCCATGGAAGTGATTACGCGGACCGCGACCATGACCGACTGGGCGCCCGCCGCCATCAGGCTCTTCTTGCTTGGCCCCGCCGCAGGTGTCGTAATTGGATTCGCCGGAGTGGCGGTGCTGGAGCGCGTGCGCCGCTGGATGGGTGTCCGACGGGACTACGAGTCGCTGTATGCGCTGGGGCTCGCGTTCACCGCGTACGGCGCGGCGGAAGCACTGCACGGCAGCGGCTTTCTGGCCGCGTTCGCCGCGGGGCTCACGATCGCTGCATCGGATGCCGAGCTCTGCGACTGCTTCCTCGACCTGGGACAGGCGGGCGCCGAGATGTTCCTGCTGTTCACCTTCGTCGCATTCGGCAGCTCCCTGATCTGGACGGGGCTCGCGGGGTTGGGAGTGCTCAGTCTCGCGTTCGCGTTGGTCGCGTTGGGTGCCCGGTCCGCCGTTCTCGCCGTGTTGCTGCCACGGCGGCTCGACGCTCGCAGCCGCCGGCTGATCGTGTGGTTTGGACCGCGGGCGCTCTCTACGCTGCTGCTGGTACTCCTGCCTGTCTTTGCCGGTCTCCCGAATGCCGAGTCTCTGTTCGCGCCAGCAGCGCTCGTCGTGCTACTCTCGGTCGTAGTGCATGGCGGGGCGCTGATGGTGTTCGAACAGAAGCATCCAGTGCCGCAGGGAACGGCACCGCCGCTCGAGGCATCGCGGATCGCACTCGATGAACTGAAGGCGCTCGAAGCGCGCGGTGAGCGCGTGATCCTACTGGACGTACGCAAGGAAAACAGTTGGAACGAGAGTGACCAAAAGGCGCGTGGGGCCATCAGGCTGCCACCGGACAATGCTGCGCAGCTCGCTGCCGAGCTGGCGCTGCCCCGCAACGACTGGCTGGTCGCCTACTGCACCTGAAACAATGAAGCGACAAGCGCCCGGGTGGCGCGAATGCTGCAACAGGCCGGCTGGCCGAAGGCACGCGCCCTCGTCGGTGGCTGGAAGGCATGGCTGGACGCCGGGATGCCGGTCGAGCCGAAGTAGTCGCGGCTCGACCGGCCTCCGGCAGCTAGAACGTCACGGTCGCCGTGACGGCGTCCTGCTGTTTGCGACACTGCGTTGTGGCGATACAGACGACGCGTCGCGCATCCGTCCAGACCGGATGCACGCCGTGCGCGCTCGCGGCCACGCCGTTGTAATCCCCGATGAACGTGCCGCTGAAGCCGATGTTCGGATCAGTCGGGCCGGAGCTGACCAGGAGCTGCTTGCCGAAATTCTGGCCGCTCATAGAGGTCGAGAGATAGGTATTGAGCAACCGATTCCCCGGCGTATCATCGCGCTGCTGAAACTCGACCTGCACGACGCCGTTCTCGGCGACCGCGATCCACGGATACACCTGATCGGCGGTCGAGAGATCGCTGTTCACGACCGTTGAGCCGCTCCACGTCGCGCCGCCATCCGTCGAGCGACTGAACCGGACGTCCGCATTCCCGCTGCGGTAATCTCCCCAGACGACGTACACCGTGCCTGTTGGTCCTACGGCGATCGAAGGGAATGAATTGACGCGCCAACTGGAGTTCTTGAGCGCGCAGCGACCATCGGTGTTGAAGTGATCGCAGATCTCGATGATGGCATCGATGCGGGCGGGATGCGCGAAGGTGTTGCCTCCGTCCAATGACTTCGCCACCATCGCCTGACCGTTGAACCCCGTGCCGTTGCCGTTCTCGAACACGACGTATACCTCGCCGCTTGGCCCGACGACCGGCACGGATCCCTGATTGAAGTTCAGATCCGGCGAGGACACGACGTGCGGACCGCTCCAGGTCGCGCCGCCGTCGTCCGAGTAGGACAGCACGATGGGCGATTCGATGTAGCTGTCGTCCGCGCGGTTGAACTTGAACCGTGTCCAGGTGACGTAGATCCTGCCACGATGCGGACTCGCCGCCCGCGTATCCACCGCAATGAATTCCTTGTCGTTGAAGTAGCCCACCAATGGGTCGCTGCCGCCCGATACGGTGGCGATCACGGTGCCCGCCGGTTGTAGCGTCTTCAAATCAGTCGTCTTGCTCACGAATAGCGCGGTGGTCGAGGTCGCATTCGTGACGGGGGTGAAGCCGAGGCAAACGTGGTAGCCAGTACCATCCGGCCCGAATGCCGTCGCCGGATCGCCGCCTGCAACCGCGCCCGGTGGCACGGTGGTGCCTTCGCCCACGTCGTTCCACGTCGCCCCGCCGTCCCTGGACGCGTATATGCCGCACGCTGCCAGGTCGTGGCGATAATCGTTCGACCCGGAGAGCAAGCGGTTGGGATTATTGGGATCGAGGGCCATGGGCGTTTCGTTCTGCGGGAAATAGGTCAGGTCCTGATTCGCGACGACATTGGGGCCGACGTTCTTCGCGGGACCGGAAGGGTTGCCGCCGCTTTGCGGGGGCGCGTTGCCATCCTGGTTTTTGAGCGACGGATCAACGGTCACGACGCTGGAGAGATCGAAGATGTGATCGCTGCCTCCAATCAGATCGGCGCGCACCCCAGGCGCCACGGTGTGAGAGTGGTCAACGCAGGCCGCGGCGAGGAGAGCGCAGACCGCGACGGCAGGCCAACGGTTCATGGATGCCTCCGGCGGGAGTGAATGGTCTCGAACAGGCGCCGGAGATATTACACAGGAGTTTTACGGGGGTTGCGGCGGCCTCAATGATCAACGCTTCCAGGTGTTATTGTCGCGATTGATGTCCGGATAGATCCGTTTCGGATCGAGGACGGCACTCGTCAGCCGCTTCGCCGTCGCCAGCCGATAGGTAAACCGCGTGCCTAGGCTCCACATCTCGAGCGGGAGGTTGCGGGTTTCGGTCGACCCATCCGCATACCGCAGGTCCAGCGTGACCGGCAGCACCATCTGCCCGCGATTCGAGAGATAAAGGAAGGTGGTGTCGTCTCGGGCACGGACGGAGTCCACCGCCTGATCGAGCCGCGACGTCGTGTAGATCCAATTGCGCCAGAACCAATCGAGGTCCCTGCCGGTGACGTTGGCCATCGTGCGGAAGAAATCCGCGGGTTGCGGATGTTTGTGATTCCAGCGGCGCGCGTATTCACGGAAAGCGCGATCGAACTCCTCGTGTCCCACAACGGCCTCGCGCAGGATCGTGAGCATCAGCGCCGGTTTCTGGTACGCGGTCCAATAGAGCTGGCGGACCTCGTCCGGCTTCGTGATCATCGGCTGTTCGCTGCTCGGAATCGCCGTGGCGGCGTACGCCGCGAGCAACTCGCGTCGCACGGTGTCGCCATAGGCGGTGCCCTTGAAGAACGCTTCCGCGGCGTCGTAGTCGGCGAACGTGTTGAATCCTTCGTCCATCCACGGATAGCGGCGCTCGTCGGAGCCCACCTGCATCGGGAACCACTGGTGGCCGAGCTCGTGCATGAGCACCCAGTACTGATCCTCCCGCTTCTGGAGCGAGGGGCAGTATATGATCATCGGGTACTCCATCCCCTCGACCAGCCCTTCCACCGCCGAGACCTGCGGCCAGGGATAGTGCCCCAGCGCGTTCGAGAAATGCTTGAGCGCGAACCGCACCATCGCGTTCGCTTCTTCCCACGGCGGCGCATCCGCATGATAGAACGTCTGAATGAGGATCCCGTCCCAGCTGCTCGCATCCCAACGCAAGTCCGGGCCCGCGGCCCACGCGAAGTCGCGCACCTCGCTGGCGGTGAATCGCCACGTCCGTGTGCCCGGCACTCGGCGCGTACCGTTCGCGATCGCCTCCGCCCGTGTGATGATCGGCACGACTTGATTCGAGCTCAGCGCGCGCGCGAGCCGGGCGCGCTCCTGTGGCGTCCGGACCGCACTGGGGTTGGCCAGCGCGCCCGTCGCGGTAACAAGGAATCCGGCGGGCACCGTGAGGCTCACGTCGAAATCGCCGTACTCGAGGTAGAACTCCCCGGCGCCGAGGAACGGCAGCGTATTCCAGCCGTGCACGTCGTCGTAGACGGCCATGCGCGGATACCATTGACCCAGCTCGTAGAACGTCGAGCCGACCCGCCCCATCCGACCGCCGCCGTACGGCGGGATCGGAAAATGCCAGGCGATGTCGAACATGATGCTGCGTTCGGGAGCCAGTGGGCGCGGTAACTCGACGCGCATCATCGTGCCGAACACGTTGGTGGTGAGCGGCCGCCCGGCCGTGCTGAAGCGATCGATCGTAATGCCGCCGGTGAACCCCTTGCCGCCAAAGTCGAACACGACGCCACCTGCGAACACGAGCGGCGGCTGGTTCAGAATCGCGGTGATTGATCCCGGAGCAAAAAGGTTTTGGTCGAGCTGCACCCAAACAAAAGAAAGCGGATCGGGCGAGCGATTGACGTAGTAGATGCGCCCTCTGCCGCGCAGCATGTTGGTGGACGTGTCGAGCGTCGCTTCCAGCGTGTAGTCCGCGCGCTGTTGCCAGTAGCGCGGTCCGGGCGCGCCCGACGCGCTGCGCACCGGCGTCGGAGTGGGCAACGCGAGTGCTCGAAACGGAGACGTATCGGCAACGGTAGAGGCCTGTTGCGTCGTCAGCACGACCACAGCGATCAGCGCAACCATGCGTTCGTCCTCATGACAAGTGTCCTGCGATCACACCGGCAGCGCGGTGTGCGATACCCATAACCGTGAGCATGGGATTGACGCCGGACGACGTCGGAAAGACGCTGGCGTCCGCGACATACAGGCCTCGTATACCCCAAACCCGATGTTCGGCATCCACTACCGAGGTGCGCGCGTCGCCTCCCATACGGCAGGACGCCATCTGATGGAACGTGACGAGCAGCAGCTGGTTCGGCCCCCAGCCCGCCGAGTCCCCGCGTCGGAGCCAGTTTTCGCGCGCGTTCGCCGCGCCAGGGCGATAACTGATGGCGCGCGCCAACGGCACCCAAATCTCGCGAGCGCCTGCCGCCTCGAGCAACTCGGCCGCGGCGGCGATTGCCCGGCGCAGGTGCGCGGCGTCGTACCGCGAGACGCGATAATCCACGACCGCGACCCCGTCCCGGTCCACGGTCACGCGTCCGCCGAAGCGGTCGCGGAGCAGAATGCCGACCAGGGCGGTGTGCGGCAGCCTGGCCATTCGCTCGCGGTACTGCGCGGCGGATTCCCATGGCGCCGCGAGCGCCTGGAACGAGGGGTGCATGGGCACCGTCTCGAACTTGAATCCGTAGCCATCGTCGAGATCGGCAAACTGATCGGAATAGTGCGCCTGCACCGTGCCTGTCCACGGCCGCACATCTTCGTCCATGTCGGCCAGCACCGCCGTCGCCGGATGCAGCGCGAGATGCTGGCCGAGGGCGGGCAGCGTGATCCCTGAGCGCAGCAGCAGCGCCGGCGAGTGGATCGCCCCGCCTGCGACGACAACCGCCTTCGCGCGCACGGTAACACGATGCTGTTTAACGCGCGCTTCCACGCCCGTCGCCACGCCCCGCTCGATGACGACGCGCATCACGTCGCAATCGACGACGATGCGTGCGCCGCGCGCGACTGCGTCCTGGAGATACGTAATCAGCGTCGATTGCTTGGCGCCGCGGCGACATCCAAAGCCGCAATAACCGCAGGCGTCATCCAGCGTGCAGCCGCGCACGTCGCGCGGTAGGAGGCCATGATGCCAGCGCAGCCGCTCGAGCCCGCGAATCAACACCTGGTCACGTCCTGAAGGCTTAGCGTGCGCCGTATTGACACCGAGGCGCTCGGCCACGGCATCGAGTGAGCGAGTGAACTCGGCGCTCGTGAAGTGAGGCAGGCCATGGTCACGCGCCCACTCCTCGCGCACCGAATCCGGCGTCGGGAAGCTCGTCGTGTAGTTGATCACGGTCCCGCCGCCGAGCGTCGCCCCTTGCAGGACGACGAGTCCCAGATCGCGCGTCGCGAGCAGGCCGCCCGCGTCGTACATCGTTTGCAGCGCCTCGCTTTCCTGATGTGTGAAGTCCGCCTCGTTGCGGTAGCCACCCTTCTCCAGCACGACGACATCCTTGCCGCTCGCCGCCAGCTCGGCGGCGACGACCCCGCCACCTGCGCCTGAGCCTACGACAACGACGTCGCACGAGAGTGTCGTGTCGCCACGTATCGTGAGCGGATGGATTGGCTTTGGTGTGTTGGGTGGAACCCCGAGCGCCCCTGGATAGCCGATCGCGCGACCGGCTCCCGGCGTCGCGTAGTGAGTAACGGTGGTGAGGCGTTTGAGTGCCTGAAATGCTTTGCGACGCTGCGGGATTCGACTCGTCGCCCAGCTGCGCAGATAGCGCTCGCGCTCGCGTGCCGACATGGATGTGAACGGGCGAGGCGTGCCGGTCAGCAGAAAATTCACGACGCGGCTGTCAAACAGTCGCAGCAGCAGATCGAGCTCGGCGCCGTCGGCGCGGCGAGGGAGGGCTGCAATCATGCCGGCGACCCGCTCACCCAGATCGGGTGGGGCATCCTGAACGAACGTATCCGCGACAGCGCGCAGGACTTTCCGCGCCGTCGGTGATAGCGTCAACGCGTCTGAACGAACGTCAGCTTGAAACCGTCAGGGTCCGTGATCATGAACGCCCGGTCGCCCCACGGCATATCCTGCGGCTCCTGATCGAGCATTCCGCCGCGCGCTTTGATTTCTGCGGCCAAGCGATCGAGGTCCTGAGCGGTGTGGCACCACACCCGCGTGCCGAGGCCCTTCTGGCGATCGCGACCTTTGGCGAAATCGTCTTGACCCAGCATGAACGTCACCGAACCGGCGTGGATCTCACATCCGGCGAGCGCTCCATCCTGCCGCCACTCTTCCCCAATCACGAACCCGAGCACATCGCGGTAGAACGCGATACTGCGTTGCAGATCCGTTGCCGTGAACGAGGGAGCGATCTTCCGTAAGCGAAGCGTCTCCGGCTGGCGCCGGGCGCCGGGTCGTGCGGAGGAGCCTTTCTTGGAAGCAGTTTTCTTGGCGCGTGCACGCTTCACCTTTGTAGCCATCAGTCCGCTCCAAAAACGGGGGGACCGAAGCGTAGCGAACCGGCGGGCGTCTCGCCAGATTCCCCAATCCCTGCAACCACCCGGAGACTTTGATCATGGCGACCAGCAATGCCGTCGCGACGTGGGAAGGCAAACTCAGAGACGGGAAGGGCAGCTTCAAGGGCCAGAGCGGAGCCTTCAGTGGTTCGTTCAGTTTCGGGACGCGTTTCGAGGGGAAGAAGGGCTCCAACCCTGAAGAGTTGATCGCGGCGGCGCACGCGGGCTGCTTCAGCATGGCCCTGTCGGCGGCACTCGAGAAGGCCGGGCACCCCGCAACGCGGATCGAGACGCGTGCCGCGGTGACGATTGAAACGGTCGACGGCTCGCCAAAAATCACTCGCAGCGCGCTGGAAGTGCGTGGCAAAGTCCCGGAGATCGATCAAGCGGCATTCCAGCAGGCCGCCGAAGGTGCGAAGAAGAACTGCCCGGTATCGAAGGCGCTGCAGGGCAACGTCGAGTTTACGCTGGACGCGAAGCTGGTCTGACGCGCTGCAGGAGGATCAGGCCGACGAGAAAGAACGCGCCGAGAGCGGCGACGGCCGACCGTTGGCTGCCCGCGACATACGAAACGCCACCGAAGACGAGCGGGCCGAGGACCGAGGACGACTTTCCGCACAGCGCGTAGAAGCCGAACAACTCCGACTCCTTCCCGCGCGGAATGAGCGACGCCATCAGCGCGCGGCTCGCAGCCTGAATCGAACCCAGACCGAGTCCTGCGATGATGGCGACCGCGACGAACGTCGGTTTCGTCTGGGCGAAGTAGGCGGACGTGGCGACGCCAATCCACAGCACCAGCGTCAGCGAGATCACCCGCTTGGGTCCCCAGCGGTCGGTGGGGCGCGCCAGGAGGAGGGCGCCTGCGAGCGCGGAGAATTGCACGGCCAGGAAGAGCTTGATCACCTCGGGCGTCGTGAACTTCAGCGTCGTCGCGGCGAAAATTCCGGAGAAGACGATCGTCGTCTCCACCCCGTCGAAGTAGACGAAGAACGCGAGCAGGAAGCGCCGCATCTGTGAGTTGCCGAGCACGTCACGAAAGATCCGCACCAGCTCGAAGCGCTTCTCAGGTTGCGGCTCGGTGCGGGGCAGACTGACGAACGCCGGAATCGAGAAGACGGCGAAAAAGGCGGCGACGACGAGCCACAGGGCGCCGAAGTGACGCGCATTCACGAGCGGCAGCGCCACGATGAGGCCCACGATCGATCCCAGGTAGCCGATCGCAAATCCCAGTCCCGACACGAAGCCCAGCTGATCGGGCGGAGCGATGTCCGGCAGGTACGCGTTGTAATAGATCTGCGAGCTCTCGAAACCGAAATTCGCGAGCGCGATCAGGGCAAAGCCTTGCAAGATCATGCCCGGCTGCAGCGTGGTGAACAGCGCGATGCAGACAATGCTCAGCAGCGTAAACGCGATGAAAAAACGCTTGCGCAACCCGGAACGATCGGCGAGCGCGCCGAGCAGCGGTCCGGTCAACACCACGAGCAATAGCGATGCCGAGATCGCGCGGCCCCACCACAGATCGCCGAGGCCGTGCTCGTTGCCGACGATGTGCGAGACGTAGTAGACGGCGAAGACGGTCGCGACGATCACTGCGGAGTACGCGGAATTCGCGAAATCGTACAGACACCACGCCAGGATGCGTCGCCGTTGCGGGTTCACGGGCCGCAAAATGGCGTCGCTCGAGTACCCTCGCTAGTTTGGACCGTGCCCTCGACCTGCTGGACGGTCTATCTGCTACGCTGTCGCGACGGTTCGCTGTACACCGGAATCACGAATGACCTGCCGCGCCGGCTCGCGTTGCACGAGAACGGAAAGGCCAGCGCCTACACGCGCTCTCGGCGGCCGCTCGCGCTCGCGTACCACGAACTCCGTCCCGATCGCGGCTCTGCCCTGAAGCGCGAAGCAGCCCTCCGGCGACTGACGCGCGCGCAGAAGCTGGCGTTGTGCAGCGCCGCGACCTAGTTGCCGCGACGATCGCGGTACTGCTGGCGGCGGGCTGCGTGCGCCTCGGCATATGGCAACTGCGTCGGCTACAGCAACGCCGAGCTCGCAATGCCGTGCTCGCCGCGCGCATGGCGTTACCTCCGCTGGTACTGCGAGCGAACGTCAGCGTCGACTCTGCCCGTGAACGGCGGGTCGTCGCGCATGGAAGGTTCGACTACTCAGGTGAGCAGACTTGGCCGGGACGCAGTTTCGAGGGCACGCCGGGCGTGGCGTTGATCACGCCGCTGCGGCTTGCAGACGGGGGGGGGGCGGCGGTGCTGGTCGATCGCGGCTGGGTGCCCTCACCCGATGCATTTCATGTGGACCACGCAGCCTATCGCGAATCGGATAGCGTGACGGTGGAAGGCATCGCATTGGCGCCACCGCGCGGGCGCGGCGACGTGAACACGGCGGGATTCCTGCCTTACGTCGTGCAAATGGAAACCCCGCTTCCCGGACCCCGAGGGTTGCCACGGCGCTGGCCCGCTCCTGTCCTCGACGACGGGCCGCACCTTTCGTACGCGATTCAGTGGTTCAGCTTTGCGGTGATTACGCTAGTTGGAACTGCGGCTCTTCTCAGACGCCGACCCGATTCGTAGAAA
>Ga0209056_10006470_pt1 | contig 12101 bp, 11 predicted proteins | sample GraSoiAngelo_114_FD_185876 | JGI IMG/M metagenome (GOLD analysis project Ga0209056, IMG submission 185876) | Grasslands soil microbial communities from the Angelo Coastal Reserve, California, USA - 14_0903_13_40cm (SPAdes) (version 2) | ecosystem: Environmental > Terrestrial > Soil > Grasslands... | reverse complement strand
ACGAACATCTTGCGGGTGGCACGGGAACTGGGCTGGGTGCGGCGCCGTGCAGATCCTGAGGAGGTGCGCCATCTCGTGGAGCGGACGCTGGGGTCAGACCCCGCTGTCCTGCTGCGGGCGCATGCGTACCTGATCGCGCTCGGCCGGGCCACGCAGCGCGGGCGGAGACCGGATCTGATCGACAGACTCCGCGTCATGTGACCCATCAGAGGCGGCTGGCGCGGCATCGCGAAAGGATCACGTGCAACTCAGGAGATAGGTGGTGTCCGTGAAACTGAGTGACCGCGTATACCTGGTAGGGAGCGGGCGATTTGGGGTGAGTCTGTCGTCCGAGTTGGACTGTCATGTCTATCTAGTGGACGGCGGCGAGGAGATGGCGCTGATCGACGCCGGCGCGGGATTGGCGACCGGGCAAATTCTGGACTCCGTGGCGGCGCACGGATTGTCCCCGCAACGCATCCGCCACCTGCTCCTCACCCACGGTCACGCCGACCACGCCGGCGGCACCGCGTCGTTCCGGCGGAGCCTTGAGCATCTGCGCGTCTACGCCCACCCCACGGTCGCCCGCTATCTCCGCGAAGGGGATGAGCAGGGAATCGGCCTCGACGTCGGCAAGCGGGCCGGCGTCTACCCCAGTGGGTACGCGCTGGAGCCGGCGGCGGTGGACACCGAGGTCATCGACGGAGCGCAGATCAGAGCCGGCAGCGTGACCTTCCAGGTATTGGAGACCCCTGGCCACTGCGGCGGGCACCACGCTTTTCTCATCGACGATGACGGGCTTCGGGTGCTCTTCTCCGGCGATCTCATCTTTCACGGCGGTCGCATCCTGCTGCAAAATACTCACGACTGCGATCTGGGGGCCTACGTCCGCAGTTTGACACGCTTGCGCGGCGCGAGGATCGACGCCCTCCTACCGGGGCACCAAGCGTTCGCCCTCCGCGAGGGACAGCGTCACATCGACGCCGCGCTGGACATCCTCGATCGCGGGGGTATCCCGCTGCAAGCGCTGTAGCGACACTATATATAAGGAGGAGTGAGACGCGGCGGACATGAATCTGGGAATTTGTCAGTTCATCAGACAAACTTCAGAGATGAGACGTTGTTGAGGAAGCGAGTCCTCCGCCGGACGACGCTGCCGAAGGTGATCGCCGACCATCTGACGTCGGAGATCCGGAGCGGACGGCTCCGGCCGGGCGAGCGCCTGCCCACGGAAAAGGTGCTGATGCAGCAGTTCGGCGTCGGCCGTTCCACGATCCGGGAAGCGCTCCAACATCTGGTTATCCTGGGCCTGGCCGAGGCCAAGCGAGGCTTCGGCTACAAGATCAAGAGTTTCGACCGGCACACGCTCATCGGCCCCGACGTGACGGCCGCGCTCCTGGCGGAGGATGCCCTGCTTGATCTTCTCGAGGCGCGCGAGATCGTAGAAGTTCCCATCGCGCGCCTTGCGGCCACCCGCGCGACGGTGAATGATCTAGTGGCTATGGAGCGGCTGCTCGCGCGGATGGAGGACCGCCTCCTCCGCGGACAGACCGTGCACCGGCTGGCGGCCCGCTTCCACCTGCTGATCGCGCGGGCGGCGAAAAACGCGACGCTGGGGCGGTGGATTACGAGCATCATACCGCTCCTCACCGCCAGAGGGTGGCAGCTCGAGCATGACATTCCCGGCCGCAGCGCCAGGGAACTCAGCCTCCATCGCGAGCTGTACGAGCGGATCAAGAGTCGTGACCCCGATGCCGTGCAGCGAGCCATGGTCGAACACCTCGCCGATACGCGCGCGACGATCCTGCAGTACCACGACGCCCTCTCCAATCCGGGAGGTCCTGATGTCCGGGCGCGATCAGATCGATGACCTGCGGGCCCTGGTGGGTCTGGTCACCGCGCATGAGCAGTGGCGCGGCGGGTGCCTCAACCTCGTAGCCTCAGAAAACATCCACAGTCCACTGCTCGGCCGCTTCCTGGCGTCAGATCTCAGCGGCAGGTATGGCGACTACTCCGGACGCGACTTGCGCCGGCGCAGATACCAGGGGACGAGGTACATCACCGAGATCGAAGAGCTGGCCGACAGGCTGGCAAGGTCGATGTTCGGGGCGCGGTACGTGGAACTCCGCCCGCTCTCTGGGCATCTCGCCGCGGTCGCGGCGATTCTGGCCCTGGCGCGCCCGGGTGACATGGTGCTCGAGGTGGATCGCAACGGAGGCGGTCATCGGACCGCGGGCAAGCTCTCCGCCAGCACCCACTTTCCCCTCGTCGTGCGAGGCCTCCCCTTCGATCCCCATGAGCACACGGTCGATGCAGAGAGGACGGTCGCGCTGATGCGAGAGTTGCGGCCGCGCCTGGTTATCCTCGGCTCAAGTACGTTCCTCTTTCCGCATCCAGTCAGGGCTGTTGCGGACGCGGCCCGCGAGCTCGGCGAGACCGTCGTCGTCTATGACGGCGCGCATGTCCTGGGGCTCATCGCCGCCGGGCGCTTCCAGGCGCCGCTGGCCGAGGGCGCCCACGTGCTGGTGAGCAGCACGCACAAAGTGTTCCCTGGGCCGCAAGGCGGGCTGATTCTCTCGGACGACGAAACGCTCATCACCGAAATCTCCGAGGCGGTGCATCCCGGCCTCGTCGCCAACCACCATCTCGCGCATGTCGCAGCGCTCGCCGCGGCCCTCGTGGAGATGCGCGAGACCGGGGACGCGTATGCCCGCCGCACCATCGAAAATGCGCAGGCCCTCGGAGCCGCACTGGCTGAGCGGGGAGCGTCGGTGGTCGGGGCACACCGCGGATACACCCAATCCCACACCGTGGTCATCCGGCCCCCCTCCGGGCAGGACGCAGCGCTCGCCGCCGATCAACTGGAGGCAGCCGGTATCATCACGACCGTGTGCGCCCTCGACGCATCGCTCGGAGGCGCGGGCCTCCGCCTGGGCGTGCAAGAGATCACGCGCATGGGAGCCACCCCGCCGGTGATCGACGATGTGGCGGATCTCATTGCGGAGGTGCTCATCCGCCGCCGCCCCGCGGAGGGCATCACACCGAAGGTGCGCCGGCTTGTCGCCGAGCGGCTTGCGGAGAGGCCGTTTGAGCTGAGGCTTGAAGAACGTTCCTCCCATGTCTGACCGGGGCATTCTGGTCCTGGATATTGGCCTGAGCGCCGTGAAGGCCTGTCTGTACGCCCTCGATGGCAGAGTGCTGGCCGAGGCGCGACGGCCTCTGGTGACGCACTCGCCGTCCCCCGGGTGGTATGTGCAGGATCCCGTGGATTGGTGGCAGGCGGTCGTGGAGTCCACCGGGCAGATGCGCGCGGTCGCGGCGGACTGGACAGTGGAGGGCGTCGGGGTCACGGGACACATGCACGCCCCCGTGCTGGTCGACGAAGCGGGGACGCCCGTCATCGAGTGTCCCGTCCTTTGGGACCGGCGTCCGGAAGCCGAGTGGGCTGAGTTAGAGGCGCCGTTCAACATCCGCGCGCACCACGCCCAGACTGGAGGGCGGGTCGGTCCCCAGGCCGTGCCGGCCAAACTCCGCTGGATGGCCACGCACCGGCCGGATGCGATGAAGCGGGCGCGCGCTCTGCTGGCTCCCAAGGACTACCTGCGTAGCCGCCTCACGGGGAAGGTCGGGACGGATCCGACCGACGCCGCCGGTCTGCTGCTGTTCGATATCCACCGTGGGACGTGGGCGCACGATCTGGCCGCGGCGGCGGGAATCTCGCCCGCGATCTTCCCCTCCATCATGCCGTCGGCATCGGTGGCAGGCGGGGTGACCCCCGAGGCGGCGGACGCGCTGGATCTTGTGCCCGGCACGCCGGTGATTGCCGGTGCCGGCGACGATGTCGAAGCGGTGGGTCTCGGCGCGATTCACCCCGGCGACGTGTACGAACACCTGGGATCGACAGGCACCCTCGGCGTCGTGGCCGATCACGCGGTGCTCGATCCCCAGCTCCGCGTCGAAACGGTGCCGCACGCGTACGCGGGCCGCTGGATCGTGGGGGGATCGACGAATGCGGCCTGTGCCGGGCTTGACGAGGTGCTCCGGCTCATGGGAGACCACGCGGGTGACGGTGTGGGCTACGGTGGCGTGGCGCTTTCACTGGGGTCCCCGGCCCGGCGGCCGTTCTTTCTCCCCTACCTTGCCGGAGAGCGCGCCCCCCTGTGGGACGATGCCCTGCGCGGAGCGCTGGTGGGGCTTGAGCTGACGACGGACCGGCAGGAATTGCTCGCGTCGGTGATGGAAGGCATCGCCTTCTCGCTGCGTGACATCAGCGAAGTCCTGGGGGAGTTGGGCCTTACCCGCCGGAGCGTGTACGCGTCGGGGGGCGGGGCGACCATCGACGGCTGGGCTCAGCTCCGGGCATCCGTGTACGGCCTGCCCATCATCACCCCCAGACAGGCGGACGCCACCAGCAGAGGGACATTCTTTCTCACCGCGGTCGCCCTGGGAATCTTCCCGTCGCTGGACGAGGCGCTGCAGGCGATGCCGGTGGACGGTGACACGAGCGAGCCAGACAATACGACAGCTGCGTATGAGGCGCGGTACCGGGCGTTCCGGACGCTGGTGGACACGTTGACGCCGTGGTTCAGGACGAGCGCGCACGCGCTACACGGTACACGGGGGTGAGAGCACGAGACGACTCTGCGGGGCCACAGGTGCGCGTGGCGCGCATCTCGGATGACTGGTCGATACTAAGGAGGTGGACAAGGTGAGACGTACGCGGGTGGTCAAGGGGCTGGGGGTAGCGCTGGTACTGGTGGTGCTGCTTCTCGTGCTGCCTCATGGCGGGTCTGCGCAATCCTCGGGTACTGTCACGTACTGGACCTACTTCACTGATAAGTGGGATCTGGAACAAAAGTTCCTGGCGGAGTTCAAGAAAACGCATCCCAACATTACCGTCCAGTCGCAACTGATCCCCCCGGATCAGCTTCAACAGAAGACGGTGACCGCGTTTGCCTCCAAGACGGCGCCTGACCTCTGGAACACGGCGCCGACCTTCTATTACGAATTTGTGCAGCGCGGGGATCTGGAAAATCTCACGCCGTTTATCACACGAGATAAGAGCAAGCTGGACGCATTCTTTCCCAACATCCTGACGGACCTGGCCGTGCCGCCGGGGAGCCGGAACTATTATGCGCTCCCACGGAATTATGTCGCGTCACTTCTCTACTACAACAAGAACGCGTTCGACAAGGCGGGGATCGCTTACCCCGATGAGAGCTGGGACTGGAACAGGCTGCTGGAGGTCGCCAAGAAGCTGACCATCAGGAACGCCGACGGCACCGTCGCCCAGTTCGGGTTTGTCAGCTCCCCCTGGCACACGATGCTGGACCCTCTCATCCTGGCCAACGGCGGCCGGGTGCTCTCCGATGATCAGAAGAGCTGCCGGCTCACCGATCCTGTGGCGGTGAAGACCATCCAGTTCATGGTGGACATGATCCAGCGCGACAAGGTCTCCCCCAACCCCACGCAGCTCAAAGAGTACATCGTGGAGAGCCCGGACTCGTTTAAGGCGGGCAAGGTGGCCATGTTTATCACCGGCAGCTGGGCCATCACGTCCATGCGCGAGATCAAGAGTTTCGACTGGGACGTGGCCATGGTGCCGAAGGGGTCGGTGAAGCGGGTCATCTACGGCGGCCCCGATACGATCGTCATGTCGAGCTCCACGAAAAACAAGAGCGGCGCCTGGGAGCTGCTCAAGTACCTGACGATGCAGACGCCTGTGTCATGGTATGCGGCGGGGATGGGCCTCGTCCCGTCGATCCAGAAGACGGCGATGGCCAAGGAGTGGTTGTCGAGCACGCCTCCTGCGCATACCCAGGTGATGCTGGATTCGGCCAGGTACATGGTGGGGGGATTCACCCCGCACTGGCTGGAGTGGCAGACCGCCAAGCGCAACACCCTGAACGAGGCATTTTTCGGTCAGAAGGCGGTCGCCGCCGCGGCACAGGAAGCCTGCGCGGCCATTGACAAGATCCTTCAGGCGAAGTAACGAAGGCGGCGCGTCGCCGCGAGGGTGATGAAGACTATCGAGGTCAGGCGGTCGGATGTCCAGCGGGCCGGCCCGCTCGTGGTGTCGCCGGCGGGCCGGCGCCGCCTGCGGGACACCCTCGAAGGGTATGCGTTTCTCCTTCCCGCGCTGCTGGGTCTGGCGTTGTTCTGGCTGGGCCCTGTCGTGGCCTCGATTCTGATCAGCTTCACCAACTGGGGGAGCGGACAGCGCGTCTCCTGGCTGGGCCTGGAGAACTACCGAGGCCTGTTCACCTCACCGCTCTTCTGGAAGGTGTTCCGGAATACGTGGTACTACACGCTGGTCAGCGTGCCGGCCGGCCTGCTGCTCTCGCTGTGCCTGGCGCTTCTGGCCAACCAGAAACTCCGGGGCATCGGCATCTTCCGCGCCGTCTACTTCTTCCCCAGCATCATCTCCATGACGGCCGTGGCCTTGATGTGGAGCTTCCTCTTCAATCCCGATTTGGGATTCATCGACTACGCCATCCGCCGCGTGTTCCATGTCCCGGGCCCGGACTGGGTGAACAGCATCTCCTGGGCGATGCCGGCTCTGATCTTTGTCGGGGTGTGGAAGTGGGCGGGGTACAACATGGTAATTTTCTTGGCCGGGCTGCAGGGGATTGACCGGTCCCTGCAGGAGGCGGCGGCGATCGATGGGGCCAACAGCTGGCAGCGGTTCCAGCATGTCACCTGGCCCGGGCTGACCCCCACCACGCTCTTCGTGCTGATCATCATGCTCATCGGGTCGTTCCAGGTGTTTGAGCAGACCTACGTCATGACCGAGGGGGGCCCGGCCTACGCGACGCTGACGATGAGCTACTACATCTACCTGGACGCGTTCCAGTACTTCCACATGGGGCAGGCGGCCGCGCTCGCGTACGTGCTCTTCGCGGTGGTCTGTGTCGTGACCGCGCTGCAGTTCTCCGCGTCGCGGCGCTGGGTGTTCTACCAGTAGAGGGTGGAGATGCGGGGCTCGCGCGTACTGGCGGTGGGGGTCGGGTACCTGGGGTTGGTGGCGGCGGCGCTCTTCTTTCTGCTGCCCCTCCTCTGGATCGTCCTCACATCGCTGAAGACGCCGGAGCAGTTGTTCCAGTACCCGCCACGCTGGTGGCCGGAGCGTCCCACCTTGGAGAACTATGCGTACCTGTTCTCCAAGATGCCCTTCCTGCGGTACTCGTTTAACAGCCTGAAGGTCGCCGGGCTGTCCACGCTCGGCAGCGTGGCCAGCTGCTCGCTGGCCGCGTACGCGTTTGCCAGGCTGCGCTTTGCCGGACGCACCCCGCTCTTCTACCTGCTGCTGGCGACCCTGATGATCCCCTACCAGGTGACGATGATCCCGGTGTTCATCCTCATGCGGTCGCTCGGCTGGGTGGATACCTACTACCCGCTGATCGTCCCCTGGTTCTTGGGCGGCGCCTTCGGGACATTTCTGCTGCGCCAGTTCTTCCTCACCATCCCGGCGGAGCTCGATGACGCCGCCAAGATCGACGGCTGCAGCGCCTTCGGCATCTACCGGCGGATCTACCTGCCGCTGGCGGGTCCTGCGCTGACCGCGCTGGCGATCTTCGTCTTCATGTTCCAGTGGAATGACCTGCTCACGCCGGTGATCTACCTGTCTGATCCAGACAAGTTCACCCTCACGCTCGGGCTGGCGTTTTTCAAAGGGACGGTCGTGACCCGCTGGAATTTGATCATGGCCGGCGCCGTGATCAGCGCTGTGCCGATCCTGATCCTGTACGTTGCCGCACAGCGGTACTTCGTCCAGGGTGTGGCCCTCACCGGGCTCAAGGGGTGAAGGCGGCGGAGGGACGCATGAAGCTGGCGGGTAAAGCGGCGATCGTCACCGGGGGCGCGAAGGGTATCGGCTTCGGGATCGCCCGAAGGTTTGTCGCCGAGGGCGCCAGGGTGGTCATCGCCGACGTGGATGCCGACGCCGGCCTGAGGGCCGCGGCGTCGCTGGCGGAGGCGGCGCAGGCAGTGCCGGCGGACGTCAGCCGCCCCGCCGATGTGACCCGGCTAGTCGATCAGACCCTCGCCGCCTTCGGACGCCTGGACATCCTGGTGAACAACGCCGGGGTGAGCCTGCCGGCGCCGTTCCTCGACGTCTCGCTGGAGATCTGGGAGCGGACGCTGGCCGTGAACCTGACCGGGGCGTTCCTCTGCGGCCAGGCCGCGGCCCGCGTGATGGCGGAGCAACGGTGGGGGCGGATCATCAACATCGCGTCCGTCAACTCTTTCATGGCGGAGCCGCACGCCTCGCACTACGCGGCCTCCAAAGGGGCCCTCGTCCAGCTGACCAAAGGGATGGCGGTGGATCTTGCGCCGTATAACGTGCTGGTGAATGCGATTGCGCCCGGTCCGATCGCGACGGAGCGGAGCGCGCCGATCTTCGCCCGCCCCGATCAGCAAGGGATGCTCAACCGGGTCCTGCTGGGCCACCCCGGAGCACCCAGTGACGTGGCCGCGGCGGCGGCGTTTCTCGCCTCAGACGACGCGAGTTTCATTCACGGCACCGTCCTGCTCGTTGACGGGGGCTTTCTTGCTGGCTGACAGAGTCAGAGCAGAGGAGGAAACGACGTGGCGAAGGTTCCCTATCTCTATGAACACCTCACATGGGAAGAGGTCAACGATGCAGTGCGCGCCGGGAAATGCGCCCTCATCCCGGTAGCGACGATCGAAGACCATGGCCCGCACCTCCCCGTCGATGCCGATATCGTCATCGTCTCCGCCTTCTGTGAGCGGGCCGCGCAGCAAGCCCCCGGCGAGATCGTCCTCCTGCCCTGCGTCCGGATCGGCTACAGTCCTCACCACATGGACTTCCCGGGCACGCTGACGATCCGCTGGACGACCTTCGTCGAGTATGTGCTCGACATCACACGCAGCCTCGCCCACCACGGCTTTCGCAAGATGCTGATCGTGAACGGGCACGGCAGCAACCGGCCGCTGATGGAGATGGCGGCGCGGCTCACCATCGTCGAGCGTCCCGATGTGCACTGCGCGTTCACCTCGTGGTGGGATCTTCACGACGTGCAGCAGGCGTTCAATGCCATCCGGGAGTCCGAAGTGACGGCGCACGCCTGCGAGATTGAGACCTCCGTGTACCTGGCCGTGGATGCGGGCCGGGTGAAGATGGACCGGGCCCGCGCCGATGCGACCTACCAGATGTCCCCGCACTTTTGGGGCGACCTGGTCGGGCGCAAGCCGGATCCGTCGTTCAAGAACCCGGTGTGGATGACCGAGTACTGGAGCATGGACACGCAGCACGGCGTCAAAGGCGATCCCACGAAGGCGACCCGGGAAAAGGGCGAGCGCGTGATTGACGCCGGGGCCCGGGAGCTAGTGCAGATCGTCCGCGAATTGCGGGCCCGCCCGGTGAAGGCCCGTCTGCCTCACCAGGTCCAATCCCCGGCGTCGATGTGGATCGCGAAGACCTGAGTGAAGAACCATCGTCCGCTGCAGAGCTTTTCGCTGGAGGAATGCCGCCCCGGCCGGACGCACCTCCTGCTCGCCGCCCTGGCCGACCCCGCGGCCGTGGTGCCGCTGATCGCGATCAAAGGGGAATCTGCGGGACCGCTCTTCATCGCGGTGGCCGGCGTCCATGGCGACGAGTTCGAGGGCCCGCAGGCGATCTGGGAGATCGCGCGGGACCTTCCCCCTTCGTCCCTGCGGGGGACGCTGCTGGCTCTGCCAGTCTGCAACCCCTGGGCGTTTGCGGCAGGGCTGCGATCCACGCCGGACGCCATCGACGGGCGCAATCTGGCCCGGGAATTCCCAGGTGCCGCGGACGGTGCACCTACGCAGCGTCTCGCGCAGGCGCTGCTGGCCTTCGTGCTTGCGATGAAGCCGGCGTTGTTCCTGGACTTGCACAGTGGTGGAACTCGATACATGTTCCTGCCCGTCGTGGGATACCGGCGTGGTCTGGGAGATGAAGCGCGGTCGTCCGCCGCCGCGCGCGCGTTCGGACTGTCCGCCCTGTGGGAGATGGCCGACCATGCCGGTACCTTCAACACGGAGACCGCCCGGAGGGGGATTACGACCGTGGGAGTGGAGATGACCGGCGCAGGCGGGTGCCGGCGCGAGGACGTGGCTGCCAACCGCGACGGCATGCTGAATCTGATGCGGTGGCTGGGGATGTTGCAGGATCAGCCTGCACCGCAGGTCCCGGGACCGTTCCGGCGGACGACCGATGTCCTGCCTCCGGCGTCGGGATTTATCGTGCCGCTTCGAGCCGTCGGGGATCGGGTGGAGGCCAAGGACTCAATTGCGCGGATCCATTCGCTGTCCGGCGACCTGGCGGCCGAGATCGAGGCGCCGCATGCCGGTCAGATCTGGGCGATGCGCCATCTGCGGGCGATTCAGGAGGGCGAGATCGTGACCTCGATCGCGGAGCTGGCGGGTGCGGAGAAATCTTAGGGCGAATCTTTCCCCACGCCCACCCTTGCAACGAGCGTTGGCGCCTGTCGAAGTGTCTCCTCAGCCTGGGACATCAGCCGCCGGATGATCTCGCGCACCGGCAATACCTCGTGGATGAGACCGGCGCTCTGTCCCGCAAATGGCATGTACTCGTGGAATCGACCTTCCGCGACGGCTGCCTGGATCTCCCCGCGCAACTCTTCGACTTTCTGAACTGCTTCTGCCCGTCGCTGTGCCCACTGATCGTGGAAGGGGGTGCGCAGGGCTCGCGGCACGGTGCCATACCCCGCCCGTCCCATCGGCGACCTCGAGATATCGTTCCAGAGTTCGACCTTGATCGCATCCTCAGATTGGGCGGCGATGATCAGCTTCTTCCATCCCTCTGCGATGGGAGCTTCGACCGATGCAAGAAAGCGCGTGCCCATGTTCACGCCCGCTGCGCCGAGCAGCAGGGCCGCCGCGATGCCGCGGCCGTCACCAATCCCTCCCGCGGCCACGACCGGCAGCGGCCGGACGGCGTCGACTACCTGCGGGATGAGCGGCAGCGTGCTGACAAACTGCCCAAAGCCTCCTGCCTCGCCTCCCTGGGCAATCACGGCATCCACGCCCCGTCCGGCGGCCTGAACCGCCTGTGCGACGGTGTGGATTTGATGGACCACGAGCGCGCCGGCGGCATGAGCCCGCCGGACCAGATCGCCAGGATCGCCGAGTGCCAGGGAAATCACAGCGGGACGAGCGTCCAGTGCCGCCGCGAAGGTTTCTTCCTTGAAGTCGGAGACGACAAAGTTGACCGCGAAGGGACGAGTTGTGCGTTCGCGGATCAGGGCGATTTGCTCACGCAGTTCGGATGGCGATCGCAGGGCGGCGCCGAGGCTGCCGAGGGCGCCTGCATTCGAGACGGCCGCCACCAGTGCGTGGGCGGGGTGAACAATTCCCATCCCGGCCTGGATGATGGGATATTCGATCCCCAGCAGTTCGCAGAGTCGCGTGCGCATGACGATCTCCTCTGATCCTCGCGATACCTTCGAGTAAGATCTTCGACCTGCTGCACTTCCTCAACCTTCGACTCCTCTCACATCGACATGACCGTGGAACAGTCGGCCGGACTCGTCGACTGATACCGGGCGCCAGGAGTTCGCCCTCGCACACGGGAATTTCGGCTCTATCATGGCCACTACACAAAGGGAAGAACTTCGCGGACAGCCGCTCCCCGGATACGCCCCCGAGATCGGTATCTGGCTCTGGGCGCTGCAGCAGGTGCGGCGGCGGACGCTGCGGCTGATCGAGGGGCTGGGTCAACGCACCCTTGACTGGGAAGGCCCGGACGAGCGGGAGAACGCCACCGGCACGCTGCTCTACCATATCGCGCACGTGGAAATGGGCTGGCTCTTCGGTGACCTTCTGCTTCAGCCTGATTTACCAGAGCACGTGAAGGCGGACTTTCTCTTTCCCTCGCGCGGTCCGGACAAGCGTCTCACTCCGGTGCTCGGCGAGTCGCTGGAGTCGCACCTGGGTCGCCTTGCCCGCAGCCGGAAGGTCTTCCTGGAAACGTTCAAGGAGGTCTCCGCCGAGGAGTGGCGCCGGCTGCGCTCGCCGGAAGGGGAGGACTACTCGGTGACGCCGGAGTGGGTCGTCTTTCACCTCGTCGAGCACGAGGCCGGCCACGCCTTTCAGATCAGCTCGCTTAAGGCGCGGGCAGC
>Ga0209056_10006465_pt1 | contig 12110 bp, 11 predicted proteins | sample GraSoiAngelo_114_FD_185876 | JGI IMG/M metagenome (GOLD analysis project Ga0209056, IMG submission 185876) | Grasslands soil microbial communities from the Angelo Coastal Reserve, California, USA - 14_0903_13_40cm (SPAdes) (version 2) | ecosystem: Environmental > Terrestrial > Soil > Grasslands... | reverse complement strand
GCGTCTCGATGCGGCTCGCATCGATCCCGTGGCTCACGAGGTATTGTTTCGCGGACTGCGCACGGCGATTGCCGAGGGCGAGGTTGTATTCGTCCGAGCCACGTTCGTCGCAGTGCCCGGCGACCCGGATTCGCAGGTCGGGATTCGCTTGCAGGATCGCGACCTTCTGATCGAGGACGCCCATGTCGTTGGAGCGGATGTTCGACTTGTCGAGGTCGAAGTGGATCCTCTCGGCCAACGTGTTGCGCACGTCCTCCGACGAACGAGCGAGTGCTGCCGCCGCGTCAGCCTCCTGCTGACGGCGGATGCGCTCCCGTTCCTCTTGCGCGCGACGGTTGGCTTCGTCGATCGAGTCCTGTCGCGCCCGCTCCGCAGCCGCTATCGAGTCCGTGTTGGGTTGCGGCGTGGTCTGTGGCGGCGGATTGCCGCCGCACGAGCCCGCCGTAATCATGGCGGCGCCCAAGCCCAGCGCGAGGAGCAACGATACCGATTTCATCCTGTCTCTCCGATCAGGGGGTGGTAGAAGGGGCCTCCGAGAGCCGTGGAGACCAAGCCGGCAAACGCGCCCCGCTCTGCTGCAGCAGTGGCCGAATTCGGCCGGTGTCGAGATCGATGATCCACAACTGGCGGTAGCCCGACCGGTCGGAAACAAAGGCGAGATGACGGCTGTCGGGAGCCCAGGTCGGATCCTCGTTGCGCCCCACCGAGGTGAGCTGCCGGACCGTGCGTGTCCGCACGTCCAGCACGAACACCTGCAGTGTGCCCGCCACGTCCCGGTGAAATGCCACCGATTGCCCGTCGGGCGACCACTCTGGCGCGTTGGACGACCCGGTCACACCGTAGTCGAATGGTGCGAACAACTGCTGGTCCGTTCCATCCGCCGCCATCACATAGATCTGCGGCAGACCCGGGCGCGTCGAGACGAATGCAATGCGCTGCCCGTCAGGGCTGAACGTCGGGGACAAGTTGTCAGAAAAGCGCCCCACGGTCAAGCGGCGTAAGCAACAGTTATTCTTGATGTTAATCGTGTAGAGATCGGTCCCCTCCTCCGTCGCACGGCTGAAGGCAAGGGTCTGTCCGTCCGGTGAAAATGCCGGTGTGAAATCGAGTGCGGTCCCGGTCGTCGAGACGGCGGTGCGCTTGCCCGTGGCCATCTCTTGCAGGTAGAGCCAGCCCTTCCCGGCCTGGAATTCCATGTACGCAAAGTGCTGGCCGTCCGCTCCCCAGGCGGGTGACATCGCCTGCCGATCGGTCGAAGACACAAGCTTCTGATCGGCGCCGTCCTGGTCGATCTGATACACCTTCCCGTCCTTGACGAACAAGACGCGGGTGGCAGCGATTCCCGGAGTGCCGAGCGCAGCCTGGAGCGTCTGATCCGCGAGCCGGTGGACAGCCTGGCGAAATTCGGGATCGCCCGGCCGCGGCAGCTTGGCGCGGACGGCGCGGCGAATGCCCGCAGCCGCGATGTCGTGCAGCGTCGCGACTGTCGTATCCCCCGCCGCGGTGATGTCGAGCGCGAAATCTGCGCCGAGCGCCAGATATAGCGGATAGTTGAGTGTGCCACCTGCCTGGGCGCCGCCTGTGGCGGCCGTGGCGGCCGTTCCAGATCCGGAGCGCCGCGTTCCCGTGCCGCGCGTCCCGGTCGACGAGGTCGCGAGACGAATCGAATCACCGCCCGGAAGCGTGATCACTTCGAAGCGATCGCTGTAGTCGAGATCGCGCGCCACCATCGCCCGGACGGAATCGAGACCCATGCCGGTGCGCGGCAACATCACCAATCCCGGACGCACACCCGGACGATAGATGATCCCGATGCGCACGCCGCGGTCGATGGCGGACGTATCCTGGGCGGAAAGATGGAACGATGGAACGATGGAAAGAAATGCCACCGCCATAACACATTCCATCATTCCAACATTCCGTTCTTTCACTGTCTCTGTCCCGAGAAATAGAACCGAATGAACAACACGTCGGCCGACCAACCTGGCGGCAACGGTCCGAACGCCTTGAACCGTCCTGCCTCCTCAATCGCGCCCTGCGCCTCGAGATCGAACGTGAAGCTGCCGGAGCGATGGATGAACTGGATATCGGTGATCGTGCCGTCCCGATGGATGAGGAATCCTATCTCCGCCTGAAGCGCCGTTGCACCGTATGGACGTTGCCAGCGGCGCGCAATCTCAATGACGATGTTGTTGGTGTATTCCGGAAACGGGAACGCGACTCCCTCAGTGGAAACGGTCAATGGATCGTTGCCCGTCGAAGGTTTCTCTCCCGGCAACGGCTGCGTTGTCGGCGTCGTCCGCGGCGCCGCTTCGCGGCGTGTCTGATCCTGAGTCGGCGGCGGGGTCGCGCGCGAGACGGTGCTTTGCGGACGCTTCGCGGCGGGAATCGGCGCCGGTTTTTCCTCCGCCGGACGCTCGAACGCCTCCGGCGCCTTGCGGGCCTCGAGGTCGGCGGCCGGGGCGGCGATGAGCCGCACGCGATACGTCGGCGGGAGCCGCGTGCGTCCACTGGGCGTGCCGAACAGCAACACGACTACCAACCCGTGAACGACCAGCGTTCCCGTCACCGCCATGCCTACTGGGGCCGGAGTGCGGCCGCGTCCTCTCATCGATTGATCGTCTCCGGTTCGGCTACGAGTCCCACGTCCTGCACGCCTGCCCCGCGAATCACCGCCAGCACCTGCACCACTCGAGCGTAGGCAACTCGACCATCGGCCCGCAGATACACCCCCGTGGGCCGTTTCGTTCGCACGAAGGCGGGAAAGGTGGCCTGGAAGTCTTCATACGAGAGCCCCGCCTGATCGAGATAGATCTTGCCGTCCATGTCCACCGTGACGACGAGTCCCTGCTTCGGCTCGATGGCGCGGACCTGCGCGCGCGGCAATCGCACATCCACCCCGCCCTGCATGATCGGCGCGGTGATCATGAAAATGATGAGCAAGACGAAGGCGACGTCCACGAGCGAGGTCACATTGATGTCGGCGCTGAGCGGCAGCTCGCCATGCCCGCGCAGACCACCACCACCGCCTCCCAGCAGTCCTCCAGCCATCAGATCCGTCCTTCCCGGGCCAGGGTGCCGACGATCTCCTGCGCGAAGCCCTCGAGCTCGCCCGCGAACAGCCCGAGCCGGTTGACGAAGAGGTTGTAGGCCATCACGGCCGGGACAGCTACGGCCAGGCCGCCGACCGTCGTGACCAATGCTTCCGCGACGCCAGGCGCGACGGCGGTGATGTTTCCCGAGCCGCCGACCGCGATGCCGATAAAGGCGTCCATGACGCCGAGCACCGTGCCGAGCAGGCCGAGCAGCGGGCTGACCGAGCCGAAGGTCGCGAGCCACGGGATGAAGCGCGCGGCGGTGTCCCGCTCCGCCGCCACTTCCTTTGCGAGCACCATGCGGAACGCCTCGAGCTGGGTCGTCGTGAGCATGGCCGAGGACGCCGCCGCGGCAGGGTTGGGCGTTCCCCCGGTGCCTTTCAGGCTTCCCGGTTTGAGCTCCGAGAAGAAATGGACGGCCTCGCGCAGCAGCCGGTTGTAGGGCGACGGCGGTAGCCGCATCGCGGCGTGATAGGCTTCCTCGAGGCGTGGCGCTTTCTCCACCTCGGCGAGAAAGCGGTCGCCGAGCTGTCGCATGCGGCGGAATTGCCACCACTTGAGCACGATCAAATACCACGACACCAGCGAAAAGACGGCGAGGATGCCCAGCACGAACTGCGTTTCGCGGCTGGACGTGAGCACCAGTTCCCACGGTGTCGTGGGGATCGCCCCTCGTACCTGAAAGAGCACCCTAACCTCCTCGATATCCCTGCGGGTGTGCTTGATGCCAGCGCCACGCGCTGCCCAAAATCTCCTCGAGACTCGAATGCGCTGCGCGCCAGCCGAGCAGAGTCGCCGCGCGGCCCACCGCCGCGACCAACTCCGGCGGATCACCGGGCCGGCGCGGCCGCTCGACCGTCGGCACTGCGCGCCCAGTCACGCGCTGCGCCGCATCCACGACTTCGCGAACGGAGCGACCGGTGCCCGTACCCAGGTTCACAGCGACAGCCGAGCCTTTGTCGAGCTTGACGTCCAGGGCGCGCAGATGCGCATCGGCGATATCGGCGACGTGGACGTAATCCCGAACGGCAGTGCCGTCGGCCGTCGGATAATCGGTGCCGTAGACCTCGAGCGCCGCGCGCTTGCCCAGGGCAGCAGCCAGCACATTCGGGATCAAGTGGGTCTCCGGATCGTGGTCCTCTCCCAGGCGCTCCGTGGCGCCCGACGCATTGAAGTAGCGCAGGCTCACCACCCCGATGCCCTGCTTCGGCCCGACATCCGCGAGCAGCCGCTCGAAATCGCGCTTCGTCTCGCCGTACGGATTCACCGGCACCTGCGGCGAGTCTTCCGTGATCGGAATCGTCGCCGGATGGCCGTAGACCGCGCACGACGACGAGAAGACGAAGCGGCGGACTTTGGCGCGGACTGCCGCCTCCAACAGTACACGGGCGGCCGTCACATTGTTGGTCACATACTTCTGGGGCTGGGCGACCGACTCCGGGACCAGCGCAAAAGCGGCCAGATGGATGATCGCCTCGATGCGCTCGCCCTCGAGGAGCGACTCGACCAGCTCGCGGTTCCCCACGCCCCCGTGGACGAAGCCCGCGCGCCTGGCGACCGCTTGCCGGTGCCCGACGCTCAGGTCGTCCAGCACGACGACCTTGAAGCCCCGCTCCAGGAGTTGATCTACGACGACGCTGCCGATGTACCCTGCACCCCCGGTGACGAGAATCCGCCTCACTCGGGTGGCTCCATTCCGAAGAGCCGGCGTAATGCCTCGAGCAGGCCGTACCCGCGGCCCGCCTCAGCCGCCTTCTTCAGGGTGATTGTGGGCTGGTGCAGAAACTTGTTCAGCAGCGCCTGACTGAATTGCTCGACGTGGGCGCGATCTTCGGGACTCAGATGCTCGAGCTGGCGCAGCACCCGCTCGAGCTCGGCCGCGCGCACATCATCCATGCGGGCGCGCAGCTCCTTGATGGTCGGCACGACACCCAGACCGCCGTACCAGGCCCAGAAGAGATCGGTCTCTTCTTCCACGATGCGCTCGGCGGCGGGGATCTCGTCGCGCCGCCGCGCGGTCGCCTGCGCGGCGACCGTCTGCAAATCGTCGACGTCGTACAGGAACACGTTCTCGAGCTGTGCGATCGCCGGATCGACGTCGCGCGGCACCGCCAGGTCCAGAATGCACAGCGGCGTCCCGCGGCGCGCGCCAATCACCGCGCCCACGCGCTCCCAGGTGACCACCGCGTGCGGCGCAGCCGTCGAGCACAGCGCTATGTCCGTCGTGGCGAAGTGCGGCCACGCTTCCTCCAGTGACACCGCCCTGCCGCCGAGCCGCTCGGCGATGGCCCGGGCGCGCTCCTGCGTGCGATTCGCGACCAGGGTGATCTGGACTCCCTCATCGCTGAGACACTTGGCCGCGAGCTCGGCCATGTCACCGGCGCCGAGGATGAGCGCGCTGCGGCCGGCGAGATCGCCGAAGATCTTGCCCGCGACGGCGACACCCGCCGATGCGGCGGACGCCGTCCCGATCCCTAGGCCGGTTTCGGTGCGTACGCGCGATCCGACGTGGAGCGCCGTCTGAAACAGCCGATGCAGCACGGGACCCGCTTGCGCGCGCGAGGCTTCCCAAGCCTCGCGTACCTGTCCCTGGATCTGCGACTCGCCCAGGATCATCGAATCGAGTCCCGACGATACCCGATAGAGATGGCGAACGGCGTCGCGGTCGCGGGCGATGTACCCGTACTCGCGGGCGCCGGCTGCGGGCGAGGGACCAGTTGGAAGCCGCTCACCCAGCAGTGACCACACCGCCTCCAGCGCCGGCTCGTCGTCCGCGACCAGATAGAACTCGGTGCGATTGCAGGTGGAGAGCAGAACCCCGCCGCTGGCACCGGCCGCCATGACGCGCGCCAGCGCACCCGGTACCTCGTGCGCGCCATGCGCAAATCGCTCGCGCACGTCGAGCGGTGCGGTGCGGTGGTTCACCCCCACGACCTTGATCCCCATTTCTGTATGACCCGTCACAAGAACCGTTCGGCGCCAGGTTGGGTCAACTTCAGCGCGACGTAGACCAGCAGGACGGCGCTGAAGCCGGCAATGCTCGCGAGCGCCGCGCGGCGGCCCGCCCAATGGCGGACGACCCGGACCCAGACCGCCCATCCGAGTACCACCCACGTAAAAATCCCCCACACGATCTGCGCCTTGGCGACATGGAGGCCGCCGGAGAACTGTGCGCCGTACCCGAGCGCGAGCAGGACGCCGAGTGTCAGCGCGGGAAAACCCGCGACCAGCGCGAAACGGTTCAGCTGATCGAGCCGCTCGAGCGGCGGAAAGAGCTGGAAGATCTGACCAAAGCGGCGGGCTTTGAGCTCGCGAAACTGCAGCAGATAGAGCGCCGCGGCGATGAAAGCCAGCGCCAACAATGCGAGACCCAGGACGCTGAGCGCGACGTGCAGAACGAACCAGGTGTTGCGACCCGCGGCCACTTCCGCCCCAGGGGTTAGCCCGCTGAGGATCGCGAGTCCGACGAGTCCGGTGGCAAGCGGGCCGGCAAAGAACGAGACCGCTGAGCCGCGCAGCAACCGCTCACTCGCGAGCTGGAGCAGCACCAGACAAAGCGCCAGCGTGGACAACGCCGGTCCCAGACCGATCAGCGTAAGCCGCGAAATCGCGACGACGTGCACCGCCGCCCCGGCGCACGGGAGCGCAATCGTCAGCGCGCGCGGCACCGGCCGGAAGCCCATGAAGGGCGCCAACGTCAGCGCCGTGGCCAAACCGTACAGCGCCAGAACAACGAGATGCAGAGTGACAATCACGGCAGATACGGTGCAGGCCCACCAGCGCGATGGGCCTGGCCGCCTATCAGGAGGGCATCTTCTTGATCAGCCGTACGGGAAGACCGCGCTCCAGCCCGGGATGCGTGATCTGTAGCAGGAGCCCCGTCGCCGAGCGCTCGCGGACGTGCACGATCATGAGAACCCCGCGCACCTCTTCCGAGGCGGATCCCAAGAAGCCTTGCGCCGGATTGACGATCTCGAAGACATCGCCCAGGGTGACACCGTCGCGGCGGCCCTTGTCGATAAAGAAGTACTGTTGCGCGCCTGCGATCGCATGTGGATCCCGCGGGTCGACCAGCCTGCCGGTCAACCCCTTTTCCACGGGCGTGGGCCGCACTTGACCGGGGTCGCGGAACGGCTCGAGCGGCATCGCGAGCTGGGCCTCATGAATGAGGCTGTACTGCGCCACGACCTGCGCGAGCACCTGCTGATCCTCGATCGACGTGACGCGCGCGATCCCGACAGGGACGACGACGTCGCCCCAGCGCCCAAAGTCCACGATGCGATCGATGCGCGCGAGCAACAGGGAATCGCCGACGTGATACGACGCATTGCGCGGCGGCCGGATCGCGATCTCCTGGAATGTGGTCGCCGATGTGCCTTCCGTGAGACGCGGAATCGCCGACGTTGCGGTCGCGCCGACCACTCGACCCCACGGCAACCGCTCCCCTTCGCTCAGGAAGCCGGCGGCGTAGAACTCGCCGGCACGGAGCGGCCGGTAGGGCTGATGCGTATAGGCGCGCAACACGTCCTGGACGACCTGCTGGTTCGTGCGGCGGCGATCGAATATCGTCTCGTGGCTTTCTACGACGTTGGTGGGCGGCGGCGGCTCCACGATCAACTGCGCGGTGTCCGCCGCAATCGTGTCGATGGGCGCCGTGGCGGTGTCGAGCGGGACCACCGCGCCGACCGTGTCCCCCGGAGCCGCACGCACGGTATCCGCGGCCGCCGGCGTCGTATCCTGTCGAACCGCAGCGATCGTGTCCGGACGCTGCGCGATCGTCTGCATCTCCGAGAGATTCAGGACCTCACCGGGATAGATCCAGTGCGGGTCTTCGATGACGGCGGTATTGAGACGGTAGATCTCCGGCCACAGCAGCGGATCGTTGAAATACATCTGGGAGATGGACCAAAGGGTCTCACCGCGAGAGACGGTGTGACTGGCGGGAACCTGACCCTGAAAAGCGGCGGCCGCTTGCGTCGTGTCCTGTTGTTGCGCCGTTTGCGTGGTGTCCTGCGCCGGCAGGACTCGCCACAGGAGCGGCAACGCCGCCAGGGCCAGCAGAACGGCGCGGTCAGAACGGCAGATCGTCGTCCTCCTCATCCAGCGCCTCCGGGAACGCGTCGAGCGATTCTGGGGCTTTGCCGCCAGCCTCCGAGGCCCCCTTCACAGCCCCCGCTCCCACCGGAGCGGCTCCGCCTCTCGACCCCAGCATGATCAGCTCACGCGCGATGATCTCGGTGACGTAGCGCGTCTGCTTCTCGCGATCTTCCCACGTGCGGTACTCAATCCGCCCTTCGATATAGACCTTGTCGCCCTTTTTGAGGTACTTCTCGCACACGTCGGCCAGACCGGATCCCGTCTTGTTATTCCAGCAGATGACCCGATGCCAGTCCGTCTTTTCCTGCTTCTCCCCACCGGTGCCGGTCCACTGTCTGCTGGTTGCCACTGACAGCGTCGCCACGCGGGAGCCGTTATTCGTGCTGCGCACCTCGGGATCGGCACCCAAGTTCCCGATCAGGATGACTTTATTGAGACTGCGGCTCACAACAACCTCCGACGATTATGCAGGTCTGGGTCCAAGGGGTGCCCAACACTATATAAATCGCAAGTCATTCTGTCAATCAAAGATACGCCACTTGTACCGAAGTTATGCATCAAGTCTCAGGACGATGGCGTCCTCCGCCGGCCGCCGGTAATACTGCTTGCGGCGACCCACCTCCTTGAACCCGTGGGCGGCATAGAGCGCCCGAGCCGGTGCGTTCGACTCGCGCACCTCGAGGTAGACCTGTCGAACGCCGCGTGCGGTGAGCGCCTCGAGAATGCTGTGCACGAGCGCACTTCCCAAGCCGTGACGCCGCCCCCCTGGAGCCACGGCGAGATTGAGGATCTCGCCCTCGTCGGCGGCGTCGAGCGCGACGACGTAGCCGACGATCTCCCTGGTCCCTCCCGCCTCGACGACGAGAAAGTGCGCATCGGACGTCACGCAGTCGCGGAAATCCTGGGTGGACCACGGATCGGCGAAGACCCCCTGCTCGATCGCGTGGACCGCGGGAACATCGCTGAGCTTAGCGGGGCGAATGTGGAAGGGGTCGGCCGTAGTGCGCCTCCCATTTCACCTGAGCTTCGGCGGGCCGCCCGTATACCGGCTCGACAACTTGCGCATCTTCAATCGCGCGACGGGCACCGTCATAGGAAGAGAGCGCGAGCAGCGATGCCGCGATGGGCGGTAGGGCGTCGATGCCCACGGGCGCTCTTCCGCTCCACGCCACAACCGTTTCGCGATAGCGCTCCGCGCCGTCTCCCACCACGAGATCCGGTGGCTTCCGGGCACGCACGGCAAGCGTGTCAATCGTAAACAGGTCTGGCGCGACGAGCGTCTTCACCTCATCTCCGGCAAAGGCATAGATCGCGCCGAACACCTGTCCGCGTAACGCGTCATAGCATGCCGCGACGGTCTCGACCCCGGCGGCGTGAGCCGCACCGAGCAATGATGGAATCGCGACCAGCGGCAGATCGCGGTCGTGGGCGATACCTTTCGCCGCGGCCCATCCAATCCGCAGACCCGTGAAGCTTCCCGGTCCATCGCCCACGATGATTCCGGCGATCTCGTCGAGTTGCAGCTTCGCACGCGCGAGGACGTCCTGGATCAGCGGCACGATCTGCGCGGCGTGCTGGCGCGCGCCTCGCATCGAGCGCACGGCCGGCACGTGCTCGGCAGAGCCTATGGCGACGCTGGCGACCTCGGTTGCCGTGTCGATCGCCAGCCAGGGCTCACTCTTCAAGCACGCGACTCCCCGGATCAGAATCGTAGGACAACCGGAAATGCCGATCGAGCGGAGGAGCCCAAGCCCCCGCGCGCTCGGGCCACTCGATCAGGATGATCGCCCCCCCCCGCCCCCGCCGCCCCGCCCGCCCCCCGCGCTCGCGGAGCATGTCGTCGAAGCCGAGGTCGCGAGCTTCGTCGGGGTGGCGCAGGCGGTAGCAGTCTACGTGGTAGACAGAAACCGGACCGGCGTCGTAATGATGAACCAGCGCGTAGGTGGGACTGGTCGCGCGCGCCCGCGCGCCCAGGCCGCGGCAGATGGCCTGGACGAGGGTCGTCTTCCCGGTCCCCAGCTCTCCCGACAGCCCGATGACAGCGGGGGCGTGGAGCTGGCGGCCCAGGTCCTCACCGAACCGGCTGAGCTCGCTCGCGGAGAGGCGCATCGGCGGCGGCCTTGAGCTCCAGGAGCTGATCGCGCAGCACCGCCGCCAGCTCGAAATCGAGCTCTTCGGCGGCGGCCTGCATCTGCTGCTCGAGCATGCGGATGAGGGTCTCGCGCTCGCTCGCGTCGGCGGGACGGCGGAGCGCCACCGTCCCCGGTTTCGGAGCGCGCGCATCGGCGACGCGGGTGACGAAGCGGATATCACCCACCGACTTCACGATGGACCGTGGCGTGATGCCATGCTCGACGTTGTAGGCGAGCTGGGTTTCGCGGCGCCGGTTCATCTCGTTCAGCGCGCGCTCCATCGATCCGGTGACGCGATCGGCATACAGAATCGCTCTGCCGCTGAGGTGCCGAGCCGCCCGGCCGACGGTCTGGATCAGCGACCGGTCCGAGCGCAGGAAGCCCTCCTGGTCCGCATCCAGCACGGCGACGAGCGAGACTTCCGGCAAGTCCAATCCTTCGCGCAGCAGGTTGATTCCCACCAGGACGTCGAACTCGCCGAGGCGGAGTCCCCGAATGATCTCGACGCGCTCGATCGCGTCGATTTCCGAGTGCAGGTAACGCACCCGCACGCCATGCTGCTGCAAATAGTCCGTCAGATCTTCCGCCATGCGCTTGGTCAGCGTCGTGACCAGCACGCGCTCGTTCTTCTTTTCACGCAGGCGGATTTCGCTGAGCAAGTCGTCCACCTGTCCCGCCACCGGCCGAATCTCGACGGTGGGGTCTACGAGCCCGGTCGGCCGGATGATCTGTTCGACGATGACGCCGCCCGAGAGCTGCAGCTCGTCCACGCCCGGTGTGGCGGAGACGAAGACCATGCGGGGCACGAGGTTCATGAACTCGTCGAAGCGCAGCGGCCGGTTGTCGAGCGCCGACGGCAGCCGGAAGCCGTAATCCACCAGCGTTTGCTTGCGCGAGCGGTCGCCTTCGTACATGGCGCCGAGCTGCGGCAGCGTCTGGTGCGACTCGTCGATGATGCAGAGATAGTCGTCCGGGAAGTAGTCGAGCAGGCACGCCGGTCGCTCGCCCGGCTGGCGGCCACTGAACAGCCGCGAGTAGTTCTCAATGCCGGCACAACGGCCGACTTCCATCAGCATGTCGATGTCGAAGTGGGTGCGTGATTCGAGGCGTTGCGCCTCGAGCAGCTTGTTTTGCGCCCGCAGCTCGGCCAGGCGCTCCGCCAGCTCGGCCCGGATCCGGGTCACGGCGCGCTCGATCGTGGCTCGCTGCGTGACGAAGTGCGTCGCGGGGTAAATCGCCGACCGGTCCATCGGCCTGATGACGTTGCCGGTCAGCGGATCGATCTTCGCGATGCGTTCGATCTCATCGCCCCAAAACTCGATGCGGACGGCCTGCTCGTCGTACGCCGGGAAGACTTCCACCGTATCGCCGCGCACGCGGAACGTGCCGCGCTCGAAGCCGATGTCGTTCCGCTGATACTGGATGGCGACGAGATCGGCGAGCAGTGCGTCCCGGCCGCGCTTCTCGCCCTTCTGGGCGGTCACCAGCAGCTCGCGATACAGCTCGGGGTCGCCGAGGCCGTAGATCGCGGAGACACTCGCGACGATGATGACGTCATCGCGCTCCATCAGGCTCGAGGTCGCGCGCAGCCGCAGGCGCTCGATGTCGTCGTTGATGGACGAGTCCTTGGCGATGTACGTGTCGGTGGACGGCACGTACGCCTCGGGCTGGTAGTAGTCGTAATAGGAAATGAAGAATTCGACGGCGTTGGACGGGAAAAACGTCTTGAGCTCGCCGTACAACTGCGCCGCCAGCGTCTTGTTGTGCGACAGCACCAACGTGGGCT
>Ga0209056_10006464_pt1 | contig 12110 bp, 10 predicted proteins | sample GraSoiAngelo_114_FD_185876 | JGI IMG/M metagenome (GOLD analysis project Ga0209056, IMG submission 185876) | Grasslands soil microbial communities from the Angelo Coastal Reserve, California, USA - 14_0903_13_40cm (SPAdes) (version 2) | ecosystem: Environmental > Terrestrial > Soil > Grasslands... | reverse complement strand
TCCATGGTGTGCATAACCAATCACTATGCAGCCTCTGACGGAGATCTTTTCAGTTATGCCTTCAAGTACTACAAGCTGGGGCCGCTCATTGGGGAGCGCACCTGGGGAGGCGTTCGTGGCATTCGCGGAAATTTTCCATTGCTTGATGGTGGCTACATTACTCGGCCAGAGTTCTCACGCTACGACCTGAACCGCAAGTGGATCATCGAGAACCATGGCGTGCAGCCGGACATTGTGGTGGAGAACCGGCCGGAACAGGTGGTGAGCGGAAAGGACCCGCAATTGGATCGCGCGGTTCAGGAAGTCCTGAAGATGATGCAGGAGAATCCAAAGAAGCTGGCGCCACGACCGCCGGATTTACCGCCGTATCCCTCTGGGCCAGGCTAGAGGAGGGCGCACATTGTCCGCCTGCATTTCTGCGGAGTCATTTGGAATTGAGTTTCTTACGAATGCGCCGGACTTCAATATAGGTCATGGCCGCGACGGCGGCCATGAAACCGAGAAACATAATCAGGAGAGTCATCGCGACCTCAGTCGTATGCGAGCACGTCCGACCAGACCATCATAGAACGGATTGTTAGTTGGGACGTTTTCTGATCTGGTTCCCTGGTCACGGCTAAAGCAGTGCTTTCACCTCGCGTGTTAAGGGCAGCAGACCGTATAATCATGTTTTATGCCTCGATATTCCATCGTCATACCCCTGCACAACGAGCAGGAGAACGTCACTGATCTTTACGACCGACTGAAGGCCGTCATGGAAGGTAGTGGCGAGAGCTTCGAGATCGTGTTCGTGGATGACGGCTCCGCCGATGAAACCTTCCATTTGCTCCGCCAGATTTCCGGCGTGGACAGCCGGATCACGGTGGTACGTTTGCGACGAAACTTCGGCCAGACTTCGGCACTAGCCGCTGGTTTTGACCACGCGCGCGGCGAATACATCATCGCCATGGATGGTGACTTGCAACACGATCCTGCCGACATACCGATGTTTTTGGAGAAGATTTCAGAGGGCTACGATATTGTCAGCGGATGGCGCAAGCAGCGGATTGATAACCTCTGGCTGCGTCGCATACCCTCGAAATGCGCCAACTGGCTGATGGCAAAGCTAAGCGGCGTTGACATTCACGACTTCGGAACCACGTTCAAGGCCTATCGGCGCGAGATCCTGGAACAAGTGCCGCTCTATGGCGAGCTGCATCGGTTCATTCCCGCGCTTGCCTCATGGCACGGCGCTTCGATTTGCGAAGTGCCGATTCGCAACATAAACCGCGAACGCGGGGTATCGCACTACGGCATTTCCCGGACATTCCGCGTTTTCTTTGATCTGATTACGATTCGGTTCCTGCTGCGCTATTTAGGCCGGCCCTTACATTTCTTTGGCACTGTCGGGATGCTAGGCATCTTCGGCGGTGTTGGTATCACAAGCTGGCTCTTTCTGGAGAAATTCGTTCGTCACACTTCGATCATGGCGCAACATGGCCCACTCATGATCTTTGCCGCCGTGCTGCTGCTGGCCGGACTGAACCTGCTTGCAATTGGTCTGTTGGGCGAACTGCAGGTCCGCCATTACCATGAACCCACGCGCCGAGCTCCATACTCGGTTGATCGCGTCATTCGCCCGCACAGCGAAGAGCAGAGCGTGCCGGAGTAAGAAGCAGTTTGCAGTAATCAGTTTCCATCGCCAGGCGCTTCTACGAATGAGAAAGGAGCGGTAGCGGTCCACATCCGCCTGAACGCGTGCTTTCGTCCATTCCGGAGGTGTTACACGCGGACCCCAGGCGAAGTTCACCCATCCAAGGCGATCGTTCTCAAAAGAGAGTCGAAGATGCACATTGTCGAACACAGCGTCAAGAAAGGAAATCAGAAATGTATGCCCGGTGCCGTTTTGAAGCGGGTAGTGGCTTGCGGAGTGGGTGTGGTGATACAAATCGCTGTCGACAAACTCTGGCTTCGGCATCGCGGCTCGAAGGACAAGAGCAGAACCTTTTATGTGAATAGCGCCCTGTGTCTCACAATGCAAAGAGGTGCTTTATCGAATTTGCACACTGCCTCTAGAAGACCTCCTTGTTCACAACGTACGGCATCTTCTTGATGTCACCGCCGTAATTCACCTCAAGCACATCAATCAACCCCTGCACGCACCGTCCGGCCATTCCCTTATCTGGATCGGGAGAGAGCCGGGTGATCTTCGCCGCACTGGCGAAATGGGGGAAAAGGCGGCAGCGGTCTGTGATGGCGGGATCGCGCAGAGGAGAATCCGCTGGCAGCGGTTCTTTTTCGTACACGTCCAGCGCGGCTCCGCCAATCCAATTCTCTTTCAATGCCATTGCAAGAGCAGCCTCATCGATCACCGGGCCGCGCGATGTATTCACCAGAAAGGCTGATGGCTTCATGCTTCGCAGAGTGCGTTCGTTAAATAGATGAAAGGTTGGCGTGTCGCTCTCGCCCTCTCGTATCAGCGGTACGTGCACGCTGACGAAATCCGCCTGACTCAATGCCTCTTCCAACGAGACATACTTGATCCAGGTCTTCTCTTTCTGGATGCCGCGGGCGTGCCGTAGATCCATAGTTTCTTGTATTGCGCTTACATATTGGTGGTTCTGATAGGCCGGGTCGTAGCAGAGAATATTCATGTCGAAACCGGCGCATTTCTTGATCATGGCGAGGCCAATCCGACCCGTGCCGATAATCGCGATAGTCTTGCCCGTGACTTCATCGCCCAAGAATGGCAAATAGGGGTGCCAGAATCCCCACTTGTTGTCACGTGTGAGGTGCTCGGCTGGCCACAGCTTTCGCGCGAGTGAACCCATCATGAAGAATGCAAACTCTGCAGTGGCTTCAGTCAGAACATCTGCCGTGTTGGTAAATGGAATCTTGTAGCGATTGGCGTCGGCGCGATTGATGTTGTCGAATCCGACCGCGAATTGGGCAACAACTTTCAGCGTGCCCTTCCCAGCCTCAAAGACCTCGGCGTCAATCTGATCGCGCAGTGTCGTGATCAGGCCGTCAATTCCGGTGCGAAGTTTTTCTAGGATGAGAGCTTTTGGCGGCGCTTTGGGATCGGGATAGACCTCGAGCTTATAGCCTCGCTTGCGGAGTATGTCGAGAGCTTCTCCGATGTCGCAAGTAGCAAAGACTCTGAAGTGGTCTGCCATGGAGTGTTCAGCCGAAAATCCAACGGGTGGCGCTGTTTGAAAATGTTTTCTCGGCCATGCCAAAGGCGACCTTCGGACGGAGTAGGAACACGGGTTCTTTCAGCTTGAGCAGATCGTCCGCCATGTCAGACATGTCCCATTTGTATTTCTTCTCGTACAGTTTGAGAAAATCGCGAATCCGGTTGACGTTCTTCTCGGCGTCAACTTTCCCTTCGATAATCACAGCCTCGGCGGCGTTTTGCGTGCACATTGTGCAATGGGGGTTGTTGGCGAGGTTCTGCGCCTTGCGCGATTTGCTCCCGGTGCTGAAGTAGAGCGCGCCATCCACCCATAGCGCCCAGATAACCATCACATGCGGACGTCCGTCGGGACGCGTGGTTGCAATCCAGTATTGTCGGCTCTTCTTTAGTCGGTCGTCAGCCCACTTCCACGGCAGCAGTCCTTTTTTCGTCTTTGGTAAGCCGTAGCCTGGGATGTGCGGGCGGCTGGATTTGGGCGATTTTGGCTTCGGTCCTGTACGCACCGTGGCTGCCTCGTAAAAAAGCTTTTAACCGCAGAGAACGCAGAGTGCGCCGAGAATGTTATTTACCACTTTAGCGACTCTTCGCGTGCCCGGCCCTAAGAATATTTCATTTGATGCTTGCCGCAATCCAATTCTCAATTCGCTCGAGCGCACGTTGCAGATTCTCCGTCGAATTTGCGATGCTAAAGCGCAGGTAGCCTTCTCCGAATTCCCCGAATGACGTTCCTGAAAGGCAGGCCATACCTGCCTCTTCAAGCAGCGCATCAGCCAAGGGCTTCGATTTCCAACCGGTGGCCGTGACATTGGGGAAGACGTAAAAAGCTCCGTGGGGCGTGCGACATGAGAACCCTTTGATGCGATTGAGACCGGCGACGAACATATCTCTACGGCGCTGAAATTCCAGCCGCATGAGATCCACTGAACCTTGATCTCCGCGCAATGCTTCGATGCCCGCGACCTGCGTAAAACTCGCGGTGCAGGAATTCGAGTTGGTCATCAAGCGGGCAACTTGCACGGCGAGATCAGCACGCATCACGCCATAACCCATGCGCCATCCGGTCATCGCATAGGACTTCGAGAATCCATCAAGCAGAATTGTTCGCTCTTTGAAACCCGGTTCGGCGATGATCGAGTGATGCTTGCCTTCAAAGATGAGGCGGCTGTAGATCTCGTCAGAAAGAATAAAAATGTTGCGGTCACCCACTGCTTCGGCGATCTGTTCTATATCGCGCTTGCTGAGCACCCCGCCCGTAGGATTTTGCGGTGAATTCAGAATGATCAGTTTCGTGCGGTCGCCGATAAGGGCAGCAAGCTCTTCGGCGTCGAGGCTAAAGTATTTATCTTCGCGAAGGCGGATCGGCACAGCACGGCCACCAACGTAGTTGATCATGGATTCGTAGATCGGGAACCCGGGATTCGGATAGATGACTTCGTCGCCGTCGTTAATGAGCGCGAGAATTGAAAAGAAAATGATCGGCTTGCCGCCGGGAACGACGACGACTTCTTCTGGGGCGACACGAACTCCGCGTGAGCGGCTTACCTCATCGGCAATTGCCTGGCGAAGATCGGGATAACCAGCCGATGGGCCATAGTGGGTCCAGCCTCCGCGCATTGCTTCAACGCCCGCTTCGATCACGTTTTGAGGAGTATCGAAATCGGGCTCGCCGATTTCGAGATGAATGATGTCCTTGCCCTGACGCTCGAGAGCACGGGCGCGGTTGAGTACTTCGAATGCAGTTTCGGTTCCGAGCCGTGACATCCGCTCAGCTAACCGCAATTCGAACTGGAGCGCCCGGGACATAAGGCAAAACGGGTTATTGTACTACCGGTAGATGCTTCTCACCACAGAGACGCGGGGGGGACGCTGAGCGAGCTCATTGATTCCCATACGTCGGGATCCCTTGCTGCACCATGTACAGCAGCCGTTTCGAACGCGGGCCCCAATCGCTCTGGCCACCTTGCGCGATGGCCTTTTCAGCGTCAGCGGTTGCCCGGTTCTTGGCCTCATCGGATTTCTTGGATTCTTCTCCCGACCTGTATATCTCGATCAGTGCTGACCAGCGATAAGCGGCTTGAAACAATGCTTGCGCCGCGGCGGGGGACTGTGGGTACTCAGCCGCGTATTTTTCGTAGATTTCGGCTTCTTTCACAGGGCACTTCGCTTGCGCCTGCCAGTCTCCGCACAGCTTGTTGTCGATCAGCTGAAATGTGGCCAGCTGTGCCCATTTGGTATTGGGGAATTTCTTAATCACCTTCTTGAAGTAATCTTCATTCATGCCCCTGCGCAGATACGGCTCCTGCTCCCGTGCCGAAGGCAACGACATGACATCGGCCTTCTCAATTTGCCAGCGGATATCGGCGGAGCGATACATGGCTTCGCCTGCGAGCGGCGATTGCGGGAATAGTTCGGCGACCTCGCCATAAAGTCGCATGGCATCCTGCGCGGCGTAGCGGCGGCCGTTGCGCTGGCTGGCTTGATCTTCCGCATCTACAGCCTCACCGAAAAGGATCTTGTCGCCGTCGGGCGTTGTGGACTGGATGAGTCCCTTGCTAGGAGTCCATCCGGTCACCGTGCGCTCCTCGGTCAAATTCGCTTCCACGTGGATCCAGTCGCCGCTGGTTTCGAGGTAGATGACTTCGCGGCCACGATCAATGTCGGCGAGCTTTGTCGAGGACGTGTCAGGTGAAAGATACAACCCTGCCACGCGGATGCTGGCGGCGCGCACCACCTCCGCAGAAAGCAGCGCCGGCGAGAGCAATGCCAGCATAATAGCCACAAACGTTCTTGCCATTCTCTTTGGCACCTCAGGCTCGAATTCGCGCGAGCAGGTCAGGATCAATATTACCCCCACTGATAACCGCAACAGTACGGTTCGATGCCGGCAGAAGCTCAGGATGGAAAAGCCATGCGGCGGTTGCAACCGCACCGCTGGGTTCGGCCACCGTCTTGGGATTACGGGCAAGGAGTTGTGCAGCCTGCATGATTTCATTCTCCGAAACCGTGACGACATCGTCCACATGGCGCCGGATGTGCTCGAACGTCAAGGTGCCGACGTATTGAGCGCGCAGACCGTCGGCGCAGGTGGAAAGCACCTGTTCGACGGGAAATTTGACGATGTGGCCGGCGCGCAGGCTGGCCTGCGCGTCTCCAGCGACTTCGGGCTCAACGCCGACAACCGTGGCGCTTAGCTTCACGGATTTGATTGCGGTTGAGACTCCGCTGATCAGGCCCCCGCCGCCAATCGGGACGAGGACGAGGTCAACATCGGGCAAATCTTCGAGAATTTCCAGTCCGGCTGTGCCTTGGCCGGCAATGATCTTTTCGTCCTCATACGGTGGCACGACCACGTAACCATGTTTCGCCGCCAGCTCCTCGGCTTTGAGCTGGCGTTCCATGCCACTCGGTCCAACGAGTACAATTTCGGCCCCGAGTGCCGCAGTGGCTTCGCGCTTGATTGCGGGAGCGGTGCTTGGCATGACGATAACGGACTTGGTGTCGAGCGCTCGGGCCGCGTAGGCGACGCCTTGAGCATGATTCCCACTTGAATATGTGATTACGCCGCGCGCTCGTTCGTCGTCAGTGAGAGACGCAATTTTGTTGTAAGCACCACGAAGCTTGAAGGCGCCGATGGGCTGAAGATTTTCAGGCTTGAGATAGAGTGTGCGCCCGTCGTGTTCGAGCGGAATAAGAGCTGTGCGGACAGTGATGCCGTCGAGGCGGGAACGGGCAGCACGGATGTCAGCGAGCGTGACCATGGCCTGGTCATAGCAGTTTACATTGGACGAACCTCCTACCTGATTTCCTAGGAGCCCGGCTGGTGCTGTGCTGATAAACACTCCCACGCGGGGCCCTCTCCTCAAGGAAACGAAGGCCGGTAAGCCCACAAAGAAAGGAACCAAAATGACGTATGATCTCGTTGCTTTTGAGCTAGAAACGAACAAAGAAGTATTGAACTGGTTTGGCGTACTAGCGACGCGCCGCTTTAGGGCGGGGACGTGATCATGAACCGAGATATCCGCTGGCACGTGGTTGGGGTTCGCAATACGAGTACTGAAAAATTGTGGCTCGTTGATGTGTTCAAGCCGGATAATACTAGCCGTTCAGGCTGACTTTGGATTGAAATATGACGACCGATGATGTCTTTGACTTTCCTCAAATAGAGGTCCCTCTCTCGTGAAAGTGCTCGTCAGATTTCCAAAATCACGGGCATGATCAGCGGCCTCTTCTGCGTCTGCTTCGAAATATACCGCTTCAAGTCCGCCCGAATCTTCTCTTTGATCACGCCATAATCGGCGCGTTCTTCCTCGCTTGACTGGCCCAGAGTTTCCACCACAACTTGCCGGACCTCCTCCATGAACCCGTTTTCGCCGCCGGTGAAGCCGCGCGTCACGATTTCCGGCGAGATTTCAACTTTGCCGGTGAGCTTATGGATGGCGATAATCGGCAGGACAAAACCGTCTTCACTCAAGTGGCGGCGATCTTTGATAACCAGGTCTTCGACCACGTCGGTACGCGATCCAGAGTCGATGCAGATGCGGCCAACATTGACTCGCCCAGCTTTACGTGCGCCGAGCTCGTCGAATTCCAGAATATCGCCGCTCTCGATCAGCATGACCTTGCCGACTGACCCGCGCATTGAAGCCGCCAGTTCTGCATGTAGCTTGAGCTGACGATATTCGCCGTGAACTGGAATAAAGTATTTGGGTTTGACCAGATTGATGATCAGCTTTAGCTCTTCCTGGCTGGCGTGTCCGCTGACGTGGATCGGAGGCGAGGAACCATCTTCATAGATGACGTGCGCCTCGCGCCGGAATAGGTGATCCACCATGCGATAGATCGCCTTTTCGTTTCCCGGAATGATGCGCGAAGAAAGCACGACCGTGTCGCCCTTTTCAATCTTGGCGTGCTTGTGATTGTCCACTGCGGCGCGGGAAAGTGCGGACATGGGCTCGCCCTGGGTGCCGCTGATCATCACGCAGACTTTTTCCGGAGCGAAATTCTTGATTTCGCCTGGAGTGATCAATAAACCATCAGGGATTTCGATGTAGCCCAGGTCCTCAGCAATCTCGGACGAGTTGTTCATCGAGCGCCCGACGAATGCCACTTTTCGTCCGTGCTCAAAGGCCATCTCCACCGCCAGCTTGATGCGATGGATGGAAGATGCGAAACAGGAAATGAACAACCGGCGTTCAGTGCGAGCGAAGACTTCGTCAAATTTGCGCCGTACCGCGCGTTCGCTCGGAGTGTAACCACGGCGCTCGACATTGGTTGAATCCTGCAGCAGCGCGAGTACCCCTTCTTTTCCATACTCAGCGAAGGCATGCAGATCGAACAGCCGATTATCGGTTGGGGTGGGATCAACTTTGAAGTCGCCGGTATGAATCACAACGCCCAGCGGCGTATGGATCGCTAATGAAACGCAATCCACAAGGCTGTGCGTCACCTGAATGGGATGAATGGTGAATGGCCCGATCTTGAAGCGCTCGCCGGGCCGAATCTCGCGTAGCTCGGCATCATCCAAAAGCCCATGTTCATCCAGTTTGTCCTCTACATAGGCCAGGGTGAACTCCGTTCCCCAGACCGGAACGTTCAGCTCGGAAAGAACCCAAGGCAGGGCCCCGATATGGTCTTCATGCCCGTGCGTGAGCACAATCGCCCGGACCCGCTGGCGATTTTCCATCAAGTAGGAAATGTCGGGGACAACAATGTCTACACCCAGCAGCTCAGCCTCAGGAAACATCATGCCGGCATCAACGACGATGATGTCATCGCCCCAGCGCACGGCCATGCAGTTCATGCCGAACTCGCCAAGACCGCCGAGCGGTACCAGATGGAGTTTTCCGGAAGGCATTTAGGAACTATGATCGTAGCATAGGCACTGGTGGCTTGATTCGCATCCAATAGCTAAGTTATGCACGAGAAATCATGGTTGCGCCGGCGGGTTGAGAAGGCGTTTACGAAGGCCCTGACGCGCGCTTACGAGACCGTCAAAGTTGATCCGCAGCGTTTTTTACTCGAGCTGCGCGCAGCTCACGGACTTCCGATAACCAGTTTTCAGGGAATGTACACCGTCGAGCCTCCGGTGCTCGACACTGTCGCGGAACAAATCATCCGCAGCTCCATGAAGATCGCAGCAGCGGAGGGCGCGGGATTTGGTCTTGGCGGTTTCATCACCATTGTTCCCGACTTCAGTATTCTTGCGGCCATTACTCTGCGCACGATCCAAAAACTGAGCTTGGTATACGGCTTCGAATTCAATACAGACGAGGAAATGGCCGAGCTTTGGATTGCTGCAGCCAGTGCCGCAGGGGTGGATCTAGGGCGGGACTTGCTCGAGAAGAATGTGGTGAACCGGCTGATACCGCGCATTATTCAGCGCATTGCGGCAAAAGCCAGTACGGAGTTTGTTGAGAAGTGGGCCGGGCGGCTCATACCGGTTGCGAGTTCAATTATCGGCGGCGTGCTGAATTATTATTTCGTTCGAGGATGGGGAGAGCGGGCGCAGGCGCACTTCCGGCAAAAGCACTTGGAGTTGCGCAGGCGTACGCTGCAGCAGCAGACAATCGAAGCTGCTTCGATAACATCCTAAAAGCAACTTTGAAGACGCGAAGGTACACGAAGGTTTGGCGCAGCTGTCGTTATAAAGTTCCTTCGTGTTCCTTCGTGTCCTTTGTGGTTTCAGGTTTTGGCATGCTGCAATTGATATGAAGGTTCTTTCGATCTTCTTGCTGGCATTTACAGCGCCCTGCGGCGCGCAGGAAATTACCGTTGCTGCGGCTGCGGACTTGCGTCCGGCGTTTGAAGAGATCATTGCTAGCTTCCAGCAATCGCATCCCGGGACGGCGGTGAAAGTGACCTACGGCTCGTCGGGGAATTTCTTTCAGCAAATACAAAACGGCGCGCCGTTTGACCTGTTTTTCTCGGCTAACGAAGACTATCCGAAGAGACTAGACTCAGCGGGACTCATCGTTCCTGGTAGCTACCATCAATATGCTCGGGGCAAAATTGTTCTCCTGGTTTCATCAGGTTCGAAGCTGGACATAAACCAGGGTCTGAAAGGTCTGCTCAACGCGAATATGAGGAAGATCGCTATCGCTGATCCGAGCCATGCCCCCTACGGGCAGGCGGCAGTGGCTGCGCTCAAGACTGAAGGGATCTACGGTCAGGTTTCCGCGAAGCTAGTCACCGGAGAAAATATTTCGCAAGCGGCGTCGTTCGTCTTATCCGGCGGCGCTGATGTTGGAATTGCATCGTTGTCACTGGCGCTAGCACCGGCCACGCGCGCACAGGTGCGCTATTGGGAAATTCCGTCGACCGATTATCCGCCGATTCAGCAGGCTTGCGTGGTTATCAAGGCCTCGAGGAATCAGCAGCTCGCGATGGAGTTTCAGACGTATTTTCGAAGCAAGGAAGTCAGCACCGTGCTCGAACGTTATGGTTTTGAGGTTCCCGCCGACAGCAAGACAGGCCAACCCGCCAACTAGAGCCAACCTTTGGTGCGTGCAATCCTCGCTGCCTCCACGCGATTGCCCGCACCCAGCTTGCTGATGGCCTCGGAAAGGTAGTTCCGAACGGTGCCTTCGGAAAGATTCAGTTTGCCGGCGATGTCATAGCTGGACATGCCTTCTCCGGCGAAGCGCAGCACCTGACGCTCGCGATCGGTGAGCGGATCAGGTTCAACCCAAGCTTCGGCTGCGAGTTCTGGATCAATCACGCGCAGACCGCTCTGCACGTGGCGGACAGCCTCAGCGAGTTTCTCCGCCGCCATGTCCTTTAGCAGATAGCCCGAAGCGCCCGCCTCCAAAGCACGCCGTAAGTATCCAGCCCGCGCAAAAGTTGTCAGGATGATTACTCGCGTGGGCACGCGCCGGCGCTTGATTTCGGCAGCAACATCGAGGCCGCTCATTTCCGGCATTTCAATGTCTGTGAGAAAAATGTCGGGCTTGTGGGTGATGACAGCGCTCAGCGCGTCAGCACCACTACGAGCACGTGCCACGACGGTGATGTCGCCTTCGATCTCAAGTAGCGTGGCGAGCGCGCCGAGAACCATGCCTTGGTCCTCTGCTATGGCGACGCGGATGGTCTTGCGAGCGGTCTTAGCTAGAGGATTCAATTGGTCCCGTTCGTGGCAGCAGCCAGCGGGAATTCAAAACGGAGTTTTGTTCCGGCAGAAGTTTCGCGAATTACAGTCCCGCCCAAAGCCTCCACCCGCTCGCGCATGCCGCGAATGCCATTGCCTTCAGCCTGGTCGCCACCGCGTCCGTCGTCCTCGATTTCGAGCACGCAATTACCGTTGTTGCGCGCAACCCGCAACCCGCAATGCCGCGCGTACGCGTGCCGGACCACGTTGGTGACGGCTTCCCGCATGATCAGGGCCGCTACACTTTCCAGGGCAGGAGACATGGTCAACTCCGTCGCGACAGACTCCACTGTGACGCCCGCGCTTTCGAGTGCTGATTTTGCCCGCTGCAACTCTTCGCATAATTTGTACGTGCTGTATCCGCGAAGGGTGTTGCGAATGTCTGCCATAGCCTCGCGCGAAACCTTCTCGATATCAGCAATTTCATTCTTTGCCTTCGCCGTATCTATCTCGAGCAGTTTTCCGGCCAGTGTGGACTTTACGATGATCAACGAGAGAGTGTGGCCCAGCACATCGTGCAGGTCGCGGGCGATACGTTCCCGTTCTGCAACCTTGGCAAGGTGCTCGATCTCCTCGTGCGCCATGCGCAACTTTACGTTGGTGCGATTCTTCTCCGCGAAATACGTGTTTGAAAAACCGACACCCACTGACACGATTGTTGCGGGCATCCAGAACGCGGACGGAGCGTGAAAGAAAGCAGCATCAACTCCCAGCGCCGTCACCAACCCCGCAACGCCTACGAATGCCCAGCGCGGCTTTGGGATCGCCCAAGGAATGAACGATGCCGTGTAG
>Ga0209056_10006461_pt1 | contig 12111 bp, 10 predicted proteins | sample GraSoiAngelo_114_FD_185876 | JGI IMG/M metagenome (GOLD analysis project Ga0209056, IMG submission 185876) | Grasslands soil microbial communities from the Angelo Coastal Reserve, California, USA - 14_0903_13_40cm (SPAdes) (version 2) | ecosystem: Environmental > Terrestrial > Soil > Grasslands... | reverse complement strand
AGGGACCGCCCCGCCGCCAGACCCACCCCGCGCGCGCGGCCCGGCCGGCCCCGCCTCGCCAAAGACGGCGGGATGCGCTGCTCGACGTGCAGACGGCCGGTGCGCCAGCGGCTGGAGCGCCCGGTTTTTTCACGCCGCCGGATCTCGACTTCGACGGGCAGGGATTCACCGGGGTGGTTCCGCCCGACACGGTCGGCGACGTCGGCCCCCGCCACTACATCCAGCTCGTGAACACGGCGGGTGGCAGCGCCTTCGTCGTGCTCGACAAGTCCACGGGCGCCGTCGTCGCCGGTCCCTCCTTGCTGAGCGCGCTCTGGACGGGCGATGGTCGCTGCGCCTCCGGCTTCGGTGACGGCATCGTGCTGTTCGACCAGCTCGCCAGCCGCTGGCTGATGAGCGAGTTCGCGATCCGGGGGAACCACCTCTGCGTGTACGTCTCGCGCACGAGCGATCCGCTCGGCGGCGGGTGGTTCGGCTACGACTTCGGCACGGCGGAGTTCCCGGACTATCCCAAGTATGCCGTCTGGCCGGATGCCTATTACGTGTCGACCAACGAGAGCGCGCCCGCTGCCTACGCGCTGGAACGCGCCCGGATGATCGCCGGCCTCCCGGCCGGCCATCAACGTTTCACGGCGCCCAGCCTCGGCGGATTCAGCTTCCAGGCACTCACGCCGGCCGACCTCGACGGATCGACGCCCCCGCCAGCCGGCGCGCCCGGTTTTTTCCTGCGGCACCGCGACGACGAGCTGCACGACCCAGGCGCGAACGATCCGACGAGGGACTTCCTCGAGGTGTGGGAGCTGCACGCCGACTTCGGCTCGCCCTCGAGCTCGGCCCTCACCCTCGGGGCGACCATCCCGGTGGCCGAATTCGACTCCGAGCTGTGTGCGGCGAGCGCCAACTCGTCGTGCTTCCCGCAGCCGGCGGGCGGCACGCCGCTCGATCCCATTCGGGAAGTGGTGATGTGGCGGGCCCAGTACCGCAACTTCGGCAGCCACGAGACGCTGGTCGGGAACTTCGTCACGGACGTGGACGGCACCGACCACGGCGGCCTCCGCTGGTTCGAGCTGCGGCGAAGCGGAGGTGGCCCATGGGGCCTGTTCCAGGAGGGCACGTATGCGCCGGACGCGAGCGATCGCTGGCTCGGCAGCATCGCCCTGGACGGCGGCGGCAACATGGCGATGGGCTACAGCATCACCAGCCCGAGCGTCTTTCCCGGCATCCGCTACACCGGGCGACTCGCCGCCGATCCCGCGGGGGCGATGACCGTGGCGGAGACGACCATCGTCGGCGGCACGGGTGCGCAGGGCAACGAGCGGTGGGGCGACTACAGCTCGATGAACGTCGACCCGGTCGACGACTGCACCTTCTGGTACACCAACGAGTACGTGCCGGCCAACGGTCTGTGGAGGACGCGCATCGCCCGCTTCCGCTTCGCCAGCCCGACGTGCGCCGATGCGCCGGCGCCGGTCTGCGGCGGCGGCGTGCGCGAGGTCGGCGAGGACTGCGATGGATCGGCCGCCCCGTTCTGTGCCGGTCTCTGCCGGCCCGACTGCACCTGCCCCGTGCCCGTTTGCGGCAACGACGTCGTCGAGTTGGGCGAGGAGTGCGACGGCACGGCTGCCGGCGCCTGCGCCACGGGAGTCTGCGGCCCCGACTGCACGTGCGCGCAATGTCCGGCGAGTCCGTCTGCCGGCTGCCGCACCGCCGAGCTCGGGAGGTCCACCGTCCTGGTCAGCGACCAGGTCGATGACACGCGAGACACCATCCGATGGGTCTGGAGGAATGGTGCCGCCACGGACGTCAGCGACTTCGCCGACCCCGTCCACGGCTCCGCCAGCTACGCGCTCTGCATCTACGACGGCTCCGGCCGCCCGCAGCCGCTGACCGAGGCGTCGATGCCGGCGGGCGGAACCTGCGGCAGCGTCCCGTGCTGGAAGGCGACGAGCACGGGCTTCGCCTACCACAACCGGGCGGCGACGCCGGCCGGCATCATCGCCGCGAAGCTCAAGGCCGGCTCCAGCGGCAGCGCCCTCGTCCAGGTGAGCGGGAAGGGGACGAACCTCGCGACGCCCGCTCCGAGCCTCACCTTGCCCGTGACGGTGCAGCTCTTCGTCCGGAGCGGCGCCACGACACAGTGCTGGGAGACGCGCTACACGGCGGCGAGGCAGAACGACGACCAGAGGTTCACGGCGAGCGGGCCGTGACCGCGGCCAGCCGATAGACCCGGATGATGGGGCCGCCTCGCACGCGCGACGGCGAGAACTGCTCGCGCAGCTCGCCCTCCCTGAAGAGCGTCCGGTAGAACTCCGCCTCGGCGGCGTAGCGATCGGCCTCGGCCAGGTAACGGTCGTACATGGCGTTGCTCACGACGAGGTACTCGAACCGTTCTCGGCGGTAGTCGGCCAGCGTCCAGCCGTCGGCCAGCGCGTGCCGCTCGAGCACGAGGAACCGCTTGCCCGAGTCGACGGTCACCGGAGCGTAGCGGTCACGGCTGTAGCCGTAGAAGTCGTCGGCGACGAGCGGGGCGGTGTACCACTCCTGGGCTATGCGGCTCCCGCTGGGGACCTGCGCGACGATCCACTCGCGCGCCGCGCGCCGCGTGCTCGGGTTTGCGTGCTGGAGCCATCCGGATGCCGTCATGCGCTCGCGAGCACCTCGGCCGCGGCATTGAGCGCCTGCACCGCCGCCGGCACGCCGGCGTAGCAAGCGGTCTGCATGAGGACCTCGATCAGCTCCTCGCGCCGGATGCCCAGGCGGAGTGCGCCCGCGAGATGGCCCTTCAGCTCGTCGGTTCGGCCGAGCGCCGCGAGCTGCGCCACGGTGCAGAGGCTCCGGCTCCGGAGATCCAGGTTCGGGCGCGCCCAGAACATCCCGAAGACGAACTGGGTGACGAGTGCGAAGAACTCGGGCGCGAGCTTCTGGGCCGGCAGCTCGCGGCCGCCCGCCCGCGCGCCCCACAGCTGCTCGGTGATCGCGCGTCCGCGCGCGAGGAGGTCCGTCTGTTCTGCCATGCGTCGTCTCCTTGCGGTGGCGCGCTAGGCCACGCGCAGCACGATCTTCCCGAAGTGCTCGCTCGCCTGCATGAGCCGGTGCGCGTCGGCCGCCTGCTCGAGGGGGAGCACGCGGTCGACCACGGGGCGGAGCGCGCCCCGGGCGAGCGCCGCGCCGAAGCGGGCGCGGAAGCCCTCGACGATCGCCGCCTTGTCCGCGTTGGAACGAGAGCGGAGCGTCGAGCCGATCACGGCGAGCCGGCGGAGGAGGAGCTGCGCCAGGTTCAGCTCGGCGGCGGCGCCGCCCATGAGCCCGATCTCGACGAGCCGGCCGCCCGGCGCGAGCGCCGCCAGGTTGGCGGCGAGGTAGCGGGCGCCGATGTGGTCGAGGATCACGTCCACGCCGCGGCCGCCGGTCAGCTCGCGCGCGCGAGCGGCGAAGTCCTCCGTCCGGTAGTCGATCGCGGCCGTCGCGCCGAGCTCCATGCAGCGCCGGCACTTGGCCTCGCTGCCGGCGGTGACGATCACCTGGTGACCGGCCTCGCGCAGCAGACGGATCGCGGCCGTGCCGACGCCGCCTCCGCCACCGTGCACGAGCACGGACTCGCCGGGCGCGAGGTGGCCGAGACGCGGCATGAAGAGGTTCGAGAAGGCGGTCAGGAAGACCTCGGGAAAGCCGCCCGCCTCCTCGTCCGTCATGCCGTCGGGCACGAGCAGGACGGAGCCGGCGTCCACGACGGCCTCTTCCGCGTACCCGCCGCCGGCGAGCAGGGCCATGACGCGCCGCCCCGGGGCGAGGCCGCGAACGTCGGGACCAACCTCCATCACCTCGCCGGCGCACTCGAGACCGAGGATGGAGGACGCCCCGGACGGCGGGGGGTAGAGCCCCTGGCGTTGCAGGAGGTCGGCGCGGTTGACGCCCGCGGCGCGCACGCGGATGCGGACGTCGGCGGGGCCGAGGGACGGGCGAGGGGCGTCGCCCATGACCAAGGCGCGCTCGTCGCCGGGCTCCCGAACGAGGATGGCGCGCATCGCGCCTCCGACAGCATGGCGCGACGAAGGTGTCAACGGTATGATCCGCCGCGATGCTCGAGGTCCTCGTCGTGGCGCTCGTCGCCGGCGTGGCGGTCGGCGGCTGGCGGCTCGCGCGGCGGCTCCGCGACCTCGAGGAGCGCGTGGCGGAGGTCCGTACGCTGGGCCGCCGGATCGACGAGCTCCGGGCGAGCGTCGAGCGCGGCCTGGCCGTGACGCGCACGCACCTCGCGGCGCTCGCCGCAGGCGAGGCGCCCGAGCGGGCGACCATCCTGCGCGGCTCGCCCTACCAGGAGATCAAGCCGGCCGACGCGCTCGCGCTCTGGGAGCGGACGTCCGGGCTCTTCGTGCTCGACGTCCGCACGCCGGCCGAGTTTTCGAACGGCCACATCCCGCGCGCGCATCTGCTCCCCGTCGACGAGCTCGAGGATCGGCTCGGCGAGCTGCCGCCGCCCGACACGCTCATGCTCGTCACCTGCGCCGCCGGCGGCCGGGCGAGCGCGGCCTGCCAGACGCTCGGCGAGAAGGGCTACACGCGACTCCTGAACCTCTCGGGGGGCATGCACACCTGGCCCGGTCCGCAGGTGCGGGACGAATCGGCGCCACCGCCGGCGCCGCCGGCTCCGGCCGGCACCACGATCGCGTTCCGGGGAGGGCCGGTCAGCGAGGCCCAGGTGGTGGGCGCCATCCGCGACTGCTACGACCCCGAGATCCCGCTCAACATCTACGACCTCGGACTCATCTACGCGATCGACATCGACGAGTCGGCGATTGACGTGAAGATGACGCTCACCTCCCAGGGTTGCCCGTCGGCGCGGACGATTCCCGAGGACGTCCGTCGGAAGATCGCGGCGCTCGGACACCCGAACGTGCGCGTCGACGTCGTCTGGGATCCCCCCTGGCACCCGTCGCGGATCAGCCCGGACGGGAAGCAGAAGCTCGGGCTCGTTTAGCGGCGTGCCAGGATCTCTGCGACGAGCCGCCGCTTCACCTTGAGGTCGGCGCTCGTCGGGAGCTGGGTCACGGCGACGGCGCGCGGCCGCTGGTAGGGTGCCACTCGCTCGCCGATCCAGGCGAGGAGCGCCGCCTCGTCGATCGTCGCGCCCGCGTGCGGCTCGACGGCCGCGACCACGACCTCGCCCATGCGCTCGTCGGGCACCCCGAGGACGACGGCCCGCGCCACGGCCGGGTGCTCGAGGAGCGCGCGCTCGATCTCGGGCGGGTAGATGGTGTTGCCGCCCGAGATGACGACGTCCTTGGCGCGGCCCGCGAAGAAGAGCCGCCGCGGCTCGGCTCCCTGGCGTACGAGGTCGCCGGTGCGCAGCCAGCCGTCGTGGAAGGCCGCGGCGGTCGCCTCGGGCGCCCGCCAGTAGCCGGGCGTGACGTTCGGGCCGCGCACCTCGAGCTCGCCCACCTCGCCCGGGGGCGCGGGCTGCCCATCCGCGCCGACGATGCGGTAGTCGATGCCGGGCTGGACGACGCCGAGGTCGCCGTCCGCCTCCGGGGCGGGGAAGGCCTGGGTCACCTGCCCCCCGGTCTCGGTCATGCCATAGCCGGTGACGAAGAAGACGGGGCTGTCCGGCCCGCGCGGCAGCGCCCGGAAGCGGTCGATCAGGTCCTGATGGAAGTAGTCGCCCCCGCCGCCGAAGGAGATGACGGAGGACAGGTCCCGCTCGGCGGCGCCCGCCTCCCAGAGAAGCCGGAACATGGTGGGCGTGCCCGAGAGCATGTTCACGCGGTGGCGCTCGACGATGTCGAGCATGACGCGTGCGTCGAAGCGGTCGAGCACGATCACGGTGGTGCCGCGCACGATCGAGAAGAGGAGGGCCTGGTGGCCGGAGGTGTTGGCGAGCGGCATTACCATCAGGGCGAGGAGCGGGGGCGGCGGACCCATCCAGGCCCTCTGCCGGAGGCCGCCTCGCGTCGCGAACATGAGGTTGCCGTGCGTCAGCATGACGCCCTTGGCCCGGCCGGTCGTGCCCGAGGTGTAGAAGATGACGGCGAGCTCACCTTCACCGACTTCGGCCGGCGGCGCCGGCCGCGCCGCCTCGAGGAGGCGCGCGAGGCCGAGGGTGCTGCCGTCGTCGTCGCCATCGACCACGATGCGGTGTGCGACGGGGAGAGCGCGCCCGGCGAGGGGGCCGCCGAGGACCGCCCGGTCGGTGACGAGCAGCCGTGCGCCGGCGTCGTCGATGATCCGGACGATCTCGTCGGCAGGGAGTCGCGCACCGATCGGCACCGCCACGCCGCCCGCGCGCAGCACCGCCCACTCCGCCACGACCAGCTCCATCCGGTTCCGCGTGCAGAGCGCGACGCGGCCTCCGCGCTCGAGTCCGAGGCCGCCGAGGGCCCCGGTTGCCCGCGCGACCAGCCCCGCGAGCTCCGCAAAGGAGATCGTGGTGCACCCCGCGCCCGGAAGGGCGAGCGGCTGCTCCATGATGAACGCCGTGCGGGCGCCGAAGGTCTCGCCGAGACGGTCGGTCAGGTTCGCGAGCGTCAGGCTGTCGAGCGTCTCCGCGAAGGCCGCGAAGCGCTCCGGTGACGGCATGACCTGCAGGCCGGCCGGATCGAACTCGAACTGCGGCACGGAGCGGTCATAGCGCGCCCGGCCGGCCGGGGCCAAGGGCGTCGTCGTGGGATAGTGCCTGGCCAAGCGGGGCGCTGGACTCGGGGACCGCATCAACGATAAGCCTCGGCCGGGAGGTTTGCAGATGGATTTCACCCCGTCGCCCAGAGTCGAGGAGCTGAAGACCCGCATCGGCGAATTCATGGACCGCCACATCTACCCCGCGGAGCAGACGATCGGGGCGGAGAGCGACCTCATCCGACCCGGCGTACCGTATCCACCGTCGCTGGTGACCATCCGCCGGATGGCGAAGGCGGCCGGACTCTGGAACCTGTTCCTGCCCGACGAGAAGTACGGCGCCGGCCTCAAGAACTGGGAGTACGGCATGCTCGCCGAGATCATGGGCCGGAGCCTCGCCGCCTCCTCGGCCTTCAACTGCGCGGCGCCCGACACCGGCAACATGGAGATCCTGGCCGAGTTCGGCACCGCCGAGCAGAAGAAGCGCTGGCTCGAGCCGCTCCTGGAAGGCGACATCCGGAGCTGCTTCTCGATGACCGAGCCCGAGGTGGCGGGCTCCGACCCGACGCTGCTCCGGACCCGCGCCGTGCGCGACGGGAAGCACTGGGTGATCAACGGGCACAAGTGGTTCACGTCGGGGGCGATCGGGGCGAGCGTCGCTATCGTCATGACCGTCACCAACCCCGACAATGCACCCCACCTTCGCGCGAGCATGATCCTCGTGCCGACCGACGCGCCGGGGTTCAACCTGATCCGGCCCGTGCCGGTGATGGGCCATGCCGGGGGCGGGGGGCACTGCGAGATCCGCTACGAGGACTGCCGCGTGCCGGCGGAGAACCTGCTCGGCCCCGAGGGCGCGGGCTTCATGATCGCGCAGGCCCGGCTCGGACCGGGCCGCATCCACCACTGCATGCGGGCCATCGGCGCGGCCGAGCGCGCGCTCGAGATGATGTGCCGGCGCGCTGCCACACGTGTCGCCTTCGGGGGCCCGCTGGCCGAGAAGCAGTTCGTGCAGGACATGATCGCGACGTCGCGCATGGAGATCGATCAGGCGCGGCTCCTCGTGCTGCACGCCGCGTGGAAGATGGACACGGCCGGCAAGAAGGAGGCGCGGCAGGAGATCTCGATGATCAAGGTGGTCGCGGCGAACATCTGCATGAACGTGCTCGACCGGGCCATCCAGGTGCACGGCGCGCTCGGCGTCTCCGACGACACGCCGCTCGCGCGCATGTGGCGCGACCTCCGCATGCTGCGCCTCGCGGACGGACCCGACGAGGTGCACAAGGCCGTGATCGCGCGGCGCGAGCTGAAGCGGTTCGCAGGCTGATCGGGTGCGGGCCGCCCGGAGTCAGCGCCTGCCCGAGGGGGGTTGGTCCGTCAGGGTGTGAGCCCGTGCCGCGCCAGCCAGCTGGCCACCGCCGCGTCCCACACGGAGCGGTCCTTGGTGACCGTGAAGCAGGGAGGGAGCGGCGCCGGATAGGGCCCGTCACCAAGCCACACCATGATATTGTTGGAGCACGCCACCAGGCTGCTCGGGATGCCCATCGTGTCCCCACCATCCTGGCTGACCTGCTCCGCCATGAACACGTTGTTGTCGAGCTCCAGGTTCGTCGCCAGATCGCTCCACTTGAAGAACACCCCGTTGCCGAGGTCGGTCGCCAGTCCACCGCGGGGGCCTGGCATCGGCTGAAGACGGATGAGCGAGTTCTCGACGGTCAGGAGCTGGCCGCGTCCGTCGTAGCCCGAGGCGATGATCGCCGTCGATGGCCGCTCGCTGATCGCCACGTAGCAGCCGTCCAGCAGCGAGTCGTCGATCAGGCCTGGCTGCACATGATCGTTCTCCACGCAGTCGTCGCGGACGTAGGTGAGCCAGGCGCCTCGAACAGTGAACGGCCCTGCCACGGGCCGGATGCCGTCGGTCACGTTGTCGATCCGGACGTATTCGACGTGAGTGTCGGGATCCTCGAACCGGATGGCCGCATTGTTCAGCGTGTGCATGTCGTCCCAGCTGAGCGTCCGGTCGAACTGCCCGAGCACGGCCCCTCCCGCGACGCAGATGCCGGCTCCGCCGCCCAGGTTCACCGGGTAGAGATTGGTTGGCGAGGGCAGGAATGTGGCCTGCCGGGCGTCGAGACGCGTCCCATCGAGGAGCGAGCGATTGTCGTAGGACGTCGACCAGGTGCCGGTGAGCGGGATCAGTGGCCCGGAACCGTCGAGGCACGTGGACGTCAGGGTCGTCGAAGTCGTCGTCGACGTGGTGGTGGTCGTCGTCGAGGTCGTAGTGCTCGTGGTCGAGCTCGACGTGCTGCTCGTGGTCGTGGTCGGCTTCGGGGGCTTGGTCGGGTTGGTGCTCCACCGTCCGCGGCCGTTGCCGCCCCGATTCGACTTGGCCCCTCGCACGGCGCGAACGGCCGCCGGGGTCGAGAGCCACTGACCAGTGCTGGGTGGACCGGGCGGTGTGGCCGCGACCAGCATCGGCACGGCGCTCAGGAGCACGACGGGAAGCGCCCAGGTCCTACGGGACTTTCGATCACCTGACATGATGTTCTCCGTTCGTCGGTGTGCCCTGCCAGCCTCGACAGGACGCCTATCGGGCGCCGTGCATACCGAGTGCCCGCCTTGTCTGGCGTTGTCCAAGAAGTATGCCCGAGCCTTTCTGACATGGGCCCGTGAAGCACCCGCGCAGGCGAGTGCGTCCGCGTCTGAGGTGGAGTGCCCGTCCGGCCTCGAGATCCGCGGTGCAGGTCTTCCCGGAATGGAAGACCCGACTGCACAGCGCGTGACGCACGCGCAGGCTTCTTCCCGGGACAGCATCCAAGCGTGTGCCCGAGCAAGCGTGCGCGCCCGCGGGAGGCACGCACGCATGCAGTGGCGACCGCCGGTCCTAGACGCCGCAGAGGCGCCGCGCCCGCCGCGCCATCGCGGGCACGCCGGCGCCGAGCGCCGCAAAAGCCGGATCGTCCGCCGCGCCGCGAACGTGCCGTGCCCACGATCCCTCGAGGATGCAGGCCAGCCGGAAGAGGCCGAGCGCCTGGTAGTAGGGCAGGTCGGCGATCGAGCGGCCCGTCCGCTCGGCGTAGCGCCGCGCGAGGTCGTGCCGGGACCCGAGGCCGAGCGCGGCAAGGCCGAGCCCCTCGCCGAGCGGGAGGCGCTCCTCGTCCGGGTCCGGCCAGAGCGCCGTCGCGAGCCCGAGGTCGACCAGCGGGTCGCCGATGGTCGCCGTCTCCCAGTCGAGGATGGCGATCACGCGCGGCGGGAGCAACGGGGCGAACATGACGTTGTCGAGGTGATAGTCGCCGTGGATGATCGTCGGCGGCTCGCCCGGCGGGCGGTGGCTCGTGAGCCAGGCGGCGAGCGCGTCCATGTCGGGCAGCGGGCGTTGGCGGTAGCTCTCGAGCTGTCGCGTCCAGCGCGCGACCTGGCGGTCGAGGAACCCGTCCGGCCGGCCGAAGTCCTCGAGGCCGAGCGCCCGCCAGTCGGCGGCGTGGAGGGCGACGAGCGCGTCGATGAACGCCTCGCCCACACGCGGCCGGGCGGCATCGGCGAGCAACCGCTCCGGCACGCGGTCGCGGATCACCAAGCCGTCGAGGCGCTCGGTCAGGTGAAAGGGCGCCCCGATCAGGTTCGGGTCCGCGGAGGCAGCGACGAGGTGTGGCACGGGCACGACCGTGGCGGTGAGGGCGCGGAGGAGCCGTGCCTCGCGCACCATGTCGTGTGCCGTCGGGGCGAGCGGCACGCGGGGCGGGCGGCGAAGTATCCACGCCGAGCCGCCGCGACGGACGAAGAACGTCTCGTTGGAATGGCCCGTGGTGATGCGCTCGACGGTGAGCGGCTGGTGCGGCTCGAGACCCTGGGCGTCGAGCCAGGACGCCAGCCGCGCCGGATCGCACAGCAGCCGGGTCAGATCGTCCGGCACGCGAGCCCTCTAGCCCGACGAGCGTTGCCGGTCCAGCGCCGCTGTGGTAACCGAATTCGATAATCTCTAGGAGGACGTTTGGCCCGAGACGATCTCATCCAGATCAAGGGTACGATCACGGAGGCGCTCGCTGGCGGGAACTATCGCGTCAAGGGCGACAACGGCATGGAGTTCCTCGCCAAGATCGGCGGGCGCATGCGCCGCTTCCACATCCGCGTGATCCCCGGCGATCGGGTGACGATCGCCGTCTCGCCCTACGACCCGACCCACGGCCTGATCGTCTTCCGCGGCGGGTGAACGCGGCCTGACGGGCGCGCCCGCGCCACGTCGCTCCCAGGACCCGACCCTCTGCCGTAACCCCTCCCTCTCGCCCACAACCAGCGAGATTGCACCGCCGCCTCGGGTTTCGGCGCAAAGCACGTTTGCACGGTCGGGGCGCTGAGACGCTGCGGGCACCCCCTGATGGCGCGACGTCGGGTGCGCGGAGCCCGCTCGCCCTCACGCAGTCTGCTACGACCATCGTCCACTCCAACTCCCCGAGAAGACGGAGGAGAGCATCCTGCGCTGTAGGGCTCGCAGCCGCATGCGACACACGATGGCTTCCGGCGCCGCGGCTCTGCTGGGAACCCCTCGATGGCATCAGATTCGCTCCTTGCGTGGTGCCGAGGGGAGCCCGAACGAGGATCGACCGCGAGACATTCATCGAGCTGGCGGCTCATCTGAGGCTCGCCTTAAAATACAAAGGAGGACAGGTAGAAAAATGATGCTCAGTTCACGTTTGATCGAAGTCCGTCCCGGCAACGCGCGGCTTGCGAGAATCAGGCTGACGACAGTGGCTCTGGCGCTGCTCGCATTCGCGGCGGTGGCGCGCGCGGGCCGCACGCCGACCGTCCCGGCCAATTTGCAGGTGCCCGCGACGCAGGTAGTAGCCTTTCACGCCTACGCCGCAGGCGTGCAGATCTATGTTTGCGACCCGACCAAGCCCGGCTGGATCTTCAAGGCCCCGGAAGCGACGCTGTACGACGCCGACGGCAACGTGGTCGGCATGCATTATGCTGGCCCGACCTGGGAGAGTGCGAGCGGCGGCAAGGTGGTCGGCAAGGTCCTGCAGCGAAGCCCCTCTCCCGACCCCAACGCGATTCCGTGGCTGCTGCTCCAGGCGGTTTCCAACGAAGGCCCCGGGGTCTTCGCCCGAGTGACCTACATTCAGCGAATCAACACCTCGGCCGGGAAAGCTCCGATCGATGGTTGTGACGAGGTGAATGCCGGCGTCGAACTGCGCATGCCTTACACAGCGGAATATTACTTCTACCGCGCGCAGCCCTGACGGCGAGGGAAGGGGCGTGGCTAGCGCCGGCGGCGGCTCGTGCGGCGCTGGCCCGTTCCTGCTTCGAGGAGCGTCGGGGCGCGAGGGGCTCGCACCTCGCCGACCTCCTCCGGGATCGCTTCCACCTCCGCGCGCCATGCCGCCGCCGACGCGTCGGACGGCATCCGCCAGTCGCCGCGCGGCGAGAGGGAGCCGCCCGAGCCGACCTTCGGGGCGTCGGGCAGGCAGTCCCGCTTGAACTGGTTCGCGAAGAAGCGCT
>Ga0209056_10006460_pt1 | contig 12112 bp, 9 predicted proteins | sample GraSoiAngelo_114_FD_185876 | JGI IMG/M metagenome (GOLD analysis project Ga0209056, IMG submission 185876) | Grasslands soil microbial communities from the Angelo Coastal Reserve, California, USA - 14_0903_13_40cm (SPAdes) (version 2) | ecosystem: Environmental > Terrestrial > Soil > Grasslands ... | reverse complement strand
TCGTCGTCGTGGTCGGCGCCTCGCTGCTCGTCGTCGTGGTTGTGGTCTCGGTGGTGGTGGTGGTGGTCTCGGTGGTGGTGGTCGTGGTCTCGGTGGTGGTGGTCGTGGTCTCGGTGGTGGTGGTCGTGGTCGTCGTCGTGGTGGTCGGTGTCACGCAGGTGCCGGCGCCGTCACACATGCCGTCGCCGCAGGGGGCGAAGTTGAAGCTGTGCTGGCAGGCCCCCGCGTCGCAGCTGTCGTCGGTGCAGGGGTTGCTGTCGTCGCAGTCGGCAGGCATCCCCGGCGGCTGGCACGTGTTGTCCATGCACGTCTGGACGCCGGTGGTGCAGAAGTCCTGGGAGCAGTCGCCGTCGGCAGTGCAGCAGCCCGTGATCGAGGTGTGCACGCACCCCGACATCGGGTCGCAGGAGTCCATGATGCAGGGCGAGTGGGAGTTACAGTCGACCGAGTCGTGCACGCACCCCGACATCGGGTCGCAGCTGTCGGTCGTGCAGGCGTCATGGTCGTCGCAGTTGAGCGGCGCCCCCGGCTGGCACACGCCGGTGCCAGTGTCGCACGTCCCGCCGGGGTTGCAGACCGTGCTGCAGTCCGAATCCTGCTGGCAGCAGCCGCCGACACCGACGTGGTCGCAGTCGTGGGTCATCTCGTTGCACGTGTCGGTGGTGCAGACATTGCCATCGTCGCAACTGACCGGCGTCCCTTGCTCGCACATCCCGGTGGTGTGGTTGCAGGTCACGCCGCCGTTGCAGAACGTCCCGCCGGTGCAGGTGTCGGTGTGAGAGCAGGCGTGCTGCGTCGTGTCACAGGCGTCGTCCGTGCAGTCGACGCCGTCGTTGCAGTCGGCGTCGACGTTGCAGCAGCCGGCGATCGGCGGGAAGGTGCAGGCGCCGGTCACGTGGTCGCACGTGTTGGTGGTGCAGACGTCGTTGTCCTCGCAGACCACCGCCGTTCCGGGCTGGCACTCACCGGTCGTCTCACCGATCATTACGTTGCAGGTCTCGCTGCCGTTGCAGGCATCCCCGTCGTCGCAGTCGGCGTTCGTGGAGCAGCAATGGGGGATCGGCGCATGTACGCAGCCGCCCGCCCCGCCGTTGGCCGTCGGATCGCAGCTGTCCGTGGTGCAGTCGTTGTGATCGTCGCAGGGGGCGGTCTTGTTGGGGTGCGTGCAGGCGGGCGCGCTCGTGCTGCCGTTGCAGACGTCGTCCGTGCACACGTTGCCGTCGTCGCTGCAGGGCGCCCCCGCCGCCCTGACGGTGTCGGGGGGACAGCCCGAACTCGCGGGCGCGAGCGCGATGAGCTGGCTGACTTGGGCTGTATGTCCGGTCGATGCCTTCGAACCGGTCATGCCGGGGGTTGCCTGTGACGCATCCGCGCTTTCCGAGGATGCATCGCTGGTGCCCGAAGACGATTCCGCATTGAACCGCTCGGTCATGCCCGATGGGGCGCCGATCAGCTGGGCGTCGGAGCGACCGAAGGCGGCGACCAGCATCGTGTTGTAGACCGTCGTGGTGATCGGCGGCATCGACGGGGTCGAGCTGCCGGCCTGCCCGCCGAAGGCATTGATGGGGTTCGTCGTGTCGACGTTGAAGTACGCGCTGATCCCGCCCGCCACGCGCGAGGACGACACGGTGAAGATATAGGGGCCGGGGTCGGTGCCCACGGTCCCGGCGACCTTCCAGTACGTCGACTCGGCGAGATTCTGCCCGCCGCTGGTGGTGTTGACGATCAACGTCCAGCCCGCGGGGGGCGTGATCGTCGGCGGGGCGGAGGCGCCGTGAGCGACGATCGACGCCACCATGACATCGTTGGCTTGCGTGCCCGAGGGCCGGCCGATCTGGAGCGACGTCGCGCTGGGGGCAGCGCCGCTGCTCGCGGTCGCGGCGCCCTGGACCCGGAACCCGATGATGATCGCTCCGGGACAGGTCCCCGCCACGTCGCACTCGTTCGTGGCCGCGCGGCACATGGTGCCCGCGTTGCCGGGTGCATGCATGCAGGTGTTGCTCGTGCCGTCGCAGGTATCGGTGGTGCAGGGATCGCCGTCGTCCGTACACGCCGTCCCGGCCGGTTGCTTGGAATCGTTGGGACACGTCGTGGTGGTGCCGGTGCAGGTCTCCTGCGGGTCGCATTCGCCTGCGCTCGCCCGGCACACGGTGCCCGCGTTGCCCGCCGGATGCTGGCAGGTGGTGCTCGTGCCGTTGCACTGGTCGAGCGTGCAGGGGTTGCCGTCGGCCGCGCACGCGGCGCCCGCGTTGCCCGCCGGGTGCTGGCAAGCGTTGCTGGTGCCGTCACACTGGTCCAGGGTGCAGGGGTTGCTGTCGGCGGTGCAGGGCGTCGTCGCCGGCTGCTTCGCGTCGGGCGGGCAGGTGGTGCTCGACCCGTCGCAGGTCTCGGCCTTGTCACAAACGTCGACCGCGGCGCGGCACACCGTGTCCGCCGTCTTGACGGCGTCGGCCGGGCAGCTCCCGCTGTTGCCCGGGCAGGTCTCTGCCACGTCGCACACGCCAGCCGCCGCCCGGCAGACCGTTGCGGCCTTCACGAAGCGGCACGAGGCCGAGCAGCACGAGCTCGCGGTCCCGTTCGACGATCCCGCATCGCAGTCCTCGCCCGCGTCGACCATGCCGTTACCGCAGTTCGCATCGCCCTTGTAGGTGGCGATGTTCGCGGCCCAGTTCTGGCTCGTGATCGTGGCCCTGGCCTTGTAGGTATTGGTAGCGGCGACGATCTCGTACTCCGGGTTGACGTAGAAGATGTTCCCGCCACTGTTCACCCGCGTGAGGGCCGTGTAGGTGCCGCCGTGGCCGTCGTCGCCGGCCGTGAAGGTGTCGCTGTTCGCGCCGGCGACACCGATGGCGCCGAGGAGGAGCTCGGCCGCCTGGGTGGTGGTGGCGGTGAAGCCGGAGTCCGGCGTGGTCCCACTACTCCCGGCGCTACTGGTCTTGTCCAACGTGCCCGACTTGGCCAGGCCCGAGAACTCGTCGGCGGTGAGCACTCGTCTGGAAGTGGTCGACGGGAACGTGACCGTGATGGTGTTTCCGGCGGCCAGGGCGCTGACGTTGTGGGCGGAGAGGATGACTGTGCGAACCGAACCCGTACCCGTCTTCACACCTTGAATGTCGACGCTGTAGCCGTTCGACGCCGAGTCGGTGGCGCTGAAGGTGGTCCCTATGTCAGCGCTCACGAAGCTGAGGATGATGCTGTTGCCGGCGGCCACGGACACGCCCGTCTGAAGCGTGATGGTGATGGTCGTTCCGGTGTTGTTGCCCGTCGCCGTCCCGATGTTCTTGACGAAGGCGATGGCGGCGGTCGCGTCGGAATGCAGCAGAGCGACCAACCCCAGCGCGAGCGCCGTCGTGACGAGCGCCAGCCTGCCATTACCTTTCATCGCTTCCTCCGTTCTCGCCGACGAGCGGATCGTGGCAACCGCTGCTCGAGGGGAAGGCGGTCTGATGGCAGCACTGCCACCTTTCTTGGATGCGGAAGCGCTCGGATAACACTGGTGCGTCGATCCTGTCAAGGTACACAGCGGATTCGCGAGCCGCCTCCGGGCCTTCTGCTATGTCACCTGCGTTGCGTCGCGAAGATACGGAGGCGCCAGCCGCACCAGGAAGAACCCTGCCGTGAGAAATTGAGAGGGGCGAGGCTCGCTTCGACGCCGCGGGGGGTTCTCGCAAGTTTTACAGTCCTGAACCTTGGCATGTTTTACAACGGCCGCCGCACGAGACCCGGATCAGGGTCAGGACAGGGCGCTCGCGCCTCGCCGATGCCGGTCGGCCTCGGGGTCGTTCACCCAGGGGAGGGTGTCGTCGGGATTGAGATCGGCCCCGTCGCGTAGCCCATACGCGCTCGGGATCACGCGCGCGAGGCCGGCCACGCGCGTAGACGGCGACCTGCTTCATGCGTGCCCCCGAGGGCGCCCCGCGCTACCCGGCGCCCCCGCTCCCGGGGGCGGCCGGGAGCCCTGGCCGGGACTCGGCCGGCGAGGGCGATTCGGTCCCGCCTGCCCCCAATCTGACGGGACGGGGCGCTACCCCGCGCTCGGCAGGTAGAGCGACCGCTTCGGCGCGGCAAAGACCCGCCGCACCATGGGCTCGAAGAACTCGAGGGACAAGGTGTCGTAGCCGGGGTCGAAGCTGTTCTGGTCGTAGGCGGCGCAGAAGTCCGCGCAGGCCTGCCAGTGGGTGTGGTCGCGGTAGCGGTCGCGCATGTTCCGGTCGAGCCCGACGTGATGGAAGAAGTAGTAGCCCTGGAAGATGCCGTGGTGCTTGACGATCCAGTGGTTCACCTCGGACACGAACGGCTCGACGATCACCGCGGCGAGCTCCGCGTGGTTCAGGCTGGCGAGCGTGTCTCCGATGTCGTGCACCAGCGCGCACACCACGTACTCCTCGTCGCGCCCGTCGCGGTGCGCGCGGGTGGCGGTCTGCAGGCTGTGGGTGAGCCGGTCGACCGCATACCCGCCCGTGTCACCGGCGAGCAAGGCGAGGTGGCGGAGGATCCGATCGGGCAGTCCTTGCGTGAAGCCGAGCGCGTGCCGGGCGATGATGGCGTAGTCTTCGCTCGTGGCGTCCACCATGCGCGTGAAGGAGGTCTCGAGCCGGTCGTCGGGGGTCATGCCCGACACATACTCCATCCGATGTCGTGCTGACGAGCGCCCCCGGCCGACGGGACCTCTGGAGCCGCGCCTGCATCGCGCCGTTCACTGGCGCGGTTCGCTCTCCGGCACGCCGAGCGCCGCGGCCAGGGCGCGCAGCTCGCCCTGGATCAGCCGAACGTTGCGCGGCCCCATGCGGAGGAGATGCCTCTGCGCCGGGCTCAGCGCCTCCAGCCGGGGATCGGCGAACGCGTAGGTGACGACCTTCGGCCTGAGCTCGATCTCGCCGTCGACGACCGGCGTCGCGAGCAGCGTGTGGATCGCCTTCGCCACCACATCGTCGAAACGGCCCGGCGGGTGCCCGAGCTCACGGTAGGCCTCTTCGCAGAGAGGCTGGAGCTGGCGGTACAGCTGGACGGAGCTTCGTGGATCGAGCGAGGCGATGACGTCGGCGGCGGCGTCGTACCGCGCGTAGCTCCGCGGATCGACGTACAGACGGCCGTTCCGCGTGACGGTCTGGAAGCTCGCCTCGGGAGCCAGGAAGAGGAGGTGAGGCCGGGGGCTCGTCCCCTCCGCCAGGTTGTCGACCACGGCCACGAAACGCTGGATCAGCCCCTGCCCGGACAGCCAGCCGGACAGTCCGGGATGCTGCGACAGCCCGCCTGCGAGCTCTCGCACCACCGCGTCGCTCTCGGCGAGCGGCGGCAGCGTCGTCGCGGGCACGCTCTCCGGCTCGCCGCCGCCCGGCGCCGCCGGCGGCTCGGGGCTGACCGGCGCCACCGGAGCGGCCGGCGCCGCAGCGGGAGGCACGGCCTCCTGCGCGGGTGAGGTCGGGGGCGGCTGCCGTCGCAGGAACAGGACATAGGCGCCGAAGCCGACAGCGACCAGCGCCAGCGCAGCGACCCACCATCCGATGCTCGTCCTCCGCCTCATCCACCTCCCTTCCCTATACTCATGCGGAGAGGACCTACCATCCCCAAGGCCGGGAATCGACCGCGCTCGTGCACCCTGCCGCGCCGGTCGGTCCAAGACGTGATTGACGGGGAGGTCCGGGCGTGTCGATCATCGCGCGGAGCGAAAGTTCCCCTTTGCGGGGAGAAAGGACTCGGAGATGACTGCCCGCGTGATTGGACTGGTCGCCGTGTTCGTGCTGCTCGAAGGCGTCGCCTCGGCCGGAAGCATGAACGGGCGGGCCGGGACGATGCCCTCCTTCTACGACGGCACGCTCTTCACCATCAACTTCAAGGAGCTGCCGGCGGGCGGCGAGACGGCGACCCTCGCCCAGAACATGTCGATCAACACGATCTACATGTGCGACGCCTGCGAGGGCGCGCTCCCCGGCGGAGAGTCATTCGTCAGCGTGATCGACGCGATCCAGGGGGACGGTTTCAACCCGCTCTGGCTGGAGGTGCAGATCACCTTCGACACCATCGCCCCGCAGCAGTTCGGGTCGGACGAGGAAATCCTCGAGGCCGCCGATGCCGGCGAGATCACGCTGACGCCGACGACCGAGGTCTATCGCTGCTCGGTGGTCGGCCCGAAGCAGTGACGCTCCCGGCGCCGACACCACGGCCGCCCCTCAGCCCTCAACGGCGAAGAGACGCCACTCCCCGGGCACGCCGTGGAGGTGGTGTGTGCCACGATCCGCGAAACGCAGGCCCGAGCCGGCGACCAAGTCCTTCACCGTGCTGGAGACGAGGACCTCGCTGGGCGCGGCGCTCGACGCCACCCTGGCCCCGATGTGGACGGCGATGCCCCCCACGTCGTCGTCCATCAGCTCGCACTCGCCCGTGTGCAGCCCCGCCCTGATCTCGATGCCCAGCGGGCGGACACTGTCGCGGATGGCGCAGGCGCAGCGGATCGCCCGTGCTGGCCCGTCGAAGGTCGCGAGGAAGCCGTCGCCCAGCGTCTTCACTTCCCGGCCGCGGGATCGGGCCAGCTCCCCGCGTACGAGCGCCTGATAGCTTCCGAGCAGGTCGCGCCACCGCTGGTCGCCCATCCCGGCGGCATGGGCGGTGGAGCCGACGATATCGGTGAAGAGCACCGTCGCCAACACCCGGTCCGCCTCGGGTGCGTGTCGAGCGCCGGTGAGGAACTCCTCGATCTCTGCCAGGATCGCGTCGGTGTCGCCCACGTAGGGGAAGTGATCGGCGCCGGGCAGCTCAACGTACTTGGCATTCGGAATGTGCCGACCGAGGTAGCGGCCGTTCTCGACGTTGACGATACGATCTCCAGTACATTGGAGGACGAGTGTTGGAACGCGGATCGTTGGCAGAACGGGCCGGACGTCGATCTCGTCGAGCATCCGAAGCAGCGCGATCGCGGCCGCCGGGCTCGCCGCCAGGCGCAGCAGCCGCGCCCACCAGTCTCGAAAACGCTTGTCGTGCGCGACACTCGGCGCGAATAGCTCGATGGCGAGCGGCCTGCCCCATTCCCGCCCGACCGTCTGGATCCAGGTCTCGAAGGTTTCTCTGGTCGGCGCCCACGGCGTCTCGGGGCTCCAGCGAGTGGTCGCCACGGCGCCACACAGGATGAGCGCCGAGGTGCGCTCGGGGTGGGTGGCCGCGAAGAGCGTGCACAGCGATCCACCCTCAGAGGCGCCGAGGAGGGCCGCGCGCTCGGACCCCACGCTGTCCATGACCGAGGTGAGGTCGTCGATCTGTTGCTCGATGATGGGAATCTCGACCGATCGATCGGAGCTGCCGGTTCCGCGCTTGTCGAAGAGGATCAGGCGCGAGAATGAGGCGAGGCGCTTGAGGAAACGGGCACAGGAGGGCTCCTCCCAGAAGAGCTCCATGTTGCCGATCCACGCGGGAGCGTAAACGAGGTCGAGCCGGCCGTCGCCGACGACCTGGTACGCAATGTGGACGTCGCCGCTCTTCGCGTACCGCGTCTTGGGCTGCATGAGAGCAGCTTGCCCCCGCACGAGCGCCGTCGTCAACGGCGCCCGAGTTGAAGCGTGCCGGGCTCGTTAGAGGAGTTCCGTGCTATCGTCCGGCCGCCGCAGACGGCGGGGTTACGGGCCGCCCCTGCTGCCCCGGCGGCGGCCCGCCCGCAGGTGGCCGGCTCAGCCATCGGCACCAGCCTGACCAGCTTTCACCGGAGAGGCCGTACCTAGCTAGGTACGGCCTCTCCGGCGTCACTTCCACCAAGGGAGCCCGTCCTCCAGACCCGGTCAGAGGTCCGGGAATAGGATGGGCGGGAGGAGGCTCGGATCCGTTGTCGCCATGGGCCCCGCGGGGTCGTTGTTCCCGTTGCCGTTGTCGGAAGCGCTGGAGAACGTCTTCCCGTCGACGTTGATGTCGTCGATCAGGTGGTAGATGCCGTACGCGTCGGCGATCAGGAAAACCGCTAACGTCGTGTCCCCGGCGAAGCACGCCTGCACCGTGGACCACGTCACGTTGTACAGGAACGCGCACGGCGGCGGCCCCCCCATGACGTCCCAGGCGGCATTCGGGTAGTTGGTTTGGTCGGAAACCTCCTCCCAACCGTTGCCGCGGACGTTCTCCCGCAGGGCGGCGTACCCATCGAACTCGCCGGCCGCGTCCTGGAACTCGACGACGAGTCGCGGGGAGCCCTGGGTGTACGGCTCGAACACGTATGGGTCCGGCGTCCTATTCCAGAAAGACGAATCTGGGAAGTCGGCGGCTGGTATGCCGGTCACGTGGTGGACCAGGATTCCGGCGTACCCCTTCGCGAAGGTCGGGGCGCCGTTGGTGGTCAGGAGACGGATGGCCTGGTTGTCAGTGTCGCCGGGCGGCTGATCGCTGGTGGCCAGCCAGTCGGCGTGGGCTCCGTTACCGCCCGAAAAGAAGCTCAGCGTTGGCCCGGCGTTGCCGTTGCCTGCCAGCGCAGTCGTCGATGCCGCCCCGGAGACGAGGCCGGCGGTCGCGGCTGCGAGCAGCGTAACGAACGGCCTTTTCCTCAGTAGGTTCCGCATAATGGCCCACCTCCTTGTGTGCCTTCGGCGAGTCCCTTGCATGTCTGGACCCTCGCATCGCGGGAGGAGGCCCTCTCGTCACGTTCAATCCTCACACTTTCTTTCGTTTAAAATAGGCTCCCTGATAGTCCACCGGGACCGGCCAGACGATCCCGCACTGAGCGGAGAATGGGCACGGAAAGAGAGGCCTTGGTCTTCAACAATTCGGTGAGCGAGTCCGAGACACAAACAGATGGGACCCTTCCCAACCTTCGCGAGGGATGCATGCGGGCCGGCGGCGTGGAGGAGACCGACGGCGGAATGTGTGGCTATCAGGAGATCCCCGATCCCCTCACGAACATTCCTCGGCCTTCTCACGAGAATTTGCCCGGCCTTCTACCAAGAAACGCCGCCGCAGCCCTTCTCGCCCGGGCAAATTGAAATCAGCCTTGATGCGCTGAGCGCCCACCACCGACGGCATCGTGTCGCCGTTCCTGACGCGGGACCATCCCGCCGTTGCTCTGAGGCACTCGCCCGCGGCGACTTCAGCAGCGTGGCAGCGGCGTGGCGGGTGGCTACTACAGCAGCCGGCGCGTCGCCAGATCCGCGCCCTCGCGCAGCGCGCGGAGCTTCTCCCACACCACCTCCTCGGCGACGTCGGCCATGCCGGCGGCGGTCTCGAAGCCGCAGTCGGTGCCGGCGATGAGGCGGCGGGGATCGCCGATCGCGTGCGCGGCGCGCTCGATGCGCTCGGCGACCACCTCGGGGTGCTCGACGTAGTTGGTGGTGGTGTCGATCACGCCCGCGACCAGGAGCATGTCGGCGGGGAGCGGATGGCGCGCCAGGACGCGATGCTCGTGCGCGTGCCGCGGGTTCGCCATCGAGAGGACGAGCGCGCCGACGCGCGCGGCATAGAGCCGCGCGACGATCTCCTCGAGCGGCACGTCGAAGACGTGCGGCCCGTTGTAGTTGCCCCAGCAGACGTGCAGGCGCACGCGCTCGCGCGGGACCTGCGCCAGCGCCGCATTGATGGCGCCGACCACCAGCTCCATGAAGGCGAGGAACTCCCCGAGCGGCCGGTCGGCGAACGCCGTGTGGCGCTCCATCGCGAGGTCGGGGCAGTCGATCTGGAGGACGAAGCCCTCCGCCACGATGTGCTCGTACTCGGTGCGGAGCGCGGCCGCGAGCGCGTGCACGTAGTCCTCGAGGCGGGGGTAGTGCGCGTTCGTCATCGCGGCCGCGATGATGCCCGGCGAGGGCGCGGTCATGAACGGCTCGACGAAGCGGGCGTGCTCCTCGCCGACCACCTCCTGGAACAGCGCACACTCGCGTTCGAGCGCGGCGCGATCGACGTAGCGCACCTCGCCCACCGCCCTGGGGGCCGCCATGAGGCTCACCTGGGTGCGAGAGAAATCGGGCAGGCGGAGCGCCAGGTAGGTCGGGAAGTGCGTGATGTCGCGCATGATGGGGCGCGCGCTCGTGCCCCCGAAGCCGCTCATCCGGTGCTGCACATAGGTGAAGAAGCTCTCGCGCGCCTGCTCGCCGTCGTTGCCGACGTCGACGCCCGCCGCGAGCTGCCGCGCGACGACCCGGCGCGTCGAGTCGCGGATCGCCCGCTCGAGCTCCGCCGGCTCCACCGGCTCGCGCCGGCTCCTCCGCACGAGGAGCGCGGTCAGCTCGGGCGTGCGCGGCAGGCTCCCCGCGTGCGTGGTGAGGATGCGGCTCTCGCTGCGCTGCACCGCTAGCGCCGTTCCCCGGCCCGCGGCCGCTCTGCTATGAGCCGTCGCGTGCGCCCCACCAGCATCGCGTCCGCATTCCTTCTCGGCCTCCTCGCGGGCGCCATGCTGCTCATCGCGCTCGCCGTGGCGCCCTTCTGGCAGAGCCTGCCGCCGGCCGAGTTCCGCGCCTGGTTCGCGGCCAACGCGTTCCGCATCGGCCGGCTCATGATCCCGCTCGGGGCCGCCGCCGCGCTCGCGGCGGTGGCCGCGGCGCTCGCCGCCCGCGGCCTGCCGACGCGGCGCTCGCATCTCCGCGCCGCGGCCTGCGCGCTGGGCGTCGCCGCGATCACGCTCGCCGTCAACGAGCCGGCCAACGAGCGCTTCGCCGCGCCCGGCGCGCTCGGCGACGCCGAAACGCGGACGCTCCTCGCGCGCTGGGTCGCGTGGCACTGGGTGCGCGTCGCGCTCGGGGTCGGCGGGTTCCTGGCCGCGCTCCGCGCCCTCACAGGTACCCGCCCCCGTTCGGGCTCAGCACCTGGCCGGTCGTGAAGCTCGCCTCCTCGGAGACCAGGTAGGCGCACGCCGCCGCGATGTCCTCCGGCGTACCGATCCGCTTGATCGGGTTCTGCGCCACGATGATCTGGGTCAGCGAGTCCGGCCAGCCCGAGCGCTGGAGCATCGGCGTGTCGATCAGCCCGGGCGCGATCGCGTTCACCGTGACGCCGCGCGGCCCGACCTCGCCGGCGAGCGCCTTGGTGAAGCCGATGAGCCCCGCCTTCGCGGCCGAGTAGTGGACCAGGTTGGGCGCGCCGCTGAGCCCGGCGACCGAGGAGACGTTCACGATCCGTCCCCAGCCCGCGGCCGTCATGTCGCCCAGGACGGCGCGCGTGCAGTTGAAGGCGCCCTTCAGGTGGACCGCGATCATCCGGTCCCACTGGTCCTCGGTCATCTCCTGGAGCGGGACGAGCCCGGCGATGCCGGCGTCGTTCACCAGGACGTGCACGGGGCCGAGCGCGGCGTGCACCCGCTCGACGGCCGCCGCGACGCTCGCGCCGCTCGCGACGTCGGCCTCGACGGCAACCGCCCGCCGGTGGAGCGCGGCCACCTCGTCCGCCACCTGCCGCCCGCCGGCCTGGTCCAGATCGAGCACCGCCACGTCCGCCCCGTCGCGCGCCAGGCGGAGGCAGATCGCCCGCCCGATGCCCGAGGCGCCGCCGGTCACCATCGCGTTCCGTCCGCTGAGTCCCATGCGCGAGCCTTTAGTCGGCTGCGCCTCGCGGCGTCAAACCGTGCTAAGAGGGCCCATGCACCTCGACTACACCCCCGAGCAGCAGGCGCTGCGCGAGGAGCTGCGCGCGTACTTCGCGCGCCTGGTGACGCCCGAGTACCAGGCCGAGCTGGCCGGGACCGAGGGTGGCGGGCCGCTCTACCTGAAGACGGTCCGGCGGCTCGGCGCCGACGGCTGGCTCGGCATCGGCTGGCCGCGCGAGTACGGCGGCCAGGGCCGCACGCCGATCGAGCAGTTCATCTTCTTCGACGAGGCGGCGCGCGCCGGGATCATGCTCCCGACGCTCACCATCAACGCCGTCGCCCCGGCCATCATGGAGCACGGGACGGGGGCGCAGAAAGCGCGCTTCCTGCCCGCCATCCTGCGCGGGGAGTGCCACTTCGCGATCGGTTACACCGAGCCGTCCTCCGGCACCGATCTGGCCTCACTCCGCACGCGCGCCGTGCGCGACGGCGACGCGTGGGTCGTGAACGGCGCGAAGCTCTTCACCAGCCAGGCCGAGTTCGCCGACTACATCTGGCTCGCCGCGCGCACCGATCCCGAGGCGCCCAAGCACAAGGGCATCAGCATGTTCGTCGTCCCCACCAGCGCGCCGG
>Ga0209056_10006459_pt1 | contig 12112 bp, 6 predicted proteins | sample GraSoiAngelo_114_FD_185876 | JGI IMG/M metagenome (GOLD analysis project Ga0209056, IMG submission 185876) | Grasslands soil microbial communities from the Angelo Coastal Reserve, California, USA - 14_0903_13_40cm (SPAdes) (version 2) | ecosystem: Environmental > Terrestrial > Soil > Grasslands ... | reverse complement strand
GGATTGGAGACGCTGGGTCAAGTCCCAATCCGGACCAGGCGTTTCAGGTTGAGGTACCGGACGGGCAGACCCTTGTAGTGGTAGTTAACGAAGTGTTTGGCGCGGATTGTCCGGCTTACACGGTGACCATAACAGGGTTGTGCGGCGGAGGCACACCTACCCCGACGCCGACAGCCACGGCAACGCCTACCGGCAGCCCAACGTGCACACCCGGAGGGGCCAAGATCTATAATATTGCCGGATTTGCCCTTGGTATCCAAACCACTACGACCCGGATCTACGACATTGACACCAATACCTGGACTACGGGCGCACCAATACCTGAGCCAAGCGGGTTAGCCGATCATGCTACTGCGTATTGGAACGGGAAGATTTACGTGGCAGGCGGCTTCAATGGATCGGGACTCGGGCTCAATACGCTGCGTGCCTACGACATCGCCAGCGATAGCTGGTCTACTCTTGCATCGATGCCGACAGGGGTGTTCCTGCCTGGGTTCGGGATCATCAACGGCAAGTTATACATTGCCAGCGGTAACACCGGATTCGGCGAAGTGGCCGACTTGCAGATCTACGATATCGCGACTAACAGTTGGAGCAGCGGCGCGCCGGTGCCGACGCCAGTGACAGGGCCCGGTAGCGCGGTGTTCAACGGGCAAGTCTACTTGTTCGGAGGCGGGGCTCCGTTTCCCACGCTTACCACCATCACGCAAATCTACGATCCCGGCATCAACACTTGGAGCAGCGGACCGAACATTAACGTGGCCCGGGTGTGGTTCTACGGAGGAGCAATAGACGATAGCAGCATTGTGGCTCCTGGCGGAGACGACGCCACCATCTTTCCGACCAATGTCAACGAACAATTGACTGCCAGTTGGGCGATAAAGGCACCGTTGCCGTATAATGCTCGCGGACCGTTTGCGGTGAGCGATGGCACCGTTGTGTATATCGGAGGTGGCTACGATGGCACCAATGTCCACACCGACACGCTGCGTTATGATCCGGTAGCTAACAGCTACACGCCGTTGGCGCCTGCGCCCGACCCTCACTACCTTTCGCAGGCAGTGATCGTTGGTGGCGGTGGATGCGGCACGCCAACGCCGACACCCACCTGCACTCCGATTGTGATTAACGGAAGCATCGCCACTGGCGATCCCACGCAGACTGATAGACTAGTACACAGCGGTATGCCGCAAACTTGTCCGCCGAACGGTAACACGTGCGCGACCGTTGGTGATACGCATACCTTCCGTTACGATGCTTATACGTTCACCAACCCTAGTAATGCAACTCAATGCGTGACGATCGATACAAATACGCAGTGCAATGGAAACCATTCCATCTTCACTGCGGCACATTTGGGGAGCTTCGATCCGAACAACATCTGCACCAACTGGATTGGAGACAGTGGCAACAGCCCGAATCCGGATCAGGCATTCCAGGTTGAGATTCCTGCTTGCCAAACGTTTGTTGTCGTGGTGAGCGAGGATCATCACGCAGGATGCCCGGCCTACACGCTGACTATAACAGGGTTGTGCGGCAGCGGCTGCGTCTCGCCTACTCCGACGGCGACAGCGACGGCAACAGCAACACCTACAGCGACAGCTACACCAACGGTGACGAATACAGCAACTCCGACCGCAACGGCCACAGCCACAGCTACAGGAACGCCAACGTCAACAGCAACGGCAACGCCAACGGCGACGATCAGACCTACGCCTACTCCGCGGGTTAAACCGACGCCGAGACCGGCTCCGACACCGGGGCCGCGCCCGACAATCAAGCCAAGCCCGACCTCCTCGCCAACGGCGCCTCCAGCAACACCGACAGCGACACCTACAGCTACAGCTACAGCAACGGCAACAGCCGCAGCTACCGCAACGCCAACGGCAGCCGCGACGCCCGTCGAAGTGTTTGTGTATGCTTGGCCCCACCAGGTTGCGCCCGGTGGCAACTCCGGTTTTTTCATCAGCACGGTACATGGTCCCGTGGCTGCACCTCTCACGGTGTTCTACACGATGGGTGGCACCGCAATTTTAGGTACCGATTACACGCTTAGCGGCACATTTGGACAGGCAACCATTCTAGCAGGCCAGACCGAGGCCGAAGTTGTGCTCCATGCGATCGGAGGCGTAGGCAGGACCGCCACCATGATCTTGACCGCTGGACCCGGTTATTTTGTGTCACAAGTGGCTGGCCAAGACACAATCACAATTGTCAACCCCTAGCGCGACCCTCGAAATCCCGCACGAAAAACTCATTTTTTGTATTGACCGCCTGTTGGTAATCCGATACACGCGAAAGACAGATCCTTATGAAAAAAACCATCTTGACCCTCTACCTCTCTGCTCTGTTGGGCTCACTCTGTGTTGCAGGCCCGGAATCCAAAGGATGGGCACAGGTGAAGCAAGTCGTTCCGCAGCCACCGGTTGAGTGGTATGGTCCCAACGAATGGGTGTTGGGTCTGTGGGCTGCTTATGCCTTCACAAATGACAACCAGAACCAAAGATTCCACTTCAGCAATAAGGAGTTTGCTGACGCAGACAGGGAGTTTGACAGCACTGGACAGCCGGTGTTTCTCGGCGAGTCCAGGCAGGGTTTTATGGACGACCATGCCTGGGGCGGCGGCGGTGATGTGAAGTATTTCTGGAACCGATATCTTGGGGTCGGCTTGGAAGGCTTTGCTCTGACTCGAGACAACACCGTAGGCGCAGTCTTGGGCACACTCACTGCGCGGTTTCCCATCGGGCATAGCCGCTTCGCCCCCTATGTATTTGGGGGCGTCGGCGGGTTGTTCGGCGCGGAAACTAAGCAGACCGATTTTTTCTTTACCGAGCAGCACGTAGCTCCCGGAGTCGAGGAGGGTGAAACCGAAACCATCACCGGGCGTAATAACAACAGCGACAATGCCAGGGTGATTGGCCAAGTCGGCGGCGGTTTAGAGGTCCGGCTCAAGCGCCCATCGGAGACGTCGAAGCTCGCAGTCGGCGTGATGGGGGACTTCACCTGGAACTTCACCGGCGGAAACAACAATCAAAATTTCGGGATGGCTCGCTTCGGGTTAACCCTGGCGTACTAAAAGTCTCGTCGGCACAGAGACCAGGGCCGCAAAGTCAGTGCCGCCCGACTGCCTGGCGGTTGTCTGGCAATAAACGCGGAGACTCGCCCTCTCCAGCGCGCGGGGAAAAGGTTTGACATCGCGCTGTGGTTTGGGTTACAAGGACGGGCTTTTCAATCATCTCATCCAATCAATCCTAACCCATCGGTAATTCCATGATTACAAACTCAAGCCTTGCTTCCACGTTTACGCCGTCGCGCTGGCGCCGTATTTTTTGTTCATTGCTCCTTTTGGCCGCGTCTGTCGCTTTCGTAGCGACAATTGCTGTTTCGCGCCAGCCGGCCGTCGCGGCGGGCGCGGGCGGGAGCTACGCGTCGCCACTTGGCAAGATCGCGCCGTGGGTGATGGAACACACTGCCAATGGCCAGCAAGCAGAATTTTTCGTGGTGCTCACTGATCAGGCTGACCTGAGTCAGGCAGCTGCCCTGCAAAGTAAGGTTGAAAAAGGCCGCTACGTTTACAACGCATTGCTGAACAAGAGCCAGACCACACAGGGACCAATTCTGAAATGGCTGCGCGACCGCGGGCTCGAGCACCGCTCCTTCTACATCGTCAACGCAATCCTGGTGAAAGGAACCCGACAGGTTGCAGAGGCACTGGCAGCGCGGGCTGACGTGGCACGAATCGAAGGCAATCCACACATCCAAAATCGTCTTCCCCAACCGGAAGGCGTAGGAGGGGCGCCGCCGGCACTCCAGCGGCCCGCGACAATCGAACCTGGCATCAATTACACGCATGCGCCCCAGGTATGGGCGTTGGGTTTTACCGGACAGGACATTGTTGTAGCCAGCGCGGATACGGGCGTTCGCTGGACGCATGACGCGCTCAAGCCGCATTACCGCGGTTGGGACGGCCAGAATGCTGATCATGATTACAACTGGCACGACTCCATCCATGACAGCGTCGGCAATCCCTGCGGGAATGATTCGCCTTTCCCTTGCGACGATTACTTTCACGGCTCTCACACCACGGGCACTGCGATTGGTGACGACGGCATGGGTAATCAGATCGGGATGGCGCCTGGCGCGCACTGGATTGGTTGCCGCAACATGGACGTCGGCACCGGCACACCGGCTCGCTACATTGAGTGCATGGAATGGTTCCTGGCGCCTACCCAGATCGGCGGCGGCAATCCCGACCCGACGAAAGCGCCTGACATCACCATTAACTCCTGGGAATGCCCGTCTTCGGAAGGTTGTTCATTTGACACGTTGCAGGCTGCTGTGGAAGGACAAGCTGCTGCTGGCATCATGATGGTATCGGCCGCACAAAACTCCGGGCCAAGTTGTTCGACCGTGGAAAATCCGCCCGGAATTTACGAAGCGACCTACTCGGTGGGCGCGTTGAACACCGGCACCGATACGATTGCCGTCTTCAGCAGCCGCGGCCCGGTTATAGTCGATGGAAGCGGCCGGATCAAGCCTGACATCACCGCTCCAGGCACTAACACGCGTTCCGCCTCTAACACCGCCGACAATGCATATACGTTTGCCAGCGGCACGTCCATGGCTACTCCGCATATTTCGGGCGCGATGGCGTTGCTCTGGTCGGCGATTCCAAGCTTGCGACATCAGCTTACGGATAGCCGTGACGCTTTGAATAACTCAGCTGTCCATATCGCTTCGACAGCATGCGGCGATGCGGGTCCACCAAACAATGTCTATGGCTGGGGCCGGGTTGATATCTTTGCAGGCGTAGGCGGCAGTACGCCAACGCCAACACCGACGGCCACCCCAACTGCGACACCCACGGCAAGCCCCACCGCAACCGCAACCGCATCAGCTACACCGCGTGCGACGCCCACACCCAGGTCCCAGCCAACGGCAAGGCCGCGTCCCACTCCAGTGCCGAGACCATAGAATTTTTCGCTGGCGAAAAACGTTGGGTGATCGGTGACCGGCAATAGTGATCGGTTCTACACGGTTTGCCAGCGTAGCTCATGCCAAACGTCGGTTTGGTGGACCCGCTCCCTACAACTTCAAAATAGTATTGACACCTTCTCGCTGATTCAGGTAGAAGGCGCTTCCACTCTTGGAATCGAGGGGATTATCACGGCAAGGAGAAAAATCGGGTTGTTGCGCCTCGTGCCGCTTCACCCACAACCATCATCATTAACTCAATGAAAGAGAAATCCATGTCTCACTGTGTCCGCTGCAACTTCGGCGAAGGCGGCTTCTTTAAACTCCGCGTCCTAATTGGTGTTCTGTTTTGTTTTGCGGCGATCACGGTTGTCCTGCTCGCGCTTGGTTCGACGGCCACCGGACAACCGGGGACACCATCAACTCAAGGTGGTCGGCCACCCTCCGGATTCCCCGCGGCGAACAAGATCGCGCCGTGGGTGATGGACCACACTGCCAATGGCCAGCACACTGAATTTTTCGTTGTCCTAGCTGATCAGGCCGACCTAAGCGGTGCGGCTAGTTTGCCCACCAAGGCAGAGAAGGGCCGATTCGTTTATCAAACCCTGCTGGAGAAGGCCCAAAGGACGCAAGAGCCAATCCTGCAATGGCTGCGCGACCGCAACATAGGGTATCAATCTTTCTATATCGTTAACGCTATTTTGGTGAAAGGTACTCGCGAGATCGCCGACGCATTAGCAGCCCGAGCGGATGTAGCGCGGATAGAAGGCAATCCGCTTATCCATAACAATCTGCCGCGACCAGGTGCTATCGAAGTCCCTGCGCAACCGAAGCGGCCGGCTACAATCGAGCCGGGAATCCAATACACGCACGCTCCTGATGTCTGGGCGCTAGGGTTCACCGGGCAGAACATTGTTGTGGCCAGCGCTGATACCGGCCAGCGGTGGACGCATGATGCGCTTAAGCCTCACTATCGCGGCTGGGACGGGCAAAACGCCAATCACAACTACAATTGGCACGATTCGATTCACGACAGCGTCGGCAATCCTTGCGGCAACGATTCGCAGCAGCCTTGCGACGACTACGGCCACGGCTCTCACACCACCGGCACTGCGATCGGCGATGACGGAATGGGTAACCAGATCGGCATGGCGCCAGGTGCCAAGTGGATCGGCTGCCGAAACATGGACCAGGGCAACGGCACGCCAGCAAGATACATCGAGTGCATGGAATGGTTCCTTGCGCCTTACCGGCTCAACTGCACGCCCAACGAAGGCGACCCAAGCAAGGCGCCTGATATCACCATCAACTCATGGGGTTGCCCAGTCTCGGAAGGGTGCACAACCGGCGACGAACTGCGAGCCGCGGTTGAGGCCCAGGAAGCCGCTGGTATCCAGATGGTAGTTGCAGCGGGTAATGATGGTCCTAGTTGCGGCAGCATCGACCATGGCACCCTGTCAGGCCCGCCCTCGTTCTATGCGGCATCTTACACGGTTGGAGCACTGGTAAACGGCACTGATACCATAGCTGGCTTTAGCAGCCGCGGCCCTGTCACAATCGATGGGAGCGGGCGCATCAAGCCGGATATCACTGCTCCGGGCACAACCGTTCGCTCGGCATGGAACGGCACCGACAGCCAATACATAAGCATAGATGGCACGTCCATGGCTACTCCGCATATTGCCGGTGCCATGGCGCTGTTATGGTCAGCCATTCCCAGCTTGCGACATCAGATCCAGGACAGTCGCGATGCTTTGAATAACTCGGCGGTATTTATTTCCTCGACACTGTGCGGCACCCCTGGGCCACCCAACAACGTGTATGGCTGGGGCCGGATCGACATCGCCAACGCCGTGGGGACACCGTCACCAACTCCGAGCCCGAGTCCTACGCCCACAGCAACAGCGACGCCGTCTGCATGCGGACCGACGCCATCGCCGACACCTACCGCCTCCCCAACGGCGACCGCTACTTCTACTCCAACAGCAACTCCCACACCTTCAGACACACCTACGCCTACCGCTACCCCAACGGCTACGGCTAGCTCTACGCCCAGACCCACGCCTACACCGAGATCAGCGCCGTCAGCGAAGCCTCGTCCGACTCCGGCGCCGAGACCATAGAAATCTTCGCAATCGTGAAAATTCGAACGGGCGGCGCGGTAGCGTCGCACGAAGGGGGATCACTCGTGATCAGAGATCGGTGCCTTTTTGGCCGGCTCGCACGGAGTCATGGAGTCTACCGGCAGACGCGAACGCGTGCCCATTTTGTGGGGTGGGCAGCCCTTCGCACGTCGATTTTCTCAAAATAGTGTTGACACGTTTTTGCGAATTCAGGTACAAGGGCGTTCCACCGTCGGAAACCAGGGAAATTAACCACATCGGGAGAAATCACGTCGCTACGCATTACAGCGTGTCGACGACATCACCACTCAGCTCAAAGTTCATCCAATGAAAAAGAAATCCGCTTCGCAATCCGCATTCTTCAAACTTCGTCTCGTGCTCGGCGTTCTGCTCTGCTTTGCGGGGATCTCAATCGTCCTGCTGGCGCAGCCGCGATCTCCCTCTGCGCAATCGGGCAATTCACAGCCGATTGTGCAGGCCCAATTTCGCGGTGTGCTCCCCGTGGTGAAGTTCGATATCTCGCCGCCGCTGCGCGATATGAAACCGCTGCCTGCAAAGGGATGCACGCTGCGCGAGAACGAAGACCGCGAAATCATGCCGCCCCTGGCCGCGCCCGTTGGTCCGGTCGTGCCCGACCCGGTTGTGCAGCGAGTGCTCGGCAAAATTGGAATACCGGGACCAATCATCAGCTTCGATGGAAACAGCAACATGTGCGGCTGTGTTCCGCCCGACCCCAATGGAGGGGTCGGTCCCAATCACGTGGTGACGATGTCCAACCTGCATTTTCAAATCTTCGACAAGAGCGGGAACTCGCTCTTCGGTCCGGCAGCGAACAATACGCTCTGGAGCGGATTTGGTGGAGACTGTCAGACCGATAATTCTGGCGATCCAGTCGTGCTTTACGATCAGTTGGCAGACCGCTGGCTGCTCTCGCAGTTTACCGCCAGTGGCCCGACCTACTTCGAGTGCGTTGCGGTCTCACAGACAAACGACCCGACTGGTGCCTATTTCCGATATGCCATCGCGACTGGAAATAATTTTCCCGACTACCCGAAAGCTGGAATGTGGCCGGATGCCTACTACTTCAGTACGCGGGAATTCCTGAATGGCTCGCAATTTGTCGGTGTGGGCGCGTATGCGCTGGATCGCGCCCAGGCTTTGGCCGGCAACCCTAACCCGACGATTGTCGGGTTCCTTGCACCGCCAAACCCGTTATACGTCGTAGGCGACGGTTTGTTGCCGAGCGATCTGGATGGACAGACACTGCCGCCTAACGGGAGCCCTAATTTCTTTGTAGGCTCGCAGGATGACAACGGCGGTTACGGCGCGCCAAACGATGCGTTGAACCTATGGAAATTCCACTACGACCCTGTCACCCCAGGGAACTCGACTTTCATGCTGACTAACACGCTGCCGACTCAGCCGTTTAACTCGATCCTGAATGCAACTTGCACCTCAACGCGCGCATGTATTCCGCAGCCGGGTACCACTACTCTAATCGATCATTTGGGCTATCGCCAGCGGCCACTGTTTCGGCTCGCCTATCGGAATTTTGGCAGTCATGAGTCGCTGGTCACCAATCAGTCGGTGAATGCCGGAACAGGACCTAACGGCGCCGTGTCGGGTATTCGCTGGTGGGAACTGCGCGATCCTAATGGCAGTCCGGTTATTTTCCAGGAGGGGACCTATGCGCCTGGTCTTACCGATGGGATTCATCGCTGGATGGGGAGTATCGCCATGAATTCACTTGGCGATATTGCCCTTGGCTTTAGCGCCTCGAATGGCACGAATCCGTCAGTGTTTCCCAGTGCGTTTTACACCGCCCGCCACGACGGCGATCCGCCGGGCCAAATGACCTTGGGCGAAGGATCCATCATCAACGGGACCGGCTCGCAAACCACCACTCTACACCGCTGGGGCGACTATTCGGCTATTGACATCGATCCAACCGACGACACCACTTTCTGGTACATAAGTGAGTATGTTCCTACGACAAGCTCCATTGGATGGCGATTGCGGATCGGCGCGTTCAATCTGGCCGGAGGCGGCGTAAGCCCGACGCCCACAGCTACCGCAACAGCTACGGCAACGGCAACTCCAACAGCAACGGTCAGACCTACTCCAACTCCAAGAATCGCTCCCACACCGCGGCCACGCCCAACCCCTTTCCCACGCCCCTAGCGCCTCTGGCTCCCAATGATTGGGGTGATCGGTGATTAGGAAACGGGGAACTCGGATGAGGTGGATTACAGGTCGTGAACCGCACTGACTCTGGGGTGGCGCCGAAGCGAATGACGGCGTGCCGCGTGGCGACGTGGCCGAGACGGGGCGATCCGCGTTTGCGGAACTACGGCGCGGCAAGCACAGCGAGGCGACTACCACAACTGACGTTTCTGGTGTTTATCGCTGCGGTCGCAACTGCTTTGGGGCAAGCCCCCACCTGGAGCCCGCGCACCACCAGGCCACTGGAAAAATACGACAATCCGCCAGGGTATATCTATCGACTGGAGACTTCGCCACGGATGATCTCGCCGTATGGTGTTTTCATCAGCTACCAGGCAAATGTCGATGCAAATGGGAATAACATCGTCGGTGACGCGGCTAACGAATGTTCGATCTCGGTTGACCCGACAAACACCAGCAAGATGGCAATCGGATGGCGGCAATTTAACAGCGTATTATCCAACTTTCGGCAAGGCGGCTGGGGATACACCACCGACGCAGGCACAACATGGACGTTCCCTGGTGTTCTGGAAGACAACGTTTTTCGGAGCGACCCAGTAACGAACTCGGATGAGGCGGGCACCTTCTTTTACCTCAGCCTTCTTGGAACACTTTGTGAGAACATGTACCGCTCAACCAACGGCGGCCAATCCTGGACAGAACTGCAAGCCGACGGACTCGCCGGCGGAGGCGACAAGGAGTGGTTCACCATCGATAAAACCAACGGCCCTGGACATGGCTTTCAATACCAGTCAGACGACGGCGCTAACTGCAGCGGCGGGGGCGTGGAATTCCAGCGATCCACCGATGGAGGAGTCACCTGGCAGGCTCCGATCGTTGTTCCTGGTGGCACTGATTTAGGAACGCTCGACGTGGACACCAACGGCAACCTCTTCATCGGTGGCGAAGGATTCAGCGACTTTAATTGTGTACGCTCAAGCAATGCACAGTTTGGGGACCAGACACCGACCTTTGACCAAGTCACCCAAGTCAACATGGGTGGCGGCCTCGGTTTCGGGGGAATCAATCCAGCAGGACTCACTGGACAGTTATTCCTGGCTGTGGACCGCTCGGGGACAGCGACGAACAACAACATTTACATGCTGGCGAGCGTGGTGCCACCCGGGCGAAGCACAACTGACGTGATGTTTGTGCGCAGCACAGACGGCGGGCTAACCTTCAGCGCGCCGCACAAGGTCAATGACGATCCGGTTAATCCCAGCAAGTGGCACTGGTTCGGCACATTCTCAGTAGCCCCCAATGGACGGCTCGATGCGGTTTGGTATGACACGCGCAACGCTGCCAATAACACGGACTCTCAACTTTTCTATTCCTTTAGCACTGACGCCGGCGTCACCTGGTCGGCTAATGTTGCTGTGAGCAATGCGTTTAACCCCTTCGAAGGCTATCCAAACCAGAGTAAGATCGGCGACTACATTACCATCGTTTCCGACGAAACGGGCGGCAATGTAGCGTATGCTGCCACATTTAATTTCAACCCGAACCTAAGCCAACACGAAGAGGATGTTTATTACGTGCGGGTATTTCCCGGTGGACAAGGACCTTCACCTACGCCGACACCTACGGCCAGCCCGACACCAACAGCAACAGCGACAAGTACACCTACCGCGACGCCAACGGCAACCCCGACCGCTACAGCAACTCCAACGTCGACACCAAGGCCCAGTCCTACTCCAAGGGGTACTCCAATGCCTAGGGCTCGCCCCACTCCGTATCCAAGGCCCATGGGTTTGCGGTGATTAGTGATCATGGATCACGTGAGGCGCTCACTGGAGTCGCCGCCGGCGAAAAATCGCGTTTCTAATCTCCAAATCCACAAATAAACTCTCGACAAACCAGCTGCTTGCGATTACGAAGAGCGCCAGCGAGTCGATCGAGGTTCGACGAATCTTAATCTGCTTTATCAATTCAACCTTCGAACCACACCACTGATATGAGACGCTCCACAGTTTCACACACGCTATTGATTTGTCTGGCCTTGCCGATCGCTCTGTCCAGCTCTTCAGCTCAGCTGGCGCCCACTTGGAAACCGCATGGGCGCGAGCCTTTCGAAAAATATGACAATCCACCTGCCGCGCCTCGGAAAATAGAGACTTCCCCACGAATGATCTCGCCGTTTGGCGTTTTCGTCAGCTACCAGGTGAATGTGGATGCGAGCGGGAACAACATTATTGGGGACGCTGCGAACGAGTGTACGATTTCCGTCGATCCAACGAACCTCAGCAGGATGGCCATCGGTTGGAGGCAGTTTGATGATGTCACGTCAAACTTTCGGCAGGGCGGCTATGGTTATACCACTGATGGCGGTATCCATTGGACATTTCCCGGCGTGTTGCAAAACAACACCTTCCGCAGCGACCCGGTAACCGGCTCGGATGAGACAGGGAATTTTTTCTATCTCAGTCTCAGATCGGACGGCTTTTCGTTTTTCTGTGATGATATGTGGCGTTCGACCGATGGCGGCGCGGCATGGACGCTGATTTCAGGCAAGCAGGGGGCCATCGGGGGCGACAAACAGTGGTTCACGATCGATAAGACTGGCGGACCCGGGCACGGCTTCCAATATCAGGCCTGGGACACCGCCGGTTGTGACTTCGGGATGTTCAACCGCGCGACCGATGCCGGAGTCACGTGGGAAACCCCGATTAATATTCCCAACACGATTCAATTCGGAACGCTCGATGTGGATACCAATGGCAACCTTTACGTCGGCGGCGAAAATGCATTCGTTTCCGGCGACTTTTGGTCCGCCCGTTCGAGCAATGCGCAGA
>Ga0209056_10006458_pt1 | contig 12115 bp, 10 predicted proteins | sample GraSoiAngelo_114_FD_185876 | JGI IMG/M metagenome (GOLD analysis project Ga0209056, IMG submission 185876) | Grasslands soil microbial communities from the Angelo Coastal Reserve, California, USA - 14_0903_13_40cm (SPAdes) (version 2) | ecosystem: Environmental > Terrestrial > Soil > Grasslands... | reverse complement strand
CCCGCCTCGGGTCACGAGAAGTTCGATCTCGATCTGTGAGCCCAGCCCGAAATACTGGCCGCCACTGACGCCTCCGGTATCGGTGCCGAGTACGAGCCGGGCGCCCGCCTGTTTCAATTTACGGATGTTGCGAAGATTGGTTTCTCCGGCCTTGCGCGCCGCCGGATTTTCGGCCTTCGTGAAGGATTCGCCGAGCAGGCGGATTTCCTCAGCCGAAAAAGTATCGCGCAGGATCGGTTCGTCCAACCAGGCCGGCCTGGTTGAATAGAACGACAGCCGTTCGCCCCAGAGCGTTTGCTGGAAGAAGACCGCAGGCCGCGCTTTCACTAACGCGATCATCTCGTCGTCGATGTCGCGATCGCGCACCATATGGGCGAAGCCGTCGATGCCGGTGCGCAGCAAATCTTTCACGTCGTCGAGCTTCGTCACATGAGCGAAGACGCGCATGTTATTCTTGTGCGCTTCGTCGATGATCGCGCGATAGAGATCAGGATGAAGCTTCTCGACCGTGCCGCCACGGTCATCGACCCAGATCTTGACCATATTGGGCTTCTTGGCGGCCAGCTCGCGTACATCGGCGCGCGCTTCCGCTTCCGTGGTCACGCCGTACGCTGAATCGCGCATCGGCCCGCCAGGCCCCGCGTTGGGCATGCCGAAGCCGCGCCCGGCCGTCAGGTACAGCGCACCCAGCGGCGGATTGGCGCGGAACTCATATGGAAGATCGCTGCGGGCTGTGCCCGCTTCGAGGATGGCGGCCACGCCGTAATAGGCGAAGCGTTCCAGAATGTCGGACAGATTCTCTCGTGTGTAGTTGTTGGTCGAGAAGTCCAGTCCCTTGCGATAGCCCATATGCACGTGCGCGTCAATAAGGGCCGGCATCACAGTCTTGCCCGTCAGATCGACACGCTTACCGCCCGAAGGCAGGGGGACTTCGCCCTTACGGCCGACCTGCGAAATTTGACTGCTGGTCACGAGGAACGCGGAGTTTTCGATGACTCCGCCATCACCGGTGATCAAGCGTGCACCCTCGAAAAGGGTCTGCGCGTGCGCCGGCGCAAGGATCGTCAGAACGGCAAGCGCCACAGCGGCGAACAAAGAAAACAACCTGCTTGGATGTGACATGAAATCCAGCTCGCGATTATGATTCAGTGCAGTCTGCAATCACAAGGTAAAGAACTTTGGAGAAAAACACAATGAAAGTCGGCTTCATCGGTCTGGGAAAAATGGGTTTTCCCATGGCGGCAAATTTATTGGCTGCCGGTCATCGAGTGACTGTGTATAACCGCACCAAAAGTAGAGCCGATGAACTGGCTGCACAAGGTGCCATCGTGGCCCCTGCCCCAGAAGCGTGCGCCGGCAATTCCGTCGTCATCACGATGTTGTCCGACGACAATGCTTTCGAAGAACTACTCTTCTCGAAGAATAAATTGGTCGATGCACTTTCGCCCGGCGCGGTCCACCTTTGCATGAGCACGATTAGCGTCGGGCTTTCCGAAAAGCTTGTGGAAGTGCACTCCAAAGCCGGTCAGATCTACGTCGCCGCGCCAGTGTTCGGGCGGCCGGAAAGCGCGGCGGCCCGGCGGTTGGTCATTGTGGCCGCCGGCCCCAAAGACGGGATCGACCGTTGTTCGCCCTTGTTCGAAGCACTCGCCAGAAAAACCTTCGTGCTGGGACCTGCGGCAGCACAGGCGAACCTGGTGAAAGTGGGAAGTAATTTTCTCCTGGGTGAAGCTGTGGCATTTGCCCGGAAGACAGGCTTGAGCGCCGACGAATTCGTCAAAATCATTACCGAGACCGTCTTTGATTCTGGTGCGTATCGGGTTTTGGGCCCGATGATCGCACAGGGAAAATACGAACCGGTTGGTTTCCCCCTTTCAATGGTTCTGAAGGATCTCGGCTTGGCGCTGCAGGCCGCCGCCCATGCGGCGGTTCCCCTGCCTTTTGCGGATGTCATCCGGGACCAGTTGTCCACCGCGATCGCTCGCGGCTATCAAAATTTAGATGAGACCGCGCTGGCGCGAATCGCTGCCGAGAACGCGGGGTTACGATGAACAAACAACTGAGCTTCAGCTCACCTATCGACGAACTGCTCGATCGGCTGTATGCGCAAAGTGCGAGCCAAAACGAAGCGATGGAATGGTATTTCACGGCCCGGGCCCAAGAGGGTGCTCTGGATTGGAAGACCATGGATGCGCACACGACTCAATTCTTAAGCGACAAGCTGGTTGCCCTCGATCGCAACAAAGCGGAATTTTGCTATCAGGTTTGTCGCAGCTTGGGCGCCAGGCGAATCGTCGAAGCGGGGACGTCGTTCGGCGTCTCAACCCTTTTTCTCGCGGCGGCAGTGCGCGACAATGTGCGCGCCGGAGGCGGAGAAGGCGTTGTCATTACTACGGAACATGAGCCGAACAAAGCTAAGGCGGCACGAGCGAACTTTGCCGAAGCCGGCCTGGCACAGTGGATCGATCTTCGCGAAGGGGATTTACGCCAAACGTTGTCAGACCTCACAGAAGCCGTTGACTTCATGCTCGTCGACATCTGGACACCGATGGCGCTGCCGGCCCTGGAACTGGTCGCACATCGCTTGCGCGAAGGCGCAGTCGTCATTTGCGATAACACGAAGCAATTCCGATTCGCATATCAAGATTACTTTGCTTTTGTGAACGATCCTCGGAACAAACTGCGCACGATGACCCTGCCGTTTGAAGGTGGCTTGGAGTTCTCTGTCCGCTGCGGGTGAACTGACTCTGCCGAAAAAATCCCGAGTTCAACCTTTCTTGACTTCGAGAGATTCCAACTGTACCTTGGCTGTTATCAGAACGGGAGGTTTCCCATGAGAAATCAGGTTCTTGCTTCAATCGCTGTATTGATTCTCGCGATTGGACCCGCCGCCGGACAGGCGACGAAGACAGCGCCAAAGGCGAATACCGCGCCTGCGGCGAAAGCAGCATGGACTGCGCCACGTACGGCCGACGGCCAGATCGACCTTCAGGGAGTATGGACCAACAACACCGTCACACCCTTGCAGCGCCCCAGGGAGCTCGCCGCGAAGGAGTTCTACACGGAAGCGGAATTCGCGAAGCTTCAAAAAAACCAACAGGATCGCCTCGCTGTGAATTACGTGGAGGGTGAACCGCCGGCGAATCATTCAGGCGTACCCGGCGCGCCGGCAGAGTATGTGCATTACGATCACGCGCAATTCGGCTTGGACTGGCTCCAGTCCGGGATCGCCTGGAACCGGCGAACCTCGCTGATTGTAGGGCCGGAGGGAACCATTCCTCCGTTGACGCCGGAGGCTCGGAACAGACGCGCTGACATGGCGGCGAAAGAAAAGGGACATGAATTCGACGGTCCTCAGAACCGGCCGTTGGGCTCGCGTTGTATAGTTCGAGACAACGTAGGACCGCCGCTGCTGCCTACGCGATACAACAGCAATTTCCGGATCGCACAGAGTCCCGGATATGTCGTCATCGAAGCCGAAGAGATCCACGACGCCCGCGTCATTCGCCTGGACGGGCGTCCGCATCTGCCAAAGAATGTCCGCCAGTGGATGGGCGACTCGATCGGCCGCTGGGAGGGCAACACTTTGGTGGTTGACACCACCAATTTCACAGATCGGGCTCCATTCGCGGGAGCGCAGAATCTGCACGTGATTGAACGGATCACACGTATGGATCAAGACACGATTCTTTACCAATTCACGGTGGAAGATCCGGGGATGTGGACCAAGCCCTGGTCGGGAGAAATTCCGGTAAAGAAGATCGCGGGGCCACTCTGGGAATACGCCTGTCATGAGGCGAATTATGGGTTGGAGAATACCCTCCGTGGAGCTCGCGTGGAGGACGCAGAAGCTGCGAAAAAGACAAAGTAATTCCGCGGATTTTGCTGAACGCCTGATTTTAGCAGAGAGGTGAGCGAATGAAGACAGGGCATTGGCTCCTGGTGGGAATGCTCTCGGCGACTCCCGCCTTCGCGCAATGGGAGAACGTCAAGCATACGAACGTCCCTCGCACAGCCGACGGCAAGCCCAACCTCTCTGCACCTGCGCCGCGATCTCCGGACGGCAAACCGGACCTGTCCGGGTTGTGGTGGATGCCGAATCCCGGTCCTGCGAATACCGGTCTCCCGCCAAAGTATCTGAACAACATCGCCTCGGACCTGAAGCCGGAGGAAGTGCCCCTGCAGCCTTGGGCGGCCACGCTGTACAAGCAGCGCGGGGCGGACTTTTCCAAGGACTTCCCCTACACGCGTTGCCTGCCGAGCGGGCCGATGATCAGTTCGTTTCCAGCGCCCTGGAAGCTGATCCAAACTCCGGGCCTGGTAGTGATTCTGTATGAGAACTCCACGATCTACCGGCAAATCTTTACCGATGGCCGCGTTCTTTCTAAAGATGCGGACCCGACGTTCATGGGTTACTCGGTCGGACATTGGGAAGGCGACACACTGGTGGCGGAAACGACGGGATACAACGATAAAACCTGGCTGGATTTTTCCGGGCATCCTCACACTGACGCCCTACGGATGACCGAACGTTTCCATCGCCGAGACTTCGGTCACCTGGAGATTCAATTTACATTCGACGATCCGAAGGCTTATACCAAACCATGGACGGTTACCGTTAACCCGCAGCTGTTTATGGATGGCGATCTCTTGGAGTCGATCTGCACCGAGAACGAAAAGGACCTTCATCGCGTAACCGGCAAATAGAGGCGTGGGGGGGGACCGGCCGGTAGTACGGAGGTCGCGAAGCGACGTACCGAAGCGATCCGGACGGTGGGCCCGACGCTAAATAAAGAGTGTTCGAGGGGTCGTCAATCTGCCGCTAAGGAGACTTCATGCGATCTTTGATCGTCTTCTGCTTACTTGTGTTCGTCACCCCGGCCTCGGCACAGAGTGACGGCGCCATCACAGGTTCGGTTTCTGACACGGCCGGCGCACCTGTGGCCGGTGCTTCGATACAGGCAAAGAATGTGGAGACGAGCGTGGCGTACAAAGCCAGCAGCGATCGGTCTGGAAAATACACGCTTTCTCAGTTGCCGCCGGGAAAGTACGAGTTGACGGCGACTTCCATGGGGTTCAAACGGTATCAGCACAAAGATGTGGTCGTGGTCCAGGGAGGTCAAACCCAACGCGCCGACATTCCGCTCGGCGATTTCATTTCCTTGGATACACTCGGGGAGGACCGGGCAAGTTTGGGCAGGTTTTTTCTCAACAGACCAAAGCCTCCGGAAGGTCCTGCACCGCGCACTCCCGATGGCAAACCTGACTTTTCCGGCGTTTGGCATGGTCCGGTACCGGGCGGAGGAGGCGGTGCTGCTGGACCCGAACTGCTTGCTTGGGCTGAAGCTGTCGAGAAAGAGCGGGCGGACCACAACTTTAAAGATACTCCGTCAGGACGATGCCTCCCATTCACCGTCACACCATTCAATTTCTTGCTCAACAGAGTCGTGCAGAGCCGGGAGCTGTTGGTAACCATCATTGAGTACGACATCCCCGGATATCGCCAGATTTACCTCGATGGAAGAGGGCATCCGAAAGACTTGGATCCCTCATGGACCGGACACTCCGTCGGAACCTGGGACGGAGATACGCTCGTGATCGATACTATCGGTTTCAACGACAAGACATGGCTGGGAGAAGCCGTACCGCACACCGAGAAGCTCCATGTGACAATGCGCCTGTGGCGGCCCGATCTAGGTCACCTCGAAATTGAAACCACATTCGACGACCCTGGCGCTTTCAAGAAGCCTTGGCAGATGGCAAAACGCATCGCGACGCTCGCTCCAGCAACTGAAGAAATTCCGGAATTCATCTGTAACGAGAATAACCAGGACGTTGAACACCTGATCGGTAAATAATGGGGCGCCGATGAGAATCGATTTCGCACTACTGTTCGCCTGTTTGATCCTGGTTCTGCCGGCCGAAAGCTCTTTTTCGCATCATTCCTTCACGGCCGAATACGACTCCGCGAAATTGACACAATTCACGGGAACTGTCACGAAGGTCGAATGGACCAATCCTCACGCGCGCTTCTATCTCGATGTCAAAGATGCCCGAGGAACTGTGAGCAGCTGGAATTTTGAACTTGGCAGCCCGATCTTGCTGCGAAGGCTCGGATGGAGCCGGGACTCCCTGAAAATCGGAGAGCAGGTCAGTGTCGAGGGCTACCTGGCCAAAGATGGCGCAAAGATGGCGAATGCCCGGAGAGTCACTCTGGCTGACGGCCGGAATGTCTTTGCCGGCTCTTCGGCAGACGGGAATCCCGCGAAATAAGCCCGATGAATCGTGGCTACACACGACTATTGCTGCTTGCGGGGATGTTGCTGGCTCTGCCTCTGGCGGCGCAATGGTTCGACTACCCTACGCGTGGCGTGCCGCGGACACCGGCGGGTAAGCCCAATCTCAATGCTCCGGCGCCACGGACCGGTGATGGAAAACCCGACTTGTCGGGAATGTGGCGCGCGGCGAATCGCCTGCCTTGCGATGGTATCAACCGTGTGTGCGGGGACCTTCCCATCAGCGCGCAATTCGGAAACATTGGTGCGGCTGTCGAAGGCGGTCTCCCGTACCAGCCGTGGGTACGAGACCGCATCCGGCAAAAGGGTCCCGCCGATGACCCGTACACCCGTTGCATCGCGCCGGGTGGACCACGCATGCACATGTTGCCCACGATGAAGAAGTGGGTGCAAAGCCCGGACCTGCTGATCATCCTCGATGAATACAACGCGAGCTACCGTCAGATCTTTCTCGACGGTCGGCCCCTTCCGGCGGATCCGGCTCCGACTTGGAACGGTTATGCGACGGGCCACTGGGAGGGCGACACGCTGGCTGTGGAAAGCAGCGGTTATCGTGATGACCAGTGGCTGGATGCAGCGGGCAGTGCCATCACGAGCACAGCACGCGTAACGGAACGCATACGCCGGGTAAATTTCGGTACGCTTCTCATCGACCTTTCCGTGGACGATCCGAAGGCCTACACTCGGCCTTGGAGCGTAACACTGAAAGAGGACGTAGTCATTGATACCGAAATGGTTGAAGCAATTTGTGCGGAGAATGAGAAAGACGTACCGCACCTGAATGCTGTGCCGCGGCAGGCTCGATAATCCTCCAATCAGAAATCGAACAGGTATGTGTACTTCACCAGGAAGGCACGGCTCAGCATGGTCCGCTCTTGGTTGTGGGGATCAATGTAATCCATCGTGACAGCTCGGGTATTAAAGACGACAAACAAGCCGTTGCTGGACGTGGAGAGCAAGGCGAACCGGATATTGGTGCCCACCTGGTTGATGCGGCTGTTGTATTGGGTGAAGGTTTGCAAGTAACTCTTCGAAGTGAAGCTCCAGTTAAAGCGAAAGCCGACCAAGTCGGTGGTGAAGTCGCCCTCGCGCAAATCGATAATATTGCGCGTATAGCTGCCGGACCAGGTCAGGTTCGCACCCTTGCGAACGCCGCCGCTTAAGCTGAGGGTGCGAATTGTGCCACTGTAGAAATTACCGGAGACGATGGCCCCGCTGGCGAACCGCGGTGCGCTCTGGTTGGTGCTGACATTGACCTCAGCTTGACCGAAACCGTACCGGCCCGGCGCGATTTTGATCCCCGGAAACACCTCGAACGGCGTGTCCAGCCGCTCGAAGCTGCGGTTCAACTGAACGCTCAAGGACGCGCCGCCCTGCCAGCTCATGCCATAGTCGTTGTGCCAGTACGAGGACTCCAGATCGTTGGTCCCCAGCGTGTACCACCGGTTCCACTGGAAATGCGGATAGATGCTGCGGATGTGCTTGCCTTCGGGATAAAAAGTACGGCGATAACCAAAACCCGGCCGGCGATAGTTGGCGCGCTGAAGATAACCCACTTCGGGATTGAAGTCCGGCCCCACTTCCCGGTAGGAGGCGGTTGCCTGGTGGTGACTATCGTCGTACCGGAACGAAGAAAGACCGGCGTGTGCTCCGCGCGTAAGCCCCGGCGACTGAGTCCTGGCGTAATAGTTTTGCCAGTTGGTGTAGCGCCCCAAACCCACGTTGGCGTCCGCGCCAAACGCGCGGTTGAACGGCCGCTTCCGATCAAAATGCGTAAGCGACTGACGGTTGACAGCAATCAAGCCCACGCTGGAGCGGTTGGGCAGTTCCCGCTTGACTCTCGCGACGGTGAATTCATTGGCGGGAGCGACGCCGCGCACCTCGCGCGTCTTCATGTTCAGAAAGCCGAGCTCGTAACGGCCCAGATGGCCACTTAAGCGAACACCGGCATCGATGGGAATTTCTACGCCCGAGTCGTCGATGCCAATACGGCGGGGAAAAAAGATTTCCGTTTCACGAGCCGCACCAAAGTCAAAGATTCCGGCGTTTTCCAGGAAAAAGGGCCGTTTCTCGGGAAAGAACAGATCGAAGCGCGTCAGGTTGATTTGCTGTTCGTCCACTTCCACTTGAGCGAAGTCCGTGTTGAACGTCGCATCCAGCGTCAGCGAAGGCGTCAGGCTGTACTTCACATCCAGACCCGCGTGCCGGGCCAGCTTGGTCTGATCCTGGCTTCGCGTGTAGTCTTGATCTAACCCCCCGAGTATGTACGGAACCAGTTGCAGGTTCCGGTGCACTTGTAAATCCAGGCCTTCCAGCTCTCCCGCAACATCCACCTGAAGCAAGTCGAAGGCTCTCGAAACGGGCGTCCAAAAGGACTGCTCGTTGTGCCGCCGCAGGTTGCGCATGATCTGAAGACCCCACACGCGGTCCGCGCCCGGGATGTAGCGGAGCGTCCGGAAGGGAATGACCATTTCGGCCTCCCAGCCGCGATCGGTAATCTGAGAGCGCACGGCCCAAACACCGTCCCAGTTCCCGTTGAAAGCGGCGGCGCCCCCTCGTTGTGCCCCACCCTGACCCGTTCCGCCGCCCTGACCGCGGCCGCTGCCCGCCCCAAATGTGCCCGAATCGCCTTGCCCGGCTTTTGAGACTTGCCCATCGTACTCGATTCCGGTGGGGCTGGTGCCAAAGATAAAAGCGTTCTGGCCATCGTGAAAGGTATCCAGCAGGATCTGAATCGAGTCGGTGTCGGTCAGGCTGCCATCCCGACGATTCTGGGTGACGATAATATTCTCTGGTTGCGAATCAAAACATATGATTCCGATATACACGTTGCGGTTGTCGTATCCAAAGCGCACCTCGGTTTGCTCTGTGGCCACAGATCCTTCGTTCGGCTCCTGCTGGATGAACCCGTTGGCAGGCTCAATCTGGCGCCAGACCGGCTCACGGACGAGTCCATCCATGACCGGGGGCGTAGAGATGCGTTGCGCGCGTATTCGTTTCCGGGCTTGCTCGCGGTCTTGCGGAATGGTGCTCCGCTGAGCCCAAGCGATGCCATTTAGCCAAAGGCCCAACGCTAAACAGACTAAAAGTTTGATCGAACGACTGCGGTGCATAAGCGGCTCAGTGTAGCAGATGCCCGTCCAGGAGCGCAGACCTCGACTTTCGGATTCAAGAGTGCGACGCGACGGCCGGATTGGAGACCACGCGTTAATGGGACGGCTTAGCGGTCTCTTTAGGCAGCACGGCGAGGCCGAAGGACTTCCTACCCTCCACGAGTCGCAATGCTTACCCGGTTTGGGCACACTGCCCTTGGGACATTGGAAACGGGGAATTGCAGCGCCAGTACCGCTTGTGGCCGTGTTACATTTGAAACCTAATGATGCCCGATCTCGAACTTTGGCAGTGGTCGCTGGGCCTCATCAGCGCGATCACCATCGGCGTCTCGAAGACGGGAATGCCCGGACTCAGTTCTTTTATCGCGCCTCTGATGGTGCTTACCGTTGGAGATGCCAGGCACGCCGCCGCCTGGACTCTTCCAACGCTCAGCACGGCGGACGTGTTCGCCGTCGTGTATTGGCGCCGGTACGCCGATGCGCGGAAACTCTTCTCCTTGATTCCATCTGTCATCGCCGGCATGATTGCCGGCGCCTTTGCATTGAGCCTGAGGGAGTACATCCTGCGCCGGTTGGTCGGCTGCTTAGTACTCCTCATGCTCGTCCTGCAGATTGCGCGAAAGCGGAAAACCGAAACCACTGCCGCGGGGAGCGCTTCGTTTTACGGGATTGTGGCTGGCTTTGCCAGTACGATCGCAAATGCGGCCGCTCCGGTCATGAATATGTACCTTCTCAGCCGCAAGTTGCCCAAGGAGCAATTTGTTGCGACCGGCGCGTGGTTCTTCCTGGTGATCAATCTGGCCAAGGTTCCGATCTATTCCTGGTATCGTCTGTTTAGCCGCGCGTCTCTGACCTTCAATGTTTTGATGGTTCCGGCTGTGATCGGGGGCGCATTCCTCGGCTTGTGGCTTGTGAACCGCGTCGCACAGCGCCTCTTCGAAGCCGTCATTATTGTGCTGACGGCGATCTCTGCCGTCATTCTGTTCCGATGACCGGTGGTGGAGCCCCCGCACTACTTGGAGAGAGCACGGCTCCCTGAAATGACGAAAGCAATTTCGAGGCTAAAAGGTCCACACCCGACCTTAATGCGCGGGAATGCTCCGGGATTTCAAACATACTGCCCTGCCACCCAACCCGAAGCCCAGGCCCACTGAAAGTTGAATCCGCCCAGGTGTCCCGTCACGTCGACAACTTCTCCGATGAAGTAGAGGCCCGGCACATTGCGAGCCTCCATTGTCTTCGAGGACAAGGCCGCGGTGTCCACACCCCCGACGGTGACTTCCGCTTTTGCGTAGCCCTCGGTTCCGGACGGAACGAAGGTCCACGACTCGAGTGGTTGTGGTCCATAGAGTTCTCTCCACTTGCGCACAAAGCGGCGGGGCAGCGTATGAGGTTCGATCGTGATGCTCTCTCCCGCTTTCCAATAAGAGGAGACCTGCAGGACTGCCGGGCCGCTGAGGCCGCGATGTGTGAAGAGAATGTTTTCGCGGAATGCGGTGCGGCCGGAGCGGACAGTTGCATCGAGCGACACGCCGCTGAGTTCACCGAGAGCGCGACGTTCCTTCTCTTTGAGCACGAGTGGAACGAGGCCGGGGCGCGTTTGCGAAATTGAGAGGCCAAAGTGGCGGGCAATCCGGTAGCCGAAGTCGGTGGAGCCGATTTTGGGAATCGAGAGTCCGCCTGTTGCGATCACAAGCGATCTGCATTCGAATTCTCCCCCATTTGTCGCGACCCTGAATCCCGCGCCTTTTTCTATACCGCGGACGGAGCAGCTCGTCTGAATTGGAACGCCGGCAGCATCGCATTCGTTTAATAACATATTGATGATCTGCTGTGAGCTTCCGTCGCAAAACAGTTGTCCGAGCTTTTTCTCGTGATAAGCAATTCGATGGCGTCGCAGCATCCGGATGAAGTCTTCGGGCGTGTATCGCGCAAGCGCGGACTTGTGAAAGTTTGCGTCGGCCGAGATGAAGTGGTCGGAAGTGGTGTGGAGATTCGTGAAATTGCACCGGCCTCCGCCGGATATTCGGATTTTCCTGCCGACGGCTTCGTTGCGTTCGAGGACCAGAACCGAGCGACCACGCTTGCCGGCTTCGATCGCGCACATCAACCCGGCCGCACCCGCCCCGATAATAACAACGTCGTAGCCCACGTGCGGATCATATACTTGTCACGGATGTGCTTACAGAAATGAGCGCCGAGGACAGAATCCCAAAGTCAGGCTGGTCCAGCCTGCGCTTGAAAGATCACGTCCGGCCAGGGCTGAGAGTGCTCTTCGTCGGCATTAATCCTGGCGTGCGTTCGGCGATGACCGGCCATCATTTTGCGGGGCATTCGAACCGATTCTGGAAACTCTTGCACGATTCGCGATTAGTGCCGGAGTTGATCTGGTACGAACATGACCAGCGGCTGCCTGAGTGGGGCCTTGGCCTTACCAATTTGATTGCGCGGCCGAGTCCCGGTATCGGTGACCTCCTTCCATGGGAATACGTCAAGGGCTGGAAACTGCTGGACACAAAAATCCGCCGCTATCGTCCCGCAGTGGTGGCGTTGGTCGGCGTAACCGTCTATCGCGCGATCCTCCCATTGCTCGATCGGGCGACGCCCACAGATATACGACGGAGCGTCATCGGCCCGCAGCCCCAGACGATTCATGGCGCGCGTGTGTTTGTGCTGCCGAATCCGAGCGGCCGTAACGCGAACTTT
>Ga0209056_10006454_pt1 | contig 12116 bp, 13 predicted proteins | sample GraSoiAngelo_114_FD_185876 | JGI IMG/M metagenome (GOLD analysis project Ga0209056, IMG submission 185876) | Grasslands soil microbial communities from the Angelo Coastal Reserve, California, USA - 14_0903_13_40cm (SPAdes) (version 2) | ecosystem: Environmental > Terrestrial > Soil > Grasslands... | reverse complement strand
TTGTTTCAAGATCGCTGGCTTTATAGCCGCTTCGCTGTGTGAAGGGCGACGCGTCCCACAAGGGCGCGGCTACAGTGCGGAAGGCGAACTCGAGCTGCCTAAGCGAGGGCATATTCGCGGGCGTCTTTGGTTCGCTTCGCGATTCGCTCGAGTGCATCGACAGCGTCGGCGATTTCTTCCGCGGTCGTTGGTCTGCCAAGCGAAAAACGAATCGCCGATCTGGCGCTTTCCATCGGCAATCCCATGGCGAGCAAAACGTGCGACGCCCTCACCGAGCCAACCATGCAGGCCGAACCGCTCGACGCGCAAACGCCTTCCAAATCTAGCGCCATCAGCATCGTTTCCGAATCAACGCCGACGAAGCTTGCGTTGAGCGTGTTGGCGAGCCGATGAGCTGGGTCGCCGTTTTGCTGCGCGTCTGGGAAAACTTTTGCGATCCGTCTCCAGAACTCATCTCTTAATTGCGCTTCGCGTTGCCTCTCCGCATCGGCGTCGCGCAACACCCAGTCGGCGGCGGCAGCCATTCCCGCTATCCCGGCGACATTTTCTGTCCCGGGCCGCCGCTGGTTTTCGTGCGCGCCGCCAAACATAATTGGCTGAATCGGCAAACCGCTTCGCAGGAATAGAAATCCCGCGCCCTTGGGGCCGTAAAATTTGTGCGACGCGAAACTGGCGGCATCGACTAACGAGACATCGATATCGATTTTGCCGAACGCCTGGACCATGTCGCTGTGAAGCAACACGCCACGCTCGCGGCATATACGTGAAATTTCGTGCATTGGCTGGATGACGCCGGTTTCGTTATTCGCAGTCATGATCGAGACGAGTTTGGTGTCAGGCCGCATTGAATCGGCGAGCTGACCGAGATCGACCATTCCGGTTTCGGAAACATTGAGCCAGGTCACTTCAAAACCTTCGCGATTCTCAAGGTGTTCGACTGCGTTCAGCACCGCATGATGTTCGGCTTTGTTCGAGATGATGTGGCCGCCGCGTGAAGATGCAGATCGCGCCAGGCCGAGCACACCCAGGTTGCATGACTCAGTTGCACCGCTGTTAAAAATGATTTCGCCGGGTTTCGCGTGCAGGAAGGCGCCGAGCTTATCGCGGGCGTCGTCAATGGCGGCGCGTGCTTCGCGGCCAGCGGCGTGGACACTGGATGGATTGCCGAAATGGCGATTGAGATATGGCAGCATTGCCTTGCGCGCTGCATCGCTTACTGGTGTGGTTGCGTTGTAATCGAGGTAGATCATCAATACTTCCTCTTCCTCCTATTGTTACTCGTGCTCATGCTCATTCCCGTTGTAGCCGCGTCTTTGTGAGACGCGCTGGACGCGTTTTGCAGACATACACCCATTACGCTTCGCACAACGAAGCGGCTACAGCACCCGCTGTTTTCATTTCTGAAATTCATCGCGTGGTTGCTGGCTCCTGTTTTCGTTTCGGCACGACACGAACTTCTTTTTCTTCGTAGTAGACGAGCGAATGAGGTGGAACGCTTTTTGTCAGGAAAACGTTCGCGCCGATGGTGGAATTCGCGCCAATCACGGTGTCGCCGCCCATGACCGTGGTTCCGGCGTAAATGCAGACGCCGTCTTCGATTGTCGGGTGGCGTTTTTTGCCGCGCAATCCCCGTCCCGCCCCGAGCGATCGGGCGATGAACGACACGCCCTGGTAAAGTTTCACGTGCGACCCGATTTCAGTGGTCTCGCCAACGACCACGCCAGTGCCGTGGTCTATGAAGAAATGCGAGCCGATCTCCGCGCCAGGATGAATATCGATTCCCGTGCGGCTGTGCGCCCACTCGGTCATGATACGCGGAATCAGCGGCACTTTCCCGTAGAGCAGATGCGCCATTCGATAAATGGCGATCGCCTCCAGCGCCGGATAAGCAAGGATGATTTCCTCGTAACTCGTGGCGGCCGGGTCGCCTTCGTAAGCGGCATCGATGTCCGTCCAAAGCATGCGACGCACCGATGGCAATTGCTTGAAAAAATCACTCAGGACTTCTTCGGCTTTTGCTTCTGTTGCTTCGTCTGGCGGGATTTTGCCGAGGCTTCTGCAAATTTCTGTTCTGAGCCGCGCGTGCAAATGTCTCACGCGAATGCGCGTAGTGTCGGCTAGATCTTCTGAGCTCACCAGGGCTTCGCTGCGAAAACCGGGAAACATCAGGCTCATCAACTCGGTGCAGGCCGCTTCGATGGACAAACGCGATGGGAGGTTAGCGGCCGCGGCGAGGTAATTTATTCCGCCGGTTTCGCCGTACGTCTGAAGCAGTTCGTCAACTGCGTCGCGTGTCGTGGTGCCCATCAAAGGAAATATGCGCCCGCTGAGCGTGAAAAAAAGTGAAAGTGTGGAGGCGAGGAAGCCGTTGAAACGGCTTGCGAGTTTTTCCGGAAGGCAGGATGCCCGCCGTCCCCACAGCCGGGACGGCTGCGTTGCGTTACGCCCCGCGGGCCTGGAGCCATTGTAGGGCGAAGCGGGCGACTTCGCGCGAGTTTTTCAGATCGAGTTTGTCTTTGATGTGCGCCCGGTGTGTCTCGACCGTTTTGGGACTGAGATGCAATAGTTTCGCGATCTGACGTACTTCGTTGCCTTTGCCGATCAGCTCGAGAATTTCCAGTTCGCGGTCGCTCAGTCTCTCGACGGCGTCCACTTCGCCTTCGGCCTGGCGATGCGCAAATTTCGTGATGACCTGCGCGGCCATAGCCGGGCTGAGATAGGGACGCCCGTTAAACACTTCGTGGATTGCCTGGACCACATTTGCCATCGCTTCATGTTTCATTACGTAGCCGTCTGCTCCAGCACGCAACGCCCGCAGGGCATAGAGCGATTCATCATGCATCGAGAGCACCAGAATCGGCAGCTTCGGATACTCCGCGCGAATGTTCTTGATCAGCTCGATGCCGTTGGCGCCCGGCAGACTGAGATCCACAATCGCCAGATCGGGATGCAGCTTGCGGATCACTTCCATGGCTTCAGAGGCGTTGCTGGCCTCGCCGCAAACGGCGAACGAGCCATCGGAATGAATCAGTTCCTGGAGTCCCTTCCGAAACAGCGGGTGATCATCCACGATCACGATACGTTTTGCTTCCGACCGATCGCATTTCGGGTTCTTATTTGTGGACCGCGCAGCGCTCATCGGCTTTGGGATCTAGGTCTGTTGCAACATACGAGGACGAGAATCAACACTCTCTTAATCATCATTTACCCATTCGCTGCTCCCTGCCGCTGTAGATGCCGAAAACTTGGAACAGCAGCGGCTGCTCAGCTTGGGACCGTTTCGGTTAGTTCGGCCGGTTGCTCGCCATTTTTCGCATTACGCGACGGCGACAGGCGACGAGGCACATAGCAGGATACACGGGTGCCCCTGTTTTTTGGAGAATCAATTTCCAAGCGGCCGCCCATCAATTGCGCCCGGTATTTCATGATATGATAACCGAGGCCTTGCTGGGGCTTAAGGTCTTTGGGAAATCCGATTCCGTTATCAATTACACGCAACACCGTTTCCTGCCGTGATCGCTCCAATCGGACTACGATTTCCCGCGCTTGAGCGTGCTTATTCGCGTTGATGACGGCCTCACGCGCGATTCGATAGAGATGCGCGGCGGCTGCGTCATCCTCGACATGAAGTGAGGGTCTCACATCCAGCCGGCAGGGCGTTCTCCAGATTTCTCGGTCAACCAAGTCTTGCAAAGCGTTTACCAGCCCGGCTGCATCCACATCCACCCTGTGCAGTGCCCGGGATAGGTTACGTGTGTCAACGGCTGCCTTGTTAACCAGCTCCGCGATTTTCTGGATGTCCGCCGCGTCAATGACGCGATGCTGTGTTAGCCGCAATGCGACCGAGCGCGCCATGAACGCGACCGCAGTCAGATGCTGGCAAAGGCCGTCATGCAGTTCCTGACCCAGCCGCTGTTGCTCACGGTCGCTCACGGAAAGAATTTCTCCTTCCAGTCCCTTGCGCCGATCGATCTCGCTTCTTAATTCTTTGTTTGCTGTGTGCAGCTCGTGTGTTCGGTCGCGAACGCGCCGTTCTAGCAGTTCCTTTGATTTTTTTAGCACGGCTTCCGCTTTCTTGTGCTGCGTGATGTCGCGCATTGCGCCAATGGTGTATAGCGGGGCTGCCTCAGAATTGCGGACGATCGATCGCAACAGGTCAGCCCAGATAATTGCTCCATCCTTTCGCACAAAACGTTTTTCGATTCGATAAAACGGGATCTCGCCTGCGACCAACTGACGATACAGTTTGGACTCATTGGGCCAGTCTTCTTTGTGTGTTACGTCTTTGATCCTTCGTTGCAGGATTTCGTCTCTCGTGTATCCGAGAAGACGACAAAATTCTTCGTTCGCGCCAACGTATTCGCCCTCTGGAGAACATTCACTGATCCCGACCAGGGCGTGTTCGTAAGTGACTTGCAAACGCTGTTGACTCTCGCGTAGCGCTTGCTCGGCGCGTTTACGCTCGCTGAGGTCGAAAATTGCGGTTTGGTAGAGGCAGACGCCATCTTTCATCAACGCAAGCCTCGCCGTGCTCGACAACAGGACGGGAATTTTTTTGTCTTCCCCCTGTATTAGGTGCAACTCCGTCACCACCGGGCAGTCCGACGAACGGCACTCGCGCAGATGATCGAGAAAGAGTTGTATATCCTCTTTCCCGACACAGATGGCGAAAGTCGTCCCGAGCAATTGCCTGCGCGACCGGCGGAGTAACCGAACAGCCGCAAAATTAATTTCTTCAATCCGGCCGACGCGATCGAACGTGACGTAACCGATCGGCGCGAAGTCAAAGAGATCGACATACCGCTGGATAGCCTGTTCGAGTTCCGTCTTTGGCTGTCGAAAAACCGGCGGCCGTACCGGTTTTTCCGCCGCAGCCTTTCGGCTACGGCCACCGTCGACGGCGCCGTTGAAAGCTCGCCCACCCGCGGCTGAGTTGGCTTTCTTTCTTTTCATTGCCGACTCGATAGATCCGCGTGAATGCGAGCGAGCGGCCAAGGCGGTGATCCTGGGGTTGGCCAGTCGCTTCTTATTTTTCCGGCGAGAATTGTCTCGTGCGTTTAGCTGCTTTCCTGCCATCATTTTCTTGCTCCTCGCCACCGTTGATATCAACCAGCGTGATTACGGCGCCGTCAATTTTGTTCTCGGTTGTGCGATATGGTCGCACCCGCAGTGAATACTCGCGGCCCTCCCTGTCAGTTACTCTGCGCTCGCGCATGGCCAGCGTCTCGATCACTTCCCGCAGAAGCTCTTCCAGATCGGGAATGTCGATGTTCGGTTTGAAGTCGCTGATCGGCCGGCCGACGTCGCTTTGCAGGACATTGAACGCGTTGCGGGCAGCGGGCGTCACGCGCCGCACCAACAGATCGTTGTCCACCATCACTATCGGCAATTGCATACTGGCGAGCAGATTTTTCAGGTCGCTGTTCATTTCCATCATCTCCAGATTGCGATTACTCAACTCCTCATTCAGCGTGGTCAGCTCTTCGTTGGTCGATTGCAATTCTTCCTTCGCAGTCTCGAGCTCTTCGTTGGTCGATTGCAATTCTTCGTTGCTCGATTCGATTTCTTCGTTTGCCGATTTCAGCTCTTCGTTGGTCGCTTCCTGTTCCTCGATGATGGCTTGCACCGATTCTTTCGAAGCGGTCAATTCCCGGCGCAACTCCGCGATCTCCCGCTGCGATGCGGTTTTACCAAGCAATTGTGGCGTTTTGCCCGGCTTCGCTCCCTTGGTTGTCTCGTCAAAAATAACCAGCAGCCACTCTTTGTCTGTCGCGGGAATTTTAAATGGCACGACCTGGATATTGACTTCGCGCGTCTTGCTGTTGTGCTTGAGGACAGAGCGATCTGTCCGGGTTGGCTTGTTCGTCTTGATGCAGCGCCGAATTGCGTTGCGTAAATCGCCGGCCAGACTTGAACGCACGATTTGCAGGAGGTTGAGGGTGGAGGGCCCTGGCTGGTGCTGGAGATAAAGCTCCGATCGGCCTCGAAATTGATGGATGTGCAACTCATGGTCAATCACAACTGCAGCCGGGGCGTACGTGTTGAGCATGATGTGATCGGCCGCACGCACCAATTGTTCACCAAACGTGACGGCTTGGGCCGAAATCGATTTTACCGCGGGGTGCGCAAAGCGCGGCCCCTCATAATCCGCCAAACCACTCGGACGCGGCGTTGCGACCATTTTCTTTGCGTAGATTTTGTTCTTCTTTTCTACCAAATCGAAAAGTTCATCAAACGTGCCGACCGATTCAGCCGGCCCGAGAATCAGATAACCACCGGGATTCAGCCCATGATGAAATTGCGGGATGCAGCGCTTGTGCAGCTCCGGTGAAAGATAGATGAGCACGTTGCGGCAACTGATCAGATCCAGCCGTGAAAATGGCGGGTCGGTTACCACGTTCTGCCGTGCGAACGTACAGATTTCCCGCACGCGGCGGCTGACCTGGTAAGAGCCATCGCGCTTTTCGAAAAATCGCTTCAAACGCGCCCGCGCGACGTCTTTCTCGATTGCGCCCGGAAAGATCCCCGCGCGGGCATGATCGATCATGGCTTCACTCAAGTCGGTGCCGAAGATCTGGATACGCAGCTCCGAAGCGCGTTTACCAAGCGTTTCAAGAATGCAAATGGCGAGCGAATAAACTTCTTCGCCGGTTGCGCATCCCGGCACCCACGCGCGCAGTTCACTCTGGCGATGTTTGTTTTTCAAGATCGCCGGCAGAAAACGATTACGCAATGCGGTGAAGAGCGGCGTGTCGCGGAAAAAGCGCGTCACGTTGATCAGCAGATCATCGAAGAGCGCTTCAATTTCCTTTTTATTGTTGCGCAAGAAACGCGCGTACTCGCTAAGCTTCGTCATCCGATGCAGGGCCATCCGCCGTAGGATGCGTCGGTTGAGAGTTTCGAATTTGTAGCCGGTGAAATCGACGCCCATCTGTTTTTTGAGCGATAGAAAGATGCGACCCAGATCGTCCGCTTTCTGGTAATCCAATTTGGCTGTTCGCTCGCTATCGCTCTCTATTGATCGCCGAATGTAGGGATGCTCGACGATGTGACGGATTTCGTGCGCGATCTCGCGCGGGGAACGCACTGCATCTACGAAGCCGGAGCGAATCGCGTTGCGCGGCATCTCCGCGAACTTCGCGGTTCCTTCATCCTGCGCGAAAGTAAGACCGCCGGCCACTTTAATCGCACGGAGTCCCGCCGTTCCGTCGCTGCCCGTTCCGGAAAGAAGCACACCAATCCCACGGCTGCCGCATGCTTCAGCGAGCGATTCAAAAAACTGATCGATGGCGACATTGAGCTGCTGGGTGCGGCGAACGAGTACCAGCTTGTCATTTTTCGCTACTACACATTTGTTAGATGGCTGCACATAAACCGTGTTCGGCTGCGGTCTGGTTGTCTTTGTGATTTCGATTACCGGCATGGCGGTAACTTTGCCTAACAAACTCGCCAATTTGCTGGCATGATGAGGATCGAGATGTTGCACCACCACGAAAGACATCCCGTTTTTGGCCGGCAAATGCCGCAGCAATTCCATTGTTGCTTCGAATCCGCCGGCCGACCCGCCAACGCCCACGATGGGGCAATGCAAATCTTTCCTGGCTGGCTTTGAGCTAGATTTCGCCCCGGCTGGTTTTGATCGGGAGGATTTTGTGCTGCTCGGCTTTCTCCGCTCGAGAGGTGCGGCTCTGTTGGTTTTGCGCTTGGCAGGCATCGGCCCTCGTTATGTTAGGCGTGCCCTCCGCGTCATACAAGACGTGAATTGAAACCTAGGTCTCTGACAGACGTCTTTTAAACGATCACGGCTCGAACTGTTTCCAGCCACGATTCATTTGTAGGGCAGCGTACCTGATTCCATGGTGCAGGAAAACGTCATTGCGCGGCAATTGATGTTTTATTTCGCAGTCTTTACAACGAAACGCTCAACGGCTTCGTGCGGCTGTACGTTCTTCGATTAAATCACGCTCAACCTCCCAGTATCTTAGCGCCGAGACGAGGAGCCGGTCAATTGCTTCAGCCTCAGCAAATTCCTCCCGAATGACGGATTCAGAAGGCGATGGTCGCAAACCTTTTCTTGCTTTTTGCCGTCTGCGCCTGGATTTCGACCTTCGCCATCTCATGCCCCTCGATCGTGTCGCTCCCATTAACTATTCTCCCTCTTGTGAATCCTTTCCTGTCAGGTAGTTCGCACCACCAAGTGCGAGCGGTTGTCCCCAGGTCATTCGGCAGCTCGCACCCGCATTTTACCCCGATTAAACTCACGAATCGCTCAAACGGTTCGAACAATTCGCTACGACGGCCATGCAAAGCCTGAAGTTTCTGCGTGAGATTTCGAATCCGATTTGGCAATTTGGGAACGCGGTGATGTGGTGTTTGGCCGACGAAGAGCCCCGACGGTGCCAACGGTCTCGACCGGCGGGCGCAGGCCGGCCAGATATTGAACATCGAATGCACGCAGGGCTGCCGCGACGGTTGGTCCGATGCCTACGATGCCCTCCTCTATAGTGGGCCCAAGCAGTGCAATCCAAAGCTCGCTGCGAAAGAACAGTTGAGGGCGGCGCACCGCGGACGGGCTCCCGGGATGGGACGCGCAATAAACCTTCATTTGCTCGATCGCCGCCTCTGCACAGTCCACGACGCGGCGTCGACGCCGAGTGTGACCGTTCTTGTTCATCTGCGTCTATAACGCGCGCCTCCGCGAGATTGGATGTGAATTTCTTTAGCCGTCGGCGTCTGCGCAGATCGGATTTTCACCTATAGGAGAATCAACCGAGCTCCCGATTGTGCGATCACTTGGCAGGAACGTAATATCCAGAACCGTGGCGTTAACTACTGCAATCAGATTGTCGGATCAGGAGAAACTCGAAGCGCTGCGCCGCCTCGATCAATTTCGGCAGTGGCATTTGCTCGATGAGAAACGTTATTGCCTGGTTTGCGGCAATCTCATTACGGGGCGGCAAATCCAAGTCGCTGGCGGAACTCGAGGCAACGGTCCGCTGCGGCTCAGTTGTCCAACGGAACGGTGCAACTCCATTCCGATGGACTGGGTGCTGCCCACGGATGAGGTCCTCGCCAAAGTGGAAAGACTGGCGGCCGAAGAGCGCAAAGCTTCGGCGCTAAAACCGGCTGCCGTAACTATTGGCAACGGCAAAACAGTGCGAACCGATAAAGCGCATAACGACATCATGTCGCGACTGCTCAAGTTCGCCTTTGCTTTCAAGCGATATTCCTAAAGCTGTCCCCTCTAATCCCTCGGGGCCTTGAGCCTCCCGGCGGGCCCGCAGGGTGACAGTTTCTCCAGTTGATTGGTCATTCTGCGTTACAACCGCGGCTACGAGCGTCGCGAGAACGCGGTGCCGCGAGGAATCGTTCGTGTGCGCATGCGACGTAGCGAGAACTCGGTCCAATTGCGCTTTCCAAAACGCAATTTTTGCACCTAATCCGAAAATCGGATCTAGCGTCGGTCGGTCATTCCCGCGAACTGTCCACCTTTTTCCCATGGTTCCTGCTTGTTCCACGGGATCATGGACCCGCCACGATCATCTGGATCGTTGACAAGGGCGGTTTCCTTCTGTGTAGCGCATGAGGTCAGCGCGACCGCGAATGCGCATAGCAGAACGGGAACGACGATTCTTCGGAGCTTAAGGACTTGTGCCAGCATAAATCACATTGTCTCCAGGTTGTACTTGGACGCCGCGCGCCAAACTGTTGGTGATGATATCGCCGATGGCCGTCGCCGGTTCAACCGAAGAAATGCGAATTTTTCCAATCAACGTCCCGTCTCGTAACACGAGCATTTCGGAGTTCGGCTCCACGCCATTTCGCGCGCCAAGATTTAAAACTACGAAGTTGTAGGCCTGATTGTACGCAAGCACGCTCCCGTGCACGCCTGCGCGATGGCTGCTGACGGTTTCGCGCTGTATGCTGGCGGTCTCCCGCCGTTTTCTGGATTCCGCCTTAGGCGCTTCTTTGGGCGCGGCCGTACGTTCCTGCGCGTTCTGAAGTTTTTCGGCGAGCAACGCTTTTTCTTGCTCCGCGCCGTCGAGCTGACGGCGGAGATCGTCGAGTTGCGATTGCAAATCGGCGCTCTGCGCATTGCCCGGGGGCACCGCTGCGTTGCTGAGCACAGATTCATTCGTTCCTGCTGCGCGTCGCCGGAGCGCGGCGATCTCTTGCTGGCTGGCGTCTAGTTTGCCTTTGAGATCTGCTTTTTCTTTCTCTGCTTGGGCGAGCGCTGCCTCGGCCTTTCCAACTCGATCTTCTGTGTCAGCGGTTTTGCCCTGTTGTTGCGCTCCAACCGTTCCACTCGTTGGGGCGTTCACTTTCGCCGGCACCGGCGCGCGCGGCGTCGTACTGTTCGCGCGAAGCGCCTTCACTTTCTGGCCATTCAGGAGAGCGAAAAATGCCGCGAGCAAGAGAAAGATCACGGCCAGCCCGCTCAAGCTTCTGGGGGTGACCGTGAAGAGCGCCGATTCCCTTTGCGCCATAAGCATGCCTTTTAACAACGAATCACGTGAAAAAGCAATTAGATTTCTACGCGGCGAGAACCGAATGTTAATCCCTTTAACGATTTAGCGATTTAAGAACTTAACGATTATGTTTCCCCCGTGACTTCCCGCTCGTCTGGCTTGTTTCATGCGGCGCAGAAACGCATTCCCGGCGGAGTCAACTCGCCGGTGCGCGCGTTTCGGAACGTCGAGGGTGAGCCATTCTTCATTGCGCGCGGGCAAGGTGCGCGAATTTGGGATGTCGATGGAAACGAATACGTTGATTACGTTGGCAGCTGGGGACCGGCGATTCTCGGGCATTCGCCGAAAGTGGTCGTCGAAGCGGTGCACGACACCGCGACGCGCGGACTGAGTTTTGGGATTCCGAATCCGTTAGAAGTGGAGATGGCGGAATTGATCTGCGATTGGATGCCCTCGATCGAGAAAGTGCGGATGGTGAACAGCGGCACGGAAGCAACGATGTCGTGCATCCGCCTCGCGCGCGGGTTCACCGGGCGCGACAAGATCATAAAGTTCGACGGTTGTTATCACGGCCATGCCGATCCGCTTTTGGTGAAAACTGGAAGCGGCGCGCTGACGCACTGTCAGCCGAGCAGCGCTGGTGTGCCGCGGGCCTTTGGCGATCTCACGATTTCGCTGCCATTCAACAATGCCGAGTGGTTGAGGAAAGCCTTTCATGAAAACAAAAACGCAATAGCCGCGGTAATTCTGGAGCCGATTCCAGCCAATGCGGGTCTTTATTTCCCCGAAGAGAAGTTTCTGTCGGTCGTGCGCGAAGAATGCACGAACAATGGTGCGGTTCTGATTTTCGATGAGGTGATCACTGGTTTCCGTGCCGCGCGCGGAGGTGCACAGCAAATTTACGGCCTCAAACCTGATCTGACCGCGTTGGGAAAAATCATCGGCGGCGGATTGCCGGTCGGCGCATTTGGCGGTCGCGCCGAAATCATGGACCAACTTTCCCCGGACGGTCCGGTGTATCAGGCAGGAACCTTGTCTGGAAATCCCATCGCAATGGCTGCCGGTTTGGCGCAGTTGCGCGAACTCGAGCGGATCGACGCCTGGAAATTGCTCGAAGAGTTGGGCGCGCAGTTTGATAAGCTCGCGCGTGAGGCGATCGAACACGCGAAGCTTGAGATCACGTTTCACCGGCTCGGCTCGATGTTTTGCCTATTCTTTGCCCCGGGACCAATTGTCGATCTCGCCAGTGCCCAGCGAAGCGACCTGAAAATGTTCGCCAGATTCTTCCACGGTTGCTTAAAGCGAGGCGTAAACTTTGCGCCATCTCAATTTGAGACCGGATTCATCTCGACCGCGCACACACCGGAAGATATTAAGCGCACCGGGGCTGTCGTCCGTGAAGCATTGGCAGACCTATAGATAGGTAGGGCGCGCCACTTTGTGCGCGCCGTTCGAATTGCGACGCACCGGCGTGCAGAGGACTGCCCGCCCTACCAACGGCGGTTGCTTTGAAGAACTGCGTGGCTAACAGAGTCGGAGTAGGGCAACCGAACGGCGAAGTCGCTTGCCCGGTCGTAGCTTTGTGCGAAGGCTGAAGAATCTTAATCTTGAGCCGAGATATTCAGAGATGTCTCGACTTCGCTCGAC
>Ga0209056_10006449_pt1 | contig 12122 bp, 13 predicted proteins | sample GraSoiAngelo_114_FD_185876 | JGI IMG/M metagenome (GOLD analysis project Ga0209056, IMG submission 185876) | Grasslands soil microbial communities from the Angelo Coastal Reserve, California, USA - 14_0903_13_40cm (SPAdes) (version 2) | ecosystem: Environmental > Terrestrial > Soil > Grasslands... | reverse complement strand
TCATTGAGCAACATCGCGTTCACCGCGTCGTAGCGGACGGTGTAGGGCTTGCCCTGGTCATCCCGCGCTACCAGATCAGGATCAACCTTTGCCACGTCTTCGGCCACCAACCCGAATTGCGGGATGGCTTCCGGATCTAACTCCTTCTTGTAACGGAATGTCACTGGCTTAAGTGACAGGATCGCTTCACTCGATTTAGCCATTGGCTGGATGTTCTCTTTGTAACGGGCCGCCGAAGTCGCTACCCCAAGCTGGCCTTGGTTGGTGATCATAACCGCAACTCCACCTGCCACCGCCGTCCTGCTGATTCCGGCGATGAAGGTTTTCCTCTGCGTAGCCGGGTCGCCTAAGCGGATGATGTTGGCATCGTGCGGCGCGCCTTGATTGCCGATTTCGATGTTATTCGAGCCGGTGGTCACATTCTGGCCACCATATTGGCCAATCATGATGTTGTTGTCCCCGGCCAGATTCAAACCGGCGGCGCGGCCAACCGCAACGTTGTTACTACCGGTAGCCGTGTTCATCGCGCTGTCACCCAGTGCGGTATTAACCCAATGCCGTCGCTTCGAGGCCACCAATGCTCTGGCTAAAAAGTGCGTCCTGACCCAATGCCGTCACCTGGTTGGGATAACCCCCGCCTGGTGGCGGATCGAGGGCAAACGCACCGCCGCAGAAACGGAGGGTTGCAAACCCAATTACAAATGCTCCTCTTGCGCCAGGTGGCATTTCGGAAAACACCGCGATTTAACAGAACCTTCAGACTCTGTGACAATTTCATATATTACTCCTCCTTTTTCCTATTTCTCCGGATCAACGCTCGGTTCAGTAGTAGGATATCCGATATTTCAAATATGATTATTAAAAACTTTGAAAACTATACGAGCACCGCCGCGCCGTATTCTTGCGAAGGCGGGCTGAGCGTTGGACGTTTGCTGCAAATGAAAACCGACAAGGACAACATCCAGCTCAGCGCAGTGGAAGATCACGGTGGAATATTGACCATTCGCGGCGGCGGTGCGCGGCGCGATTGGAATGGAATCCATTACAAGCAAGGCATGTCACGGAAAAATGTGGGGACGACGAGTCTGTCAGCGAACATCGCCACAATCCCGCCGGGTGGCGTGGCATATGCGCATATCCATGTCGGTTTCGAAGTGATCCTTTACATCATCGAAGGAAAAGTGCGCCACGAATTCGGGCCGGGTCTCAAACAGGTGATTGAAAACCAAGCCGGCGATTTCATTTACATCAAACCAGGCGTGCCGCACGAAGTCTTCAACATGAGCGATACCGAACCGGTCGTGGCCTTTGTAGCCCGCTCCTCTGCCGACGAATGGGACAACATCATTCCCCACGACCGCAATCAGCCGGAATGACCCTCGCTCTAAAAGAGACTGTAGGACCCGCGCCGATGATGTCCGTCGAAGGAATACGGCGCTGTTTTCCCGCGTTGGCGCGCACTCATAACGGCTATCCGGTTGCTTATTTTGATGGCCCCGGCGGCACCCAGGTGCCGCAGATCGTCGTGCAGGCAGTGAACGATTATCTTTACCACCACAACGCCAACACGCATTGGGCCTATCCGACCAGCGAAGAAACCGACGCCATCATCGAGTCTGCCCGGAGTGTGCTGGCTGATTTTCTAAACGCGCAACCGACTGAAATCGTGTTCGGCGCCAACATGACAACATTAACGTTTCACCTCGCGCGCGCTCTCGGTCGCGGCTACGAACGCAACGACGAGATTTTAGTCACCGAGCTCGAGCACCATGCCAATATCGCGCCCTGGCGGACGCTGGAGAACGAACGCGGCGTAAAGGTGCGCATGGCGAAAATGCTCCCTGAAACCGGCGAACTGGATTGGGACGATTTTTCCCGCCAATTAACGGAACGAACAAGGTTGGTGGCGCTCGGTGCGGCATCGAACGCTCTGGGCACGATCAATGATGTGCGGCGCGCCTCGAAAATGGCGCACTCGTTAGGCGCGCAAATCTTTGTCGATGCCGTTCATTATGCGCCGCATGGGTTGATCGATGTGCGCGATTGGGATTGCGACTTTCTCGCCTGCTCCGCCTACAAGTTTTATGGCCCGCATATCGGAATTCTCTATGGCCGATACGACCTGCTCAGTTCGCTCGATTTTCCGAAATTGATCCCCGCCCCCGATTCCGCTCCGGAACGGGCGGAGACCGGCACGCAGAATCATGAAGGAATTGCAGGGGCAGCGGCGGCCGTGGATTTTCTTGCTTCGCTCGCTCCAGGTGCGACGCGTCGCGAATGTTTGCGCGCTGCGTTCGGGCAGTTGCACGAGCGCGGGGACGCATTAGTCACGCAACTCTCGAATGGTTTGCGCGAAATAGAACGCGTCCGTCTCTACGGTCCGCCACCCGGTGTGTTACGCACACCGACGATCGCTTTCACCGTGGACGGTCTCCCGTCGATTGATGTGGCGAAGAAATTGGCGGAGCGCGGCGTTTTTCTCTCGCATGGCGACTTCTACGCGATGACTGTGATCGAACGATTAGGCCAAGCTCCGCACGGAGTAGTCCGAGCGGGTTGTGCCTGCTACACCACGCCGCAAGAAATGGATCGTTTGCTTGCTGGTGTGCACATTGTAGCGGAATGCTCCTAGAAAAACGTGTTAGCGATGATCCTGCACGGGAGCGGTTCAACTTTGGATTAGCTGTCAGATTCGTGCCGGAATAGGCGACGACCACGTCTTTGTCGCGATTGACGTAAAGCAACTGTCCCGCCCAGCCTCCCTTCGCCAGCTCGCCTTTGTTGCTTAACAAGTCCCACTGATAGGTCAGCGGCAGAATGCCATGTTCGTTAGCGCCGCTACGGCCATTGAAGATGCGCCGCACAATCTGCTCGGAGATCATATTGCGTTGCCCTGGCAATGGATTTTTTGTGAAAAGCAAACCAAATCGCGCGAGATCGCGCAACGTCGCCGCCATTCCCGCATGTGCGACCGGAAATCCACGCTCATTTTCGGCCAGCAACGCATCGTATTCCGCCCCGATCCTGCTCCAGATAAGATCGCTAATGGTGTCGGCCAAACTTTTTCCAGTTACTCGCGAAATGACTTCGCCGAGAACAGATGTGTTGCTGCTCGTGTAGGCCCAGGTTTCGCCCGGCTTACGTTCGCGCTTAAGCGTGCCGAGAAAGGCGAGCAAGTCGCCGCGTCGCACGGCCCCGGGGAGATTCGACGCGCCGCGTGACTGCCATCCAAGAGTCGTCTCCAACTGAAATTGTTTATGCGCGGGATTGCGATAAGCGTCACTGCCGTTCTCGCTGCCTTCCATGCCAGAGCGCATATCGGCGACATCGCGCAGCTGGATGCCAGCCCAGCCGCTTCCTTTTAGTTCCGGCAAATAATTTTCCACCGGCTTTCGAAGATCGATCTTGCCCTCATCTTCAAGAATCGCCAGCGCGGTCCCGACGAACGCCTTTGTCACCGACATCATCAGATGGAGATCGTTCCGTTGAATCGTAGGGTATTTCTCATAAACAATTTTTCCTCCGTGCAGGATGATGCAGCCGTCCACTGCACCGTTATCGACGAATTGCTCAAGCGTTTGCTCCGCTTCTTTCTTGTCGTTTAGCTTGAGACTGCCAATCTCGGGTCGAGCTGTTCAGGCAAATTCGCGACCGGTTCGGCGCGCCGCACGACAGCGGTCGGAAATACCTCCGAGAGATGAGTGTAAGCCCAACGCGAGAGAGGCGCTCCTTTATCCCAATTCTCCACTGTTATTTGAGCACGCGGCGATGCCGGCTTCGCGTCTCCGGCCCAACTTTTGTCGGGCAATGCGACTGCAAGGAGAATAATCAACAACAAGCAAAAGCGCATCAGTCCCACTTAACAGGAGGAAATGAAATGTCGAGCCAAGCCCCCTGCGTGCTCAGTCGAGGCGGATGATCTTGCCGCTCCATTCGGCCTTTGTCAGGATCATTGGATGAAGCATCTTCTTCTGACTTTGCTTTTCCCTATGACGTTAACAGCTCAGACTATGCAGCAATTGACTGAACAGTTGGGTAAAACCATCCTTTACGGCGACATCGCGCTTTCTCCAGATGGCACGCATGTCGCCTGGGTGCAGTCAACCACCGCGACAACAGCAAAGCACACTTACGTCCGCGGAACTTCAGGCAATGCGCCGGCAATGATGATTAAAATTCCGACTACTGGCGAAAGGACAGATTTCGATCCCGCCTGGTCTCCCGATTCAAAAACGCTCGCAGTGTTTTCCAGCGGGGATGAGAAGGAGCAACGGCAGCTTTGGCTGGTAAATGCAGATGGTTCCAATCCGAAAAAAGTCACGGACCTAAAAGGATACGCGGCGCGTCCGCGTTGGTCACACAATGGAAAACAGATTGCGTTCCTCTACATCGAAGGCGCCGGTGGTGGCGGCCCGTTAATGGCCGCACCGACCACGCTTGGCGTCATCGACACTGCAATTCATAATCAGCGGGTCGCTCTTCTCGACGTTGCCAGCGGACAGTTACGCCAGGTTTCACCGCCGAATCTTCATATTTACGATTACGATTGGTCGCCGGACGACAAGACATTCGTCGCCACGGCGGCGCCAGGGCCGGGCGATAACAATTGGTGGGTCGCGCAGATTCACACGATCGACATCGCGAAGGGCAATGCCACATCCATCTACAAACCTTCTCTACAAGTCGCGGTTCCGCGCTGGTCGCCGGACGGCAAGTCCATTGCATTCATCGAAGGTTTGATGAGCGACGAGGGATTTCATGGCGGCGACCTGTTCACTATGTCCGCCAACGGCCGCGACGTGCAGAACCGTACGCGAGGTCGCAGGAGCTCCGTGAGTTCGCTCTTTTGGCTAACGCCGGACCGCATCCTTTTCACCGAGATCGTCGGCGGCGGAGGTGCGATTTCTGAATTAACGCTCGCCAATAATTCGGTGCGCACAATCTGGAAAGACGCGGAGGCTCTGCACGCGTTCGGTAATTTCCCCGACTTTGCTGTTTCAAACGACGGCAAATTTGCCACGGCGGAGCGTACCAGTTTTGAAACGCCACCGGAACTCTGGGCTGGACCGATCGGTGAATGGCAGCAACTGACGCGCGATAACTCGGGATTGTCAGCGACATGGGGCAAAGCCGAGGACCTTGAGTGGAGCAATGAAGGCTTCAACATTCAGGGCTGGCTTTTACCGCCGGGGAAAGTGGAGTCTGGGAAAAAATATCCCATGGTCGTTCTTATCCACGGCGGCCCCGCAAGCGCAACGACGCCGGAGTGGCCGGCTTCATTTGGGATGTCGCGCGCCATTATCGCCGCTCTGTCGTCGCGAGGTTACTTCGTGCTGATGCCGAATCCTCGCGGCAGCTACGGCCAGGGCGAAGATTTCACCCGCGCCAACGTGAAGGATTTCGGCGGAGGCGATCTTCGCGACGTCCTCGCCGGAGTCGATGCGGCGATAAAAAAATATCCGATCGATGCCGAGCGCCTCGGCGTGACCGGTTGGAGTTACGGCGGCTTCATGACCATGTGGACTGTCACCCAGACGGATCGTTTCCGTGCCGCAGTCGCAGGCGCTGGCATCGCCAACTGGCAAAGTTACTATGGCCAGAACCTGATCGATCAATGGATGATTCCGTTCTTTGGCGCGTCGGTTTACGATGACCCGGCCGTTTACGAAAAAAGTTCGCCAATCCACTTCATCAAGAACGTGAAGACTCCAACCTTGGTCATTGTCGGCGAGCACGACGCCGAATGTCCTGAGTGGCAGTCCTACGAATTCTGGCACGCGTTAAAGACGCTCGGTGTGCCAACGCAGCTCATCATTTATCCCGGCGAAGGCCACCTCTTCATCGAACCCAAGCACCAGGCCGATCGAATGGAGCAGACCATCGCGTGGTTCGACAAATATTTGAAGTAGCTACATTGTCATCCCGAGCGGAGTCGAGGGATCTCTGGAACAAATCAGGTGCCGAGGCAAAGCTTCAACAACTGAAGCGCTCAAGTTCTATAGTCGGGTTTCTGCTCTCCTCCGTTGCTCAGAGATTCTGAATTCGCAGTTGGACGTTGAGCGTTGTGCGTTGAACGTGTGCTTCTAGCATTGCTTCATGCCGAGGTATCTTGTCATCAGCACGAGCGGGAATCCCGACAGCAACAGCCGCCGCATGGGGCGCGTCGCGTTTGAGCATCTGCAAAAGCGAAAAGTTGATTGCGATTGGATCGACATCCGTGAAATGGATCTGCCACTCTGCGACGCCGATAAATGTTATGGCATGCCCGGCTCGCGAAAATTGCGGGCGGCCATTGAACACGCCGACGGCATCCTCGTCGCGGCGCCGGTATATAATTACGATGTCGCCGCCGCGGCGAAGAACATGATCGAGCTCAGCGGGAGCGCCTGGGAAGACAAAATCGTCGGCTTCCTTTGCGCGGCCGGAGGCACAACCAGTTACATGTCGGTCATGGCGTATGCCAACAGCCTGATGCTCGATTTTCGTTGCGTGATTATTCCGCGGTTCGCCTTTGCCACGGCCGACGCGTTCGACGGCGAGCGCATCACCGACAAGAAAATCACGCAGCGAATCGAACAAGTCGCCGAGGAACTCGTTCGCTTCACCAAAGCGCTCCGCGGCTAGCCTGCGCGCATTTCAGCTTTTTGGTTCCGGAGCCACTCGCAACACGATCTTGCCACGCGTGTGACGCGTCTCGATTTGCTGCTGCGCCCTGGCAGCTTCGGCTAACGGAAAAGTTTGCGACACGATTGGCGTGACCTTGTTCGCCTCGATCAACCGCGTCAGTTCCTCGAGAACGTTTGCATCGGGATGCGCCATGACTCCCGAACAGCGAATGCCGCGTTTGTCGCACTCGGCCGGCTCCGGATCGCCAGTGATTGAAACAATCATGCCACCCTTCTTCACGATGCCATAGGATGCGGGGAGCGTATCTGCACGAACACAGTTGAGGACAACATCGACATACTTCACGACGTCTTGGAATTTCGTCGTGGTGTAATCAATCGGCTGATCCACCCCGAGTTGCTTGAGCAAATCCTGGTTTGCGCTCGAAGCAGTCGCGATCACCTTCGCGCCCTGCGCTTTCGCAATTTGCACCGCAAAAGATCCAACCCCGCCGGATCCGCCATGAATCAGCACAGTCTGTCCCTTGTCGATCTTCGCAGTGTCGATAAGTGCTTGCCAGGCCGTCGTCGCCGCTAATGGAACCGCGGCAGCCTTCTCGAAATCAATGTTCTTCGGTTTGAGCGACATCTCGCCCTCTTTCGCAATCGCAAACTGCGCGTAACCGCCGCCGCGCATAATCGACAGGTACGCATAAACCGCATCGCCAGCTTTGAACTTCGTTACCCGGGCTCCTGTTTTCTCGACTACGCCCGCGATATCATAACCAATGATCTCCGGACGTTTGTCGAGTCCTCTCTTCGAGAGCATCCCCTGCCGCGCGTACGCATCCACCGGATTGACTGAGGCTGCGATGACACGCACCAGAACCTCGTCATCTTTCGGCTCCGGTCGCGGCACCTCTTCCAATTTTAATACTTCCGGCCCGCCGTATTCGCGCAGCACCACGGCTTTCATCAGCGGCTCCGTTGCAGCATGCGCAGAAAAACCGGCGCGAGCCGCGAACACAATTACCGTCAACGCTCGTAAAATTCGCATGTTGCTCATCGTCATTAACCTGAACAGAAGATCGCCAAGAAAACAAAGAAGATTTTGCGGGTCAACTTCGCTATCTTGCTTTTATTGCCGCCAGAATTATTTGCCGATTAGAATCAAAATGCCGGCGACAATCGCGACAATGTAGAGCAAAAAAATCGCCGGCCCGAGATGCAAGCCGAATCCTAACATGCCATCCACAATCAAGTAAACTGCGAGCAGAAACATGCCGATATTCTTAGTGGTTTTCATGGCGCCAATATTTTTTGGAATCCGAACAGAAGGCAACAACAAAGAAGAATTTTGATACTCCTCGTTAACTTCGTTTCCTTCTGTTCGTGACGGGTCTACTCATCGAAGCGCGGGAGGAAATCTGGTCACTAAAGGAAGTATTCCGGATTTCCCGCGGCAGCCGCATGCAAGCGCGGGTCGTAGTGGTGACCGTGAGCGATCGCGAGCACACTGGACGCGGCGAAGGTGTTCCAATTCGTCGTTATAATCAGGGCACGGAGTCGGTGTTAGCGCAGATATCGTCGGTCAAAGCCGAGAAAAATTTGGATCGAGATAACCTGCAGCAGTTATTGCCTGCAGGAGCGGCACGCAACGCGCTCGATGGCGCGTTGTGGGACTTGGAAGCAAAACGCTCCGGCAAACGCGCTTGGGAATTGGCGAATATCCCGATCGTCGATCAAGTCGTAACGTCGTTCACGATCAGTCTCAATACGCCCGACGCGATGCGCGCCGCAGCGAAAGCGAATGCGAACGCTCCCATTCTGAAACTGAAACTCGGTGGCGACGATGCCGATCTTGCGCGCGTCGAAGCCGTGCGCGAAGCCGCACGTGCGGCGCGTCTGCTGATCGACGCAAACGAATCGTGGTCACCTGAGCACTACCTGGAAATCGTGCCGGCACTAAAAAAGTTAGACGTCGAACTGATCGAGCAACCTTTCTCCGCCAATGCCGATGAAGTCCTCGAAACTCTTGATCATTCCATTCCGGTGTGCGCCGATGAGAGTTGTCACACGACCGCCGATCTTCCGCGCCTAACGAATCGCTACGAAGTCATCAACGTGAAGCTCGACAAAACCGGTGGACTAACCGAAGCGCTGCGCCTCTGCGAGCGCGCGCGAGAAAGCGGGTTCAAATTGTTGATCGGCTGCATGGTCTGCACATCATTAGGGATCGCTCCCGCTCGCCTACTGGCCAGCGCCGCCGATTGGATCGATCTTGACGGCCCATTGCTTCTCGCCCGCGATCGCGAGAATGGGCTCAGTTATCAGAACGGAAAAATCGGGATGCTGTCGCGAGAACTTTGGGGTTAACACACGTAACAAAGTCGCCTGCGCCGCTCGAAAAATGCCAAGGGACTAGATGCGATCTCATTTTCTTCCCATCGTGGCGGCAAAATTACTCTACAGACTCGGCTCGCTATTGCGGTAGTATCGCCAGCCGGAATGAACCAGCGCGCACAGGAAATCGCTTCCAGTCTGCCGTCCGACTTGGATGCACTGCCACGGCTTGGCGGATTTCGATTACGCGGCATCGAGATGACGCGTCTGGAAACTTTTATCGACGCAGCGTTTGCCTTCGCGATCACGATGCTAGTCATCGCAGCTCAGCAAATCCCCGATGACATCGAAACACTGTTGGCTGCTTTCAAGAATGTACCCGCGTTCGTTGCAAGCATCGTCGTGCTCGGAATCTTTTGGCGCGGCCATTGGCTGTGGAGCCGGCGTTACGGCCTGGAGGATGGCGTGTCGATCTTCATTAGCTGGGCGATGATCGTCACGATCTTGATCTATATCTATCCGCTGAAGGCGCTTTTTAGTTCCATGTGGTTTCTGCTTAGCGGCGGCCGGGTGGGTCATGCACTTGGGCCACACTCCGAATCGCAAGTGCGCGCCCTTTTTGCGGTCTTCGCGTTGGGATTTAGCGCCATCGCTCTGGAGATGGTGTTCTTGAATTTGCGGGCCTGGCAATTGCGGGAGCCGTTACGGTTGAACGCAAGCGAAAGATTAATCACGTTTCATGAGGTAGCAGGATGGAGCATTCCGGTCGGCGTGGGAATTATTTCGCTTATCCTGTCGGTATGGCTGCCCAGAGAGCATATCGAGTGGAGCGGATGGATTTATTTCTCCATGGCCATTCTGGTGCCGCTGCATAAGGCTTACTTCAAGCGGAAGAGGGAATAGAGATCGGATGAACTACTAACCGCTGACCTTTGACTCCGCCCCTTCGTCATATTCTCTGAGTTCCCTCTCTGGTTACCTTCTGCATTCACTCGCAGTAAAGAGTCTCCACTCACCGGGAATTCCCTTGAGTTCATGGAGGCCCTCATCTCGGAAGTCGAGTCCGGAGCCTGAGACCAGATCTCGTACTGTTCCAGAGACGAGCACACCGCCGGGTTCGGCTTTCGCCATGATTCGCGCTCCGGTGTGGATGGCGATGCCGCCGACATTGTCACCCATCAATTCGCATTCACCCGTGTGCACGCCGGACCGCACCTCGATACCGAGTTGCCGGACACCCAGCGCAATGGCGAGAGCACAGTGCACTGCTCGCGCAGGTCCATCGAACGTTGCGAGAAAGCTATCGCCCGTCGTATTTGTTTCCTTTCCACGAAAGCGCGCCAGTTCCTTTCGGACGACCGCGTAATAGGAATTTAGAAGATTGCGCCACGCTGCATCGCCAAGCTCGGCGGCCCGCGTAGTCGATGACACGATGTCGATAAAGAGAACAGTAGCCAGGATACGATCAGAGAAATCCATCGGTCGTTCCCCAGTTATGAACTCTTGGATATCTGACAGTATGATTTCCATGTCATCAAGCATCATCGAGTGGCTATTACCCGGATATTCGTTGAATTTCGCGCCCGGAATCCGCGACGCCATATCGCGCGCCGCTTCCACGCGAGCGCACGGATCACCGGTGCGATTCATCACCAAAGTTGGCGCCTGAATGGACGGAAGAATCGGGCGGGTGTCGATTTGACCATTCATCTGTTCGTACGCACGAACAGCTGAAGGGCTCGCTGCTGCGCGCATTTAACGACTGATGGATTCGATGTAAGCAGGATCCGCATCCCAGCCGACCCCGGCGCCCGGTCCGGTGATGTATTCGAAAGAAGGCCAATCGTCCGCAATCATTGCGATCATCTGATCGTGCTCTTCCCGCGTCTGACCCCACGGATGATCGGGAGATGCAATCCAGCGGGCCTGTGCACCCCAGACCAGAAGCGAGTTCACGCGTTGCGGATAGATAGCCGCGAAAAGACACGCCATCGAGCCGCCTTCTGAAACGCCGAAAACGTTAGCGCGCTCGATGCCGACATCATCCATCACAGCGCGAATGTCATCGGTGCGCTCCTCGAGCGTCGCCATTTTCACTGGCCGATCGGATAGACCGGTGCCACGTTTGTCGAAGCGAATCAGGCGACAGAATTTACTGAAGCGCTCGAAGAAACGAGCGCGCTGCGGGATCTCCCAATCCAGGTCCAGATGCGACATTGTCCCCGGCGCCCAGACCACGTCAAACGGCCCGTCACCTGTAACCTGATAGGCGATGCGAACATCATCGCTGCGCGCGTACTTCGTTTTCGGCAGCACGCAGTCAGCTAATGGATCGATCCTCTTTTGGCAAACCCGAAGTGAAAAAACGGATTCGCAAAGGTTTCCTACTTCGAACGGCTTGCGCTCGCACTTCTACTTCTTCGCGTTGCGCGGATCGTCAGTGGGATTGACGTAATTAATTTGGAACGGCCCTTCGCTGTCGATCTGCACGATCGAATCTGCACTGGCTTTGGCGAAATGCGCGATGCCTGCCGGCAAAACGACATACGCGCCTGGACCCATTTGTTGCATGGCCGCTTTGTCGAATTTCTCGCCCATGCCCACACTGAATTTGCCCGAGATAACCGTGAGCCGCTCAGCGGTCGGATGTGTATGCGGCATGACCTGGTAACCGGCAGACGCCTTCAATCGCACTGTAAACGCACCGGCCTGAGTGGGGTCGCCATTTAAGACCGCCATTTTGCCGCCGGCCGGCAATCCGGGAGGCGCCTCGCCCCATTTAAGATCGGACGGTTTCAGGACTCGATGCTCGGGCGCGGTTCCGCTCGTGGACGGTTGTTCGCTTTTGTTTTCTTGAGCCGTTACCAGCAGCGCTGAGGTAAGGCCAACGATACTCGCTGCAATAATGATCTTTTTCATGATGCAAATCTCCAGTTGGTTGTTCTTCCCATGATTTTGCCTCGTCTAGATTTTAGGTCAACCGCACTTGTCAATCAAAAGATGAGTGCAAGCGCGTTGTTCTCGTGATCAGCGACCAGAAACTTCCGGTGCAAAAATGGGAGAGCGAATTCGACATGACGATGGACGACTCGAAATGGAGCGGAGTCTTTTTTTTTTCGACAAGGGCGGAAAATTTTCTCGCTCCGACGTGCACATGAACGGCCGACAATCGAA
>Ga0209056_10006447_pt1 | contig 12126 bp, 12 predicted proteins | sample GraSoiAngelo_114_FD_185876 | JGI IMG/M metagenome (GOLD analysis project Ga0209056, IMG submission 185876) | Grasslands soil microbial communities from the Angelo Coastal Reserve, California, USA - 14_0903_13_40cm (SPAdes) (version 2) | ecosystem: Environmental > Terrestrial > Soil > Grasslands... | reverse complement strand
TCTGGCAATTTCGAACTCGGTGAGCGCGCGCTCGTAATCACGGTCGCCATAATAATAAGAGAAACCGAGCGCGAGATGTCCTTCGGGAAGATCGGGTTGCAATCGCAAGGCTTCATCAGCGTTGAGGCGCGCTTTTTCACGGCGCGCCGGTACCGGGTCCGATGTGTGATACAGCCAGCTCTCCACCATGGAGAGGCCAGCAAACGCCAGGGCGAAGTTTGGATCGAGCTTGATAGCTTGTTCGAATAGCGGCTCAGCTTTCAACGACGTGTCGCGGAACATCTCTCTCTGGCTGGCGTAATCGTGTGCCTGGACAAAGAGCAGATACGCGTCCGGATTTTGCGTCGGTCGGCGATCAAGACGTGCTTTTTCATTTGGTGAAAGTTTTGCCTGAAGAGCGGAGACAATTCTTCGCGCAAGATCGGTTTGGATCGCGAAGACGTCGGTCAAATCGCGGTCGTAATCTTCCGCCCAAATGTGCTCGTCGTTGTTGGCGTTGATCAGCTGTACGTTCACACGCACCCGATTGCCGATGCGGCGAACGCTGCCCTCTAAAAGCGTCGCCACGCCAAGCGCTTTGCCAATGTCGCGAGCGTTCCGTATCCCGCTGCCGCGATACAACATGACTGACGTCCGCGAAATCACCTTCAAATCGCTGATTTTCGAGAGATTTGTCAGAATATCGTCCTGGATGCCGTCAGCGAAATAGGCGTTTTCGTTTTCATCGCTCAAATTCTGAAACGGTAGCACTGCTATTGACTTGTCGATCTTGCGGGCGGCGGCCCGTGGCAAAAGGAAGAAACCGGCGGCTACCGAAACGATCACACCGGTTGCAACAAGAACGATCATGTTGCGACGAAGGTGCGTTTCGGCGGTCGTTGCCTTTGTCGCTCGAATTCCCTCTGGAGTGACGTCGAAAGCCCAGGCGAGAATCAATGCGATGGGAAATCCGATCAGTAAGAGCGTCACGAGTAAGCGGAATGTCCAGTTCGGTAATTCCCATGCCGGGAAAACTGCCGAAGCGATCTGAATGATGAATCCCGCCGCAATGATGTAGGCGGCCGCGACGCGATAAACTTTTCGACGCCGCAACTCCTCCAAAAAGCCGCTCATAAAAGGGACTCTAGATGCACCGCGCGTCGCGGCCATAAATCAATTTGTTACTCGACAGCTATTACGACTTTTCCTCGCGCATGGCCTTCCTCGAGATATCGGATCGCGTCTGGAACTTCGCTCAACGATTTATAGGTTCGGTCGATGACCGTCTTCAATTTTCCCGACTGCACCATTTCAGCGAGGAGCGTGAGATCTTGGGTGCTCGGCTGCGCCATCATCATGCCCATTTTCTGTTTAACGAAGCGCGAATACAGTGCGGCGTTCAGCGCTTTGCCAAGCGGTCCAAGGAAGCCTTGCTCGTTCGCGCTGCCGCCGCCGATCATAACGTAAATGCCGTTTGGCGTTAACACGCGCCGGCACTCGGATAATGAATGGTTCGCGACGTTGTCGAGAATCACGTCGTACTTCTGGTCGCCCTTGGTGAAATCCTCTTTGGTGTAATCGATCACGTGATCCGCACCTAGCGATTGGACCAGCTCGATATTGCGCGTGCTGCAAACGCCGGTCACATCGGCGCCGTACGATTTGGCGATTTGCACCGCGAACGTGCCGACACCACCTGACGCGCCGTTAATCAAAACCTTCTGCCCTGGCTGCACCTTTCCTTTGTCACGAACACCTTGCAGCGCGGTGATGCCCGCAATGTTGATCGACGCTGCTTGCTCAAACGTGAGGCCCGCCGGTTTCGGCGCCACTGATCCGGTTGCGCGACGACAAAGATACTGCGCGAACGCACCAGTGCTTCCGCCGAATACTTCATCGCCGGGTTTGTACTGTGTGACGCTCTTGCCGACGGTTTCAACCGTTCCCGCAAAATCAACGCCCAGACGTGTGTCTTTTGGTTTGCGCAATCCCCCGATCATTGCCCGCATGAACTTGGGCGTGCCTTCGATGAAGTGCCAGTCGTACGGATTGACCGAAACTGCGTGAACCTTTACCAGGACCTGGTCGTCATTCGGAACAGGCTTTTCGACATCCTCAAGCTTGAGATTCGCCACGCCGTAGTCGCAATACACGATGGCTTTCATCGGGTTGGTTGGCGCGGCGGTCTTGCCGCAGTCGTTTGTCGATCGCCAATACGCGACAAATACAAACAGAAATGCGAGGACTAGGAGGATAAGAACGATTCGAACGATCCATTTCAGTATTCGTTTCATAAGCCGGAGGAGTTTTTAGGTAGCTGTAGTTGTCGATCCTGAATGAAAACCTTAGGCCATTCCAGCCTGCACTTCGTTCGGCGCTGCAGGCTTCAATCCTTTAATTAGAAGCCACACACTCACGATCAATTCGAACAAAGCCATCGGAAAATCGAACCACCAATCATTAACGATCTTGTTGAAGTGAGGGAAAATTAGATAGACGAAAGCGCAAACGACACACCATGCGGACGAGATCACACCGTAAAGAGCCAATCCTCCCGGGATGTAGTTCGATTTGAACCACAACCAGGCGCAAATAGTCGCCGCCAATCCAAAGAGCGGAAGGCCAACATAATAATCGTCAAAACTTCCGGCGAGCTGGACGCGAGCGAGCGCTTGGAGGCGGTCCGGTTCGAAAATTTTTAAATACGGCGCATCGCCGAGAAGTCGAAGGGCGGCCAAACTATTCAGTGGCGCAATGAGCCACAACATCGCGAAGACCACGCGAAACAATGCACCTGCCAAGGCGAGGCCGCGATTGATCGGCGCGAGTATGACGTAGAGCGCAGTCGAGAGAACGATGGCGCCGATATCATAGGAAATGAAGCAGGTAAGCGCGGCGCGAAATTGTGTTTCGTGCGCGAGAATGTTGCGCGCGGTGTCGGCGGCGTTGCGCGGAATGACGAGCGGCCCGAGTAAAACAAAGTTGCCGAAAACGACGATCGCGAAGGTGAGCAGGCCGCTGATGCCTGCGACTTTTGCCGCCGTGCGTTGTGAATTGTCGATCGAATTGATTGCCATTTGATTCTGTTACTCCATGACGATGACAACTTTTCCGTGCGCGTGACCTTCTTCTAAATAGCGGACGGCTGCTTGTGTCTGATCAAGCTTGTAAGTGCGATCAATGACGGGCGAGACCTTTCCGGCCTCCATCAGATCACGCAGAACATCCAGGTCGTCTTTAGTCAGTTTGGCGATGTAGGTGACAAACTTCTGCGGGGTGAAGTTTGACCGGAACGCGGCGCTGAAATTGGCAATAAGCCGGCGCCACGATTCGGGATGCAATCCGGCGCCGCCCATTCCCGCGAGAACGCAAATGCCGTTGGGCGTTAGAATCTGCCGGCGCTCGGAAAACGAATGGTTGCCGACCAAATCGTAGATCATGTCATAATGCTGATCGCCTTTGGTGAAATCCTCTTTGGTGTAATCGATCACGTGATCCGCACCTAGCGATTGCACCAGCTCGATATTGCGCGTGCTGCAAACAGCGGTGACTTCTGCGCTGAACGCTTTGGCGATTTGCACGGCGAATGTGCCGACGCCGCCGGACGCGCCGTTGATCAAAACTTTTTGTCCGGTCTGAATGTGTCCCTTGTCGCGGAGACCTTGCAACGCAGTGAGTCCAGCAATTGCGACCGAACCCGCTTGTTCAAATGTGATGTTGCTTGGTTTCGAAACAATGCCGCGATCAGCTTTGACGCGGATGTAATCGGCCACGGCGCCCTTCGCGGCACCGAATACTTCGTCGCCCGCTTTGAAATCAGCGACATTTTTTCCAACTGCTTCGACGATACCGGCGAAGTCGGTCCCGAAACGGGTATTCTTGGGTTTGCGCATTCCGAGCATCGGGCGCATGAGCCACACGCCTCTGATTAAGTGCCCGTCAGCGGGGTTGATCGACGCCGCGCGAACGCGGACAAGAACTTCATTATCAGCTGGCGTCGGCTTTTCAATTTCGCGGAGCTGAAGATTCTCGACGCCGTATTCGCAATTTACGATAGCTTTCATGGGATTATTCGGGTTAGCAGCGTTTTGATTGCAGTCATTGGTCGACATCCAGTAAGCGACAAAGAGCCAGCCGAGCAGCACGAGCAAAATCGCGCCGAGACTCCACTTGAGTAAGCGTTTTATTTTCATGTCGCGGCCGCCGGATGCGCAGTCGTCCAGCGTTGAGCCTTAGCGCCCCAGATCAACAGCCACAAAAACGCAAATTCCCCAACTCCGAGAACCTGCGCGAGCTGGCCAATGCCTTGCGCGGACCCGGGCAGAAAAAGAAAGACAGAGGAGGTGATCACGTAACCGAAGCCCGCAATCATAACCGCGATGCCGACAGAACGGGGGATAAAGCCGGATAGGATCACGGCGATGCCACAAGGAAAGAGCCACAGTCCCCAGAAGATTTGAGCGAGGGCAAGTCCCTGGTTGTGCAAGCGGAGAAAAAATAGGACGAGAGCGTCGCGCTGAGGCTGAGTGAAGGCGGATAAGAACTCGGGGCCACGCGCAAAAACAAGCGCCGCGAGATCGCTCAGGACGTTGAGATAGGAAATAGGCACGGAAAGCAGCATCAGCACCAGCATCGCCCGGGCGTGTTTTGCACTCACGGCCTGGAACAGGCTGTAGAATGCCAGGACCGCGAAAATTACGAGTGTCGCGGAGAACAGCTCGCCCGCCATTCCGAAGCGCAGAAGGGTCTCAGAATTGCGGACATTGTCGGCGGTAGCTAACGCGTTTCCGCGAACGATCAACACACTGGGTACGTAGAGAAGCGCGAAAGGCGCGGGAAGACCGTTTAGGAAATACAAGGCCGCGGCGATCCTGGATTGTTTCTTGAGTGCCCTGATCTCTTCGGGGTTTTGAAAATTAGGCTTCATGCGCGGCGAGGCTCCATTTGATTGTGCGTTTTATTTTCAAAGTCGTTCCGCCGCATTCGACGTGGTGACGCCTTGCGCGTATTCCTTCCAGCGTTCGGCCTTAAAGCCGAAGATGAAAAACCACGGGAGCGGCAGCTCCGCGAGTCCGCAGAAGACGGCAATGACGGGGAACAAATAATTCCCGAGCGGCGGCGCGATATACAGCATCCATCCAATACCGTCGAGAATTCGGGGCAGAAAATTCGATCGAGCAATTAAGTAACCGCTGAGCGCGCACCAAAGCCCGAAGAATACGAGATTGATATTGTTATTCGCAGTGTTGAGTTTGATGAAGGCATAGGCCAACGCGTGAAGTTGATCTGGAGTAAGCGCGGTCAAAGATGGGCCCGCGGTTAAGACGAGTAGAGGGCTAATGTAAAACAGTGCACCAAGTGCCAGAACTGCGCAGCCAATCGTCATCGTGAGTAGCCCCAACAGCGCGACCGTCCGACTCACCGGCTTGTATAGCTCATAAAAGAGAAGCGCCCACGCCATATGAAACGCGGCGCCCAGGAGGCAAAACGCAAATCCAAATCGAAACAGAAGCTCGTGATCGAGAATGTTGGTGGCTGTAGCGGCGGCGTTACCGGTGACAACAACCTTATTCATGATGGTGATTTGGCCGTTAGTCGTAAATGTGCCGGCGAGTATCTCGAATATGCCAACCCACCTTGCTTTGGCGCGCGGCGAAAGTTGCTTCGTGGAATTCATCGGCATTTTCTAATCAACAGTGATCACGATTTTCCCTCGGGCGTGGCCTTCGCTGAGATACCTCATCGCTTCCGCGGCTTCGCTTAATTTGTAAGTCCGCTCGATGACCGGCTTGAGCTTTCCCGTTTCGACGAGGCCGCCCAGTGTGATGAGATCCTGTTTGTCCGTCTTGATACCGTACTGCGGGAACTTCTGATTCGTGAATGATGAACGCGCCCGCGCGATTAAAAGATTACTAACTATGCGTCCGATGGCCTGACCTTCTTGTACTCCAGCGCCTCCTATCCCGACCAAAACGCAGATGCCTTTTGGAGTTAACACCCGGCTTCGTTCGGCGAAGGAATGGTTGCAAACGTTATCGAAGATCACGTCGTACTTCTGGTCGCCCTTGGTGAAATCCTCTTTCGTGTAATCGATGACGTGATCGGCGCCAATCGATCGGACAAGATCGACATTCCGAGTGCTGCAAACCGCCGTGACCTCCGCGCCAAGAGATTTGGCGATCTGCACGGCGAATGTTCCAACACCTCCGGTCGCGCCGTTAATGAGAACCTTTTGCCCGGGCTGAATTTTTCCCTCGCGCAGGCCCTGCAGCGCAACGAGCCCGGCCAGCGGAAGGGAGGCTGCTTGTTCAAATGTGACGTTGGGCGGTTTCGGGGCCAACGCTCGTTCGCGAGTGCATGTATACTCGGCCAGACCTCCGCGACAGAGGCCGAAGACTTCGTCGCCCGGTTTGAATTGGGTTACGTTTTTGCCGACCGCTTCCACCTGGCCGGCGACGTCCTGACCAAGGCGCGTGTCTCTTGGTTTGCGTAACCCGAAGAACAAGCGAACAAGCCAATAATCGCGGGTCACGCCCGCATCAAAGGCGTTGAGCGAAGACGCCCGAACTTTGACCAGGACTTGATCGTCATTCGGAACAGGCTTTTCGACGTCTTGTAGCTTAACATTCGCAACACCGTACTCGCAGTAGCGAATTGCTTTCATCGGATTAGCAGCAGAATTGCGTTTGCAGTCGTTGGTCGAAGTCCAGTAGGCGACGAAGAGCCACAGAACCAACGCCACGAGGATCAACCCACTGCTCCATTTTAGAATGCGTTTCACCTTCACCCGTGTAACGAGGCTTGCTCATTCCATCGTTGAACGTTCACGCCCTTGACGAGGAGCCACCCGCCGAGCAATCCTTCGCCGATGAGCGCGATGGGCATGAGGAATGGCACGAGATGGGGCCCGAAGGATGGCGCCAGGAAGCTAGCAAAAGAGACGATCACGTAACACGTTCCGCCGACGGCCAAGAGTACGCCGAGCACGCACGGCAGAAAGATCGATCGCGCGACGAGGTATCCGATCGAGATGCACTGAATTCCAAAAAATACCATGCCGATGGGAAAGACCTGCGCCTGAAGTTTGAGAGCGGCCAACGACAACGTTTGCAATTGATTCGTTGTGAACGCAGCGAGGTACTGATCACCATGCAACAAAAGCAAAGGCGTGAGATGGATGATCCAGGAGCCACCTCCGATCGCCACCCCGGCCAGGCCAAAGAACGCCCCCACCAATGACAAACTTCTACTGACAGGTCTCAGCAAGTAATAGATGAAGGCCGTTACTCCGACATAGGACAAGCCACTAATAAGATCGGCGACAAATCCGAGACGGAACAATGATTCCTTTGCGAGAATGTTTGTCGCCGTAGCCGTCGCGTCGTTGGCCACGATTAGTGGAACCCCGACAACGAAGCCCACCACGCCTGATATGATGCAGCCCCACCACAAGCCACCAGCGGCTATGGCTTTGGCGCGCGGCGACAGTTCTGTGTTTGATTGCATCATGGTTGCAGGAGTGCCGTGGTAGCTCGTTGGGCAGTTCCAGGTGGGGTCGTCGCGGGCAGTCGCGCGCCCCAGATCAAAAGCCAAAAGATGATCGGCAATTCACCTAACTCGAGGATCATCGCGATCTGACTCCCAACTTGCTTGTAGGTTGGCAGGACCAAAACCGTGAAGGTAGCGATGAGATAGCCTGCACCTGCGATAAAAAGTAAGAACCCAAGGAAGCGGGGAATGAAACCAGATCGAATGACCAGCGTCCCGAATGGGAATAGCCACAGTCCCCAAAAGATTTGCGCGATAACAAGCGCCTGCCCGTGCAAGCGGTAAAATAAATAACTCAAGCTATCGAGTTGGTGTTGATTAAAGGTCGATAGGAAACTCCCGCCCCCAGCTACAATCAGTGCAGCCAGTTCGCCCAACACCGCGAGAAGAGAGATCGGCGTGGAGATCAAGAGCAAAATCGCCATGGCCATCGCGTGCTTCTCGCTCACCGGCTTGAAGAGTCGATAAAGAGCCAGAACGACGAAGATAAAAATAATTGAGCCAATCAGCTCGCCCGCGATCCCAAACCGAAGAAGAGTCTCGGAAGCGCGAATGTTATTGGCAGTCGCTGTTGCGTCATCGCGGACGAAGATCTTGCCATCGACATATACCCACGCGAACACAGCCGCGATGCTGGCCAAAACGTAAAGCACCCCCGCGATATGTGCTTGTTTCTTAATGGAATTCATACGAGTGCGTGCATTTTGTCCGGTTGTTCGTTCTCGTAATGAGATGAAATCACAGCGGGCCGCGATAACGGCGTAGCCGGATTGCTGCGGCGATAAACACCGCCGCGAACACCAATCCAAGCCAAAGACCCGGCGTGCTCAGATATCTTCCGGGTGTGAGTTGCGGGACCGCGTGCGCCTGGAAGGCGAACGCCTGTGGAGCAAATCCGAGCACGCGGTCCTTCAGCATCGACGCGAAATGCGACGTGTTGAACGTGATCTTCTCGAAGAAGCTAATCGCCAGAAGCGGCAAGATGGCCCAGAGAAATGTTGCACGTCGCACCCAGCCCGAAACCAGCAGCGCCCACCCGTAGATGGGCGCGTGCCAGAGCGCAATCGCAACCAGTCCGTACAGCACAATCAGCGACTGTTGAAACAAGTTAAAGTTTGCCCAGGTAGTTGCGGCAAGACCGCGCGGCAGCAGAACCGCGGTGCTGATGAGTAACATGATGAACTGCGTAACGACAATGATCGCAAAGCTAAGTAGCGGCAGAACGACCAGCGGCACGGTCACCTTCGAGAGCACAGTCGTGAGATCCGAGACTGGCAGTGATTTCCAAAACAAAATGCTGCGATCGCGACGTTCGCCGTGCAACGCGTCGAGACAGTAGAACACGCCGACAATGAACGCGGTGAAGATCAACATCATCGCCACGATGTCGTAGGGCAGTTCGATTGCCGCTCGCTGGCGCTCCGGATCAAGCAATAACGCGTTTTGTCTGCGCTCGGGAAGATGAAATGACGCTACAAAGGAGCCGAACAAAATGATTGCGGCAACGATCGATGGTGCGACATAGATCGAACGGTTCTCCCATAGTTCTCGCCATACCGACCAATAAAACGGCTTCGTGGCATCGGCATCTTGCCGATGGATTGGCTTTGCATTCGATTCCGTATTCATCTCGTTTCCGGTATCCGGTTTCCGCTTTCCGGGTTTTGACTGTTGCTCATCACGGCCACGAACAGATCGGCGATGCTCGGTCTGCGCACATCGCCCATGGCGGCGAGCTGGCCACGATCCACATTTTCAAATAGCATCACGCTGCGGCCGAACACCTGGCGCTCGTGCAGCGGCTTGAGCGACCGCGCTCCATCGACATGATCGGGATGCACCATCACTTCCGCATAACGCGACTCAAACTCTTCCATGCTGCACTCGAGCACGATGCGCCCATGGTTGATGAACATGAGATCGGTCAGAACGTCCTGAACTTCTTCAACCTGATGCGTCGTGACGACGATCGTCCGTTTGCCGTCGAAATAATCGTTCAGCAGCGAGTCGTAGAATTGTTTACGAAACAGAATGTCGAGACCGAGTGTCGGCTCATCGAGCACCAGCAATTTTGCGTCGATCGCCATGACTAGCGCGAGATGCAATTGCGCCACCATTCCCTTCGATAATTGCCGGACCTTGCTCGTGCGTTTGATATCGGTCCGGGCCAGAAAACCTTCCGCCCTTGTGCGATCGAATTTTGGATGCACGCCTTCGACGTAGTCGAGCAAGTGCGTAACGCGGATCCAGCGCGGTAAAACCGCGACGTCGGCGATGAACGACACATCGCGCATCAGGTCGTCGCGCGAGTTCCACGGATCGCGGCCGAGCACTTTGAGTTCGCCTTCGTAGGAAGTGAGTCCAAGAATCGCATTGAGCGCGGTCGTCTTGCCCGCGCCGTTAGGCCCGATCAATCCCAGAATACGGCCTTCTTCCACGCGTAGATCGACATTGTCCAACGCGACCGCGGTGCCGAAAACTTTGCGGAGCTTATGTGCTTCGATTACCGCCATCGCTTCACTTTCCTTTCATTGATTTGCCAAGACTCCGCTTTGCCGCGGCAATAAGTTCTTTCCGCGTCAGACCAAGCCGCTGAATCTTCGCCGCAACGCGCGGCCATTCTTCCGCCAAAAATTTTTGCCGTTCGCCTTTGAGCAACAGTTCGCGCGCACCGGCTTTGACGAACATCCCAAGGCCGCGTTTCATCTCGACCAAATCCTCATCGACCAATTGCTGATAAGCCTTCAGAACCGTGAGCGGATTGACCCGGTACTCGGCCGCGACATTGCGGACTGACGGCAACGGATCGCCTTCCTTGAGCACGCCGTCGAGAATCATATGCACGCCTCGATCGCGCAGTTGGCGATAAATCGGCTGATTATCATTCCATTCACGATTCATTCGATGTTCCAGACGTGCCTTTGTCGAGGCACCCGCTTACACCGTTCAGGTTGCGAGCAGGCGTCATGGTGTTATACATAGCTATAACACTATTGCACGGACGCAAGCTTTTTTTGAAAAAAAATCCTGCTGTTTAGATGACGCCCTTTTGCTCGGCTAGTTTTACCAGCGTGAATAACGCGTGATTCACGGGCACTGGGACGCCTAGCTCCGCTCCGCGCCGGGCGATGTATCCGTTGAGCGCGTCGATCTCTGTCGGGCGGCGGCGGTTTAAATCCTGCGCCGTCGAAGATAAAGCGTCGGCCATTTGCGTCGCAATCTCCATCGCCGCCGCCATTCCGGACTCGCGGTCGTGGACGCCAGGCATCACGACGCGAGCCTTCCTTGCCACCGCCAGCACTTCGTCCACGATGTCTTCCATCAACTGTTTTGCATCGATGTTCTGCGCAATGTCGCCATAACGTGCGTGCCCCAATGCAGAGATCGCATTCAGCGCGCAATTGCACAGGAGCTTCAGCCACAGTTCGCCTTCGATGTTGTCCGAGATCCCGCAGGAGATGCCGGCGCGAACGAAAAGATTTGCCAGGTCGGTCGTTATTTTCGACGGAGGACCGATGATCAAATCACCACGCGCAAGATGCTTCACCCGGCCCGGTTCGGGCACAGATACAGCAACGTAAACTGCGGCCGGTACAGCGACGACGTTGGTTGCAGCCCGAACGCGATCGGCATTATCGACGCCGTTCTGCAAGCAAACCACGATCGCACCCGGTTGAAGAAATGGAGCCATTTGTTTCGCCACCGCCGAAGTGTCGTTTGCTTTCACGCAAAGAAGAATTACCGAACAATCCCGAACCGCGCTCACCTCCACTGTCGCCGTCACCGAGATTCGCTCCTGGCCTTGCAATTTATCGAGAACAAGGCCTTTGGAATTAACTGCGTCAGCGAAATGTTTTCGCCCGATGAAAACAGTCGGCGCGCCCGCACGGGCAAACATGCCACCAAAATAACCACCCACCGCGCCCGCGCCTACGACTGCAATTCGTGGCCATTCTTTAATTTCGCTCATTGGCTGTCTTTAGGCAGCACGACCTGGTTCAAGTCATAGGTTGAGTAGGCCGTAGGCTTCTGGCGCCTGGCGATAATCCTTTCTACGACGCCGACAAAGGCTTCGGTGTGCCAGTGTTTACGCGTTTCCCACCACTGCCGCACGCCATCATACGCCAGGAAGTCGCTCATCGTTCGCTCAATCTCGCCCCATAACTCTGAAGTAAGGATACCCTCGGAGCGGGAGTAATACATTCCTTCGAAGTTCTTAAAGAAGCGATTTTCGAACGCGCTAAATCGAAGTTTGGAGACTGCATCGAGGTCGTTGAAGGAATGGACGCCGCGAAGAAAAATCGCAGCGAACTCCGCGTCTTCGTGCAGCGCTTTGGTCAGATCGCTCCACTGAAGTGTTAGAGCATTCACCGCCGCCTGCCGCCGCTCCCTGGTCTGCTCCCGGAGTTGGATCGCGAAGTAAATGATCGACGGAACTCCGATAACGACCGTGGCCAATTGTCCGATCGCCGTTAGCATTGCCCAGTTCATTCGAATCTGTTTTCCTTAAGTGAACCTGACCGGCCGTGATGCGGTAGGCGAAGTCTACGCCAGAGCAAATAGCTATTTTTTCTCAGCAGTCGTAATCGCTGGAAGATC
>Ga0209056_10006443_pt1 | contig 12129 bp, 13 predicted proteins | sample GraSoiAngelo_114_FD_185876 | JGI IMG/M metagenome (GOLD analysis project Ga0209056, IMG submission 185876) | Grasslands soil microbial communities from the Angelo Coastal Reserve, California, USA - 14_0903_13_40cm (SPAdes) (version 2) | ecosystem: Environmental > Terrestrial > Soil > Grasslands... | reverse complement strand
ATCCGATTCTCCTCACGCATTGCGGCGCCGGCTCGAACGCATCGGTCCGGGATGCGGCCTCCGCGGCCGGCGCGATTGGAATCGCCGTCCTCCGTCGCGGCGGAAGGGCGCTCGACGCTGTCGTCGAGTCGATTGCAGTCCTCGAGGACGACCCGAGGCTCAACGCCGGGACCGGGTCCCGCATGCGGATCGATGGGCGCATCCAGATGGACGCCGCCCTGATGGACGCGGACCTCGAAGCCGGAGGGGTCGCCGCCATCGAAGAGGTGAAAAATCCGATTCGCGTCGCCCGGGATGTGTTCGGAACACCTCACGTCCTGCTCGTGGGGTCCGACGCCACGGCCTTCGCGCGGAAGATGGGACACGTTCGGTACGATCCGGCAACCCCGGAATCCCGTCGTCGTCTGAAGGAAAGCCTGACCCAGATTCGCAAGGGCCGGGTGCCCCGGTATGCGCGCAAGTGGAAGTCCGTTCAGCTCGCTGGCACCGTGGGCGCGGTGGCCCGCGACCGCCGGGGACGTTTCGCCGCGGGCACCTCCACGGGCGGGACCGCCTTCATGCTCCCCGGTCGCGTGGGCGACTCGCCGATCGTGGGAGCCGGTCTTTATGCGGGTCCCCACGGAGCCGTGTCCGCCACCGGAATCGGGGAGGCGATCCTGAAGCGGGTGTTGTCGAAGTTCGTCTACGACCGGATCGAGGAAGGCCTCTCGGCCCAACGTGCCGCGGATCGGGGCGTCGCTCTTTTCCCGAAAACGATCCCCGTCGGAGTTATCGCGATCGGGCCCCGGGGTTGGGGCGAGGCGTGCAATCGGCACATGGCGTTCTTCGCATCGACGGAGCGTCGAACGTTTTAAGGACGGCCACGTTATCACGGACCATGTCACGTTGTGTAGGGGAGGGAGTCCGTGACCCGCAGGAGCGCGCTCACCAGCAAGATTGAGTCCGAGGTCAAGCTCCTGCAGCGTCATGTGGCGATGCTCAAGGCGATCATGGAGAACCAGCCGATCGGCATCATCCGCCTGTCCGAACTGTTGAACTTTCCGCAACACAAGGTGCGTTATTCCCTCCGGATCCTGGAACAGGAGGGACTCATCAAGCCCTCGCCCGAAGGGGCGGTGACGACGGACAAGCTGGAGGAGTTCCTCGACTACCTGAAGAGCGTCCTCGACTCGATGTCGTCGACGGTCCAGGAACTCCGCAAGACCCTGGGCTGAGGTCTTCCTCGACTCCCCCATCGCTACGCCGCGAGCAGGCCTAGCACGCCACTCACGATCGCGAGGATCGATGCGGTCCCTCCGACACCTCCAGGAATGATCAAGGTCGCGACGCCCAGCACCAGGTTGATGACGGCACCCGTTCTCGTTTTCGCCCATCCCATGAGGAGGCTCGTCTTTCCCCGGAAGATCAAATAGCTCCCGTACAAGATACCGAGTCCCACCAGGAGTCCGAGAACGTCGAGGGAGGAACCCCGCGTCGCCGCCGACAAGATGAGGGCTGCCGCGACGATCCCCAAGATCAGGGCGAGGAGGGCAAAGATTCGCTTCTCTCCGAGCATCCGCCGATCGAGGTGGCCAGGGGCTATGTAAGGTTTGCGAGGCGGACATGTACGCGGCCAAGACCTTGTGGGCAACGAAATCTTCGTGACCACGGGATTCAGGGTTGGGCTCTCGAACTGGGGCCGTCCATCGGAAAGCGCATGACTCAATTTCTTCCTGAGAAACTATTTGAGTCCCTCGTTTGTATGGCCGCTCGGGCCGTCGTAGCTCAGTCCGGTAGAGCCCCCGACTGTTAATCGGGTGGTCTGCGGTTCGAATCCGCACGACGGCGCTCTCCCCATAGGATAGGGACGTTTTTGGCACACAAGGATCCCAAGGAAGGAAACGTACCGTGGCACGAGTCCCCTCACGCCGGGCCCTTGAGGCCCGGCCCTTTCCCCGACGGCTTCTTGGACCCTACGGGTCGTGGGACCGGAGTCCAGCAGGCGCTCGTTTCAGAACCGGGAACGGGGCCCGCGGGTTCATAGGTCTGTTCCCGAGTCGGCATAACCCCATGGACGCTCAGCAACTGCTCGGAAACCCCGTTCTCACGGCTATGGTCGGTTCCATGACGATTATCTTCGCGTCGGCGGTCGCTCTGATGACTTACTCGATTTATCGCATGACCCCGGAGCTGCTCCAGGTCCAACTCTTCCGGAAACTCAGACTCCTCAGGAATAGTGTCCTTTTGATGGGCATCGGGCTCATCGGCGGCATGATCCTCATCACCGTGTTCGTCGCGAATGTTCCCCTTCCGGATGTCGCCTGGGGAGGAGGTGCCGCCGCTGCAGCCATCCTGTTCTGGTGCGGTATGTTTGGGTATTCGCGCGTCTTCCATGTGCCTGGCCCAGCGGCCAAACGGTCGTGACAGGAAAGCGGATGGAGTCCTCCGTTGCCAGCATCGGTCAGAGCGTCACGTCGACATTCAAGAACGCTGGACGATTGCTCGGCAGCCTCGTAGCCGTCGGGCTTGCCGATGCCCAAGGGCTTCCGATCGCGTTCGTCGGCCCGAGCGCTGAAAGGGAGTCCGCAACCGCGATGGCCACCCTCGTCGTTAGCGCGGCAGGGGATGCGGCCAAGTTCCTCGGCCTGCCGCCGGTCAGGGAGGTGATGATTGACGCCACCGGTTTCATCGTGCTCGTTCGCCCGATCGGCGACCGATTCACCCTCCTCGCAATCCTCGACAGTGACACAAACGCCGGCTACGCCAAGCTCGTCCTTCAGACGTGCAGCGACGATATCCAAATCGCCCTTGAAAGTGTGTGAGGGACGCCCTCGGCCCCGCGTTCCCGTCCGTGCGGGCGACCCACATGCCGATAGAGGCGGGCCGCCGGTGTGTGTTCCCGCACGACGACGGTGAATGTTGAACCCGGCTCTCCGACTACTTGGGAATCGGGCGGCTGCCCGAAGGGCCTTCCGAAGGGCGACGTCTCGGACGACCGCCGAGGGACTCTCGCGATAGACGGCCTCGCGTCTCCGCGCCTCGTCGCAACCATCGTGCGGGCCGAGATCTCGTCGTTCCAGAGTACTTGTTATACGTACTGTACTGCTGCAATACTCAAGCCCGTCGACAAGGTCTTATCTCACATGCAGGGTGAAAACATGAAGACTATGCGGCCGATCGGAAGGGGCGCCGAACTTGGGCTCCTCCTGATTGTGGCGTTGATTGGCATCATCATCGGCGCGTTCGGTGGATACATGAACGGGTATGCGAGTTCCGGTCCAAGGATCACCGGACCAGTCCATATCTATCTGGCCACCGCCTTCGATCCGTACACCGGACTGGACAAGTACCTGCCGGCCAATTTCACGATTCCGGCCGGAGTGGATGTCTTGTTCACGATCACGAACTACGACAACGGCACGAACATGGTGGATCCAGCTTACGCCAACGTACAAGGAACCGTCGGAGGGACCGCGACCGTGAACGGTCAGATGGTCACGTCCATTCCGGCCGATGGCGTCACCCACACCTTCACCATCCACAGCTTGAACATCAATGTGCCCATCGCGGCCGCGCAGGGTCAAACCCCGGCGGTCGTGAGCTTCACCCTGCACATCGACCAGTCGGGAACCTACCGATGGGACTGCATGGCCCCGTGCGACCCGGACGCGATGGGCACTCCCGGATTCATGACCGGGAGCATGGGTGTCGCCTAGATCGGCATCGGGGAGGCGGGTACGACGCCTCCCAAAATCATTCGACGTCGGTAGGGCGTGACGATCCCTCGGGCAAGGGTCAGACCTCAAAACATTCGCTATGCGGACGGGCCACCCTAGAGACTCCAAGCAGTCGAACTCAACAGGCCGATAGTGCCCCGGCGGAGGGATCCAAGTGATTGCGTAGGTACAGAATCGTTATCGCCAGTGAGATCGTTCGCCCCTTCATGGAACCGAATAAGAGCCAATGGGCGAGCCGATTCATCGGCGCGACGTTCGTGCTGGGTGCCATCGCATGGCTGATTATCGCAGCCCTGGTCCTCGGGAACGTCCTCGCCGGAATGGGAAACTACTCTCTTGGACCCGCCTCATCCCGAATCGTGGCGGGCGGTGGGGCCGGCAGCTGGTTCACGATGGGACTCCTGGCGTACCTACTCGTCGGCATCGGAGGCGTGGGATTCACCGCGCTCTTTTTCCAACACGTCGAGGGGACGTTGAGGTCGCCGCTCGCAGGATGGCGACGCATCGCCGCGTGGGCGCACCTCGTCCTCGGCGGCGGCGGATCTGCCGCGGCGTCGCTCCTCATGGCATGGGGCGGCTTTCAAGCGGGGGCGGCGCTATTGACCACGGACGTAGGCGGCGGCGGTCAGAACGTCGGCTATGTGCACACGAACATCCTGAACCCGATCGTGGTCCCAATCGCGGCGCTCATGGGAATTGCGCTGCTAGGATATCTAGTGGGCGGGATTGGCCTCGCGACCGCGTGGATGGCCGCCCGAAAGGGCTCATCCCGCTCCGCTTGAGAGCCAACGCGGCCGATTGGGAACAGACCCGTTCGCCAAGGAGGGACTCCAGTTCCGAGGAAAGTGTTCCCTGAAGGACCAGAGATGACGTAGCCCTCTAGGACGGTCCTCGGCCAAAGGCCTGTTGATGCAAGCCAGTCCTACTCGTGCGCCTCTCCCAAAGCGCCCGAGCGAACCGACCGTCCGGATGACGCGAACATGGTGTGGAGCGGAAGCCAGGGGTAACTCCGGGTCCATTCGGATTTAGACCGACGCTGAAAAAGGGAAAGGTGAGAGCCGGTTGCCCGGCCCTCGTGCTGGGACAGGACATCGGTAGGCGCGAGCCTTGAGTTCTGGCAAACTACCCATCCATTGACGCCGATTTCACAGGTATAGGGCGAATCCGCACGACGGCGCTCTCCCCATAGGATGGGGACGTTTTTGGCACACAACGGCCCCCAAGGGAGGCGACGTCTCGTGGCACGTGTCCCCCCACACCGGGCCCGTTCGGCCCGGCCCTTTCCCTTCCCAGGTCCAAGAACGCCGTAAGCCCCTTCTGTTCGGATTACCGTGTCGAAACCATCCGTTTGTGGCGTGCCGGAATCAACCGATTCCGGCCTACTGACTCGGCCAGATTTGTCTGTAGGTCTTGCTGGTGATCCACGCGAGTCCGAGCGCGAAGGTTGCGCAGACGGCGAGGGCGAGAATCATTGCGACGACCATGAAACCGAACCGGCCCACGAAGATGAGCACCACAATCGCGAGGGGTGCGATTTTACTAACTGTCCCCACCGATCTTGCGTTGCGGCGCGCGGCTGTCACCTGCGCGTCGGTGAGGGGGACAACCCAAACAAAGTCGAACGGCCCCCACCACCACCCGAGGGCCAGCCAGACGAGAATCCAAGCGATGCTCAGCAACAGCCACGCGATGAGGTAGGGAATAGCTGGAGGAGGTGTGGGCAGGGCGAGAACGGGCGCTCCCATGGTGGACAGGATGAACGGGACGAGAATCAGGAGGAGCGCTCCGATCCAGATCAGGCGGATGATCTCCCGCAGGTGCCTGAGCTGAGCCTGCGGGGGCCTGGATGCGGGACGCCCAGCGCCCCAAGAGGGTCGGGTGCCTTGCGGCCATTCCCTTATGCGAGCACGGGAGGAATCGTCCATGCCGTAACCTCTATCCTTCCATATCGGCAAAGCCCTTCTGGCGGCGGAGAATCACCTAATTTTGGCCTCTTGTCTCCGTTTCATGAGGAAGACGAACAGTCCTGCGGCAAGAAGGAAGAGGAAGAATCCGCTGAGAATCCAGTAGATCGCTGCATAGGCCAATCCAGAGTACAGAGTGACCGCAATGGCGACGAGGATCCAGGCTGCGGTCATGGAGACAAAAAGCGGGATGACCACCCAAGTTCGAGGCCTGCCTTGCTTGTCGAAAAGCGGCCACGGCAAACCTCGCTTATCATACAACGGCCACATGCCGAAGCCTCTATCCCTCCATTTCGGCAAATCCTTTCCGCTGCCGAGGCCCCTTCTGTTCGGATTATGTCGTCGAAGCCCTAGTTCCCCAACAATGCCCGCCGAAAACAGGCGGGAAGTTCCGCTTCGGACAGGCTAAAGTATGGGCCATGCAGTGCGGTCCACCGATTCTCGACTTCATCACAAGCCTGATGTGAGTCGCACGACCTTCTCCGCTGAGGTCGGTGCCCATCGTCGAGGTCTCGTTTCTCACGGAGATCGAGGCGTTGGCTATCCTTGCCTTTGGAGGAGTGGTCGCCGAGGTCGTCCTCCGCCGCGGATTTCCGGGGATCGCGTCGCGCTGGGAGCGGCACATTCCGAAGGGGCCGAGAGGGCAAATCTTTCGTGCGTACTTGGCTCTCGGCCTCGTTCCGCCGCTCATGGTTTCATTCATCGCGTTCCTCGTGTCCTTCTTCTTTTTCGTCACCTTCGTCAGCGGTCTGTTTGCGTTTTCCGTGCCTTGGTTGATCTTCGCCTCCGTCTTCCTCGCGTGGTCGTTCCATTTCTTTCTATCGTTCGTGCCCGTGTCATTCGAGATAACGGAATCGGCGCTGATTACGCACTTCAGCACGGGGAAAGCCACCGTGCGACCTTGGAATGAGGTCAAAATCGCGAAGGTGGCAGGTCCCCTCTACGCCGCCGGTGGCAAACGCTGGATGGTCCTCGGATGGTTCCTCGTTCGCGATTCCCGACAATTCGAAGCCGAGAGGAGTCACTTGCCGAGTACGAGTAGAGACGTGTGAGCCCCGTTGATCTTCCTCTTCGGATACGTTGTTGTAGCCCTCGTTCCCCATTCGCGCCGGGTCGAGAGGCCTCGCTGGTTTCCCTTCATGCACCCGACTCCGGAGGTCGACCGAGCCCTTCCAGGCGGCGGTCGCTGATTTCTTGCACGGTCCTCCCCTGACGGAACCCTCTGATGTGGGCGTCCAACTTCTCTCGGATAAGCGGGTCTGCCAAGTTCTTCTCTCGAGGGACCCAGATCCGCTCGACTTCCTCCACGGCTTGAGCCGCTTCCGAGGGCGACGCCGAGGCCTTTTTCTGCCACCGGCGAATTCGGCGTGCGTGCTCTTCCGAGTGACGAAGCGGTTTCGAGCCTCTCTTGCGGATGTTTACGCCTGGTGCACAGAATTTCGGGACAGCGACCCCGAATTGAGCCGAGTCCGGCTGCGCTCTCGCAAGGTGATCCGTCGGGAGGGAGACCTGATCGAGATGGAAGAGACCGGAATCATGGCGTTCCCGTTCGTCGCTCGGTTCCTCGTACGCCTGCAGCCGCCAGACGGCTGGGAAGCCGACGGCCAGTCGAACATGGGGCACACGCACAATACATATCGGTTGTTCTCGGACACGGAAGGTACTCGGCTCGAAATGACGTTCGATGTACACCTGACGGGGCCTTACCGGTTGTTCGCCCCGTTCGCGCGAGGGTTCATCGTCCGGAAGACCTCGCGGGAGTGGGACGATTACGTGCGTGCAATGCAGTCAGGTCGATAGTTCGAAACCGGAATGCCTCGCTGTCGCGACCGGCCTCAGGCGTGTGGCTTCGCGGGCGCCGGGCCCCGCCAGGTCGAGGCGGCGAGGATCGCGTTTCGTCCTGGGTAGTCGAACTGGAATCCGTTCACCGCGACGCGGAAATTCTTCGCCGAGAAGAACTCCTCGCTCTTCGTGAACAATCCCGTCGGGAGCTGGCCGATCAGGAAGTGGTCCTCGCCGGTGACGGGGTTTCGCATCGGTTCGAATTCCACGCGGACCCGGTCCCCGATGCGGAACCGGCTCCGTTTGCCGATGAACCGAAATTCGATGCGCGCCGTGCGGACATCAGGCGGCTCCGTCATCATGGACATGTAGATGTTCATCGGTCCTCCGGCCTTCGCGGTGGCGATCGCCTCGAGCGCCTCCCGCTTCGGTCCCGTCGCCTGTGCATCGAGGAAAAGGACCCCCCGGCCGTGTCCCAGGTGGATCGCCTTCGGCCACGCCGCGACGAGGATGAACTTCAGACCGTCGAGCGCGACCCCGCCGTAGCTGCCCTTCGCGATGCGGTAGGCGAGGGCCGTCTCGCACTTGCCGTAGGTGGGAGGTGCGTCGAAGGAGCAGGGACATCCCCAGTTGCAGTTGCAAGCCATGAGTTGTTCGACCTTCAGTTTCCACTTCGGTTCGGTCATCGCGCTCTTGGCGCGAATGGGCGGGCGGCGTCAAGACGCTTTCTCTCTCGGGTCGACCAACGTGAATATCCGGATGTCCGCAATCGCCGCAGAACCCTTTTAGCCCCCGAGGATGATGCGACGCGGGGACATCGATCCGCTTCGAGGTTCCCTGCCGGTATCGTTCGTTGTGAGGTTTCCTGATGCCTGGACAAGCCGCGCCCGACGTGAAGGTCGTCCATTTCGCCGATCCGTGGTGCTGGTGGAGCTGGGGGCTCGAACCGGTCCTCCAGCGGCTGCGGGAGGTCTACGGAGATCGCCTCCAGGTCGAATATCGCATGGGCGGGATGTGTGAGGATCTCGACGCGTGGATGAAGGAGTATGCCGTCGATGAGGCCTCGACGGTTGATTGGATCCGGGAGTCCATGGCGTTGTTCAAAAATGCGCTCGATCCGGAGTACCTCCGGAAGAGCGGGGTCCGGAGCACCTATCCCGCCTGCCTCGCCTTCAAGGCCGCGCAACGTCAGGACGAGCACAAGGCGGAGAAGTTCTTCCGTCGCATGATGGAGGTCTTCCAGGTCCAAGCCGCGTCGGGAACCGAGGAGACCTTGCTTCGGATTGGGCGGTCGGTTGGACTCGATCGGGCTCGGCTCGCGAAGGATCTCCACACCGAGGAAGTCGAAGCGGCTTTCGAGGAGGACCGCCGGACCATGGAGAGGTCGCGGGCGAACTTCCTTACGCTCGTCGTGTCGGCCGGAGGGACGAGCGAGGCGAAGAGCGAGGTCTTCACGTCGGGGCCGTTCGAGGAAATGATCGACCGATTCCGGCCTGGCCTCGCGAAGCGGGCCCCCACCGACATCCTGGAGTACGTGGAGAAGCACCGAGACCTCACTCCGGGCCACGAGGTTGCGGAGGTGTTCCGGATCGGCGAAGACGACGCGGATCGACGCCTCGTTGGTCTGGAGAAGGCCGGGATCCTGGACCGATTTGAATGGGCGGGCTCGCCTTTCTGGACCGCCCGAAAGCTTGCGCTGGACAAGCTTCCTCTCGAAGTCGTGAAGATTTCGCATGTGCCTCCCGAATCGCTGATCGAAATCGTGACGGACCTTACGCCCATCGTCACGACCGCGGTTCAGAATCTGTACACGGAGGTCGCCCGAGAGCCCGGGAAGGCATTCCACTTCCCGCTCGGCCTCGAAGCCCTCCGATTCGTCGGGTACCCGGATGAGGACCTGAAGCAGCTCCCGAAGACGGCGGTCGAATCCTTCGCCGGCGTCGGCTATCCGTTCGCTACAAAGTCGATCCGACCCGGGGACACGGTCCTCGACGTCGGCTCTGGATCGGGTACGGATGCCCTCTACGCGTCGCTCCTTGCCGGGCCCCGAGGCCGGGTCATTGGCTTGGATTTCACGCCCGCGATGATCGAGAAGGCGAGAGCGAACATCGAGCGGATGGGCTTGACCCACGTAACGATCGTGGAAGGGAACGCGACCAAGATTCCCCTTCCGGACGCCGGCGTGGACGTCGTGACAAGCAACGGCGTGCTCAACCTCGTCCCGGACAAGCAGGCCGCGTTCCACGAGATCTTCCGCGTCCTGAGACCCGGAGGCCTACTCCAGCTCGCGGACATCGTGGTCCAGGAAGACGTCGGGGCCGTATGCGGTCTCAATCCGCAGCTGTGGGCCGATTGCATCGGGGGGGCCGCGGTCGAGGCCGACTATCTGAAGACGATCCGGGAGGCCGGGTTCGAGGACCTCCGAATCGTCAAGCGGATCGACTACTTCTCCAAGAGCGGGTCGGAAAGCACGAAGCGAATCACAAAAAGCTTCGGTGCGGAAAGCGTCGTTATCTCGGCCCGGAAACCCGGGATTCAAAGGCCCGCCTAGGACCGAACGTGCGAGATGAGGCAAAGGTGCCCGCCCCAGCAAGGCGGGCTGGGTGGGGACGGCGATCGTTCCAGCAACGGTCCATCGTCGCGTCCGCAAGCGTGATTGGCTCAGGATTGCCTGGTGTTGGGCGGATCCGCACGACGGGGTTCTCTCCCATGCGCTCCCGGGTCAATCGAGGGTGCCGCGAAGGCGCACTTGATCTGCGGCAGGGCGTCTGACCGACCCATCAGATTTCGGTCCGGAACGATGGGGCCGGGCGCGGCTCGCAGAGGATGGTCGAGGGGAGCTGATTCCTTATACGACCCGCACGACGACCGCAATCGTGGTCGAGTGAGTGATCGACCCGCTGGTCCCGGTGACCGTCACGGTGTAGCTCCCTGGGGTCGTCAAGACAGAGGTCGAAACCGTGACGGTCGACGTTACGGTTCCGTTGGCCGTCAAGGTCACGCCACTCGGGCTCACCGAGGTGGTCGGCCACACGATGACCAGGCCCGACGATGAGATCGTGGCGCCCAAGTTGACGGTCCCGGATAGCCCGTTGAGGCTCGTCAGCGTGATCGTCGAGGTGCCAGACGACCCGATGACGATCGTCAGCGCACTTGGATTGGCACCGATGCTGAAATCAGGGGACGGCGGAGGAGGCGTCAGCTTCCACGCCGCGAGGGGATGAAGCTCCCAGTGAGTGTCGTCCCAATAGACGAAACCCTGGAGGTCCAGGGAGATCGTGCCAGACGACACCTGTTGCGCAATCGTGACGTTGTTGCAATACGAGACCGTCGATCCGCAGTACCCCTTGGCCAACCAGTCCTGGTCGAACTCGATGTGGATGTACCCGCTCGTCGTCCCCATCGCAAGAATGTTTCCGGTGTTGTCACAGAACGTCTGATTGTTCGGGTAGGGACCGCCACCGTTGATCGTGCTGTATCCCTTCGAGCAGTCGCCGGAGGCGAAGAGGTAATCGTGGAGATAGACCCTGTCAACCTCGACGAACGTCGACACAATTGTGTTGTGGACGTTCGTGATCGTGCACGGCGGGGAAAGCGCCCGCTTGTTCGGTATGCCGCCCGCGGTCGAACTCACCTGGTATTGGCTGCCCGCGAGGGACTGAGCCGGATACGCGGTACCGAGGATCGTCTGGACGGTGACGAGGTCGGGCACGCACGAGACGTTGGGATTCCAAGATGTCAGGGCCGCCGATGGGGTCACCGATCTCCGATCCGGAGCAGGCGAAGTGACGGTGCCCATCAGGAGGAGCGCGGCGGCTAGAGAAACAATCATGAGCGACGCTTTCCAGTTTCCCGAACGCTTCAGAGCCCCGATGTTCTCGCCACCGATCGAGGCTCATGGCGCCCGGACGTGGATGAGCCGTATGTTTATACTCGCTCACACGTGACCATTATCGGTTTCGAAAGCCACGCATCCCATGCCGGAAGGCGGGGGTCGACGTCATGAAACCGCTGCACGAGGATTTGCGACGCATGGGGGCGCCCCCGCGAGAGGGCTGCCAAGCTTCAAGAGGTCCTGTCTCTCCGTATGTGGAGCGGACGGGCCAAAGAAGATATCGGGGTGCCGCTTGCGTCCACTACTCGGGACAGGAGCGAGCGCAAAGCGATGACATACAAGGCATACATCGACAACATCAAGTCCAAGACCGGCAAGGATCCTGAATATTTCCAGGCACTGGCAAGAGAGAAGGGCTTGGTAAAACACGCCGAGCTGCTTGCGTGGTTGAAGTCGGACTGCGGCTTGGGGCATGGTCACGCCAACGCAATGATCCTGTACATCCAGAACCCTGAACTCGCTCGAAGGAAGATACGAGAAGATGCAAAGAAAGAAAAAACCAAGAGATGACGGATATTGCCTCCTCCGACTCAGCTCGCCTCGACTGCGTCGATGGCCCTTTCGATTTCCTTCTTCAGTTTGTCCCGCGCCGCGGGCTTCTTCCAAAGATCGTCGAGATCGGGTCGGGTCGTCCGGCAGATTGAGAGGATTTCGTCGAGGCTCGTCTTTCGCAGGGTCTCGATGACGACCGCCTTGTAAGAGTGAAGTTCGTTTCCGTGGCGTTGGATCACGGATGGATAGAGCCACAGTTCGCATCCCATCCACCGTTCGA
>Ga0209056_10006442_pt1 | contig 12130 bp, 11 predicted proteins | sample GraSoiAngelo_114_FD_185876 | JGI IMG/M metagenome (GOLD analysis project Ga0209056, IMG submission 185876) | Grasslands soil microbial communities from the Angelo Coastal Reserve, California, USA - 14_0903_13_40cm (SPAdes) (version 2) | ecosystem: Environmental > Terrestrial > Soil > Grasslands... | reverse complement strand
CGCCATCCACAACGAACACGCCGTTCGTATTCATCGGCGCGGTGAAAATTTCGCCGCCCGGGAGGTTGCCCCATTTGTCGCGGGTGATGATGCCGCTGGTCTTGAGCCATCTCAGTTTTGGCGAAAGCTCTGCTTCGAACTCGGTGCCGTGCGGAGTCTTGCAGTTGATGCGCTCCGCTTTGCGAGCGCGTTCCACCAAGCGCTGGCTCAGCTTATCGACTTGTTGAAAATCGGCGCGCATACCTTCAAGCATGATCTGGCGGTTAATGTTCACCATGTGAGCGTGCCGGATCTTGTGATTGTTAACGACGCTGGTCATTTGGGTCCGGGCGGTAAGCTCCCCCGGTTGAGTCTGCGCGGCAAAGATCGACACCTGCGAGCGCGCCAGATCGTCGAGAATGATCTCCGGCATAAACTTCAGGGGACGCCGGGCGTGATGCTCCAGCACAAACAAACTGTAATCCGAACCGACGCGCTCAACTTCTTTTTGCAGCGCCGCCGCGATCTCGCGCGTGGGACTGTCAGTGATGATGGTGATCCGCTCTTGCGGCTTCAATCGAAGACAAACATCGATCGCGTTGCGCGCGCCAGGGGCTAGTTCCGGATCGATCGGATGGAGATAAGCGCGATCAGGCATACTGAAAGTTTTGAGAATTACCCGGAAATCTGGCGCAGGCAAACACTCCGCCGGGAGAGTTTCTGAACAAGAGTGGCACGAAACGTCACATCGCGCAGATTGGGAAGCAAATGGCTGAGACAGTGCCGACGGAAGCAACAACTCAATCGCGGGACTCTGACCTCGTCTCGCCGGCAGAACGCGCGGACGAAGTTTTCCTCCAAGGCCCGCGCTCGCGGTTCGCGGAGTTCTGCACGTTGCTGAGAGTCATGCGCGATTTTCTGCGCGGATTTCGCACGCTTCATTTCGTCGGCCCGTGCGTGACGGTCTTTGGCTCGTCCCGCATAAAACCTGACGATCCGCATTATGAGCTGGCGCGGAAGATGGGCGCAGGGATCGCGCGGCTCGGGTTCACGGTGATGACCGGCGGCGGGCCAGGGATCATGGAAGCAGCCAACCGTGGCGCAAAAGAAGCCGGTGGCCGCTCCGTCGGATGCAATATCGAGCTGCCATTCGAGCAAGCGTCCAATGCGTATCTCGATCGCTGCGTCCGGCTGCATTATTTTTTCGTCCGCAAAGCGCTTCTTGTTAAGTATTCCTACGCGTTTGTTGTAATGCCCGGTGGCGCAGGCACGCTGGACGAATTGTTCGAGGCGCTCACCCTGATTCAGACCGGGAAAATCCAAAACTTCCCAATCGTGATCATGGGCACCGATTACTGGAAGGAGCTGATTGGTTTCGTCGAGAAAATGGCGCAGCGCGGGACGGTCGGCCCGTCCGATTTAAGCCTGATCTTTGCGACTGATTCTATTGACGAGGCCATCGCACATATTCGAAACAAGGCAATTCAGCCGTTCGGACTCAAACGCGTAGCGCACCTACGGCGACATTTCCCTTGGCTCGGCGAGCGTGGCTTGTCCGGAAAGGGCCCTGCTATTTGCTAGGAATTGCGTGGCAGTTCGCGGCGCATACACACGACGCGCCATGTTTTCTCGAACAGATTCTTGTAAGTGCAGACGAGAGTTAATACGGGTGACAGAGCTTTTCGCTCGAAGTGGCGTAGGTTCGCCAGACAGAATTCACCGTGGCGCCGTCAGTCGGCGCATCGTGTCGCCGGCTTGATTATCATATTTGCGCTTTGGACGACAGGTTTCGCCACTGCCGGTCAACAACCGCAAAAGTCGCCGGGGTCATTCGAAGTGCCGCGGAGCGATTTAACCAATGCCGAAGCTCTGGCCAACCAGCTCACGGCACTTTCACCCAGAGTGGATCGGCAGGAGGCGACGCTGCTGGCTGATTGCGCCTATGCCACTATCAATCAGCTCAGGCGGCAGTACCGCATGTTTGGCACGCCGATCTTTAATAATTTCCTTATTTATCACGGTCTGCGGAAACGCGGTTATTGTTATCAATGGACGGCGGACCTGCTCGTTGCGCTCGACGCATTGAAGCTGAAAACTCTCGAGCTTCACTGGGGCGAATCGTACGCCGGCACATGGCGCGAGAACAATTGTCTCGTCGTCACCGCGAAAGGACAGCCGTTTGAACGCGGAATGATGCTGGAGTGCTGGCGTCATATGGGACATCTCAATTCGCATCTACTCCTCTCCGACGAAGATCGATACTTCGAAAATAAGAAGTACGCGCAATTTGTGCTGGAAACATCAGCAACCGGCGACGCTCGCCACGAGACGCGTCCATCCGATCAGCGGAATTCCGGCTCTAATCATCACGTCGCGTTTCAAAAAAGCATGGCAGCAAAGGAAAAAGCCGGTGAGTAGAACCAAGGTCCTAAACAGAGGGCAATCAATTCCCGGCGCACCGCGATCTCAGCTGATCATCCCGAAGCTAAGCTCGCCACCACGAGAGATCGAGGTGGACGCGATTTATCGCGTAGCTCTCACCTATCTGACTCGCCGCCTCCTGATAAGCATCGCTCACTTGCGGCGTGAGGTGCTTCACTCCTGGCCACCGCGGCACGGCGTTGCCCTTGTGCGAACGTGAGATTCCAGCCGCAGTCAAACTGTCCAGCGGGACTTCGAGCCATGGCTCGAGCCTCGCCAAATCATAATGCTCGCGCAGGTAAAACGAATATGCAGCATCCCTTAGGAACAGATTGAGAGCCTTGCGGGCAGTCCCCCAGTTACGGGCGCCCTGCGGCAGAGACGACCGTAGCGATTCGGTTAAATTGTCCAACCTCCTGCGGAATGCCGCCTCAGTCTTCACATTAAACCGTGAGAGGTCGATTCGACGTAGAAACTCACGGGCGCGTTGCACAACATATCGGCCGCTCTGATTCCGTAGCGCGGAAGCCCCGACCGCGGTCTGGGCGACGCGATTATGCACTTGCTTGATAAGTCCCCGCCTCATTGCATGACATCAGCTAACGAAGCATTAGACTGCATTTCGAAGTCTGTCGATATTGCAGAAATTTCTTGCGTAATACGCCGCACGGTTACAAGCTCGCAGCGCAATGAGCACGTTTGCGCGTTCAAGAAATTACGGACGCGCCGTCGTCACAGCGCTGGTTTCCGTAGGTTTTCTCTGGGCGCTGGCGCTCGGTGCTTCTCCGCAATTGCACCAGCGCGTCCACAAGGATGCGAGTCGCGCCGAACACAATTGCGTGGCGACAATGATCGCCTCGGGCAACTACGACCACGCATCTCATCCGCCGTTGGTCACCGCACCCGTCGCCGCGCCTCAGTTTTCCAAAACTCCGGCGTTGACTCCGTGCTGGGTGCAATCGCCGTTTCTTGGCGCATCCATCTTCGAGCACGCGCCGCCTGTGCGCGGTTAAAATTGTAGGGCGTCTGTGCCAGACGCCGCCTAACGAATTGGCGTTTCACAGAAACGCCCTACAAATCGCAGCGGATCAACCAAAGCGCTCGCCGCGGCGAGCGCCTTACAACCAATCACATCGTGAAAAATCCATTTCTCAAAAATCTCAATGAAAAAATTTATCGCATTTGGCGCAGTGTTTTGCCTCGTAAACATTGCGCGCGCTCAGGAGAGCACTCCGGTCGCAGCGACCGCCAGTCCTTCGCCAACTGCATCCCCCACCGCCGCGACGGGAACGGCAACGACTGAACAAGTCGTAGTCACATCTCAGGAACTAGACATCTCGCGCGAGGCTATTGTGCCGAGTCTCGGTGCAACCCGCTACACAGTTGGGCCGGACCGGCTCGACTCGCAGGCGCAAGGTGAGAACGCTCCATTTAACCAAACGATCCTGCGGTTTCCGGGCGTGGCGCAGGACTCATTCAGTCAGCTTCATGTCCGCGGCGAGCACGCGAACCTGCAATACCGCATCGACGACGTGCTCTTGCCGGAAAGCATTCCCGGTTTCGGGCAGGAACTGGAGACGCGTTTTGCCGATAGCGTGTCGCTCATCACCGGCGCGCTCCCGGCACAATTCGGCTTTCGCAATACCGGCGTGATCGACATTCACACCAAAAACGGCGCGGTATTTCAGCAAGGCGATGCTTCGCTGTATGTCGGAAGTTTCGACACAATCAAGGAGAGCTTGGAGTACGGTTCTGTGTCGGGAAAGCTCAGCTATTTCGGCACGGAAAGTTATTTGCATGATGGCATCGGCATTGAAAATCCGACGCGGAGCAGCGATCCCATTCACGATAATACCGATCAGTACAAGTTGTTCGGCTACGCTTCGTACATTTTTGATCCAACGAGTCGGTTGACCCTCCTGATCAGCGGCAACCACAGCGATTTCGAGATTCCAAATACTCCCGGGCTGCCACCGGCGTACACGGTTGGGACAAGATCGACATTTGATTCGGCAAAGCTGGATGAGAACCAGTCGGAAGATTCGACCTATGCGATTGTGACTTACCAAAAGCACGTAGGCGATTTCAGTTTTCAGGCATCGGCTTTCAATCGTTACAGCGCCATCCTTTTTCGACCTGATGACGTGGGTGATCTCATTTTCAATGGGGTCGCCTCGCGGGTCGATCGCGGCATTGTTTCAAATGGTGTCGAATTCGATTCGAGCTACAAACTCAGCGACCAACACACACTTCGCGGAGGTTTCCTTTTCACGGAGCAATATGCAACCGTTGACACTGTCACGCTCGTGTTTCCGGTCGATGAAAATGGCCATCAGACGAGCACGACCCCGCTGCGCATCGTCGATAATCACGATAAATACGGCTACTTCTACGGCTTCTATTTGCAGGATGAATGGAAGCCTTTCGAGCAACTCACCATCAATTTCGGCGGCCGTTTGGATTTCCTAAATGCGTTTGTTGACGAGAACCAACTCAGCCCGCGGATCAACGTGGTTTATGAGCCGTTTAAAGGCACGACGCTGCACGCCGGTTATGCGCGCTATTTCACGCCACCTCCCTTGGAAGGCGTTCCAGAAAGTACGATCGCGAAATTCACAGGGACGACCAACGAATCAGCGATCACCAAAGATTCCTCCGTAACATCGGAGTGCGCGCATTACTTTGATGTTGGGATCACGCAAAAAATCATGGAAGGTTGGACAGCGGGGCTGGACGGTTTCTATAAAAGCTCCCACTCGGTTCTCGACGAAGGCCAGTTCGGCGAAGCGCTCATTCTTTCGTCGTTCAACTACAAGCGGGGAGAAATTTACGGTGGTGAATTTACTTCGAACTATGATCACGGCCCCTTCGCCGCGTATCTGAATGCGGCTTACGAATGGGCGCGCGGGACGAATGTCAGTTCCGCACAATTTCTTTTCGACCCGGATGAGTTCGCTTACATCAAGAAAAACTGGGTCTTCCTCGACCACGATCAGCGCTTCACTGGCTCGGCTGGCGTTTCCTACACGTGGAACGATTGGAGACTGGCCATCGACGGACTTTATGGGAATGGGTTGCGCCGGGGTTTTGCTAACACTCAAAAGAACCATCCCTACGAAACATTCAATGTCAGCCTTTCCCGCCGAATCAAGATTACGGCGAAGACTGCACTCAGCATCCGTTTCGATGTCGTCAACATTCTCGACAAAATCTACGAACTCCGCGACGGCAGCGGAATCGGAGTTGGGGCGCCGCAATTTGGCCAGCGTCGCGGTTTCTACGGCACTGTGGCCTACGAGTTTTGAGGTGGCTCGCTTATTGTCACGCTTATGATCCGACGTTTTCTATATGCTCCCGTCCTCATCCTCTGGGCGTACGCTGCCGCGGCTGCGCAAGTAACAGCGACTTCGGCTGCGCCGAATTCTCCGAGCGCTGAGAAAATCACGTTTTCGGAGGTTAACGTCGATGGACCATATATTGCGATGACCTTTGATGACGGCCCGCACGCGACCAACACGCCCAAGCTGCTGGAGATGGCAGCGAAGAGGCACATCAAACTCACCTTCTTTGTCCTTGGCGAATGCATAGAGCAAAACCCAGACGTTCTCCGCCAAGAGGTGGCGGAAGGACATGAAATCGGCAATCACTCCTGGTCGCACCCTAATCTTGCGAAACTCTCGGACGAGGGTCTTCGAACACAGCTTCAACGGACCGAAGATATGATGGTGAAGACCGCGGGTATAAAACCGAAGTTGATGCGTCCTCCGTATGGCGAGTTAACGAAACGACAGCGCATATTGGTGAATCACGAGTTCGGCTACAAAGTAATCTTGTGGGACGTTGATCCACTGGATTGGAAGCGACCCGGTTCTGACGTCGTCGCGCAACGCATCATCGCGGGAGCGCGACCGGGGTCGATCATTTTGTCACATGACATCCACCCGCCGACGATTGCGGCGATGCCAGAAGTTTTTGATGCGCTTCTCGCAAAGGGATTCAAATTCGTGACCGTCTCCGAGCTGCTCGCCATGGACAAAGGCGGCGAGTGGCCGGAAGTGCTCAAGACACCTCATCAGGCGCAGCTCAAAGAACAGGCTACGCAACTCCGATAGGTGAGCGCGAAGCTTGAAGCTAGTAAACTTGCACCGCACGTGGCCAACAACAATCTACGGCACCGGTTGCTTACGATTTTTGAGGATAATTTTTCCTCGTCGCGGTAGTTTTGCCTGATGCACCGGACTGATCATTCGCGTTTCCGAAAGGCGCACGATTTCGTGCCGGATTTTTCGCACGCGGAACGGCGCACTCGCATCGTCATCGGTGTCACTGCGGCGATGATGATCCTCGAGATCACAGTGGGTTTGATGTCGCATTCGATGGCGTTGCTGGCCGACGGCTGGCACATGAGCACGCATGTGATTGCGTTTTTGATAGCCGCAGTCGCGTACTATTTCGCAAGAACGCAAGCGGGCAGCGCACGCTTCAGTTTCGGCACAGGAAAAATTGGGGTGCTCGGTGGGTTCACCAGCGCGGTGGTGCTCTCGATGATCGCACTCCTAATGGCTGGCGAATCTGTGCGCCGGCTTTTTATGCCGCTCGAGATTCATTTTGACGAAGCGATTGCAATTGCGTGTGTTGGATTGCTGGTAAACTTGGGTTGCGCAGTGGTGCTCGCGGATCACCATCACGAGCACGGCCATGGCAGCTCTCATCGTGAAGATTTAAACCTGCGCGCGGCGTACCTACATGTGCTGGCCGACGCATTCACTTCGTTGCTGGCGATTACGGCATTGACCGGCGGCAAATTTTTTGGCTGGGCGTGGCTTGATCCGGTCGTGGGAATTGTCGGAAGCGGCGTGGTTTTTTCGTGGGCTTACACGCTGTTGCGCGATACCAGTGGTATCCTGCTGGATCGCACACCTGCATCATCGGATTTGCCTGACGAAATCCGCCGCGCGGTGGAGAGCGACGGCGATTCGCTTGTGACCGATCTGCATGTCTGGCAGGTAGGCATCGGGAAATTTGCAGCGATGGTTTCGATCGTCGCGCACGAGCCGAAAAGCTGCGACTACTATCGCGCGTTGCTTCGCGGGCACGACGAACTGGTGCACGTCACCATTGAGACGCACCATTGCCGGGAAGACCACGCCTCGGTGGCGCGCTCCTAAATGGCCGACACACTGTGGCAGGTCGTCGCGGCTTACGCGTTCGCCCTTATCGGCGGTTTAATCAGCACGTCGTTGCAACTGGCGCACAAGCCGCTTTGCGTGTTGATCAGTTTCGCTGCGGGAACGCTGCTTGGCGTAACGATCTTTGCGATTTTGCCTGAGAGCGTGGGCGCAGCTCCGTGGTGGGCAGTACTTGTCGCGCTGATGGCTGGCTATGCGCTGTTCTTCTTGATCAGCAAACACGTCCATCACGTTTGTCCCGCGTGCGCGGCGAGCCACTTCGATGCAGATGCGGCAAAACATTTCAGCGAGATCGCCAGTGCGTTGATTGTAGCGCTGGCGATTCACAGCACGACCGATGGTCTGGCGTTGGGAATTCAACAGGAGTCTCTCGGACCGGAAGCGACAACGTGGTCGCTGTTCTCCGCCCTATGCATTCACAAGGTCCCCGAAGGCCTCGCGCTGGGCAGTCTTTTGATTGGCGCCGGTGTTCAACGCGCAACTGCGCTGGGCTGGGTAGCGGCTGTGGAGGCGACGACGCTCTTCGGCGGAGTGGCCGGCTATTTTTTTCTCTCGAATATTTCGACATTTTGGCTCGGCTTGATCATGGCGTACGTGGGCGGCGGATTTTTCTATCTGGCCGTGCACGCCGTTCTCGGAGAGATGTTGAAGCATGGAAAAAAGATTGTTTTGACAAGTTTTTCGGCAGGCTTGGCTTTGATCGCAATTCTCAATCTCGGGTTGAGGATGCTTGGGTAGCGCGTTGCGCTTCGCACAGCGAAGCGGCTACAGTGCTTGGTGCATCTTTTTCGTTATCGTGATGGCCAGCTTTACTGCGAAGATGTCGATCTTGCGCGCGTGGCCGAGAAATTCGGCACGCCCACTTACGTTTATAGCGCAGGAACAATTCTCGATCATTACACGCGCCTGGATGCCGCGCTTGCGCCGCTGGATCATCTGATCTGCTACGCCGCCAAAGCGAACTCGAACCGCGCGATCCTGAAGTTGCTCGCCGACGCAGGCGCAGGTTTCGACATCGTGTCCGGCGGAGAGTTATTTCGGGTGCTGGCGGCTGGTGGCGATTCGGCGAAATGCACATTTGCCGGCGTGGGCAAATCGCGCGAGGAAATCGAGTACGCGCTCGACCAGCGCGTTTACAGCTTCAACGTCGAGAGTGAAGCAGAGTTGGATTACATCGATCGAATTGCTGGGGCCAAGAAAGCCCACGCACCGATTGCTTTGCGCGCCAATCCTGACGTCGAATCGCATACGCACAAATACATCTCGACAGGCTCGCACGAGAACAAGTTCGGCATTGGGCTCGATCGAATCGCCGCGGTTTACGAGCAGGCCGCTAAAATGATCAATCTTGAAATTGTCGGCGTCCAGATGCACATCGGCTCCCAGATCACGGAGGCCGCACCGTTTGCGAAGGCGATCAAAAAGCTTGCGCCGGTCGTGCGTGAACTGAAAGCCAAATACGGAATCAAGTTCTTCAGCACCGGCGGCGGCATGGGAATCATTTACCGTCGCGCACTGGAAAGCGGATCAGGCCAATGGTGGCACGACCATGGCGGCGAACCCGCGGCGTTCAGCGTTCGCGATTACGCTGACGCAGTTATGCCGCCGTTGCTCGATTTAAATGTTCGAATTTTGGTCGAGCCTGGCCGTTTTTTCGTCGGCAACGGTGGCGTGTTGCTGACACGCGTCCGCTACGTCAAAAAATCGGGCGCGAAAAAATTTGCGATTGTCGATGCTGGCATGAATGACCTCATCCGGCCGGCGCTCTACCATAGCTATCATGAGATTGTGCCGGTGAAACAATCGATCACGAGCACGAGCAAGGGTAAGAATAAGACAGAGAAGATCGACATTGTTGGGCCGGTATGTGAATCGGGTGATTTCTTTGCGTTGGATCGGGAAATGCCACAACTTCACGAGGGCGATTTGCTGGCGATCATGAGCGCCGGCGCTTACGGATTTGTGATGGCGTCGAATTACAATTCCCGTCCGCTGCCAGCGGAAGCGCTGGTGCGCGGCGACAAATTCGGGCTGATTCGAAAACGACAGAGATGGGAAGACCTGGTGCGGGGAGAAGTCGAGGCGGAATGGTAGGGATCGCGCAGTGCGGAAGGTCATCCACGAACGCCACCCCGCCCGGCGCGCTCGGCGATCGCGCCCTACCGCTTGCAGAGCTTCGCGCTGCGCGTAAATAGTTCCCTGTTTATGGGTATTTTTCGTCGGTTCTTTTTGTTGCTTGCATTGTTACTGGCGGTCACGGCCAGCGCTCGCGCCGCCAACGGTGAATACATCATCCTGGTCGGTGGCCCTTCCCTGTATCAATGGGAAAAATACAAGTTGTATCCGCACGATCATTGGTGGGCCAACTTCGTGCGCGCGGCGCGGTTGCGCACCGAACAAGTGCGCGCCCAACTCGGTCCCGACGCGCAGATCACATGGCTGGTTTATAAACAAGGCTATGAGGATCGCGCGAAACAGGAGCACCAGGATTTGATCGCCCTGATCGATTCAGTGCGCGAAAAATTCAATCTGCATCTCGTTTGGTTTCATGCCGGGTCGGAGGTGATCGACTATTTAAACAAAGGCCAGCCACGGAACCAGGTGAAGATCACCGGCTTTGAATATTTTGGGCATTCGAATCGCGCCTGTTTCATGTTCGATTACAGCAATAACATCGACAGTGCATGCAAATCGTGGTTGCACGAAAACGAGCTGACCCAGATCGACCGGCGCGATTTCGTACACAGCGCTTACGTGAGAAGCTGGGGCTGCCATACTGGCGAGAGCATGTCCAAGAAGTGGTATCATGCCACCGGCACGCACATGATCGGAGCGATCGGCAAAACGCAGTTCATGATGGAAGAGTTGCCCATTCTCATTTCCGAGGGCGGCAAATGGGTCAATTGAATTGCCGATTGGCGGATGCAGATTGCGGATTGAACAAACTTCGGTCTTTCGGGCTAGCTCGAGCTATAGCCTCCAGGAGTGGCGACTGACCAGCCGTGAGAGACATGACCCCCGAAAGCTTTCGGGATCGTTCCTTGTTCCCAAAAATTAAGGTCGACAGCGGAACGTGTTTTTGCGATGAAGTTCGCCGGGTTTGATGGGACACAGCAATAACCTCAACCGAAAGAAATTATGAACTGGAACAAATTCTTCATCGCATTCATCGTGGCCTTTGTTTTTCTCTTTGTGTTTGGCTTCATCTGGTACGGGACACTCATGCAGGGTGCCCATCAGGAAGTGCCGACCCTTTTGCGACCAAAAGCCGATTTTAAGAGCTATTTCGGCTGGCTGATTCTGGGCCACATCGTTATGGCGTTCTTTTTCACCCTGCTTTGTGTGCGATTTGTTCCCGGGGGCGGCGCAGGTGGGTGCGCGCTCTTAGGACTTCTGGTAGCGTTGGTTTATACCGGCGCTGACCTGATCACGTTTGCGGTTCAACCGTTGACGAGCAAAATCCTCTGTGGCTGGATCGTTGGCGCCTTGATCCAATTTATTATTGCTGGTGCGATCATTGGCGCGATCTACAAACCTAAGGCTGCGCATATTACGTTTGTAAAGGAACGCTCTCCTTAACGGGTTTGGCTCGGCTCTTTCCGACTCAATAACCCTGGGATCATAACAACTCATGAAGCGATTCATCCTCGCGTTCATCGCGGCATATATTTTCATCTTCTTCTGGGGATGGCTGCTTAACGGCGTCTTTTTCAAAGATGTTTATGCGCAAACGCCAAATCTCTGGCGGACCCAAAGTGAAATGTTGAGTTTATTTCACTGGATCATTATCGGTCAGGCTCTGATTGTTTTTGCGTTCGTGGCGATCTACGCGAGCGGTTTCGCCGGCGGCGGCGTAATGGCGGGGATTCGGCTCGGTATTCTGCTGGAAATTGCGGCGATTGGGATGCGCCTGGGCTCTTACGCTGTGCAGCCGTTTCCGGGAAAGCTGATCGTTTACGGCAGTATTGGCGGTCTGATCGAAATGATCATCGTCGGCGCGATTGTGGGAGCGATTTACAAACCGGCGGCTGCACGAACGTCCTAGCGGCGAATTCAGATTCTCATTCGGCGTTGGACGTTGAGCGTTGGGCGTTCGACGTTCGCCTGATGAGTTCGGAAACTCCGGCTGCTCTCGGCTATCGCATGCCCGCGGAATGGGAGCCGCACGCAGCTACCTGGCTGTCGTGGCCGAGACGCGAAGGAATGAGTGGGCGATCTCTTTATCCATGAGATGCCTCTGCCCAAAGTGACTAAATTAAAAAGAGCCGCATTGCGGGAAGTGATTCGAAAGTTTTCCGCGGAACTCCAAATTCGATATTACCTCGACAGCTAGCGCGTGCGATCGCCGAAGGTCGTTGGATTAGGGCTGCCTTGGGTCAAAAAATGTTTAGCACTTCGGGCGCCGGTTAATGGGGTGTCTTCCGCTCGTCCCGCGCTCGCGGCGATGTCATCTTTGAAGATTGCCTGTTCCTCGAAAAAAAGGTAGAAGCAGCGTAGATTCTACTTCGATGGCACACGACGTTTTTGTCAGCTATTCGTCA
>Ga0209056_10006439_pt1 | contig 12131 bp, 9 predicted proteins | sample GraSoiAngelo_114_FD_185876 | JGI IMG/M metagenome (GOLD analysis project Ga0209056, IMG submission 185876) | Grasslands soil microbial communities from the Angelo Coastal Reserve, California, USA - 14_0903_13_40cm (SPAdes) (version 2) | ecosystem: Environmental > Terrestrial > Soil > Grasslands ... | reverse complement strand
GGCGACATCCGCGAGGACAAGAAGAGTCGCGCCGCCGAGAATGATTCGCTTCCGCGCTGTGAAATCGCGCCGCATTAGCTCCTCGAATAAACCGTGGTTAACTGGACGACCCTTTGATCGCCGGTCTGGCTACCGGCTGAACCGGCCGAGCGAACATCAAGAATTTGCAGTTCCGTAAATACTTTCGAATCTTCGAGCGCGCGCTCAAACTTGAGCTCGGCATCGTCATTCGCGGCGCCCACAGTCAATTTCAGTGCGACGTGCCCACTCGCCTGGGTTGGCTCAATGCTGATGACGCGCACGCCGCCCGGCAGGGTGCGCTCCAGGTCCATGAACATCAGCGTCCAATTGAAGCTCCGCGCATCGAGAATGCGGTTGATGAAAGTGGCGCGGTCGTGTAAGTCGGCGACATCTTTCTGTTTGAAATAACGCTCCAAATCCTTACGCTGCGCTTCCAGCCTGGTCATTTCCTTGCTGGTTTTCTCGGTGCGGGCGCGGAACTCAGCATTGACTTTACGAGCGGTATACACGTGCCATCCCAGCCCGACAAAGGCAAGAGCAGCGAAAAAGGCCGTGAGGCCCGCCACGGCCAGGAAGCGGCGGTGAGTTTCCAGCGCCTTGGTCGCAATGTTGAGCCGAACTCTCATGTCCTCTTCTGTCTAACTCCGGAAACCGAATTTAGCCTCGCTGAAGCATCCAGCCGATTAGTCCTTCCAAATCGCGGTCTGCCAGCGGACGCGCGTCCTCTTTGACGAGCCCCTCCGAAATCGCAGAGCTCAGCAGCGAACGCACATCGCAACGGAATTCCTCCTCAAGGGGCTTGATGAATTCGGGAAGGCGGGAACCGAGCCCGGCAAGTCGAACGGATTTGATCGTCTCGTTCCAGGTGTCTTGATAATACGCCGCCACGGGGAAAATTTCTTCGAGAAGCATCTGCGGTGTGAGGTTGGGGCCGTGTGCCGGAAGCTCAGTGCAACGGTAGCCGCACAGGACATCGCGGCGCACGATTGCCGTTGTCAGAGAAGAACCCGAGACGCGCGCGAGGAGCGTCGGCTTCTCATCGTCTAGAAGGGAGAGCGCGGCGAGCGAAGAACTCAACACCACGCCTGGAACCAGCCCGATGCCCTCAACGAGCGATTCATACTCGCGGACGATGCGCAGACGGGCAAGCGCAGTGACAACATCAACGCCAGCTTCTCGTGCAGCCTGCCGCATGTAAGAAATGAGCGTCTCGTCGGCCTCAAAAGGCACGCTCTTCTTGAGCTTCCAGCGCAGCATCGGGACAGCTTCTTCCGCTGAGCGCGGGAATTCCTCAAAATGCTGCACGAAGACGCGAATGACGGTGTCGGGAAGGATCATGGCAACGTCTTCGTCGCGAGCGCGCAACCGGCCGCAGGCAGCTGCGACTGCGGCCTTAACGGCGGGGCTGTTGGCGATGTTGATTTCGACGGCCGAGGGAACCAGGGCTCCAGGGGGCAACGATTCGACAGCGTATCCGTCCAGCGAACCCGCGCGGCTCCAACGGGCCGCGGCCACGCGATTCGGAGAGACTTCGAGGGCTAACGAAACATTGGGCAAGGCATCGAGCCAGCGCGCCAGGTTGCGCGCCCACTGAAACTGGTAAATTCCCTGCCGGAATGTGGCGGCACTACTCAACGAAAGTCACCTTGTTAATCTCTTTCAGAGTGGTGATGCCCGCGCGAATCTTGGCCAATCCGCTTTCGCGCAACGCCGTCATGCCCTCTTCGCAGGCTACGCGTTTAATTTCTGAAGTTGGGCGGCGATCCACGATCATTTCCCGGATGCGGTCGGTCAGATCGAGCAATTCGCAAATCGCGGTGCGGCCGTGATAACCAGTCCCCGAGCACTCCAGGCATCCTGCGCCTTCGGCAAACGTGACGTCGCCCCATACAGCGGGATCGAGACCCGCTTCCTGCAATTCTTGATGAGAATACCTTTTGGGCTTCTTGCAGCTCTTGCAGATCACGCGAACCAGCCGCTGGGCCATGATGCAGTTGAGGGCAGAAACAAAGTTGTAAGGCTCGACGCCCATGTTGATGAAGCGGCCGATGACGTCGGTAACGTTGTTGGCATGGACAGTGGTGAAAACGAGGTGGCCGGTGAGCGCCGACTGGATGGCAATTTGGGCGGTTTCCTGGTCACGGATTTCGCCGACCATGATCTTGTCGGGATCGTGGCGCAGGATGGAACGCAAGCCGCGCGCAAAAGTGAGCCCCTTCTTTTCATTCACCGGAATCTGCGTGATGCCCCGCAGCTGGTACTCGACGGGATCTTCGATGGTGACGATTTTGTCTTCGTCGCTCTTGATCTCGTTGATGGCGGCATAGAGTGTGGTGGTTTTTCCGGAGCCCGTGGGACCTGTGACCAGGACCATGCCATAGGGTTCGCGGATGTAGCGGCGGAAGCGGCGAGTCTCTTCGTCGGAGAAACCAACAACGTCCAAAGTCAGGCTGGAGAATTTTTCTGAAAGCGTTTCCTTGTCAAGAACGCGGAGAACGGCGTCTTCCCCGTGACTGGCGGGCATGATGGAGACGCGCAAATCGATGTAGCGGCCTTTGTATTTCACACGGAAGCGGCCGTCCTGAGGGACGCGACGCTCGGCAATGTCCAAATCACTCAACACTTTGATGCGCGAGAGCACCGTGGAATGCCATTCCTTGGCAATTGGCTGCATGGCGTGCTGCAGCACCCCGTCGATGCGGTATTTGACGGCGACTTCCGTGTCGCGCGCTTCGATATGAACGTCACTGGCGCGGCGCTCGAGCGCGGTGAATATGATGGTTTCCACGAGGCGCACAACAGGGCTCGCGGTGCTATCGCGGGTCAAGCGGTCGCCGGAAATTGTCTCTTCGCTCTCGTCTTCTTCCTTGGAAGTCTGAAGAGTGAAAGCTTCGGTCGCTTGCTCGAGCACGCGCTGAGACTGCTCGGTGCGCTTCAGAATGTCGCCGATCTGGCGAGCAGTAGCAACGCGAATCAAGAGCTTCTTGCCGAGAAGGAGGGGCAGCTCGTCGCTCATCTGCACCTGGCCGGGATCGGCCGCGGCAATGGCCAGAACATTGTTCTGCACTTCCAGGGGCACGAAGTTGTAACGGAACATCAAGTCGGCCGGGATGGTACGAAACAGTTCCGCGTCAATGCGCTGCTCGCGGAGATCAATGAAGGCGAAGCGGTATCTTTCCGCGAGTTTACGCGCGAACTCGCGCTCTTGCTGTTCGTCGCCGGGAAGCCCGGGCGCTGGAGGCAGTTGTTCCGTAGTGGCCATAGATTCCTTACTTCGCCCCCGTCATGGAAAACGAGAAGATGGGCAGATACAGAGAAATCAGAATAAAAGCGACGATCAATCCCATAAAGATCAGCAAAATCGGCTCGATGAGGGAAACAAGGGTGGACAATCGCAGGCTGACTTCTTCCTCATAAAATTCCGCCACACTGTTCAGCATGGGGGCAAGCGCGCCGCTGGATTCTCCGACCTCGATCATGTCCAGCGCCAACTCCGGCATGGTGCCGCTGGAGGCCAGGGCGCCGTGCAAAGATTCCCCTTCGCGCACCATCTGGGTTGAGCGGCTGACGGTTGAGCGCAGCAGTTTGCTGGTGATGGCATCACTGGCAGTCTGGAGGCCGGCCACAAGAGGCGTGCCGCCGGTCAATAGCGTTGAGAGCGTGCGCGAAAACTGGGCGACCTGAAATTTGAGGAGCGTGTCGCCAATTACGGGAAGCCGAAATTTGAAGCGATCAAATGCAGCTCCACCTTCGTCCGTACGGGACCAAAGAAAAATGCCGGCGGCAGCCAGTGCTAGGGACGCCACGGCCCCTAGAAAAACAAAACGGTAATCCACCGTCAAGGCGATCAACAAACGCGTGGGGGCGGGGAGCTCCACGTTCAAATCATGGTAGAGCAGGGCAAACTTTGGAATCACGGCAGTAACCAAATACGTGACGATGATGACCGCCACGCAGATCAACAGTGTGGGGTAGACGAGCGAAGCGAGAATTTTTTTGCGGACGCCGGTGCTGACGCGCTGATAGGCGATGTAGTAGTCCAGGACTCCGGGCAAATTCCCGCTCTTCTCTCCGGCAAGAATTGCCGTGGAATAGACTTTGGAGAATACGCCGGCTTCGTCAACCGCCTCCGAAAGCGACTTCCCTTCCCGGACCCGATCGCGAATCTGGCTGATGACCGGGCGGAGTTTAGGAGCGGTAGCGCGCGTGGCAAGAAGATCCAAAGACTTCAGGATGGGCAAGCCCGCTTTGATAAGCGTGTTGAATTGCTGGTTGAGAATGACGAATTCCGAACCGCCAATTTGGCGTCCACTCCTTTGGCGAAGCAAGCCGGCCAGGCGGCCGCCCCGGGACTCCACTGAATAGACGTACAACCCCCGTTCCACGAGCTTCTGGCGCGCTTCTTCTAGAGAAGTCGCGGGCTCCACGTGGGAGAAGACACGTCCTTCTGCATCCGCCACTCGGCAGAGGAATTGACCCATAACTCCCTCAGTTTACCTCATCTACTTGATATGCGGGGTAGGACTCAATGGTTGGCCGTTTCTTTCGCCGCAAACGCCCGCAGGCTGGGCTGGCTCTATTCTAGTCTAGTTTAGAGATTTGCTCTCAGAAGGCAACTCACTGTTCACAATGGCTACTCCGAGGGGGACTTCGAACCGGAAGAAAGAGTCAGGAACGGGAGGATCAAATTGCCAGTCCTTGAATTTGAATTCGATCTCGATGCCACCAGCCTCTCGCAAGACGATCCGTACGAGTTGATTCGTATCCTGGGCGACTTCGAGAAGAAGCAAATCTCTTTTCGCATGAGGAGCGCCGTTCTTCGAGGCGGGATCGGCCGCGGTCTCCGAGCCCTTGAGCGGGCACGACAGCACCACGTCGCCATCCTTGTCTTGCTTCTCATCAGTAGCAAGATCCACTCGCGCGCAAATGCGCGACAGTTTCATTTCGCCCGCCAGCAGGGCCAGGGGCGTTCGCCAGTCGGTGCTCTGCTTCGCAGGAACACGGGTCACCGTGTGGTCAGCGGGAACGTAAAACCAAGCTGTCTTGCCGTCGACGAGAAACAGATTCTTTTCGGGCGACTGGTATTCCCAGCGCATCTTGCCGGGCCGGCGGAAATAAGCGACGCCGGATTCGACGCGTTCGACGCGGCCCCCTTCGCTATATTGCTCGATAAAAGTGGCCCGCAAGGTAGAGGCTCTCCGGTAGGCATCCTCAAACAGCTTGATGTATCGAGAAGGCTCTTCCGCACTCAGGGGTACAACGAGAAGTGCCAGGAATACATACCACCGAAAAACTCTATTCATCGCTCAAGTCTAACACCACTCGCCGCGAGCGATCCGTTGACGTGGGTGACAACGGCCGATTCTTGGGAAGCATCGTAACCGCAGGAAACGGGTAGAGCGCGACGCTCTCTCCTCGTTGGAAGCTAAAGGAAAAGCTAGCGAGGAACGAGATCAGAAGCTGCGTTTGGTAACTAGTTGCCGACGATAAAGGTCACGACTGTGGAGCAGGTTCCAGGGCCCGTGCCAATCGCCACACCGGTGGTGTTCGCTCGAAGAACGCCGGTCTGGTCGCTGCAGAAGGCACGCTTACCAGTCACGTCAACGACGGTCGGCGTGGCGTTCGCTTCAAATCCGTTGTTGATGCCTGCTACCGGGGTATTCCCGAGAGCCACAAACGAATAGCCGCTCTTCGTGTTGGGAGCCACACTCAGAGATGAATCGACGATGCAAGCCGCGGCCGCGGTCGCCGCGACACAGGGGACGGGTCCGCCGAGATTGTCCAAAATCGCCGCGTAACCACTGCCCCAGCTCGAAGCGTAGGTGGTTTCCGCTGTAGTGATGGTGCGAAGGGAAGACACGGCGGAGGATTCGTTTGCCAAAATCTTGGAGCGCAGCAAGTTTGGAATTGCGATGGCCGCAATGATCAAAATGATCGCGACAACGATCAGAAGCTCGATGAGGGAAAACCCTTTCTGTGGTTTTTGCATGGTAACCCTAACGGACCTCGATTCCCTTTCTGTTCCGGCACAGGAGAAACGTTGGCAGCTTACTAGGTGCAATTTATGGGCCACTTTCTCCATGGTCGCCGTATCATAAGGCTGCAGCAACAGTTCGGACAAGCTCATAGATTCGAAAATACGGAAATTCTTCAAATCAACCGAGCGAAAACATTGCGGGGGAATGCAACTAAGGAAGGTAACTTTCGCGTATGGTTGAAACCGGATCTAACAAAAAAGGGAGGAAGCGAAGCTCCCTCCCCGGTCCAAAAGGCTAGCTGAGAGTTAGTTGCCGATGGGGCCCGAAACTCCGGCAACGGGCAGCAGATTCGAGCAAGTGTCCACAGCTACTCCGATGGGCGCGCCACCGTTAACCGCAAACTTGAGCACGCCCGTCTGGTCGTCGCAGAAGGAGCGCACACCGGTCGTCTGGTTCGTCGATGGCCACGCGTTCACTTCGAATCCGTTGTACACGGTGCCAACTAGCTTCGTTCCGGCGGCGTTGAATATATAGCCGCTCTTGGTGAAGGGAGCAACGCTCAAAAGCGAGTCGATTAGACAAGCTGCGCCTGCAGTCGCTACGTTGCAAGGAGCGGGTCCGCCAAGAGAAGTCAAATTGATGGCGAAACCACTGCCCCAACTGGAAGAATACGTCACTTCCGCGGTGCCGATGGTGCGGACCGCGCCCACAGCGGATGATTCGTTGGCTGCGATTTTCGAGCGCAGCAAGTTCGGAATGGCGATGGCCGCGATGATCAGAATGATCGCCACGACGATCAGCAATTCGATAAGAGAGAAACCCTTTTGCTTCCGCATGCTTTCTCCTTGGATATTGAGTAGACTTGCCAGAATGCGTGGTACTTTAGGGCAAGGGAATTGCCACTCTTTGAGGTTCTTCGCTCTAGGGGTTAAGAGATGTAGATTCTATCAGATACATGCTGGCGGCCCATACAAAACCCGGTAGTTCCTGCGCTCGAACCACCTTCGGGGAGTCGTATTTGACATTTTTTGTCGCTCCGAGGAGGCGAAAAAGGGCACCGGCAAGAAAAAAGGGAGGAAGCGAAGCTTCCTCCCCGGTCCAAAAGGCTAGCTGAGAGTTAGTTGCCGATGGGGCCCGAAACTCCGGCAACGGGCAGCAGATTCGAGCAAGTGTCCACAGCTACTCCGATGGGCGCGCCACCGTTAACCGCAAACTTGAGCACGCCCGTCTGGTCGTCGCAGAAGGAGCGCACACCGGTCGTCTGGTTCGTCGATGGCCACGCGTTCACTTCGAATCCGTTGTACACGGTGCCAACTAGCTTCGTTCCGGCGGCGTTGAATATATAGCCGCTCTTGGTGAAGGGAGCAACGCTCAAAAGCGAGTCGATTAGACAAGCTGCGCCTGCAGTCGCTACGTTGCAAGGAGCGGGTCCGCCAAGAGAAGTCAAATTGATGGCGAAACCACTGCCCCAACTGGAAGAATACGTCACTTCCGCGGTGCCGATGGTGCGGACCGCGCCCACAGCGGATGATTCGTTGGCTGCGATTTTCGAGCGCAGCAAGTTCGGAATGGCGATGGCCGCGATGATCAGAATGATCGCCACGACGATCAGCAATTCGATAAGAGAGAAACCCTTTTGCTTCCTCATGCTTTCTCCTTGAGAAATTATATGGTGCCAGAGCACGCCGTACCAGAGTGCAAGCCGGAGGCCAATCCGTGGGCCTAGTACGGAAATAGTGCTACCCGCTCATCTCACACATAATAAACAGCTTACATAAACATGTCGACTTTGAATTAAACGCCTTCTGCTTTCCAATCTGGCTGGACCTTTTTCGTCGACATTTTTTGTCCATATCTAAGGCGCAATCGGTCACAGGCCTAGGAACCCTCACATGATCATTACTACCCGACGGATTAGGCCAATTTCGACTAGAGGCTGTGCTTCTTGGCATAGTGGCGGAAGGAACGGTAGCTGATCTTCAGGAGTTCGGACGCACGAGTGCGAACTCCACCAGCCTTCTCTAGTGCGGCTTGCAGATACCTTCGCTCGGCGTCAGCGATTTCCTTTTCAAAGTCTAGCCCGTCCGCGGGGAATTCCGCGGTTTGCGACGTACCGAACTGGGAACCCCCGGAGTAATTGGCAATTCGCTCTGGTAGCACACGCAAAGAAATCTCTCTGCTGGACTCCAAAGCAACAGCGCGTTCCATGGTGTTTTCAAGCTCGCGAACGTTGCCAGGCCAATCGTAGGACTCGAGGCGCGTCATGGCTTCCGGCGAGATGGCCTCAATGGGCTTTTCCATCGTCTTACGGAAACTCTCGAGGAAGTGGCGGGCAAGGAGGGGAATATCATCTCTGCGTTCACGCAGGGCCGGCACCTGTATGGGAATCACGCTAAGGCGGTAGTAGAGATCTTCTCTGAAACGGCCTTCGGCGATCTCTTTTTCAAAATCCTTGTTTGTGGCGGCAATGATGCGGACGTCCACGTCCGATTCCTCGGTGCTACCAATGGGGCGGACTTTGCCTTCCTGAAGAACACGGTACAGCTTTACCTGCATGGTGAGGCTCATGTTTCCGATCTCGTCCATGAACAGCGTCCCGCCGTGTGCGGCCTGAAAGAGACCTTGGCGGTTTTCGTTGGCGCCCGTAAACGCTCCTTTCATATAACCGAAAAGCTCGGACTCCAGCAGGGTTTCCGGAAACGCGCCACAGTTGATGGTGATGAAAGGGGCTTGGGATCTGGCGCTGTTCTCATGAATGGCGCGGGCAACCAGTTCTTTACCAGTGCCGCTCTCCCCGGTAATGAGGACGCGGCTCGATTGAGGTGCAACCGTTTGGATCATGTCGAAGATGGCGCGCATCTTCGGGCTTTGTCCGATGATGTTGTCGAGGCCGGTGAGGCGACGAATTTCGCGCCGCAGGTAGCGGGCTTCTTTCTTCCATTTTAGATTCTCAGACACCTCATGCACCGCGAGGCGCAATTGATCGACTAACGAATCTCCCTTGACAACGTAGCGGTCTGCGCCGGAATTGAGCGCCGCGATAGCGGTATCCAAAGCAGGCAGAGCGGTCATCAGAAGGAAGAATGATCCGGGCGCGATTTCCTTGGCAAACTTCAGGAGATCCACGCCACTCTGGCCGGGCATCCGGATATCTGAAATAATGATGTCGAAGATTTGTGATTCGAGCTTGCGCTTTGCGGCCTCCACGCTGTGCACGACTTCAACGCGGTGGCCTTCCTTGCGAAAGGTGATTTCCAAGAGCTCGCCGATCGATTTCTCATCGTCGACCACGAGAATGTGGGGCATCTCGCGTCCGGTTTCCTTGATTGCGGCTTTTGTTCCCTGCATAACGCCTCACGCAACTCGCGGGAGCTCGACGATAAACTCAGCGCCGCGGTCTTTCTCGGATATCACGCTAATTTTTCCACTGTGGGCCTGAACAATCTGATACACGATGGACAGTCCCAAACCGGTGCCTCCCTCGAAACCCGATTGCAGCGGCTCAAAAATCTTGGCCCTTTGTTTTGGGTCGAGGCCGACCCCAGTGTCTTGAAACGCAATGCGCAACCAGAACGGACGTTGCTCCATTTTGACGGTCAGGGTGCCGCCATCGGGCATGGCCCGAAGAGCGTTGTCGCACAGATTCCAGAAGACCTGCTTGATTTTGTTCGGATCCACGCGCGCCTGTAATTCCTTCCCGTTGAATGCGCGCACAATTTGGTACTTGGAGCCTATCTCCGGCTTCTTCTCCACCAGCATCAGCGTTTCATCCAGCAGCCCGCGAACATCAGCTTGGTGAAACTCGTAGGTCTTCTCCCGTGAATAGTTGAGAAAGTCCGTGATGATATTGTTGAGCCGCTCGGATTCCCTGCTCACAATATTGACAAGATGCTTTTCGTCCTCCTCGAGAGGCACAAGACGCGCTAATTCCTTCACTGCGCCGGCCATGGCGGACAAGGGCTGCCGAATTTCGTGGGCGATGGCTGCGGAGAGACGCCCTAGGGCCGCCATACGTTCCTTGGTCGCGACCTCCTGCTCCAGGCGGCGAAGATCAGTGAGGTCCTGGAAGTTGAAAACGTAGCCGTCGCGCCCCGAATCGCGAGAGCGCAGCGGCGAAATACTAATGCCCAGATAGCGGACATCTCCAGAGGGCGTGCGAAAGTCAATCTCCTTGCGGAGGGAGAGTCTCTCGCTATTCTCGTAATGGCCGGGGAGCCAGAAATCGTCGTTGAGCTGCTGCAGCTTCATGCCGCGCACTTCCGCAAAGCGATGTCCGAGGATTTCTTCACCGGTGCGATTCAGCAGTAGGACGCGTCCGGCAAGATCCGTGGTAATCAGGCCGCCGCGCATGGAGTGAATGATGTCTTCGGTAAAGTCCTGGAGACTGAGCAGTTCCTCGCGCTTTTCTTCGAGCTCGACGCCCTTTTTCCGAAGAGACTGCGCGAGCAGGCTGGCCAAGTAGGCCACAGCCAGAAACCCAAGGAGATTCATGACCAGCCAGGTACGAAGGCTCTCCGCCGTCGGCAGGCTGGAGAAAGTTCGCGGGATCCTTTGGGCGTATGCCAGCACAATCATTTCCGCAAGGATCAGAAAACAAGTGGCGGCAGTTAGAAACGCGATACTCCGTGAGAATAGAATGCTCGCGACGATAATCACCAGCAGATAGAGGGAGATGAAATAGCTTTCCTGCAAGCCGGTGGAATAGACGAGCAGCGAAATCATCAGCACATCGCTGGCGACTTGCAGCCCACCATGCCACCGAGCCTGCGGGAGCCAGCGCAAAAGGATGAGGTGGAGGATTCCGAGGGTAATCCAGAGGACGATCAGCGGCAGAAAGAAACGGTTGGTGCTGAAGCCCGGAATGTATTGAGGCCAGACGACGCCGACGGTCAGGATGAGGGTGATCGTCAACAGACGAACACGCGTCAACCAGTCCAGCCATTCCCTTGTTGCAAAGCTCTTATCCATTGCACGCCCGCGCCATTATCCGGGCATCCCCCGAGTCCTGGCAGGAAGTAGAGGACAGGGTGTTTCCCCTGTCCTCCATTAGCAGAATAACGCCGTCCGGGCGAAAACGGACTAGTGATTAGCCAGCTTGCCGATGAGCGAGAACAGCGGCAAGTACATGGAGATGACCACGCCGCCGACAACCAGGCCGAGAAATACGATCATGATCGGCTCAAGAGCGGTCAGCAAGTCTTTCACTGCCGCGTCGACTTCTTCTTCGTAGAAATCCGCGATTTTCGAGAGCATGGCATCCATCGCGCCGGTCTGTTCGCCGACGGCAATCATCTGCGTGACCATGCCAGGAAAAACTTCGGATTCTTTGAGGGGCTCGGTAAGCGACTTGCCTTCCTCGAGTGATCTTCTTACTTTCTGCAAAGCCTTTTCAACAACCGCGTTTCCGGCGGTCTTTGCCGTGATGTCCAGACCCTCCAGGATGGGCACGCCGCTAGAGATCAATGTGCCAAGCGTTCGCGTAAACCGCGCCACGGCAATCTTCCTCATCAGAATGCCCAGAACGGGAAGCTTCAGGACGATAGTATCGAGCACGAAGCGCCCCTGAGGAGTGCCATACCAGACCTTCAAGCCGAAAATGGCACCGCAGAGGGCTACGAGAATCAGAAAACCAAAAATACTGCCAATGAAATTGCTCATGGCAATGACGATTTTTGTGGGCAGCGGCAGGTCCACGCCCAGACCAGCAAACAACGTGGCGAAAATGGGCACGACTTTCCACAACAGCAGGGTAATAACGCCGCCGGCTACGGTCAATACGCCTACCGGATATACGAGGGCGGACTTAACAGCGCGCTGCAGCTTTACGTTCTTTTCGATGTAGGTCGAGAGGCGCTGCAGAATGGTATCCAGAATACCGCCGGTCTCACCCGCCTCCACCATGTTCACGTACAAAGCGTCAAAAGCCTTCGGCGAACTGCGCATCGCGGCGGAAAGCGTTGCGCCGCCTTCGACCTGGCCACGTGTCCCCGCCAGGATCTTTTGAAAGAACTTGTTCTCCTGCTGACCTGCAAGAATCTCGAGACACTGAACGAGCGGCAGACCGGCGTCGATCATGACCGAGAACTGACGCGTGAAAATCGCCAGTTCCTTAGCACTGACGCCTCCGCCAAA
>Ga0209056_10006436_pt1 | contig 12133 bp, 12 predicted proteins | sample GraSoiAngelo_114_FD_185876 | JGI IMG/M metagenome (GOLD analysis project Ga0209056, IMG submission 185876) | Grasslands soil microbial communities from the Angelo Coastal Reserve, California, USA - 14_0903_13_40cm (SPAdes) (version 2) | ecosystem: Environmental > Terrestrial > Soil > Grasslands... | reverse complement strand
TGAAGTCCGACAACGGGGCAACGAACTTGCAGGAATTGTTACTTTTTTTGCCCGAGATTTTCACGTGACACTGCTCAAGGCACGAACCGGTCTTGATCTCTGCCGGACATGGCTCGGTGGGCGATGACGCCGCCGGCCGGCTGGTCGAGTAAATCATCCGCAACTGTCGTAACTTCATATCTCTCATGACCGTGACCGTCAGCTTTGTTGACAGGGGCGACACATGTCACTAAAATAGTCTGATTTTGGACTTTGAGGAATTGGTTACAGATGCTCCGGAGCATGACGGGTTATGGCACTGGCTCTTACCAGTCCGAAGATACGACCGTAGCGGTGGAGGTGCGGACGGTAAACCACCGCTTCCTGGACGTTCACATCCGGATCCCCAGGGAATATAGTTTCCTGGAGCCCGACATCCACCAGCTTGTCAAGAGCCTCCTTTCCCGCGGACGGGTTGACATAAGCATAAATATTCAAGGCACGCGGCAGGGGGAATTTGAGGTCGATGCCTGTGTCGTTCGCAGCTACGTGGAGGCGGCGAAGAAGCTTAAGGAGGACTTTCAATTAGAGGAATCTCTCGATCTGAGGACACTTCTGAGCCTTCCCGGTGTCCTGAAAGGGAGGGACGGCACGGAGAAGGACGCTGACGATCCCACGGGACCCCTCGTACTGCAAAGCCTGCGGCAGGCCGTAGAAGGTGCGGTAAAGATGCGCGCACGGGAAGGCGAGGCGCTCCAGGCGGATCTTCTCCGGCACCTGGAAAGCATCAGGGACAACGCGAACAGGCTTCGGGAGCTGGCGCCGTTGGCCGTCGTGGAATTCAACCAGCGCTTTGAAGAGCGACTGGCTCAATTACTCCCTCAGAACCCTCTGGATGCCAGCCGGGTGGCTCAGGAAGTGGCCCTCCTCATCGAGAAATCCGATATCTCGGAGGAGTTAAGCAGACTCGAGAGCCATCTCGAACAGTTTGCCCGATGGATGGATTCCGGTCAGGAGGTGGGCAAGAGAATGGACTTTCTGCTGCAGGAAATGCAGAGGGAAGTGAACACGATGCTCTCGAAGACTGGAAACCTGGAGATCACCCGGTCGGGAATCGCTGTCAAGGCAGACATCGAAAAGCTACGCGAACAGGTCCAGAACGTCGAATAACATGGCGCCAAGCGGAAACCTGATCATCGTGTCAGGCCCATCCGGATCTGGTAAATCCGTCCTTGCCGCGTCCGTGCTCAAAATGGTGCCAGGGCTCACGTTCTCCGTCTCCCACACCACAAGGGCGCCTCGAGGCAACGAGCGAGACGGCGTGGAGTACTACTTCGTGGATAAGACGCGGTTCGAGGAGCTGATACAGAAAGGGGAATTTCTGGAGTGGGCCGAGGTGTATGGAAACTATTACGGAACGCGCCGAAGTTTCATTGATGAGCGCCTCGCTCGAGGCGACGACGTTCTTGTGGATGTTGACGTGCAGGGCGCTCGAACTATCCGCCAACGGCGCCCCGAAGCCATCAGCATCTTTATCATGCCGCCTTCCTATCAGGTCCTGAGGGAGCGGCTGGAGCGTCGAAGGCTGGACAAGGAGTACGTGATTGAGCAGCGATTGAGAATTGCCTGCGAAGAAATCAAGCACTACAGAGATTACGATTTCCTCATCGTTAACGAAGACCTCGAGGATTCGATTGACAAGCTGAGAGCCATTATCATCGGATCCCACTGCCGCATGCGTTCGCGAGCCGACCATGCGAAGTCGATCATGGCCACATTCGGAGGAATGGATGGAAAAGATTCCTGAGAGAATCGGATCGAAGTATCGTTTCATCATCATTGCGGCGGAGAGGGCCAAGCAACTGCAAAGCGGGGCAAAGGCCAAGATGAAGACCAAGTCTACCAAGCCCGCCCACGTCGCCATGAGAGAAGTGGAAGAGGATCTCATTGACTTTGAGATCGTGCAACTCGACCCGGATCGGGCTGAAGCGCCAAAACTATGAACGTCGCACTCGCGGTTACGGGATGTATAGCGGCCTACAAGGCCGTCGACGTGATGCGCGGCCTCCAAAAAGCGGGTGTCTCGGTTCAGGTCGTCCTTACGCGTGCGGCCGCCAGGTTTGTGGCTCCGCTTACCTTTGAGGCGCTCTCAGGAAGGCGTGTGATCACAGACATGTTTCGCGGCGGAGAAAATGTGCAAATCCAACACATCGCAGTGGCACAGCAGGTCGGCTCGCTGGCGGTCGTCCCGGCAACCGCCAATATACTCGCAAAGTTTGCTCATGGCATTGCGGATGATTTCCTGTCCACGCTCTACATTTCCACACCGGCTCCGGTTCTGCTTGCCCCTGCCATGAACGTGGAGATGTGGAACCACCCAGCGGTCCAGGCCAATGTGGAGATACTGAGATCTCGAGGACACGAGTTTGTAAACCCTGAGCCTGGCGTGCTGGCATGCGGCATGGAGGGAGAAGGAAGGCTGGCCGAAGTCGAGACCATCGTTTCACGCATCCTTAACCTGGTGGCAAACAGCGAATCTCTTGCGGGGCTCAAAGTGCTTGTGACTGCCGGCCCCACCGTGGAAGACATAGATCCCGTCCGCTACCTCTCGAACAGGAGCACCGGTAAGATGGGCTACGCGCTCGCTCAGGCCGCTCGGGCGCGAGGTGCGGAGGTCTTTCTGGTTTCCGGACCAACCCATCTCACCGTCCCTGCAGGGGTTCATGCCACCTTCGTGCGGTCGGCGGGAGAAATGAAAGAGGCGGTCCTGAAGCTATACCCGGAAGCAGACATTGTGGTTAAAGCGGCCGCGGTCTCCGATTACCGACCCGCCGATTACTCGCACCAGAAAATAAAGAAGGGCGAGAAGGAGACGGCCTGGGCTCTGTCGCCCACAGAGGATATTCTTTCGCTCCTGGGCAAGGTCAAACAGCATCAAATCCTGGTAGGATTCGCCGCGGAGACCGAAAATCTGTCCGGGCAGGCCCGGGACAAGATGACGAGGAAGAATCTCGATCTCATTGTGGCCAACGATGTTTCCCGTGGGGTTTTTGGCGCGGAAAACGCCACGGTTCAGATTTTCACCCGCACCGGGGAATCCGTGACGCTCGAGAACCAATCCAAACGGACTATCGCTGAGCGCATACTCGACACGGCCCAGGCTGCGCTGGCAGCCCGCAAGACTCTCGACGTGCCGGGACAGACGCGTCGGACTTGAAATCGCAAGCCGCAACCAAAGTATGAATGAAACCACAGATGAACACGGATCAACACGGAGCAGCCAGCCGCAACCAAAGCGAATTCACCGCAGAGACGCGGAGAACGCGGAGGTTCCTTCCCTGGGAGCGCACGCTTCCAGCGTGCCCTCGTGTCTGACGCCCCGCACGCAGGATGCGTGCGCTCCCAGGAAGACCCGGAAGAATCCGGCTGCGAAGGATTTTCAACCTAGTAGTACAGATCTGCGTTCATCTGTGGTTTCGTTTCACGCATGAACTTCTTTCCAGCTCCCGAAATGAAATCCGGCACTGTCACACTCATCGGGCGGCCGAATTCCGGTAAATCCACTCTTCTGAACGCGCTCATCGGAGAAAAAGTATCCATTGTTTCCGAGAAGCCGCAAACTACCCGGCACCGGATACTCGGAATTCTCACGGAGCCTCGCGGGCAAATTGTCTTCGTGGACACGCCCGGCATTCACAAACCGGTCTACCGCATGAATCAGCGAATGCTGCAAACCGCGCTGGATTCCCTGCGGGATGTGGATCTTGTGCTCCACGTCGTGGATGGTTCGATCTCTCTCGGAGCCGGAGAGAACTTTGTCCTTCAGATAGTAAAGAACGCCGGGCCGAAGACGATTCTGCTCATTAACAAGATTGACAAGTTCGCCAAGCCTCGCCTTCTGCCCATAATCGATCGGTACAGCAAGGAATACGATTTCACTGAGATTCTGCCGATTTCGGCGCTCACGCGCGATAATCTGAAGCTCTTGGTGGATATCCTTTTCAAATGCCTGCCGGACGGAGAGGCTTTGTTTGGTCCGGATCTGTTCACCGATCGGACCGAGCGTTTTCTTACCGCGGAGCTGATCCGGGAAAAAATCCTGGAGCGCACGCGCGAGGAGCTCCCTTACACCACAGCGGTGATAATCAGAAAATTCGACGAGGGCGAGCGCGTGAAAAGAAACCTGGTGCGCATTGAAGCCGACATTATCGTTGAAAGAAGGTCGCAGCAAGGTATCATCCTCGGCAAAGGCGGCCTGACGTTGCGCGATCTCGGAAGCGCAGCCCGGCTGGATATCGAGCACCTGCTCGGCTCTAAAGTTTACCTTGGTCTGAGGGTGCGCACGGTGCTCCGGTGGCGCAACAACGAAGTTGTCCTCGACGAGCTGGAGCTTGGCGGATGAGCGGCGGTGAAAAATTAGGAAGCCACATTTTGGAACGTCTTCGCTTCTACGAGGAGTTGGGAGTAAAGTGGGCCCGCAAAGGCGTCGCCCCACCGTCAAACCCTTCGCGCGGCCCGGCTCGGGGAAGACCGGCCGCGGGTTCCAGCCAGGCGTCCAGGCCCGCGTCCAGTGTTTACCATGAGGCGCGAACCATGTTTGACAGCCTTCCCGAAAAGCAGGAAACTCTGCAAGCAATCCGGGAAGATTTAGGGGATTGCCAGCGCTGTAAATTGGCGCCCTCTCGCAAGAACATAGTATTTGGATCCGGCAATCCTCGCGCGGAGCTCATGTTTGTGGGCGAGGCCCCGGGTGCGGATGAAGATGATCAAGGCCTGCCTTTTGTGGGACGCGCAGGGCAACTCCTGACAAAAATCATCGAAGCTATGGGAATGAAACGCGAAGACGTTTATATCTGCAACATTCTCAAGTGCAGACCGCCAGGGAACCGGAACCCGGAGCCAACTGAAATTGCTTCCTGCGAGCCGTTTCTGTTTCGCCAGATTGCCTCAGTAAAGCCGAAGGTAATCTGCGCCCTCGGAACCTTTGGCGCGCAAACCCTGCTGCGCACCAAAGAGCCGATCTCAAAACTGCGAGGTCATTTCATCGATTACCGTGGCGCAAAGCTCATGGCCACCTTTCACCCGGCCTACCTGCTCAGAAACCCCAATGAGAAGCGCAGGGTCTGGGAAGACGTCCAGAAGATCAGGGATTACCTCAAAAGCCTTCGCGATTCTTGAGTTGGAATTTATCGACGGGATTTACAGGATTTAGTTGGAGACATGATTTCGATTCATTTCAGTCGTTTCAGTTCAGGTTTTAGCCACAGGAGACACAGAGGCACGGAGAAGACCGAGGTTGGAGCATCGAGAACAACCTTCGATCCTCGATTCTCCAGCTTTGGTTTCTTGATCTCTGTGTCTCTGGCTAAATCGCGGGGAATAACAGAGGGATTTAACAGTTCGAACAACAAAACGCCCATCCCCGTAAATCCTGTTATCCTGTGAAAACCTATCCTGTCACCCTGTTCCCAAAATCCTGTGGTCCTGTCAAATTCGGGATTTATTGACAGGATAACAGGATTTACAGGATTTAGAGACAGGGGGAATAACAGAGGATTTACAGTTCAAACAACAAAACGCCCATCCCGCAAATCCTGTTATCCTGTCAAAACCTATATCCTGTCATCCTGTTCCCAAAATCCTGTGATCCTGTCAAAATGAGTCCATGGCTGCATTTGTCGATGTCGCAGTGCCGCTCGGAGTTCGCAGAACTTTTGCGTATTCGGTTCCTCCTCATCTGCAGTCTCAGATGGCTCCAGGCATTCGCGTGCTCGTCCCCTTCGGCCGCAAGACACTGACCGGTGTTGTTGTCGAACTGCTGCGGGAATCTCCCACGGGGAATTTTGAGATACGGGCGATAAAGGACGCGCTGGATAGGCTGCCCCTCATCCCGGCCGCGCTCGTAGAAACAGCGCGTTGGGTCGCGGACAGGTATTTCACGCCTGCAGGGGAGATTCTTCGTTCCATGCTTCCCGCCGGCGCGCAAGTCTCCGGGGCCGAGCGAATCCGTGTTACGCCGGGCACCGAGCGTTTGCTGGCGGGTGGACTCTATCCTGGCTCCCTGCAGCGTCAGGAACGTCTCTTGCTCGACACGCTTTATCGCCATGGTCCGCTGACTGTAAGACAGCTGGAAAAGAACAGCGGCCAGAGCGAACTAAACCATTGGATTCAGTCGCTAGCCGTGGCCGGCTGGGTTCGGATCGAAGAAACGGCCGGTAAGCCGCGCGCCTCCGCCAAAGAGCAATTGGGAATTCGAGCGCTGAAAGCGAGTCAGGAGACACTGGAAAGACTGACCGCGGGCCAGCGTGCTCTCTACTCGCTTCTCGAGCAAAACGGAAGAAACGTGCCCTTACAGTCAGCGCTGCGGTCGGCGGGTGTCACGGCCGGTGTGGCGCATTCTCTGCAGAAAAGAGGACTGGTGGAGATCAAACAGATCCCGATCCTCCGCGTGCCGGAAGAGCTCTCCGAGGTCGCGGATTCCGCAGTCCGCGTCCTTACGAAATCCCAGCAAACCGTCTTTGACGAGCTGCGAGCCGGTCTTGCATGCGCGGGGGCCAGACGATACCTGCTCCACGGTGTCACGGGCAGTGGCAAGACCGAAATCTATTTGCGGCTTATCGGTGAGGCGCTGAAGTCCGATTATACGGCCATGCTGCTGGTTCCGGAGATCGGCTTGACCCCGTTGCTGAGCAGGATTGCCGTTTCTCATTTTCCGGACCGCGTCGCGCTTTTGCACAGCGCCATGTCGTTGGGGGAGAGGTACGATCAGTGGAACCGGATCCGATCCGGCTTTGCACCGGTAGTAGTCGGAACGCGCTCCGCAGTCTTCGCGCCGTTGGAAAACCTGCGTCTGATCATCATCGACGAAGAACAGGACCCTTCCTATAAGCAGGATGAATCGCCGTGTTATCACGCCAGAGAAGTGGCGTGGCACCGCATCCAGCGGTCTGGAGGTCTCCTCTTGCTCGGATCTGCGACGCCCTCGGTCGAGACGTTTCACGCAGCGCGAGAAAACGGAGAGATAGTGTACCTCTGCCTGCCGGAAAGGATTCACGCCAGACCTCTTCCCGAGGCCGTAGTCGTCGACATGGGCCTCGAATTCCAGCGCTACGGCAAGCAGGTCATCATCTCGCACCTGCTGGGGCAGGAGCTTGGGGATACGCTCAGCCGAGGACAGCAAGCGATCGTGTTGCTGAATCGCCGAGGATATTCGCGGACCCTGCTTTGTCGCGGCTGCGGCCATGCGTATACCTGCACGGAGTGCAGTGTTTCCATGACCTATCACCAGGCGGAGCAGCGGCTCATCTGTCACTACTGCGGTTTGGAGCGGGATACTCCCTCGACTTGCAGCAGTTGCGGAGGAGAGTACATCTACTTTGTGGGCGCGGGCACCGAACAACTCGAGGAGACCTTGCGCGCTATGTTTCCCGGAGCCCGGATTGCGCGCCTGGACCGGGATGCAACACGCAAGAAGGGCACGTTGCGCAAGACTCTCACGGCCTTCCAACAGGGGAGGCTCGACATCCTGGTGGGGACGCAGATGCTCGCCAAGGGCCATGATTTTCCCAATGTCACACTGGTTGGCGTGATCGCTGCCGACGCAGGCCTTGCCTTCCCCGATTTCCGCTCTGCCGAGCGCACCTTCCAGCTCCTTACACAAGTAGCCGGCCGCGCCGGACGGGGCGAAGCTCCGGGCAAGGTGGTAATCCAATCTTTCTACCCCGACCATTATGCGCTGAAGTTCGCCAGGCGGCAGGATTACTCGGGATTCTTCGGTCATGAGATCGAGTTTCGCAAACTGATGTCGTACCCGCCCTATACCCGTCTGATTCAGATCATCGTCTCGCACGGCGCCGCGGCCACAGCCTGTGACGTCGCGGAACAGATCGGAGCCGGTCTGAAGGCGCAAGCCCTCAGGCGCGATTTCACGTCGCAGGTACGCATTTTGGGACCCGCGCCGGCACCGTTAGAAAAGCTGCGTGGCAAGTTCCGCTACCAGATTCTCATAAAAGCAAAGCCGGCCTGCGATGCGGTGTCCTTGCTGGGCGCTGCCTATGAAGAGCTTGGCGCTCGCCGGGTCGCGTTGAAGCATTCGAGCGTGGACGTGGATCCGCTTTCACTCATGTGAGCTGTCAGATCCGTCGGCATGAACTGCAAAGAAATGAAACCACATGATGAACAGAGAGCGGCAAAGCCGCAACCAAACTAAAGTCCTTCGCGTGCTTCGCGCCTTCGCGGTGAAAGTCCAGCCCAGGATTCACCGCGAAGCCGCGAAGGGCGCGAAGATTTCGCGAAGAAAAATCCTTTCCTGCCAGCAAAGGATTTTCGTGTTAGTAGTTCAGATGAACACGGAGCGGCCCAGGCACAACCAAAAAGCCTCACCGCAGAGACGGGCAGAACGCGGAGGTAGCTCCTTGGAGCGCACACTTCCAGCTTCCGGCGTGCGCAGCGTTTCTAACTCCCGCACGCAGGATGCTTGCGCTCTCAGGAGAACGCACAAAAATCCCTGACAGATTGCGAAGGATTTTCAGCTTAGTGGTGCTGATCTGTGTTCATCTGTGGTTTCATTCATACTTTTGGTCGCGGCTGCGCTGGAGCAGGAAATACGGGAAATAGGATAGGTTGGTGCTATTGCATTTTCAACGCGAGAAGCGCATAAGTGGATTTTTGCATCCGCTCCGCCTCTAGAGTCCATGCCAGGTAGTCACCCTCGTTCTTCTGAACACCACACCAGCAAGCGGACTCTCACCCTTGCTCTGGCGATTACGGGGAGTCTTTTCGTAATTGAGTTTGCCGCTGGATTTTTGACCAACAGCCTGGCCCTGATCGCTGACGCGGGCCATATGCTGACGGACGTGGCGGCGCTGGCGTTGAGTTTGTTCGCTCTTAAGATCTCTGCCCGCCCCGCCACCCACGAAAAGACTTACGGCTATCTTCGCGTGGAAATTCTGGCCGCGCTGGGCAACGGCATTCTCCTGGTTCTGGTGGCTATCTACATTTTTTATGAGTCCTACCACCGATTGCATTCGCCGCCATCGGTAAAAAGCGTTCCTATGCTGGTTGTCGCATGCGTCGGGCTTGTAGCGAACCTCATCACAGCGGGCCTGCTTTACAGGACGCAGCACGAGAACCTGAACATTCGAGGAGCGTTTCTTCACGTGATGGGCGACACGCTGGGCTCGGTCGGGGCCATAGCCGCCGGTGTCGCCATGGTGTTCTGGCAGTGGTACCTCGCGGACCCGATCGTCTCTGTCGTTGTGGCGGTTCTGGTGCTTTACAGTTCCTGGGATCTCATGACGGAGAGCGTAGACGTCCTTCTCGAAGGGACGCCTCCACATCTGAACATTTCCAGTATTCTTGCCGATCTGGGTAGCGTGGAGGGAGTGCTCTCTGTTCACGATCTGCATGTCTGGTCCATCACCTCGGGGATGCCAGCCATGAGTTGTCATGTCGTCGTGCGGCGCAACACGGACGCGCCGGCGATCCTCGCGGAGTTAAGCCGTCTCATGAGGGAGAAGTACGATATCGAGCACACGACGATTCAAATCGAGATGGAGCACTGGGTCGTTCCTCAGATAGAGTCGAATCCGCTTTTTTGATGAAACGGCTTGGTCTTAGTAGCTGGTGAAAAAATCCGTAACGCCCCGCTCGGCGGGGCGATTGGAGACCAAGAATGCTTTTTCTCTCAATGAACTCACGAGGCGCGCGTTCGGAGTTCAGCGTTCAGGGTGCTGTGGGCGGGCTAAAGCCTGAACTCCAAACCCAGGGCATTTCTTTTTGATTGCATTTTGTGGAATCCTGATCGAAAATTAGCCAGTACTTCAAAAAATGTTCACTCTCGCAGCCAATTCTTTCCATTACCCGACAGACATTGGATTGATGGTTCCAACGTTCCCGTGAGAATCATGTCTGCCGCCGAGCCACTTTCATCCTGATAATGCCTGACAAGAGCTAGATAAAGGACTTGGCCTATGAGCCTGCGGATCCGCCGACGCACACTGCTGGAAACTTCTCTTATCAGACCAACAAGGAGATCTTCATGAAGGAGAAAGACGAGGGCCGGCTTTCGAGCCAACGTCGCGTTCCGGAAGATGAACAGCTTATTCATGATGATGAACCCGCTCCCCTGGCCGCGCAACCGCTCGAAACACTGCGGGCGGGTTATTCCTGGATCAAGGCGCTGGAATCACGACATCGTGGATGGCAACTTTACGCCGTGGAGGGGTTCCCGTTCACCCTGCCCACGATTGAACTCGACGAGTCCAGGGTATGCCTGGTGAGCCTCGCGGGAGTTTACCGGAAGGGGCAAAAGCCCTTCAATACCTCTCCCGGAGTCGTTTCTCCTCAACTTCGAAGTATGAGATTCCGTGATAGAGGAGATTGGTCCTTTAGAGAAGTCCCCGTAAGCGCAGATCCGGCAGAACTGGGAATAACACACGCCCACTACGACCATACCGAAGCCAACGAGGACATTAATTGTGTGTTTCCCCTGGCCCGGCTGCGCGAATTGGAAGAGGAAGGTTTTATCGGCGAATGCGCGGCGGTGCACTACTCATTGATGGGCTATGTCCCGGAAGTAGAGCCGATTCTCGAGACTACGGTCAAAGAAATCATCCCGAGACTGGAAGCTCAAGAAGCGGACGCTGTCGTGGTGAGCGGTGGCTGCGCGCTGAGCCACCAGTCTGCTGGGCTGATACAGCGAGAGATTGAAGGGGCAGGCATTCCGACGGTGGGCGTCTCCGTGTGCCCCGACATCACATATCATCTGCAGGTTCCGCGAGCGGTGGCTCTGCGGTTTCCGATGGGCAATCCCTTCGGCTCGTCGATGGACGCCTCCATGCAATCAAGAATCCTGCGCGACGCGCTTTCCTTGCTCCATGCGGTTCAAGCGCCGGGCGAGATCGTTCATCTTCCCTACGAGTGGGTCAAGACATGAGCAAGGGACCACCCCTTTGAAATCCCCCGGACCTCTTAAGAACGCGGATGAACGCAGGCTCATGCGGATCTGAATCCGCGTGCATCCACGCCGACCCGCGTCCCATTTTATCTGCCTTATCAAACATCCGAAGTGAGAGACTTATTCTCAGTTTGGCAAGGCGCAAGAATCCAGGAGGGTCACTGCAATGGCGGAGGCGGCGGAAGCTCCGGAGGAGGACCAGAGGTTGTTGCCGGTGGAGTCTCGGCGCTTATCTGGCCCGGTTTGCGCTTCTCGAAAAGCGCAACTCCAATGGCTCCTCCAGCCATGGCAAAGATCGCTGACATTACGGTCACCATCGCTCCACCGATTGTAGCGAAGAAACTAAGCGAACGAAGCGGGTCCGAAAGAAGATGCTGAAGCGTCTCTCTGACTTGCGGAGAAAGGTCTGGTACGTGCTCGACGGACTTGCTCAATTCCTCAAGCACCTTAGTATTCGCGAAAGATATGTAGAGGAGAGGAAGCGACATTAGCACGGATACAATTCCACCTATCACGCCAGTCAACAGACCGAGTGCCAAACCCCGACCCAGGGTGACAGCTTCTGCAGATTCTCTGACATAAAGATAAGCGGCAAAAATTCCGCCTCCAATCACCCAGGCGCAACAACAAGAATTGACCCATTGAATCAGGGGCAGCGCGGAAAGGATTCCCAGGAGGACACCGGCGATCAGCGCCGGCTTGAGCATTCCACCCTGATTCACCAGGCGCCTCCTTGAATCTCTGTAGTGCGGCAACGCGACAGGTTCCACGGCTGGAGGAACTCGGAAAAAGCCGGCACCAGGAGCGAAGAGAGCATGGAGCCAAACAGAAATCCCGTACACAGGCGGCTAAGAGGCGCGTTGTTCCAAACTCCAGCAGCCGTGAGCCCTACATCCATTAGGAGCGGGGCCGTTGCAGCCGCGACCCAGTACCTGCGCATCTCGTGAGAAGTGAGCCGGCGCGGAATCGCCGTGTAAAATACTGCTGCAAGTAAAACTCCCAGATAGATTCCGGAGCATCTGTGGCACACCGCCCAGGGAAATCCCAGAAGCTCGAACGAACGCTCCGGCATCTGATGGCATATCGGAGAAAAGACCGTATAGACAAGGGCGGAGAGAAAGAAGTGGCCGCCGGCGGCCAGAGATGGCGCCCCCAAAACCATGAGAAAACCCAGCCCTGACAGAAGGATGATAAAGA
>Ga0209056_10006435_pt1 | contig 12134 bp, 8 predicted proteins | sample GraSoiAngelo_114_FD_185876 | JGI IMG/M metagenome (GOLD analysis project Ga0209056, IMG submission 185876) | Grasslands soil microbial communities from the Angelo Coastal Reserve, California, USA - 14_0903_13_40cm (SPAdes) (version 2) | ecosystem: Environmental > Terrestrial > Soil > Grasslands ... | reverse complement strand
TGCTGGTAATCACGTTCCGCCGCACAAGAGCAGGCGAGCAGTTCTGGATTTGCAGTGCGCCGCAAAGTTCATCGAAAATTTCGAGCGAAAAAAATGTGATCTGGCCTTTGTAGTCGTCTTTGAAATCAAAATAACGGTCGCCGCGGATTCCGCGTCCTGCAGCGCATTCAATCATCGGCACCTCAATCATCGGGTGCGTGTCCGGCTCCCGCCCGTGGTGGCCCACAAAATTGTGTCCCACCGAAATGTACAAGTGACAGACTCCCACCGGCGGCAACAATATCTGAAAAGCTTGCAGATGAAAGACGCGCACAGCATCGGCCCAGAGAAAATCATCCGCCGAAAGGACGACGGCTCACTCGAGTATCTGGGCGACGAACTGACGATCGAAGAGCCGCTCGAAATTCGAATCGGCAGCAAAACTCTGGCCACCACAATGCGCACACCGGGACACGACGATGAGCTCGCCGCTGGGTTTCTGGTTTCCGAAGCAATTGTTCGCGAGCGTCAGGAACTTTCGAAGATTTCGACCCGTCGCGAGAATATTGTCACGGTCAATCTGCGTCCCGGCGCAAAATTCAAGCTGAACACAGCGCAACGTTTCGGGACGATCTCGAGCAGTTGCGGGCTTTGCGGAAAGACGAGCATCGACGCGATCCGGCAAAATTTTCCCGCGATCAAATCTGCAAATGTTCGGATCGACATCGATACATTGCTTTCGCTTCCCGAAAAACTGCGAAAGTCGCAGAGCGATTTCGCGCGGACCGGCGGAATTCACGCCGCGGGAATTTTCGATGTAAACGGCGAACTAAAATTGGTTCGCGAGGACATCGGCCGCCACAACGCAGTCGATAAGGTGATTGGCCACGCATTTCTCGATGAATTGTTGCCGCTGGATCGCCATCTCCTTCTGGTGAGCGGTCGGGCTTCGTTTGAAATTGTGCAAAAAGCCCTCGCTGCCGGTCTTCCTCTCGTGGCGGCAGTCTCAGCGCCTTCCACTCTCGCAGTCGATTTCGCTCGCGAAAACAATCAGACGCTCATCGGATTCTTGCGTCCGCCGTCGTTCAACATTTACTCGCATATCGAGCGCGTGATCTTGGAGCGACCACGGGTACAACGTTAACCTTGCGAGGCGAAGACCGCTTCAGGATCGCGACCACAAACTTTTCCAGCCTCGATCCAGCCGAAGCGACTAATGAACGCGCCCAACAAGAACGCAATTGCGGCGAGTGGAACCAAATTCGTCAGGCGCAGAATGAGAGCGAGCGGGCCGCTAAGAAATTCGCTGCCGCGAATAAGCCAACCGGGAAGGCCCCTATGCAACGCGCGATCGGCGGCGCCGTGCTTATCAATCTCAAGCCAAATCCAAAGCGCTGTCTCGATCGCTGCGGCGAGAAATCCAAGGGCGCTGAGCGGCGCGACACGGTGACCGAGCAGCTCCAGCAGAGCGGTAGCCGACCCCAATCCCGCACTGCCGAAATGAATTGGCAAAAGCACGCGATGCAAAAACCATGCGGGAATCGCAGTGACGCCGAGCAAAACTCCTGTGTAAGTGGCGAGCAAAACTCCCCAGAACGCCGAACCGATGACGAGGAGATGCGCGAAAATCTTTAGAAACTGATCGGTCCCGCCACCGAAGCTGTACCGGGTACCAAGCTCGAGCGCGATCAATCCTGGAATTACGCAGGCCCCGAAAGCAAAAACAATCCATGCGCCAACAGACATGGGGGATTTGTATTTGAACACGCGCAGCATATTGAGAAAGAGACGCGGACGACCGAGATCGATTGTAAGGAGAATCGGTGAGAGAACTGCGCCTATTGTTGCAAGCGACATTGCTGTGCGCGCAAGATCGATTTCGTGAAAAATTAATCCAGCAAACGCGATCACCGCTGCCATTCCCGCGAATCCGCCAATGAAAAAATAAATCGGAATTTCCGAGGTCCACACTGGCGGTTTGACGACGGGCTGACCGTAGTACCCAGATCTGCGTGGGATCGGGCCGCCGGTTACGTCCACACCGCGGCCGGCGACAATTCCTTTGTCCCACGCCTGTTCGCGCAGTTGTTCGAGGCGTTGTTCGGTTGTCATGCTCGTCAGCCAAAAAAGAGGAACGCACCCAAAACCGCTATCAGCGCAGCAATCGAGGTCAGGAGTGCAGACGTCCAGGCGGACTTGAGATAAATCGTGGGTACCTGCGGTTTCGGCGGAAGCCCATACGCTTCCGGCTCGCCGAGGATCAAGAAGAATGCGTGAATACCGCGCACACTTGTCTCTTGTGGATCGTAAAGTTGCGCGTCCTCATAGCCGCTTTGTTTAAGCTGTTCCACGCGTTGTGATGCGCGCGCTCGCAAATCGTCGAGACGCCCGAAGACAATCGATTCGGTCGGACAAACCTTCGCGCAGGCGGGAACGAGCCCACTCTTTTGCCTGTCGTAACAGAACGTGCACTTGAACGCGCCTCCAGCATCCGGCAGCGGCTGAGGCCGACGATCGATCACGCCGAATGGGCAGGAAACAACGCAGTAGCCGCAGCCGTTGCAAACATCGTTCTGCACGAAAACTGAACCGACTTCGGTCCGGACGATCGAACCGGTGGGACATGCTTCGAGGCAACCTGCTTCCTGGCAGTGTTTGCAAACGTCCGACAGAAAAATCCAGCGAAATGGGTCTTCCGATTGCGCATCGGAGAGGCCCATCAAACCTGTAATTTGATTTCCCTTTTGACAATCTTGCTCAAGGAACAAGACGTGACGCCATGTCGACGCGCCTAGCCTTCCCGTGTTGTCGTACGAATTTCCGATCCACGTGAATCCGTCATCTGGCACCTCGTTCCATTCCTTGCACGCGACTTCACACGCTTTGCAGCCGATGCACACGGTCGGATCGGTAAAGAATCCGACCTCAACATTTTCCTGCACATAATTGTGCCGGCGCTGGTTCGTGCTTTGTGTTCCCTCGCCGATCATTGTCTCACCGCATTTTGCCCTCCTTGCCGTGACTGCGCGAAAATCTTCCGCCATGCGGTGCGCCGGGAGGTGGCTGTTCGGGGTGTAAATTCGGCGGCAGACCAGATTGGGACGCCTGTTGCTCAATCCAATCAAGAAAAGCAGGACCGCGCGGCAAACGACCGGGAACGATGTTGCAGGTGAGCGCCTTACTTTCCATGATCGTGACATTCGGCTCACCGGAGATGGCTACCAGATTATTGGCAGCATTGCCGCGTAACGGCCCCGCTGCGCCAAAATGAAACGGAACCGCGACTTGATGGATGGTTTTGCCGTTCAGGTTCATCGGCCTGATGCGGCGGCTCACGAGCGCGCGCGCTTCAATCGCGCCACGCAAGCTTACAATGCAAACGTAATCGCTATTTTTGATCTTGAGCGTACTCGCAAGCTCCGGCGAGACTTCGACAAACATCTCCGGCTGCAACTCGGAAAGATGACTCAGGAAACGCGACATCCCGCCGCCGGTATGGTGTTCGGTGAGCCGATAAGTAGTAAGAACAAATGGAAAACGCGGATCGCCCGGCGGCGCAAAACGGTTTTCAGCGCGCGTGAACCAATTCACGACCGGATTCGTGTCGCGCGAATAGAGCGCGTTGTGTACAGGCGACTCGAGCGGTTCGTAATGAGTCGGCATCGGCCCGTCCTGCAAACCTTTCGGCACGTAAAGCCAGCCGAGTCCGTCTTCGTGCAAAATGAACGGCGCATCACCGCGCTGACCGTCGAGCCCACGCTCCTGATTTTGCGGTTCGTAATCGGGCGGCTTGTCTTTTTTAAAATCGGGAACATCTATCCCAGTCCAATTTCCCGAGTCCCACCAGACGAGTTTCTTGCGCTCGCTCCACGGTTCACCGCCCGGCCTCGCGCTGGCGCGATTGTAAATGATGCGTCGATCACTCGGCCAGCTGAAGCCCCATCCGTGACCAAGGTAATCTCTGGATTTCCGTGAGTTCGCCTTGTTCACGCCGTCGCGGCTGAAAACACCGGAATAAATCCAGCAACCGCACGCGGTAGATCCGTCATTCTTTAATTCTTCGTAGCCGTCGATTTGAGCTTCGTGATGATGATTACCTTCGCGATCGACACCACCAAATAGCACGCCCTCAATGCTGCCGCGGTCAGTGGCCGCGGCTACAGGCGTCTTCCAGCCATTGATCTCTGCGAGCACGGCTTCCATTTTCGGCTCGCCGAATTGGTCCTCTGGATACCACCAATCGAGTGCGCGCAACGGCTCATCGATCGGATCATCGGATGCCCTCGCTTTGGCGACCAATCTCAACGCCAGTTGATGAATGAACCATGCGTCGGAGCGACAATCGCCCGGTGGATCGACTGCTTTTTCGCGCCATTGCAAGAGACGCTGCGTGTTCGTGAAGGCTCCTTCTTTTTCCGCGTGTCCGGCCGCGGGAAAGAAAAACACTTCCGTTTCAATCTCTTCCGTTTTTAGTTCGCCGCGCTCGATTTCAGCTGAGTCGCGCCAAAATCTTGCCGGCTCGGTTTCGACCATATCGCGAATGACAAACCATTTTAGTTTCGCCATCGATTTTCTTTGCAAGCGCGAGTTCGGCGCGCCGACAGCCGAGTTTTGTCCGATCAAGAACATCCCCTCCATTTTCCCGTCCGCCATGTCGTAGAGGTATTCGAAGAATGAATGGTCAGCGGTAAGTTTCGGCAGCCAGTTGTAACCGAAATTATTTTCCGCAGTCGCGTGTTTGCCGTAATAGGCCTTTAACAAGCTGATGAAATAGGAGGGTGTATTCGACCAGAGGCCGGTCTTCGGCGTGTGCGCATCCAAATATTGCTGTAGCGTTTCTTCCTCTCCGCCGCGTGGCATCGGCAGGTAACCCGGCAAAATGTCATAGAGCGTCGGAATATCGGTCGAGCCTTGAATCGAAGCGTGGCCGCGCAGCGCGAGAATCCCGCCTCCAGGCCGACCGATGTTGCCTAATAACAATTGCAGGATCGACGCAGTGCGAATGATCTGCACGCCCTTCGAGTGTTGCGTCCAGCCGACGGCATAACAAATCGCTGCCGTTTTGTCCGGGCCTGACGCTTTAACGAGCGTGTCGGCGACTTTGTAAAAGAGCGCAGGCGAAATGCCGCAGACTTTCTCCACCATTTCCGGTGTGTAGCGCGCGAAATGACGTTTCAATTTCTGGAAAACACATTGTGAATCTTGCAATGTGAGATCGCGCTCGGGAAAGCTGAGGCCTTCGCCTTTGTACTGCCAGCTTTGCATCGAGTAATTGCGCGCGTCCTCGTTCCAGCCAGAGAAGTAGCCATCAGCCCTGTCTTCTGGGTCGCCGTAGTCGTCACGCAAAATGCAGGATGCATTTGTGTAGTGCACGACGTACTCGCGGAAGAATAACTCGTTCTCGATAATGTGGCGGACGAGTGCGCCGAGAAATGCGATATCACTGCCGGCGCGGATCGGTATCCAGATGTCCGCCAGCGCGCTCGTGCGCGAAAATCTTGGATCGACATGAATGATGGTCGCGCCGCGTTCCTTCGCTTTCATCACCCAGCGAAAACCGACTGGGTGCGCCTCCGCCATCGAAGAGCCCTCGATCAAAATGCAATCCGCATTCGCCAGATCTTGTTGCGCGGTCGTAGCTCCGCCCCGGCCAAAGGAGGTGCCCAGACCGGGCACCGTGCTGCTATGTCATATCCGAGCCTGGTTGGACACACAGACCATGCCCAGGCCTCCGGTAAAAAGTTTTTTGATCAGATAGTTTTCTTCGTTGTCGAGAGTGGCGCCGCCCAGGTGGCAAATGGCTGTGGTGTGATTGATTGTCGATCCATTTTCCTGCGTGATGAATGTGCGTTTGCGCGATTCCCACACGCGCTCGGCCACCATGTCCATCGCCCGATCAAGGGACATTTCTGTCCATTGTGTCGCGCGCGGCGCGCGATACTTCACTTTCAATTCGCGTCGCGAATGTGTGAGCAGCTGGTACGATGCGGCGCCTTTCGGGCAAAGATTCCCCTGGCTGATGGGCGACTCCGGATCGCCCTCGATGGAAATCAGTTTTCCGTCCTTGTGATAAATCAGTTGCCCGCACCCGACTCCGCAGTAGGGACAAATCGAGCGCGCGACCTGCGCATCATCAATCCTGGCATGCATCGCACGCGTCTTGTCAGACATCGACTCAAGACCGGTGCCGTCCTTTTGTTCGCGGATTTGCCGTACTAGCGGCCATTTTGAAATGAGTGAAAACATCAAGAAGTCATCGCAAAAATAAATCGCGCATGCAAGCAGGCTGGGACGCCTTCAATGTCGGACGACTCATACATCGCGCGGTTCACGTGCGAATTTGAAGCCTGCCAATGGCGGCGCCCCGGGATCTATTTTTTTTTCAAGCGCCAGGACTTGAAAAGCGCGACCGAGCATTTCCGGATGCAGCAGGGTCTGCAATTCGCGTTTTGCCTTCGGCGAATGAGGTAGGGGCGATTGACCGCAATCGCCCCCGGGCGGTTCGGGTGAACCGCCCCTACCAAATTCAGAGATGATTCCAGTGAGGAAATGATGTTGATCGGTAAATCCGGCGACACGCAGCCCGCTTGTCTGCGCGCGCTCGATAATGCTCGACCAACCCACTTGCATCGTGATGTCCGCGTGACCAATTTGGTCGAATGGTGAATCAAGATTTCGATGTTGCGCGCGCACCTGAACGCTTCCCTGAAATTCTTCACCCAAGCGCCCGTAATCGATCGCGATGACGTACCCGCGCTGCAGATTCGCGGCGACGTCATCGATCCAATCCAGCGCAGCCTGGCTAAAGTTCCTGTCGCGATCGGTCGGACGCTCAACGAAAGCAAAGTCGTTGCCCTTGAGGCCAACAAATTTCTCCGTGTCCTCACTGATCAGACGCACAGGCATCGCGTCCAGCAGTTCGTTGGAAAAATGAACGCCCACGAATGGTTGCAACGAATCGAGCCACTCGATCTTATGGCGAAAACGTTCAAGCGTCCGCTGTTGCCGCTCCTGCAAAATGGGAAACGGCTCGACTATTCGGTAGCGCAGAGATGCGAAGAACTCCGGCTCGCTTTTTTTTGCAAACTCGAGGACGTCGTGCGCGAACTGGCCATCATGCGCACCTTGTTCAACGACTATGAAGTCATCGATCTTTCCCAGTTGCTTCCAAATTTCGGCAAACTGCGCACAGAGCAGTTGGCCGAACAGAGGCCCCACGCTGACGTTGGTAAAATAATCGCCGTTTCGTCCGATCGCGCAGCGGCCAGAGGAATAATATCCGTGTTCTGGATGGTAAAGCGCCTGCTGCATAAACCAGGCGAATGAGACGGGACCGCGTTTTTCAATTTCCTCGCGAATCAATCCGATTAGCGCGGCATTTCCGTTCTGAGTGCTCAACCTCCAACGCTCAACGTTCAACGCTCAACGTTCAACTTCGGCGCTCTGAATTCGGGGATGCTGGGCGGTGAGGGTTGGACGTTTTAGCCCTTAAATTCTGCGGCTTTTTGAGACCCAGCACTACAAATCTGAGGCCGCCGCCACGTGAATCAGCATCTCGGCAAATGCATTGCAATTTCATAACCCGGACGTGCTTCTTCAGGAAGCTGTTTTGCCACGCGTAATAAAGCGAGGAGATAGCCACGATGGCTCCTGAGCCTCAATTCTCGCCGCCTATTCGATGACAGGCGCAGTCGGAATTGAGACGCGGCGCAGCCCAAAGCTGGGCTCGTTGAGCCAAACCTATGCTGGAAGATTCGTGGCTTGTCGCGAATTCTGGCGAGGAAATGAAGCAGATAATTCCGTTGGTCGCAGGAGCCGATCCTGTCGTTGTTGGAGCTTGATCTGTTGGCAGCGCTGGCGAATTGCCCACAACTCGCGCAGCTTACTCCAGAATGTCTCTTTCATAGTTCGATTTGGCTTTTATGGCTTCTCTCGTTTATTGAACTCGCGCTAACGAGAGAGAGCCACAGGGTTTTCCCTAGTCATCGTTTTCTCCAGAATTCTCGCGGTCTGATGAACCACCCCGTGATGGACCTTTCTGAATGTCATCGAGCTTCTTCTGCTGATCAGGTGTGAGCAGCGGCCGAATCTGCGACATCGTGCTGTCCATCACCCCTTTGATTTTCTTCATCGCCTCATGATGAATGGCGGCGATTTGCGGCCTGGCCTGATCTATAATCGGCTGAACCTTCGTCTGTTGTTCTGACGTCAGGTTCAATTCTTTTGTTAATCGTTCAAGCATGAATCTTTTCCCCTGCCGGTGGCCACCAGGCCCGGGTTGTGCTTGTATCATGACAAAGCCACCAACCGCGATCGCACCCGCCGCTATAAGTATTAATAGGTTTCGTTTCATAGCTTATGTTTCAGTTTGTTCTTCTGCTGCGCGCCCTTTTCGCTTCCATGACTTATGACCGGCAACCAATGTCGCCGGTTACATTTTTTTGAAAAGGCGATGAGGTTGCAATACGCGTCATCGGACGGTGATTCGTCTACCCCAGGTACGAAGTATTCAATGAGGATATAGCATGTGCCAGGCCAGGCCTCGGAAATGATTGTAATCGTAGCCCTTCAATTCTATGCAAGTAATTCTAAATGAGTCGTTTGTATTGGAACGGATTTCTTATCGACAACCAATCGCCGAGTTTCGCATCTTGCTTCAAATTGTAACCGTACTAAACACATCTCTGATCGACAATTTTGGAGCATAGACGGCTGTGAAGCAGGCTCAAACGGCGACCAGCTCAATAGCCTCTGCAAAGTCACTCCTGATGAGTCGAAAAGCGGCATAGGATCGGTAATATTCGACGATGCGGTCACGGGCGTTTCTCACGTCCCTTCTTCGGAACGTGCGGTCCGCAACCAAGTTCCGGATGACGGAACGACTGCAAAGTTGCTCCGCGGGCTTACTGGGGGCCGGCGGCCTAATGCGCGGTTTCGTCTTGCGCTAACCGTTTAGACGAGCTACAACATCCCGCTTTATACCCGTGGAGGCCTAAATCTGAGTAATTTGCCAAGTCACAACCATCTCGTACCGCCGCATGGCGGCGAACTCGTTGATCTGACCGTAGGTGAGGAAAGAGCAGCTGAGCTCGAAGCGAAGTCCAGGCACTTTCCTTCCTGGGACCTAACGGCTCGCCAGATCTGCGATCTGGAACTGCTTCTGAACGGTGGTTTTTCTCCCCTGCGCGGCTTTATGACCAGGAAAGATTATGAGAGTGTTTGTCATTCCCTGAGGCTAACGACGGGCATTCTTTGGCCGATGCCGATCACGCTCGATGTGAGCGAACATTTTGTGAGGTCCCTGAAGTCGAAGAGCAGCAAAATTGCATTGCGTGATGCCGAGGGAGTAATGCTCGCTGTCTTGAACGTGGAAGATGTGTGGCAGCCTGATCGTAAAGTCGAAGCCGAGGCGGTTTATGGTACGACCAGCCCGATCCATCCTGGCGTTGACTATCTACAGAACAAAGGAAACCGCTGGTACTTGGGAGGCACTATTGAAGGTCTGCGGCATCCGTCCTTTTACGATTTTAGGAGTCTGCGCTCAACGCCGGCTGAATTACGGGCCGAATTCGCGCGTCTCGGCTGGCGCCGGGTCGTGGCGTTTCAGACTCGGAATCCCATGCACCGCGCGCATGCGGAACTCACTCTTCAGGCAGCCAAACAGGTGGAGGCCAGCCTGCTGATCCACCCCGCCGTCGGAGTAACGAGACTCCATGATGTAGACTACTTTACGCGGGTCCGCTGCTATCAGCTCATAGTGACGAAGTTTCCGGCGGGCACAGCAAAACTTTCGTTGTTGTCGCTTGCGATGCGAATGGCGGGACCACGAGAAGCAATCTGGCACGCTTTGATCCGCAAAAACCACGGCTGCTCGCATCTAATTGTTGGACGCGACCACGCTGGGCCGGGCAAAGACGCGAACGGCAATGCATTCTACAAACCTTACGAAGCACAGGACCTGTTCAGGAAATATGAGGAGGAGATCGGCGTCCGCATGGTTGCATTCAACACGATGGTGTATGTGGAAGACAAAGATAAGTATTTGCCAGAAGGCGAAGTTCCCGCGGATGCCCGCGTCTTGAGCATTTCTGGCACAGAATTGCGTCAGCGACTCAATGAAGGGCGCGATCTGCCGGGATGGTTTACCTACTCTGATGTTGCCGAGGAACTACGGCGCAGCTTTCCAGCACGGCATAAACAGGGAGTGACAATATTCTTCAGTGGGCTCTCCGGAGCGGGGAAATCAACCATTGCCAACGTTCTGTTTATCAAATTCCTTGAGACGGGTGGCCGGCCCGTGACGCTCCTTGACGGTGACTTGGTTCGAAAACACCTTTCCTCAGAGCTCGGATTTTCCAAGGAACACCGGGACATTAATATTCGACGGATCGGGTACGTCGCCTCGGAGATTACCAAAAACCGTGGGATTGCTATTTGTGCTCCAATTGCACCGTACGACTTCACACGGAAAGAAGTGCGCGCGATGATTGAGCCGTTGGGCGGCTTTGTGCTGGTGTACCTTTCGACTCCGGTTGAGATATGTGAACGCCGCGACCGAAAGGGTCTTTACGCGAAAGCGCGTGCTGGAATTCTCAAGGACTTCACCGGTGTTTCCGACCCGTACGAAGAACCCAAAGATGCAGAAATTGTCATCAATACAGCCGACGTCACACCCGAAGAAGCGGCGCAGGCAATCATATTATACATGGAACACGAAGGATTTATTGGGGTAAACGACAATCCGTAATCTCGCTGAAGATCTTGTCTTTAGTTTACATCACTATCGAAATCTACATGTGATGCTGCGGGCACGTTAGGGGAATTATTGACGGGTATTAACAAGCGAACACGCGAACATGAGTGAGGCAGGCAGCCTGATTGAGAACCTGCGCATTGACTGCATTCATTATCTCGGCGACCGCCCATGTCGGCCGCACGTGGAAGCAGGGTATCGCTGCACGTGTATCCATTTTCAGCCAACGAATCGGCGCGGCGTTATTATTAAGCTTGGCGCGGCTGGAGATGTGTTGAGATCAACACCTCTGCTGCGCGCTCTGGATCCCATCGGCACCGGCACGAAGATACTTTGGGTTACGCACTCTCCTGATCTTTTGCCGGCCGACGCCTGTGAAGCAGTCCATCCCACGGCGGCAACGCTGGCGCGAATCGCGCAGGGCACGTGGGATTTCTGTTGGAATCTGGACAAAGACCCGGAAGCATGTGCCATCGCCGCATCTACGAAAGCGGCGGAACATCGAGGCTACACGCTTCGGGACGGCGTGCCTTATCCGGTGGATAAAGCTGCATGGCACAAATTTGCGAGCGGCATAGATAACCCGTATAGCCGCCACAATCGCCAAAGCTACGTCGAAGAGATTTTCGACATCACGGGACTCCCCTTCCGGAGAGAAGAATATTGGCTTCGCAGCACGACTGAAACTGCAAAGGCAAAGGCGGCCGCGCTTGTACCGAAAGATTCTGCAATCGGACTAAACATTGGGGCCGGCAGGCGCTGGCCTTCTCGAATCTGGCCTGTGGAATATTGGATTGAATTGATCAAACTGCTCAAGGCGCGCGGATTGCAACCGGTTCTATTAGGGGGGGCAGAGGAAGTCGAGATGTCAGCCCGGCTAGTTGACGCGACGGGTTGTCTGGCGTCAGGCGTTCAATCCTTGGAAACCTTCTATGCGATGATCGAGCGCTGTCAGTGCATCGTCAGTGCAGTCACCATGGCTATGCATTTAGCGATCGCTGCGCGTACGCCTTTAGTGCTGCTGAACAATATTTTTAATCGCTATGAATTTGAGCTTTACGGCCGCGGAGAGATTGTTGAACCCCCTACTCCGTGCGATTGTTATTATAGCGGAGTATGCCGCACGGGCCGCAACTGCATCAATGAGATTTCGCCGGAAGCTGTATTTGAAGCGGTTCTGCGTTCGCTAGAAACAGCTGACAAAGCGGAAGATTCCAAACAAGTCGGCGCTCGACAAGTGAACTGATACCTGCGCAGCGCTCGCTTACGACGGCAGTTCGCGGGCGAGTTGCCGGAAGAGCCAACGCTTTTCGATCTCAAGCAAAAGCGGCGTTATGCGCGCCGCCAGAGAATCGCCAAGATTTTTATCGCGCGCGATGGGCAGCTTCTGGCGCGCCAAATC
>Ga0209056_10006431_pt1 | contig 12136 bp, 9 predicted proteins | sample GraSoiAngelo_114_FD_185876 | JGI IMG/M metagenome (GOLD analysis project Ga0209056, IMG submission 185876) | Grasslands soil microbial communities from the Angelo Coastal Reserve, California, USA - 14_0903_13_40cm (SPAdes) (version 2) | ecosystem: Environmental > Terrestrial > Soil > Grasslands ... | reverse complement strand
AAAGGCGCAGAGTATGCGAAGTAACGCATCGATTCGTTTTCGGGAATCAACAAGACATCGGGATACGCGTCTGCGACCGCTCTAAAAACATCTGGATTAATCGCCCCGCTTACGGTCGCGGTTGAATCCACATAGAAAAGTGTGCAACCCCATCGCTGTTTCGCGTAGGCGATCCTTTCCCGAAGAATCTGGGCGGCGTGCTCGTCTTCGGCAGCTTGGTGCACGGGCTGGCCATCTACCATCGCAATTTGCTGCGGCCGAATGCAAACACCGACTTTTAGCCCGGCAGCGCGAAACTTTTCGAAGTATTCGTCAATCACACTTTTGGCACCGTTATTCTTAAACTCCATTTCCGGCGCGAGGGTCGGAACAAGGCGCGGATTCCCGTAGTAGCATGCACCGATAAACTCTTCGCCTTCCGGGTCCCACGTAATCATTCCCTGAGCGCTCACGTCCTTTAACACTTTGATGCACTTATCAGCATGTTCGAGGAGTGCTTCGCGAAAAGCGGCTTTGCCCTTCTCGGTTTTAATGTCGACGTTGCCGTAGTTCAGAATCCAGCGGCGCGGATTGGTGCCGACGTTGATTCCGGAGCTGGCCAGGAAGATCGCGCCGATGGGGCGATGATCTTTCCAGTTTATTTGGAATGGATATTTCCCTGCGTACGCCTCCAGAACGTCGCCCGAGAGATCCTGGACGCGCGCACCTGCCGGGCCGAAGCGCAGCGAAACGTTGAATGCCTTGGTACTACCCGGTTTAATGTCGCTGCAAGTGATTACGAACGGGTAGCTGGTTTTGGCCGGGGAATTCGTCGAATACGGAACATCGACCGAACATTCCAGATCATCACTGCAAAAGTTGAGCGCACCGGTTCCGTAATCCAACCGGACAATCGGCACAACAAACGCTGGATCAGCAGCCGAGGGGATTGAGGGATATTGGTATAGAGATGTTGCGACGTCCTTAAAGCCGAAGCCAAACATGCCCGCCTCAAGCGTGCCGCCTTTCGGAACACTGGGGAAATTTAGTTCCATCAAACGGAGCGAGAGTTGATCGATCGGTTTCTCACTCGCATTCGAAACCGTAATTCTCATTGTGATTCTATCATCTTGTTTGGCGTACGCGCATGAGACACGTCCCCAAGGGTAACTTAGATCCACCGTGTCAGCCGGTTTATTCGGCGTCGCCACTCGTGATGAAGGACGAGGAAGAAGTGCGTCGAGCACAGTACGAACAACAGATTTTTGCGGCTGCAACTCTCCGCTTTGGGACGAAATGAGAAGCGATTGTCCATTGAACGAAAGCGACTCAAGGCCGTGAGCGCCCACGACGAAATTCAACCCTTGTTTTGCCGCGGGCGATTGAACAACCGCTGGGGTCGGAGTTCGATTCCGCTGTGACTCTGTCTTCACCGGGCTCGAACCCGCGAAAACAGTCGGTGCAAGAAGCGCTAGGAAAAAACCAATCAATGAGCTGTGAACAGTGACGTGACGGCCCACCACTGACGTCTGACTACGGATTACCGACCTTTGGTCCATGACGTCCGCGAGGAGACCGCGGCTCATCGTTCGACCGCGACTCGCGATTCGCGCGAAAACGTAGCGACAAGGTTTCAGCTTCTTCCAGCCATTCCAGTTTTTCACGAAACGTAAGTTGCCGGTCCAGCAAACGATCCAGCTCCCGACTTCCTTGCGCCGTTCCCCATTTCCAATCTGGCTCGATTAATCCGACAGTTTTCACCGGGCTCTCTGCAATTCTTCGATATCTATCAAATCCTGCGGGCGGCCAGCGTCCCGCTTCATCTTCAGCAAAGTTTCGAGCGAAACTACGCGTGCGGACAAGCCAGGGCAAACTTCGAGCGCCGTCCCAATGGCGTATTCTTTGGCAAAATCGAATGGTTCGTAAACGAAGATATCTACGGGCGTTCGTTGATGCTCGTCGCTCCAAAGTTTCAGAGTGATCATTCCCTTGTTGCGGCGCCAATCTTCCCTCATTTCCGGTTTTGCGAAATCTTCCGGGTTTGCCGGTATCGACATCTGATAACCGATGTCCAACAAGGCGTTTAACCCCTTGCTGACGTTACCTGGGTCGAGCTGCAACACTAAATCAACGTCACGAGTAAGACGAACAAAGCCATGGGCGTTGACCGCAAGACCACCGACGATGAGGTACTCCACTTCAGCTGCGTTCAGCGCGCGGAGAATGGCTTCGACGCTGCGGACTTCCATGCGCAAGACCTAGCAGAAACTCGAACGACATGCCAGATTTCTGCCTGCTGTTTACGGATCACCCGGCTCTGCCCAACATCGGCGGCAACTTCCCGCCATATTTCCAAATCAGCCATGGCAATTCAAATCCGCGGATCAGGCGCGGAAGAAAACGGTGCGGCTGCGCAACCAATCGCCAGAGCCAGCCGAGATAAAACCGGTCCACCCAATCGGGAATTGCAGCCTGATCGCCGGTGATGAAACCAAGCGCCGCGCCGGTGCAATGGATCGCTGGCCGATACGACAAATTTTGGCGCAAATAATAACCGAGCTTTTCCTGTGGGCCGCTGCCGATCGCGATAATAAGGTGCGCGGGGCGATGCTGTTCAATGAGCGCGAGAAGATCTCGATCTTCGACCTCCAATCCGTATCGCGGCGCGACATAACAATTCTCCCGCCTGATTGAAAACGGTTCACGGCGCGACCAATCGAACAATTTTTGCCGCGCGCGTTCGCTGGGCAACACCCAGAAAACTTCTGCGGTCCCCTCACCTTTGAGCCTGCCGAGCAGATGTTTCAGATATTTGAGGCCGGAAATGCGCTCGACGTTTTCACGTTGCAAGAAGCGCCACAGCACGACCATTAAACCGCTGTCAGCAATCGCCAGATCAGCCGCAAGCAGCGCGCGCCGGTACGTCTCGTCTTCACGGAATCGCGCGAAACACGTGCCCGATGGAGCCACAAGAAGTCCTCCATCCCGAAACATCAACGCAACCGCTTCATCCACACTTCCGTTGAAGAACTGAATGCCGAGAATTTGCCGGGTAGGAGTCATTAATCGAACATCGAACGTCGATTGTGTTCACGCGATTGTAGGGCGTCTGTGTCAGACGCCAATCTCTAAGCGTGGCGTTTCACAGAATGGAGCCGGCGGGGACCGAGCGACATAGATGGGCAGGCCGAAGGCCGAGTGAGCGGGAGCGACCGAGTCAAACGCCCTACAATTTCATTTCTCAACTCTCAACTAACGACTATCCACTTTTGCAAAACATTCCCAATTCGCTTTGCGCACAAAATTGGTAAGCTGTCCGTCGGTGCAAAATTTGGCAGCTCCACAGAAACCCGCTGATACTTTGCTCGCGTCTGGCCGGCGTCTTCCAGTTCCGCTTGCGCTGAGCTTCTTGTTTTTAGCCGCGCTCTGGTTTGTGCTTTTTAGGCAACTCAGCGGCGAATGGTCGGTGAACGAACAATACAGTTTTGGCTGGTTTGTGCCGTTTTTCGCGCTGTACCTCTTTTGGCTTCGCTGGCAGGATCGGCCAACGCCAGAAGTTAGAAGTCAGAAGTTAGAAGTCAGAAGTCGTTTGGTTGCAGCGATCATCGGCCTGGCCGCTCTTCTTTTGTTGCTGCCGGTGCGTCTATTTGAAATTGCGAATCCGGAGTGGCGACTGCTCGCCTGGGTTCACGCCGGGGTAGTCGTGACGTTAACGCTTTTGGTGATCTGGTGCGCAGGCGGGAAAGCGTGGCTTCGCCATTTTGCTTTTCCCGTCGCATTTCTTTTCGTTGCGGTGCCCTGGCCTACAATGCTGGAGACTCCGGTCATCCAAGGGTTGATGGGCGTCGTCGCTCGCGTTGCGGCGGAAGCGGCGATGCTACTCGGAACTCCCGCGCAGGTCGAAGGCAATCTGATTCGCGTCACCAACGGCCTCGTCGGCGTAAACGAAGCGTGCAGCGGCATTCGTTCATTGCAGACGTCGCTCATGATCGGCCTGCTCTTTGGCGAATTGAAACGACTCTCTGTGTTGCGACGCGTGGTGCTCGTTGCGTGCGCTGTTGCCATCGCGTTGTTGGCGAATTTTGTGCGCGCAGTTTTTCTGGTCCGCATTGCCGCGACGGAAAACCTTTCGGAAGTCGGCCGCTGGCACGACATTGCCGGCTACACCATTATCGCGCTCGTTTTTGTGACCACCATGGCGCTTGTTTATTTGCTCGGCCGGAGAAAAACCAAAAATTCTGTGGCGGCAGGTGTGTCGCCTGCGAACATGAGGGAACCGCAGCCGGCACGGCTGCCTCTACAGTCTTCAGCGGCTTATCTGATGGCAGCACTTTGCTGGCTCTTGTTCGTCGAAATTGGCACAGCAAGCTGGTATCGCCTCCACGAACGCAATCTCATTAGCGGCATACGCTGGAGTGTGCGTTGGCCGGAACAAGCGCCCAATTTTCGCAGATTGAAAATCGACGAAGAAATTCGCGCTGTACTCCGGTTCGATGAAGGCGAGGCAGCAGCGTGGAGTATCCAAAACCGTGCCGAGGCTAGCCCGATCGCCTGTTCCCTATTCGCCTTTCGCTGGAAACCTGGCCGAAACAGTGCGCTTCTAGCGAACTTGCATCGGCCGGATGTTTGTTTGCCCGCAAGCGGCTGGAAGCAGATGGCTGATCTTGGAGTACGCAGTTATCCCATCAGCGATTCGGTCGAAATGCCGTTTCGCCACTTCGAATTCCAACGCAGCTTCGAAGGTTCCCCGCCGCAGATAGCACACGCGTTTTATTGTTTATCGGAAGATCGCGCTTTGGGAGGCCCCGCGTCTCTGGGCAACACAGACTCGCCTGGAATGTTCGGAAATCGTTCTGAATGGACGCGCAGCGAACGTCTTCGCGCCGTATTGGACGGCCGCCGGCATTTGGGACAGCAGGTCATCGAAGCGATATTCATCAGCAACGAACCGCTCTCCGCAGCCGAGGCAGAATCGCATATGCGCGATCTCGTTCGCGATGTGGTCACATTGCGCGAAGCCGACTAAAGCGCCGGCCCCGCAATGACACGGCGAAAGGGCCACAGCAATCCGTGTGAAAATACAAGGTACGACGCAGCGCCCGCCGCTTCATGCACTCATGCTATGGATGGCAGTCGGTTCCTTTGCCGTTGGTGCTGGTGTGCGTGTATTTGCCGCGCAGAATGATTTGTGGTTCGACGAGGTCTGGACACTCGAACTACTTCGCGAACGCGTCCACTCATTTGGAGACGTGTTTATTAATATCAAACACTCGAACAATCATCACCTCTGTTCGTTGTGGATGTGGCTTGTTGGCCAAAACGCCTCTGCACTAGTGTATCGCCTGCCTTCCGTGTTGGCCTCAATCGGAACGGTTGCGCTGGCGGGGTTGATCGGTTTACGCCGATCCTGGCTTGAAGGATGCATCGCGGTGATCCTCACCTCCTGGTCGTATCTGTTAATTCACTTCGGTACGGAGGCCCGCGGTTATTCACTGACCATTTTTTTTGCGCTGTTAGCTTGGTATTCTCTGCAGCAATTCGAAGAACGACGGTCATGGACGTGGATAGTTGTCTTTTGGAGCGCCACGGTACTCGGCTTTCTCGCGCACCTTGAATTCGCAATTTGTTTTGCGGGCCTCGTTGCCTGGGCGCTGTGGCGATTTGTCCGCTATCGGTCGAAATGGCGACAGGCTGTGCTCGACCTATTCGCGCTTTTCACAGTGCCGATCGTACTGTTGCTAGCGTTTTATTTCGTCGCGATCCGCGGCATGGAAGTGGGCGGCGGGCCTAAGTATCAAGTGACGCCATTACTGATCAAGACGGCTTCTTACATGCTTGGCGGACCTGCGAGTGGCGCCGCGGCCGGAATCGCAGCTCTACTGGCCGTCGCCGCAATATACGTCGTTCTCGTTTATTTGATGTTTGAGGGCGACGATCGTTGGATCTTTTACGCTGTTGTGATCGTGGCGCCGCTCGGATTGATTGCAATTCTACTGCCGGTACCACTCTCGGTTCGCTATTTCATCATCACCGTCGCGACTTCCCTGGTGCTGCTCTCTTCGGGTTACGCAGCCTTGTTGCGTCGAGGCGTTGCCGGGCGTGGTATAGGGCTGACGCTATTAGCAGTCTTCGTCGCGGGAAACGCCGTCAACACGGGTAACCTACTCCGATTTGGTCGCGGCCAGTACCTCGCCGCGCTGCGTTTCATGGAAAAAAATTCTGACGGTCGAGAAGTCGTGATCACCTCGGATCACGGTTTCCGTAACGGGATGTTGGTGAACTATTATAAACGTTACCTCGAGCGGCCGGATTGCACACAGTATATGGAGAGAGTCCCATCAGGAGCGGAGTGGTTAATTTTACATCGCTTCGACCTAACAAAACAGCCTGAGCGAGTAACCGATATTTACGGGAACAATTACAAACTGGTGAGCATTTACCGATACTCCGACCTTTCCGGCTGGAATTGGCTCCTCTACCACAATCTCAATCGGTTGCCGGTGACGCCGCACAGTCCGCAATAGAACTCGATGACGCGTTTACCGATGTCGAGTTTTGAAAAATCGCGTTGCCTGTTTACAAGAATCGCGACGAGCACGAATCGCATCTGCGCGATTTGGTTCGTGATGTCGTCGTATTGCGTGAGTCAAATCTAACCACTAATGCACACGAATAGACACGAATTTGCTCCTCCTCATTAGTGTTCATTGGTGTTCATTCGTGGTTAAATCTTCGGTTGGGGGGTTTGGGGCTGTAGTGGCACGCGTGTCGCGTGCAAGTCGCAGCCGACACGGCTGCCTCTACAGGATTCCCCCCCAAAAAAAAAATCAAAAAAAGCCAAAAAAAAGTCTTGCCATGCCGACGGGAATTGTTACAAACGGCGTAATTCTTCGAGCCTTGGGAGAAAACATGCGAAAATCTAAGACACACCGGCCGCTTCGTTTCCTGTTTATTTTAGCGGGCGCATTGTTGCTGCTTGCCGCCTTCGCGCCGCGCGCCAATGCAGACTGTCCGGGATGTATCCGTTATTATAATTTTGAGGGCACGCCCACGGCACCTTACCCGGTGAATCTGGCCTCCCATGTGCCGGCATTCGAGGTCGGCCTGGGGTTTCGTGCGTTCCTCAACACGGGGACGGATCCAACGCTTGCCGCCACTGGTGCCTATCCTACCGCCAATACCTCAGCCGAGGCGGGTATACCTTTAAATGTCGCTCCCGGCGATCCCGACCCGAACCTGACTTCGCTTGGCATCCACAGGTCCGGGCAACACCAGTTGTATATCGATATTCCGATGTTCTCGGCGGTGGGAATCTATGACGTCACGTCGGTGAGTTTCGCGATCGGTGCCAACGGAAACGGCTACGCGTTTGTGTCACTTCTGATCAGCACAAATGGAGGAGCGACGTTTACCCAAATCGGCGCGACCCAGGCAATTCCTAACGGCCCGGGAACAATCCTGACTTTCACCCTCCCGGCCGGAACGACTATCAACCAGCCTACGCTCGTCCTGCGACTGGCATTCACCGGGGGACAGTCGAATGGCGTCGATCTCCAGAATGAGATCGATAACATTCAGGTAAATGGCACCATCGTTCCTGAACCCGCGACCGTCGCGGGTGGGCTGCTCGGCGTTCTTGGGCTATGTTGGTTTCAGCGGCGGCGATTGAAATCAATCTTGCCGCGCTCGCGCCGCACGTAGCAGCAACTGTAGCGGCAGGCGTGCCTGAACCAGACCAGCTTTTCGCCAACGCGTTGACGACAACGCGTTCGACCTTCGAGCGCAACTGCTTAGCGCCAAGGGCGCATTCTAACGCAAGCCTGGGGCGTCGCCCCAGGAATCCGATTACGCAGCGGACCCAGCGCTGAAAGCGCGAGTCAATTCAACACGCGGTTCTCAATCCCAGACATACTGCTCGTCGAAATCAATGCCGTGCTTGCGCAACAGTTCGCGATACTCCTCCTGAAAGGTGCGAGTGCGATGGTGCTCTTCTTGCGATTCAACGTATTGCAGCACAGCATCGAGCTGACTAGGGCTCACCGAGAACGCGCCATACCCGCGCTGCCAGAAAAAGCCACGATATCGAACGTCAAGGCCTTTGATCCATTTGGATGACGCTTTCTTTATTTGCTCGATGAATTGAGCTTGGGAAAGAGTTCGTGGGAGCGTAGTGATGATGTGAATGTGATCGGCAACACCGCCGACGCGCACGAGTTCGGCGCCGACGTCACGGCAGACTGTCGCTAGATAGGCATGCACGCGTGGCCGCACGCTGGAATCAAGCCACGGCTCGCGATTCTTCGTGCTGAAGATGATGTGAAGGATGACTTTACTGAGCGATTGCGGCATGGTGTCGATGATGATCAAACGGGCGCCGGAAGTGAATCGCGCTTTCAGCGCTGACGGATTTTTTGACTTCACGAATCCTGGGGCACTGCCCCAGGCTGCCAGTGAATGCCGCGCCTTTGGCGCTAAACAAGGCAAGCGCCACCGTGGCGTTGCATATGGAGCGACGCCATAGTAAACGTCTCGCGTGCCAAAGCAGCCGCCACGTTCCGTCGTAAAGAAGGACGATCTCGATCTAACTCCGCCGGAAGAAATTCGCGCGCGACGGATTAAGCGGTTTGTTTTGCTCGGCGCGGTGGTCGCGTGCGTACTCGGCGTCGCAATCTACTTCGCTGGACCGCCGATTGGCGGAGCCATCAAGGCCTGGCAATCACGCCGCGCTGCGCGTGAAGCGTTCGCTCTGATCGATCAAAAAAAATGGAGTGAGGCCGCCGCCAAAGCACGCGACGCGTACGTGCTGCGATTCACTGAGCCCGAATCCTGGCGCGCGGTTGCGCGGGTAGCTTCTCGCACAAACCAATGGGCACCGGCGCTGGAATGGTGGAAAAAAGTTGATGACGCAGACCGTCTCACGGTCGAGGACCGGCGCGACTACGTCGCTGCTGCGCTCGCGACCAGTGAGGTGACGCTGGCAGCAAAACAAGTGCAAGTGCTGATGGCACAACGCGCACCGGCGGCCATCGATCTTGTGTGGGCCGGTCAACTCGCGTCGCGCCAGAGCGATCCTGTTCTGGCACTCGATTATGCCGAGCGCGTGCTCGCGGATAAACGCGCAAAACCGTACGAAATTGCCTCCGCTGCAACGCTCGTTCTCTCGCTGACGAGCCCCAACTCGCAGCGCTACGCGCAAGCGTGGAAGCAAATTGAAGATGTAGCGCGTGACCCGAAAAACCCAGCGTCGCTTGGCGCGCTCGTTCTTCTCGCAAACGAACAGGCTGTGCCGCCCATGCCCGCAATCGGCGGCAACACATCGCTTTCGCTAGAAAGCACCTCGGCACCATCCCCGACACCTGCGGCTCCGCCATCTGTAGCCGGCGGCGTTGACGCCGGTCGCGCGATGCAGCCAACACCTGAAGCGCAATCTGGCGACACCGTGACTCTCAATCTGACTGCCACTTCGCCGTCAACTCCAGCCGGACGGACAATGAGCCTGACGGAGGTGGCGGACGCGCTCGAAAATCATCCTGATGCCCGGCCTTATCACAAGCTCCTGGCACTTGAAGTTCGTGCCCGGCGCGATCCAGCCCTGGCGGACCAATACGTTGCCGATGCAGTGGAGCGTTTCGGAAACGCCGCGCATTTGGCACAAACTTATCAGGGCGGCGCAGAATTGGCGGATGAAACTCTCCTCGCGCTGGCTGGGTGGCTGAATAAGATCGGCCGACCTGCAAAAACATTGGAGGTGTTGCCTGAAGCGCGCGCGTCACAACGCCAGGACCTTTCTTTGCAGTACATCAACGCGCTCGCCGGCCTCCAGCGCTGGAATGAGATCAAAGACCTGTTGATGAGCGAGCGCTTTCCGATCGAGCCAATGTTCCAACACGTGTACCTTGCTGCCGCGCAAAAGCAGTTGGGCTCAGCAACTGGAGCAACGAACGAGTGGCAGCGTGCTCTGGAAGTAGCGAAAACGCCCGAGAAATTAATGGCTCTTGCACAGTACGCTGAGCAAAACTCCACCAACGATATCGCCGACGCCGCTTATTCCGCAGCGATAAAAGTCGAGCCGAAAACTCGGGGAGCATACGATGGGCGGCTGCGTCTGGCTCTGGCAGCGGGACATACGGCTGAAGCGCAAAAAATTGCGGCAGAGATCGCTCAGGTCTGGCCCGATGACACGGCAGCCCGCAACCAGGATGCCTATCTGCGATTGTTGCTCGGCGCCTCCAATGGCGCAGCCGAAGCGGCAGAGCGCGAAGCCGATATCCTTGTAAAAAAGCAGCCATTCAACTGGCTCGTCCGCGCAACACTCGGTCTGGCGCGCCTTCGCCTGGGCAAGAACAAGGAAGCCTTAGCCGCAATCCGCGAGCCGCGCGTAACCGGCGTCGAGCCGCCGGGACCGCTCGCTGTGCGTGCAGCGATTCTGGCGGCGAATGGTTACGAAGACGGCGCACGGAACGACGCGCGCCTCGTGAGCGCCAAACCCCTTTTGCCCGAAGAACGTGCTCTCATCGTCCCGCTGTTGCAATAACTGTAGCGTCCGCTGTCCCCAGCGGAGAATGTTTGTTGTCATTCTGAGCGAAGCGAAGAATCTCAGATCATCTCTTCCGTCTTCCACGGGTGATCATAAAGCTTTGGCTGCTGTTCCCATTCGTCGCTGAGATCTAGCCATCGTGGATTCACTTTCTCGGTAAGGGCAATCTTCCTGGCCCGGCGCCAACCTTTCAGTTTCTTCTCGCACGCGATCGCGTCGTTCACATTGCGAAAGTGCTCGACCCAAACAAGCCGGTTCAAATGGTAGCGCTTCGCGAAGCCTTCCACTTCGCCGTACCTATGCTGCCATAAGCGGCGCGCAATATTATTCGTCATCCCGATGTATAACGCGTTGCAGCGCCTGTTCGTAAGAATGTAAACCCAATAGTCGTGGCTGCGCATACGACGAACTGATCAGAGATGTTTCGCTCCGCTCAACATGACAGCGGGATTAACGCTTCCCATCGATCTTTGCCGGAGTGCTTTTCTGCAGAGCTTCTAATTTTGTCAGATTGTTTCGCGCATCGATATCACTGGGATTAATCCGCAGAGCGGCTTTGATTTGTTCCAGCGCCTCTGAAGTTCGGCCCATGTGTGCCAAAGCAGCTGCCAGATTGTTATGCGCGTCGACAGAATTAGGATGGATCCGCAGCGCCTTCTTGTAATGATCTATGGCCTCTGACGCCCGGCCGATTTGAAGCAACGCATTGCCAAGATTGTTGTGCGCCTTGGCATAAGCAGGGTTGAGCCGCAAGGCTTGCTCGTATTCGTGAATTGCCTCTGGAGTTCGGCCTCTCAGCAATAAGGCGTTGCCCAGATTATTATGGGTCTCCGCCTCATCAGGATCGATTGCCAACGCCCGCTTATACTCGTCAATTGCTTCTAAGGTTCGCTGTTTTTGCACTAACGCGTTGCCGAGACTGTAGTGGGCCACGGCAGGTTTGATTCGCATCGCCTGGTTAAACAAGTCCATCGCCTCTGGAATCCGGTTCGCCTGATACAGGATGTTACCGAGGTTAACTTGCGCCATCCAGCAAGCGGGATTCCGCGCAATCGTCGTTCGATAAAGCGTTTCGATGTCGGAGTACATCCGGCTTTGATGCGACGTAAGAATGAACAGTGTTCCGCCGAGGAACAGAGTGAGCGCGGGCTCCAGCCAGGCTCGCCAACGTTTCAATCGTGCGGCCAGCAGTACGATCCCACTGGCGCAAGGCGTGATGATTCCCAGGCAAGCCAGGTATTGCCAGTGATCAGCTACGAACGAGTAGATGAAGAAGTAAATGTTGAGAAAGCCCAGCGAAGGCAACAACAGCAAAATATAAATGAGCACTCCCGCCAATGGCGCTCGCGACCATCGCCGCAGGCCCCACAAAACTCCCAGCAACACGAGCAAAGCGAGCGGAAACAAATACTGCCACCACACAGCCGCGTTAATCTCCCAACGCGGATAAACAAACATTAGATTCGATGGCCAGAATAGATTCCCCAGTTGAAACCAAAAGGCACGCCCGGCAATGAGGCACCGGTCCAATAGGGAAAGATCCAGAGTTCTCGCTCTGTAACCGATGCTGCTGTATTCGAACCAGTAGGTCACCAGCCCCGCTGCCAGCGATAGGAACAG
>Ga0209056_10006430_pt1 | contig 12140 bp, 8 predicted proteins | sample GraSoiAngelo_114_FD_185876 | JGI IMG/M metagenome (GOLD analysis project Ga0209056, IMG submission 185876) | Grasslands soil microbial communities from the Angelo Coastal Reserve, California, USA - 14_0903_13_40cm (SPAdes) (version 2) | ecosystem: Environmental > Terrestrial > Soil > Grasslands ... | reverse complement strand
CGAAGGCGCCTACGCGGGCCGCTGGCCAGACCCTGCGCGGCTGCGCAAGCTGGCCCTAAGAGTACCCGCGAAATCGCGCCGTAGGCTCTGAATTCGTGGGGATGGAGCGGATATCCTGACTTTTGATGGTCCAAGCTGTAACTACGACGGGCGCCGAGAAGGTCCGTTGGAACCTCAGCGACCTCTTCGCGTCGCCTGACGACCCTGAGATCGAGGCGACGCTCACGCGGGAGCTCGAGCGCGCAAAGCGATTCGAGGCGACGTACAAGAGCAGGGTCACGACCCTCGAGCCGAAAGCATTCGCGGCGATGATGCGCGACCTCGCGGAGTACGAAGAGTCATCGGCGAAGCCTGAGGTCTACGCCTACATGCTCCACAGCCAGGACACGCAGGATCCCGCCGCCGGCCGGCTCCTGGCCCGGGTCCGCGAGGCCTCCGCCGAGCGCGGCAGCCACATGGTCTTCTTCTCGCTCGAGCTGGCGCAGATCACCGACGACCACGCGGCCGCCGTGTACGCCGATCCGGAGGCGGCCGCCTACCGGCACACCGTGGAAGAGGCTCGCAAGTTCCGGCCGCACCAGCTGTCGGAGCCAGAAGAGCGCGTGCTCACCGACTTCAGCCCGGTCGGAAATTCAGCGTGGGTTCGGCTGTTCGAAGAGCTGTGCGCGCGCATCCGGGTCGAGATCGACGGGGAGGACCTCGCCCTCGACCAGGCGCTCAACCTCCTGCGCGAGACGGACCGCGAAGTCCGGCGGAGGGCCAGCGGCGCCGTGACGGAGGCATTGAGCGGCGACATCCGCACGCGCGGCTACATCTTCAACGTCATCCTCCAGGAGAAAGCGATCGACGACCGGGTGCGTCACTTCCCCAGCTGGATCAGCGCCCGCAACCTGGCCAACGAGACCTCAGACGAGGCGGTGCAGGCGCTGGTCGACGCGGTGACCGGTCGGTATGACGTGTGCGTGCGCTACTACCGCGTCAAGCGAAAGCTGCTCAACGTCGGCGAGCTCCATGAGTGGGATCGGTACGCGCCCGTGAGCGAAACGACCCGCAACCTCAGCTGGGACGAGGCGAAAGAACTGGTGTTGGGCTCGTACCACCGCTTCTCGCCTCGCGCGGGCAAGCTCATCGAGCAGTTCTTCAACGAACGCTGGATCGACGCGCCGGTGGTTCCGGGGAAGGCGGGAGGTGCCTACTGCATGCCCGTGACCCCGCACCACCACCCCTACGTGCTCATGAACTTCACCGGCAAGCTGCGCGACGCGCTTACGCTCGCGCATGAGCTCGGGCACGGCCTTCACGATCGCCTGGCATCGAAGCAGCATGTCTTCGACTACCATCCGCCCCTAACCCTCGCCGAGACAGCGTCTGTGTTCGGCGAGGCGCTGACGTTCGACCGGATCATGGCCGAGGAGAAGGACCCAAAGGTCCGGCTCGCGATGCTCTGCAACCAGTGCGAGGACGCCTTCTCCACCGTCTTCCGCCAGGTCGCGTTCAACCGCTACGAAGACGCCAGCCACACCGCGCGCCGGACCGAGGGCGAGCTGTCAGTGGAGCAGCTGGGCGAGATCTTCCAGGAGAAGCTGCAGGCGATGTTCGGCGATGCGTTGACCTTGACGGAGGAGCACAAGGTCTGGTGGAGCTACGTCGGCCACTTCCTGCACACTCCCGGCTACGTCTACGCGTACGCGTTCGGTAACCTGCTGGCGCTCTCCGTCTACCACCGCTTTCTCGAGCGGGGCCCGGCCTTCGTGGACGATTACCTGGACTTCTTGGCCGCGGGCGGATCGACGCGGCCGGACGAGCTGGTCAAACGCATCGGCATGGACATCACGGACCCGGGTTTCTGGGACGCGGGGCTGAAGATCCTGGACGGCATGGTCACCGAAGTCGAACGACTTTCCAGCGCTCGATAAACTTCTAGGTAAATCCGCAAACCCCCGCAAAGGGACCTTCGCACCGTGAGTGCCAAGGAGTGACATGGCCGTCACCGAGACGATTGCGACCACAGATCTAGAGTTCGCGCGCCAGCTCGGCCAGCAACTGCGGGTGGATTCGATCCGGTGCAGCACCGCGGCCGGCTCAGGCCATCCCACGTCATCGATGTCTGCGGCCGACCTCATCGCGGTCCTCATCTCGCGCTACCTGCAGTACGACTGGGGCAAGCCGAAAGACCCGAACAACGACCACCTGATCTATTCCAAGGGACACGCTTCGCCGCTCTGCTACGCGATGTTCAAGGCGGTCGGCGCCATCACCGACGCCGAGATGATGACCTTCCGCAAGTTCGGCTCGAGGCTCCAGGGCCATCCGACGCCGGCGATCCCGTGGATCGACGTCGCCACCGGTTCGCTGGGCCAGGGCCTGCCGATCGGTGTCGGCGTCGCGCTGGCGGGCCAGTACCTCGACAAGCTGCCATTCCATGTCTGGGTCCTATGCGGCGACTCCGAACTGGCTGAAGGCTCGATCTGGGAGGCGCTGGACAAGGCCGGGCGCTACAAGCTTTCGAACCTGACCGCGATCTGGGACATCAACCGCCTGGGACAGCGCGGCGAAACCGAGTTCGGCTGGAACCTGGACGTCTACCGCCGGCGCGTCGAATCGTTCGGCTGCTTTCCGATCGTGATCGACGGGCACGACATGGCCGCCATCGACCGCGCTTTCGGCGAGGCGCTGTCCAACACAGGCAAGCCGACGGTGATCATCGCCAGGACCATCAAGGGCAAGGGTTTCACCGAGATCGAGAACAAGGACGGCTGGCACGGAAAGGCGTTGCAGCCGGACATGGCGGAGCGGGCGATCAAGGAGCTCGGGGGCATCCGCCCCCTCAAGGTCAAGACCCAGAGGCCCGAGCACGGCGGCGTGCCCCGGCGGCCGGCGGTGTCGGATCCGGTCATGCCGAGTTACAAGAAGGACGAGAAGGTGGCGACACGCAAGGCCTACGGCGACTCGCTGCTCGCCTTGGCTGCGCTGCCCGAGGTGGTGGCGATGGACGGCGAGGTCTCCAACTCGACGCACGCGGACGAGTTCGCCAAGGCGCATCCGGACCGATTCTTCGAGATGTGGATCTCAGAGCAGCAGCTGGTCGCGACCGCGGTCGGCATGAGCGTGCGCGGATACAAGCCCTTCGCATCGACGTTCGCGGCGTTCTTCAGCCGTGCTTACGACTTCATCCGCATGGCCGGCATCTCGCAGGCCAACATCCGGCTCGCCGGGTCTCACGCCGGCGTCGAGATCGGCCAGGACGGGCCCTCGCAGATGGCGCTCGAAGACCTCGCCTCGATGCGAGCCATCCACAGCTCGACCGTGCTCTACCCGTGCGATCCGAACCAGACCGCGAAGCTCACTAGGATCATGGCCGACACACCCGGGATCGTCTTCATGCGCACGACCCGCGGCGCCTACGCAACGCTGTACGGGGCCAATGAGACGTTCAAGGTCGGGGGCTCGAAGGTCCTGCGCCAGAGCCCCAAGGACAAGGTGACGCTGATCGGGGCCGGCGTCACGCTCCACAGCTGCCTTGCCGCCGCCGACGCCCTGGCGGCGAAGAAGATTCCGGCTCGAGTGATCGATCTCTACTCGGTCAAGCCGGTCGACGTGAAGACGCTGCGCGAGGCGGCCCGCGTGACCAACGGACGGCTTGTCGTGGTCGAGGACCACTACCCCGAGGGCGGCATCGGCGCCGCCGTGCTCGAAGCCCTGGCGGGCGACCCGCCGGTTCGCCTGGCGCACCTCGCCGTGAAAGAGCTGCCGGAGTCCGGCAAACCGGAAGAGCTCATGAATGCCGCGGGGATATCAAGCCGGCATATTGTCGCCGCGGCGACCAAGCTGGTGCACGCGTCAGGGGCCCCCGCGAACTCACGGCGAAGCATCGGAGTTCGTGGGGATCTGAAGTGATGGCCACAGCAACCGGCTCAAAGACAAACGCGATCAAAGAGCTCAAGCAGCTCGGCCAGTCGCTCTGGCTCGACAACATCCGCCGCCAGCTCATCACCTCGGGCGAGCTCGCCCGGCTGCGCGACGAGGGTTTGACCGGCGTCACGTCAAACCCGACGATCTTCGAGAAGGCCGTCAGCGGATCGACGGACTACGACGAGGCGATGGTCCGGCTGGTCCGCGAGAAGAAGAGGCCGGCGGACATGCTGTGGCAGCTGATGGTTGAGGACATCCAGGCCGCGGCCGACACATTCCGACCGGTCTACGACAAGACGAAAGGTCGTGACGGTTTCGTCAGCATCGAGGTGGCTCCCACGCTCGCGAACAACACGCGTGGCACGATCCGGATGGCCGAGGATCTGCGCGACCGCTGCAAGCGGCCGAACGTCATGGTGAAGATCCCGGCGACCAAGGAAGGACTGCCGGCGATCTTCGACCAGATCTCCAAGGGCCACAACATCAACATCACCTTGATCTTCGCTGTCGACCGGTACGCCGAGGTCGTCGAGGCTTACTTGGCGGGCCTGGAGAGGCTGCAGAAGGACGGAGGCGACCTCAGCAAGGTGGCCAGCGTGGCGAGCTTTTTCGTCAGTCGCGTGGACACGAAGGTCGACAAGATCCTGGCCGAGAAGATGAACCGGACGCAGGATCCCCAGCAGAAAAGAACGCTGGACCAGGTCTTCGGCAAAGCCGCCATCGCCAACTCGAAGTTGGCCTACGAGCGCTACAAGGAACTGTTCGCCGGTCCCCGCTGGGACAGGCTCCGCAAGGCCGGCGCCCGGACGCAGCGATGCCTCTGGGCCAGCACCTCGACGAAGGACCCTCGCTACCCCGACACCTACTACGTCGAGGAGCTGATCGGACCGGATACCGTGGACACGGTTCCACCCGCCACGCTGGCCGCGTTCCGCGAGCACGGCGAAGTACGCCGCAGCCTCGACGAGAACGTCGAGCTGGCGCACCGGCAGCTGAAGCAGCTCGCCGGCATGGGGGTGGATCTGGACCAGGTCACAAAGGAGCTCGAGGTCGAGGGGGTGGAAGCCTTTACCAAGTCGTTCGAAAGCCTGCTCACCGCGCTGGACAAGAGCGCGAAGGAGATCAAGGCCGGCAAGGGCCCGCGCCAGTGGTACAGCCTTGGCGGGCTGCAGCCTGTCGTCGACGCGCAGCTCACGAAGCTGCAGAAGGACGAGGCGCCGCGACGTCTCTGGGCCAAGGACTCGACCCTCTGGACGGCGGATCCGGCCAAGCGCCAGGAGATCCGCGACCGGCTCGGCTGGCTGGACGTCGCGGACAAGATGCAGGAGAAGGCGGATGAGCTGAGCGAGCTGGCGGCGCAGGGCCGCAAGCTCTCCGACGTCGTGCTGCTCGGGATGGGCGGCTCGAGCCTGTGCCCCGACGTGCTGCGCAACACCTTCGGCACCCTGAAGGGACGACCGAAGCTCCACGTCCTGGACACGACCGACCCCGCGACCATCCTCGGCGTGCGCGCGAAGATCCGGCTTGCGACCACGCTTTTCATCGTCGCTTCCAAGTCAGGTGAGACGACCGAGACGCTTTCTCACTTCGCCTACTTCTTCAACGAGACCAGGCAGAACGGAAAGCAGTTCGCGGCCATCACCGATCCCGGAACGTCGCTGGAGAGGCTGGCCCGGGACAACGGTTTCCGGTGGGTCTTCTCCAATCCACCGGACATCGGCGGACGCTACTCGGCGCTGTCGTACTTCGGGCTCGTGCCCGGCGCCCTGATGGGAGTCGACGTGAGCGAGCTGCTCGAGCGCGCGGTCGAGATGGAGCACTCCTGCGCCGACTCCGTGCCGGTCGAGAGCAATCCCGGCGCCTGGTTGGGCGCGGTCATGGGCCGGCTTGCGACCCAAGGCCGCAACAAGGTCACGCTCATCACCTCGCCAAAGGTCGCCACATTTGGCTACTGGGTGGAGCAGCTGCTCGCCGAGAGCACCGGCAAGGAGGGCAAAGGCCTGGTGCCGATCGAGGGCGAGCCAATCGGCAAACCGACCGTGTACGGCGACGATCGGCTGTTCGTCTACATCCGGATGGACGCCGACCCCCCGAACCGCGCCGTGCGGGCGCTCGAGAAGTACGGGCACCCTGTGGTGACCTTGACGATGCGCGACAAGCTCGACCTCGGCGGCGAGTTCTTCCGCTGGGAGGTCGCGACCGCGATCGCGGGCGCGGTCCTCGGCATCGACGCGTTCGACCAGCCCAACGTTCAGGAGTCGAAGGACAACACCAAGAAGGTGCTGGCGACGTTCAAGAGCCGAGGCAATCTGCCGGCGGCCGACTCGGTGCCGGCGGCCAAGGCAAAGGCCCAGATCGCCTCGCTTGTGGACCGCGCCAGGCGCGGCGCCTACTTCGCGATCATGGCCTACACGAGCCGCACGCCCCAGTCGGAGGCCGCCATCGCGGCGATCCGGACCGCGGTTCGGGACAAGACGAAGATCGCGACCACCGCGGGATACGGCCCGCGGTTTCTTCATTCCACAGGCCAGCTGCACAAGGGCGGACCGAAGACCGGCCTATTCCTCCAGATCGTGCAGGACGATGCCAAGGACGTGAAGATTCCGGGCCAGCCGTACACGTTCTCGGTCCTCAAGCAGGCGCAGTCGCTCGGCGACCTTCAGTCGCTGACGTCGCGCCGGTTGCCGGTGCTGAGGGTGACGTTGGGACGCGAACCCGCGGCGGGTTGGCGAGCACTGACGGGCGCCGTCAGACAAGCGGTCCGCTGACGATGGAGCTGGGCATGGTCGGCCTGGGCCGCATGGGCGGCAACATGGCCCTGCGCCTGATCAAGCGCGGCCACCGCATCGTTGCGTTCGACCTCTCGCAGGCCGCGGTCCAGGCGCATGCGGCCCAGGGCGCCGTCGGGGCGACGTCGTGGGAAGACTTTGTTGCCAGATTCGAGAGCAGGCCGCGCGTGATGTGGATCATGGTCCCGGCGGGCGATCCGACCACGCAAACCATCAACAAGCTGATCGAGCTCGGCGATCCGGGCGACATCATCGTCGACGGCGGCAACACCAACTGGAAGCTCGCGCTCGAAGACTGCGCCCGAATCAGGGCCAAGGGCATGCACTACATGGACGCCGGCACCTCAGGCGGCATCTGGGGCCAGGACTACGGCTATTGCCTGATGGTCGGCGCCGAGGAAGACATCTACGACCACTGCCTCCCGCTCCTCAAAGACCTCGCGCCCGACGATGGCGGTCTCGTGCACACGGGGCCCGAGGGGTCGGGCCACTTCGTGAAGATGGTCCACAACGGCATCGAATACGGCTTGATGCAGGCGTACGCCGAGGGTTTCCAGGTCATGAAGATGTCGAAGTCCTTCCCGGGGATGGACATGCGCGCGATCGCGGAAGCCTGGCGCACCGGGAGCGTGGTCCGCTCCTGGCTGCTGGACCTGGTCGCGCTGGGCCTCGCCCAGGATCCTGAGCTGACCAGCATCAAGGGCTGGGTCGAGGACACAGGCGAGGGACGCTGGACCGTCGAAACCGCGATCGAGGAGTCGGTGCCGACGCCGGTGATCGCGGAGTCGCTGTTTGCGCGCTTCCGAAGCCGGATGGAGAACACGTTTGGCGACCGGATGCTCGCAATGATGAGGGCGCAGTTCGGTGGCCACGCCGTAGTCAAGGATGCCGCGTCGGAGAAGTGAAGGTTGAGGAAGCCCCTAATCCGCTAGCGGAGGGCCTTCACGACTATCGCGTGGCCGACCCGGCGGTCATGGTCATCTTCGGCGCCACCGGGGATCTGAGCGGTCGGAAGCTGTTGCCGGCTCTGTACAACCTGGCCAAGCAGCGCTCGCTGCCGGCCGGATTTGCGGTGGTAGGTGCAGCGAAGGACGAGTTGTCGGACGATGCGTTTCGCAAGCGCGCCGCCGACAAGATCCACCAGTTCTCGCGCACGCAGCCGATCGACGACAGCGTCCTCGAGGCGTTTTTGTCGTCCGTCTCCTACGTCAAGGTCGACTTCGGCAAGCTGGACGACTTCAGGGCGCTCGGGCGCAGGCTGGAGGAGCTCGACAACAGCCGCCATATCCCCGGCAACCGGATCTTCTACTGCGCCACCCCGCCACCCACATACCAGACGATCACCCTTCAGGTGCAGGCCGCGGGTCTCAACAGGGGCAGCGGCTTTCACCGCATCGTGGTGGAAAAACCGTTCGGTTTCGACCTCAGGTCGGCGCGCGAGCTGACGGCGACGCTGCAGAAGGTATTTCCCGAAGATTCCGTCTACCGCATCGACCACTATCTCGGCAAGGAGACCGTCCAGAACATCCTTGCCTTCCGTTTCGCAAACTCGATCTTCGAGCCCATGTGGAACGCCAACCTCATCGACTCCGTGCAGATCACGGTCGCCGAAGAGATCGGCATCGAACAGCGCGGCGCTTATTACGACCGAGCCGGGGCGCTGCGCGACATCGTGCAGAACCACGGTTTGCAGCTCGTGACGTTGACCGCCATGGAGCCGCCGCTTGCATTCCAGGCTATGGAGGTCAGGGACGAGAAGGTGAAGGTGCTGCGCGCGATCCGGCCTTTGCTTGGTGAAGACATCGAGCAGTCGACGGTGCGCGGCCAGTACACGGGGGGCTGGGTGCTGGGAGAACAGGTGGTCGGGTACCGAGAGGAGAAAGAGGTCGCGGCTGACTCCGGGACGGAGACGTTCGCGGCGTTGCGGCTGTTCATCGACAACTGGCGCTGGGCCGGCGTGCCCTTCTACATCCGCGCCGGCAAGCGGCTGCCGAAGCGGGTCACCGAGATTCGCATCCAGTTCAAACGTCCGCCCCACCTGACGTTCGGCAGGGAGGCGATGAAGGAGGTCGACCCCAACGCGATCACGCTGCGGATCCAACCCGAGGAAGGCATCTCCCTCAAGTTCGGCGCCAAGGTGCCCAGCGCCGGGCTGCGTATCAGAAGCGTCACCATGGACTTCGAGTACATGACGTCCTTTCTCGTGGAGGCGCCGGAGGCATACGAGAGACTGCTGCTCGACTGCATGATCGGCGATCCGACCCTGTTCACCCGAGCCGACGAAGTGGAGGCGGCGTGGATGCTGATGGACCCGATCGAGGACGCGTGGCGGAACGGGCGACCACCGCTTGGCACCTACGCGGCGGGCACGTGGGGCCCGGACGGCGCGACGAAGCTGCTGCAGGGCGATGGACGGGAGTGGCATCGCCCATGAACACTGTGGTCAAGCCGCCTTCCAACCGGGTTTGGCAGGGCGACGACGTGACAGTCAGCGACGTCTTGAACGCGCTCGCCGACATTCGCGGCAAGTTCGCCCGAGCGGAGGCCGATGGCGACGAGCACGCCCATCCGCGAAACTGTGTGATGACGCTGATCGCGGTGGCCGCAAGCGAGGCCGACGAGCGGCTTGCGGAGCAGACGTGCCTGACGATCTCATCGCAGCATCCCGCGCAGGCGATCGTGATCCGTGAAGAAGCGCCGCTTCGAGGTCACCACCTGGATGCGTGGATCACGACCGACGTCAAGCGACCCGAGATGTCCTGCGCTGTGGAGTGCGAGATCATCACGCTTCACGTCCGCGGAGCCGCGGCTGACCACCTGGACGCCCTGGTCGATCCTCTTTTGGTGAGTGGTGTGCCGACTTACCTGTGGTGGATGGGCACGCCGCCCTTTCGAAAGAATGAGCTGCTCGCCGCCCTGCGTGTCGGCGACGGCCTCGTCGTGGACTCAGCGCGGTTTGAAGAGCCCCACCGTTCTTTTGTGGGCCTGGCGCGGCTTTTGAAGGTCGCCCATCACCGCCTTGGCCTTGCGGACTTGCAGTGGTCGCGGCTCCGCCCGTGGCGGGAGACGATCGCGCAGTTCTTCGGACCCGCCGACCGGCGCGCGTTTTTGACTGGAGTTTCTGAGGTCGGAATCGATTACGCGGGCGAAGGCAGAGGCAACCGAATCGCCGCGGCGTTGATAACAGGCTGGATGGCGGCGGCCCTGGGCTGGAAGCTGAAGCGAGCCGCAGCCGGCGCGGGCGGCGTCGTGGTGGCCCACTTCGAGAACGGCCCTCATTCAGTCGAGGTCGACTTCAGGTCGGTGGAAAGGGCCCATCTCGCCCCCGGCGAGCTCAGCTCGATCCGCATCGGTGGCGCCTCAAACGGGGTGACGTTCCGGCTGTCGGTGCAGCACGACCCGGAACGCAAGCCTCGCGTATCGGTGCCCGCGTACCGCACCGTGCACCCGGCCGAGGGGGAGGATGACGCGGCCATCGAGCTGGCCGAGCGCCGCGCGGAATGGCATCGCGACGTGCTCCATGAAAATCTCGATTCGCTGCATCACACCGCGACTGGCGACCCGCCGGGCGAAAGCCGTCCGCAACGCCCGGTCGTCGTCACGCACGACCGGCGCCGGCGGGACACGGGACGGGTTCTGCTGACGATGATCGAGATGGGTGAGGTTGAGCCGCTGCGACATGTGCAGCAGCTGGATCGCGAGGACGAGGCGGCCCTCCTGCTCGACCTGCTCGCGACCGGAACGCACGACGAGGTCTTCAATCGGTCGCTCGCCGCGGCGTCCGAGCTGATGCACTTGTTCTAGTTGGCCGAGTTCACCGTGCTCGCCACCGCCGAAGAGGTTGCCGAGGCCGCGGCGGCGGAGATCGCAGAGGCGTTGCGCGGCGGAGCGACGACACTCGTCCTTGCGGGCGGCACGACCCCCAAACGCTGCTACGAGCTGCTTGCCGGCCTCGATGTGGAGTGGGGTAGGGTGGCCGTGCTCTTCGGCGACGAGCGCTGCGTTCCGCCGGACCACCCTGAGAGCAACTACCGCATGGCGAAGGAGACGTTGCTCGATCGGGTCGCGCCCGCCACCGTCTACCGCATGCCCGGCGAGCTGGGCCCGGACGAGGGGGCCGACCTGTATGCGGAGGTCGTCGCCAATGCCTCCCCGCTCGACTTCGTGGTCCTGGGGGTGGGGGAGGACGGACATGTCGCATCGCTGTTCCCAGGGCATCCAGCGCTGCACGCCTCCGGACTCACCGCCGGGATCCACGACTCGCCGAAGCCGCCGCCCGAGCGGGTCACGCTGACCATGGAGGCGCTGCAGGACGCGGGACGTGTGCTGATCCTGGCGACGGGTGCGGGGAAGGCGGAGGCCGTGGCCCTGGCCCGGCGTGGCGAATCGCCATCCGGGATGATTGCTGGCGCACGATGGCTGATCGATCGAGCCGCCGCGGGTCAGTGAAGATCGAGATCGTCCCTTCGATCCTGTCCGCAGACGCTGGACGGCTGACAGAGCAGGTCAAGGAGGCAGAGAGCGCCGGCGCCGACCGGATCCAGGTCGACGTCATGGACGGCCATTTCGTCCCTAACCTCACGTTTGGGCCGCTCGTGGTCGAGGTCGTGCGCCGGGCGACCTCCCTGCCTGTGGAGGCGCATCTGATGGTCGAGCGGCCAGAGCGGTTCCTCGAGGAGTTCGCCAAGGCGGGGGCGACGCTTATCGAGGTCCAGGTGGAGGCGACGACTTCGCTGTACCGAACGGTTCAGACGATCAAGGAGCTGGGAGCGCGAGCGGGCGTGGCGATCAACCCCGCCACCCCGGTTGACGACCTGCGTGAGATCTTGCCGTACATCGACCTCGTCAACGTCATGACCGTCGAGCCGGGATTCGGCGGTCAGAAGTTCATTCCGCACAGCCCGGAGAAGCTTCGCCGCCTGCGGGCGATGTCCACCGACGTCGAGATCGAGGTGGATGGCGGCATCGACGCGCGCACCGCCCCGCTGGTCGTTGCCGCCGGGGCCACCGTGCTTGTCGCGGGTAACTCGGTTTACGGCTACAAGGGGGGCATCGCCGCCGGCATCAAGGCGATACGTGACGCTGTTGACTGACGAGCTCAAGCAGGCGGCCGCCTACAAGGCGCTGGAGCTGGTCCAGGACGGGATGCTGGTAGGCCTCGGGAGTGGATCGACGGCGCGGTTCTTCACGGAGGGAGTCGGCCGCCTGGTGGCCGAGGGGATGAAGGTGCGCGGAGTGCCCACGTCTCGGGCGACGGCGGAGCTGGCTGCGGAGGTCGGGATCCCGATCGTCACCGAGCTCGTCGGACCGATCGACCTGGCGGTCGACGGGGCGGACGAGGTCGACCCGGCGCTGAACCTGATCAAAGGTCGTGGCGGTGCGCTGTTTCGAGAGAAGCTGGTCGCGACGGCGTCCAAGCGTTTCGTCGTCGTGGTTGAT
>Ga0209056_10006429_pt1 | contig 12140 bp, 12 predicted proteins | sample GraSoiAngelo_114_FD_185876 | JGI IMG/M metagenome (GOLD analysis project Ga0209056, IMG submission 185876) | Grasslands soil microbial communities from the Angelo Coastal Reserve, California, USA - 14_0903_13_40cm (SPAdes) (version 2) | ecosystem: Environmental > Terrestrial > Soil > Grasslands... | reverse complement strand
CCAAATCAAAAACGTAGGGCAGGCCCTTCTTCTTATAGTCTTCGGGACCGATGTCCTTTTTCTCGAAGGGGCAGTAAGGGCGGGTGCGCTCGCGCGGGTTATGGACCCAGCGCACGAGGTAGTCGTAATTGCCCTTTTCGCCGACGCGCGTGAGGTTTGCGGCGAACGTTCCACCCTGCATCTGGTCGCCTTCGCCGATGGAATGGCAGGCGAGGCAGCCGCGCGTTTCGAATAGTTCTTTGCCGTGCGCGGCGTTTCCGGGCTTGTGCTTGGGCAGGGAATCCGTGAGCGCCGACTGCCAGATGTAGGCGGAGATAGCTTTGATCTGGTCATCGTTGAGGCGGAAATTCGGCATCTTGGTGGTGGGCCGAAAGTCGCTAGGCTTCCGCAGCCACACGGGAATCCAGGTTTTGTTCAGCTTGAGGCGAATGTCCTTGAGATTCGGGCCAACTTTTTTCATGTCCTCGAGGAGGCTCTTGGTGGAGCGGTCGAGCTGCACGATGCGAAGGTCGAGTTTGCTGTTGGTGACTTTGAGCGCGACGGCGCGATCGTTCAAGTGATTGGCTTCTTCGTTGCTCTCGGCCTTGTCGGCCTGCTTCATCAGGTCGCCGGCTTGCTTGACGTTATCCCTTTTTTCCTGGTCGAGTTGCTTAATCTGCTGGGCGACGGAGAGCAGGTCTTCCGGCTCCTTGTCGTAGCCTTCGTAGCGATGGCAGCCGACGCAGCCGCGCTGGCGGAAGAGGTCTTTGCCCTCAGTGAGAGTCCAGCCGACGTCGTTGCTAACGAGAACCATGTCCGCGGCGTGACAGGTCTGGCAGCCGGCTTCCATGTTTCCCCGTTGGAAGAGCGGCCAGAGCCAATGTTCGTAAGTGCCGTGGGCTTTTTCCACGCTGGTGGTGGCGCGACCGTTGCCCTGGTGGCAGGGTGAGCAGCCGAACTTTTCGGGATCGTGAATTTTAAGAAGCTCGGGCTCCGGATGGCTCGTGAAGGCGTGTGCGTACTCGTCCGGTTTTTTGCCCTTCAAGGACATCGCCGTGGCCGTGAGCTTGACCGGTTCACGGATTCCAACGTGGCAGGATTCGCAGCGGTCCACGATGTTGGCATCCGGCACGTTGATCTGGAGAATCTTCGGCACCCAGGCTTCGGTCTTGTCCTGCAGACCGGCCATCTGCGCAGGCGTCAGAGTCACCATGTGGTCGGAGACGTAAGCATCCAGCAGATTTTTCTGCTCGTTGACCGGTTTGATGAGATCCGCAAGCTCCGCGCTCAGCGTAGTGCGCTCGTTCTTCAGGTCGTTATAGGCTTCTTCGAGCTGAGTGAAGTTATAGGGCTTCTTGCTGCCATCGGGATATTCGACGCTGGTGACTTTCTTCTTGTAGTCGTCGAGGTCCTTCTGTTTGCTGGTTTTCGAGGACTTGCTAGTCTCGGTCTCGATGCTATAGGTCATGGCGTTGACGTAGGCGCGGCGATCGGTGAAAACATTTTGGACGGCCAGGATTTTGGCGCTCAAGTCGCGCAGCTTTTCGTTGATTTCCTTGATGCGCGGCGCGGCCTTCTGGCTGGCGCTTTCATAGGCTTGCTTGAGAGCCTGATAGCCCGGGCTGGTCTCCACTTCCTTCTGGGAATCGCCGGACTGCGTGCGGGCATTCTTGAGGAAGGTGGAGTAGCGGCTCTTCCACTCGTGTTGGAAGCTTTTCCACGGGCGCTGGCCGAAGTCCTCGTCCCACAACGCCCAGAAGAGCGTGGCCATTAAAAGGACCATGGAGATAACGTAATGGGGAGCGAAGGACTTGCTGACTACCGGATCGTTTTCGGGGATGGGCTTCTCGGGCACCAGTTTCTCCTAAACGCTAAACCCTAGACGTTGAACCAAGGTGTAATCCACACGTACTTGATATGGAACAGCAGCCGCAGCAGCATCTTGATGGGCAATCCGAGCATGGTGAGGAGGAAGGTCATCAGGATCGAATACTGCAGCAGGCTCATGCGCTTGTAGTCTTTGGGGTTGTGACGGCGGAAGAAAGCGTGGACCGCCAGGCCGCCGACGGCAAAAAAGCCACCGACGACGACGGCGCCGAAAATGCCTTTGCCCCAATTCGAAGTGATTCCGAAGAGGTCCGGCAAGTCGCGGTTCACTTCGTAAATCAGCCGGTTGTGATCCCACGTTTGCCCAGGCCAGAACCACTGCCAGCCGGGTCCGCGAATGAAGGTGCCGATGAAAATCATCGAGACCCACAAAATAATGAAGCCGAAGAGGAACGTGCCGATGGCGAACTTGCGTTGCTTCCACGTGTAATAGCCGGAGCCGAGCGGATTGGTGTCTATATAAGGAATGACCATCAGTCCGATGATGATCAGGGTGGGCATGACCACGCCGGCGATCCACGGGTCGAAGTACACCAGCATTTCCTGCAAGCCGAGGAAATACCACGGCGCTTTCGCCGGGTTCATGGTCAAGTTCGGGTTTGCAGGTTCTTCGAGCGGCGCGTTCAGCGTGATGGACCACACCATCAGAATGATGGTGACGATAATCGCCGCCAGGAATTCAATGCGCAGCAGGAATGGCCAGACGTGGACTTCCTTCGCCCATCCCGGTTGGAAGGGCCACGCTTTGCGGTGATGCGTCTTGGCGAGCGCCGCATCGCCGGCGAGTTGTTCGATCAAGACGTCATTGGCGTGCGCTTGCTTCCAGGCCAGGTACATGTAGAAAGCCAGCAGCGGGATCATGGCGACGATCGGAACGTTGTCCGCGGCGGAGAGGATTTCCCAAAGTTGCTTCCAATCCATGGCTACTTCTTCGCCTCCTTTATTTCGGAGTCGAGCACCACGGCCGCCGGGCCGGAGATGCCGCCATCCTTACGAACGCGCCAGAAGTGCAGGATCATGAAAATCGAAGCGATGATGGGAATGCCGATGCAATGCCAGATGTAGGAGCGCAGGAGGGCGTTGGCGTCCACGATGGAGCCGCCGAGCAGGCCGAAGCGCACATCGTTGTAGGGTGTGATGAACTTCGGAGCGAACGGGCCTTCGTTGCCAAGACCCGGAGTGGCTCGCGCCATGTTGGTGCCAACGGTCACGGCCCAGAAGCCGAGTTGATCGTCGGGCAGCAGATAGCCGGTGAAGGAGAGCAGCAGTGTCAGCACCAGGAGGATTACGCCGACGTTCCAATTGAACTCGCGCGGCTTTTTGTACGAGCCGGTCAGGAAGACGCGGAACATGTGCAACTCGACGGCGATGACCATCAAGTGGGCCGCCCATCGATGCATGTTGCGCAACAATTTGCCGAAGGGCACGTCATGCTCGAGGTACAGGACATCACGGAAGGCCTGCACTTTGCTGGGATGGTAGTAGAACATCAGCAGCACGCCGGTCAGCGTGAGGACGATAAATAAATAGAAGGTGATGCCGCCCATTCCCCAGGTATAGCTGTAACGCACCGAGTCGCGATTGATCTTGGCAGGATGAAGATGCAGGAAGACGTTCGAGAGGACGCCGAGGGCGCGATTGCGCGGCGTGTCGTCATGCTTGTGGCGGAAAATCGAGAGGAAGACCTGCGTCTTGCTGGGCTTCTTGAGCAGTTCCACTTGCTCCTTGGCTTTTGCCGGGAAGTCGGTCTTCAGAGACTCGAGATCTTCCTTGACGCCGGTCTTAATCCGGTCCACCAAACCGACAGATTTGCCATTCTTGCCGTTTGGATCTTTCTCATCGGGCATCGCCTGATCTCCCCAAGTTCACGAGCTCGAAATTTTTTCCTGCAAATCTTTCGCCTCAACTCGCACGGCTACACCGGCAAGAACGATCCCGGATCGTTGAAGTGGCTCGTTTGTCCCTTGGGCCACTGATAGAGCCGTGAGGTGTCCACGATAATCTGTCCGTCGGGGGCGAATTCCACGTGCGCGCGGTCCATCGGCCGCGGCGCGGGCCCTTCGAAATTGACTCCTTCGCTGTCGTACCCGCTTCCGTGGCACGGACACTTGAATTTGTTTTCGCCGGCCTTCCAATCGGGCGTGCAGCCCAAATGGGTGCAGCGGGCATAAATCACGAACACGCGATCGGGCGTGCGATCCACCCAGATGCGGTATCTCTGCTGCCACTTCGTATCCACACCCAGGGAATAGTCCGACGGATAACCGATTTTGAAAATCGTCGGTGGTTCAAAGAGCGTGCGGGGAAGAAAGAAACGCAGGAACGCGATGAACCATGCGCCCAGGAATCCGGTGACGGCAACCCACACCAGACGCCGGCGCCGCTCATTGACCTGGCTCGGCTCGGGACCGACCGTCGCTAATCCTGCCGAGGCTGCGGCTTTGGACGTTCCCACGGCAGGCGTGCCTACGTACCTCGTTGCGTCTCCGCCGCCGGCCGCGGTCGTCTTCGGTGCTTCCGGCTTAGGTTTACCCGCTTCGGTTTCCGGCCCTGCCATTCGCTACCTCCTGAACCAGGTGCTGATCAAGCTATGCATGCGTCGCGGACAAGCTCTCACTCCAGCGGTGGAGGCGCACCACCACAGAAGCCGTCACAAAAATGAAATCCGAAAAGTGCGGAGGAGGAATCTCTGGACGCTCTGCGGTCACGCAACAATCCTAGGGCGTAGGAGTGGAGAGAGCAGGGAAGGAGCGCATCCGCAGCGAGCGTCAGGGGCCCGTCGGGTTGGAGTAGTTTCGTTCGAAAGCATTGCGAGGTCCTCAACATTCGCTGGACCCCCCGGAAACAAAACGGATATTACTCAAAACAAATTTTTTCGTCAATGCGTGTTTGCGATGAAGTGAATAAAAATTGACAGATTCATCGCGGGATTGAAAACGGGGAAAAAGAAGTGCAAGAAGCCGCTTGCGCCCGGAAAAACCTGTGATAGACTCGCCCCGATTTGCATCCCCCACTTTTTATTTTTGGAAAGTTGGGGTGTTGCCTTCGTGGGGAAGGCTGGGAAATTCACTCTGGAGGTCTCGCGCAATGGGCCTCGTTCTACTGATCGTGATCTGGCTGATCACCTTCGTCAGCACTTATTTTTTCATGGCGAAGACGTGGTGGTTGCCAGCAGGGGCTTCTGCCGCGGCCGCCAGCATCGATCATCATTTCACCGTGACCTATATTTTGATGGGTTTTGTTTTTGTCGCCGCGCAGGTTTCGCTCGGTTACCTCGTCTGGAAGTATCGCGACGGCGGTTCATCCAAAAAGGCTACATATTCCCACGGCAACGTGACCCTGGAAATTGTCTGGACGGTACTCACCACGGTTCTCTTTGTGGGAATGAATCTGGCGAGCAGCTCGATCTGGGCTTCGGAGCGTTTCCGGCCCGCCGGTGAGAACGCCGTCCACGTGGAAGTGACGGGCATGCAGTTCGCGTGGTATTTCCGGTATCCCGGCCCGGACGGAAAGTTCGGACTCACGAAGCCGGAGCTGGAAGATGCTTCGGCCGGCGGCGAAGCCGCGCTGGGCCTGGATGCCAATGATCCGGCTTCGAAAGATGACGTGGTGACCGGCGTTATGGTCGTGCCGGTGAATCGCGAGGTCGAGGTCATCTTGCGCGCGCACGATGTGATTCACAGTTTCTATGTTCCCAGCATGCGCTTCAAGCAGGACGCCGTCCCCGGACTTGCCATCCACATGCATTTCACGCCGATTCAAACCGGGGATTACGAGATCGCCTGCGCGGAGCTTTGCGGCCTGGGCCATTACAAGATGCACGGAATGCTGAAGGTGGTCAGTCAGGAAGAGTTCGACAAATGGCTGGCGGCAAGGGAGGCGGAGAAGCAATAACATGGCTACTCACGATTTTGCTGCCCAGGCATCTCACGCGCACGAAGCTCCTCAGGGTTTCATTCGAAAGTGGGTCTTCAGCCTCGACCACAAAGTCATCGGCCTTCAGTATTACTTTCTGGCGCTCGCGGCGGTGTTCGTGGGCATGTTCCTGTCGCTGCTGATGCGGATTCACTTGATCTGGCCGGGCGCGGCGTTGCCGATTCTCGGCGAGATCAAGCCGGAGACGTATCTCACGCTGGTCACCATGCACGGCACGATTATGGTTTTCTTCGTGCTTACCACGGCGCCGCAGGGCGGTTTTGGCAATTACTTCCTGCCCATTCAGATCGGCGCGCCAGACATGGCCTTTCCCGTTTTGAACATGCTTTCGTTCTGGACGACTTTGCTCGGCTTCATCGTGATGATCGCGGCATTCTTCGTCGCCGGAGGAGCACCTCTGCATGGCTGGACCGGTTACGCGCCGCTGAGCGCTCTGCAATCCGCCGGCCCCGGTGAAGGTTTGGGCGCGGATTTGTGGATTATCAGCATCGCGATTTTCTGCATCGGCGCGTTGATGGGCGCGCTGAACTTCATCACCACCACGCTCGACATGCGCGCCAAGGGCATGACCATGATGCGCATGCCGCTGACGGTGTGGGCCTGGTTCGTCACCGCCATTCTTGGGCTGCTCGCGTTCGGCGTGCTGCTCTCGGCGGGCATTCTGTTGTTGATGGATCGCAATCTGGGCACGAGCTTTTTTGTTCCGCTCGGCACCATCAATGGCCAGCTCACCGGACACAAGGGCGGCTCACCGCTTTTGTGGCAGCACCTCTTCTGGTTTTTCGGGCATCCTGAGGTGTACATCGCGATTTTGCCGGCGATGGGCATGTGCTCGCAGTTGCTTTCCGTTTTCTCGCGCAAGCCGATCTTTGGTTATAAGGCGATGGTGTACGCCATCCTGGCCATCGGTTTTCTCGGCTTTATGGTCTGGGGCCATCACATGTTCATGAGCGGCATGAGCCCTTACACCGCTTTCGCTTTCTCCGTCATGACCATGGCCATCGGTGTGCCTTCGGCCATCAAAACCTTTAACTGGCTTGGCACGCTCATGCGTGGAAAGATTCGGTTTTCCTCGCCTATGCTGTTCGCGATCGGGTTTGTTTCTCTCTTTGTCTCCGGTGGCATCAGCGGCCCGTTCCTCGCTCAGCCCGTCCTCGACATTCCTTTGCATGACACGTATTTCGTGCCGGGCCACTTTCACCTGATCATGGGCGTTGCCTCCATCTTCGGCATTTTTGCGGCGACGTATTATTGGTTCCCGAAGATGTTCGGCCGGATGATGAATGAGTCGATGGCGCGCTGGCACTTCTGGTTCAGCCTCATCGGCACGTACGCGATTTTCATGCCCATGCATTATCTGGGCATGGCGGGGATGCCGCGGCGTTATTCGCAGATGACTGAAGTCGCGTATCTTCACGACCTGATTCCGCTGCAGAAGTTCATTACCTACGCGGCGTTTATCACCATCGCTGGCCAGCTAATTTTTCTTGTGAATCTTTTCTGGAGCATGTTCAAGGGGCCAAAGGCCAGCGATAATCCTTGGGAAGCCACCACGCTGGAGTGGATTACCACGACTCCGCCGCCGCACGACAATTTCGGCGGGCATACGCCGGTCGTCCACAACGGTCCTTACGAGTACAGCGTGCCGGGCGCGCCGCGCGATTACGTGATGCAGAACGACCCGGAAATCAAGCCGGCGCACTAGTCAGATATGGCCAGCATGACTACAACCGCGGCAATCGCCGACGCCGGAATTTCCCGGGGTGAGGATGGCCGTCCGGACTACGGCACGCGCCTACGCCGCGCGCGGCTCGGCTTGCTCGTTGCGTTGACGCCGATCCTCATGCTGTTTGTTTCCTTCACCAGCGCTTACGTGGTGCGCCAGGGTTTGCCGACGCTGGACCCGCGCACCAACAATCTCATCCGCGACTGGATTCCGGTGGCCCTTCCCAGATTGCTCCTGCTCAATACGTTCGTGTTGCTGGTGAGCAGCTTGAGCATGGAGCTGGCGCGCCGCCAGCTCCAGAGTCAGGTTGCTCACGCAAACTCCTCGCCGGTCGCCGGGGACACGCTGGCCAGCAAGATCAGAATGCCCTGGCTGGCGGCGACTCTTGTCCTCGGCTTTGCGTTCCTTTTCGGGCAGTGGACGGCCTGGCAACAGCTTGCCGCCAATGGTTTCTACGTGGCCACGACGCCGAGCAGCTCTTTCGTGTATTTGCTGACCGGCGCGCATGCCGCGCATTTGCTGGGCGGGGTACTCGCGCTGATTGTCGCGGGCATTGCGTCGCTGCTGCACCGCTCGTTGAAGACGCGCAGCATCGTCGTCGACGTGACCGCGTGGTACTGGCATTTCATGGCCGTGTTGTGGATTTACATTTTTTGCTTGATGAAGTTCGTCCGCTAACTGCAAGTTGACCAGGAGGCCGAACGCATGGCTGATTCCGCGCTGCAAAACATTCCGTCGGTCTACGAACCGTCTCTGTTCGGGACCTACTCGAAGAAAATCGGCATGTGGCTGTTTCTGCTCTCCGATACGCTGACGTTTGGCGCGCTGCTCTATGCCTACAGTTACGGGCGCATTTCGACGGGAGGCTGGCCCACGCCGTTCCATTCAGAAAGCATCATCAACGCCACAATCATGACGGCGTTCCTGCTCACCAGTTCGCTGACCATGGTCCTGGCGGTCCGCGCCTCCGTTCACCGAGACGCCAAGATGCAGACCCTCTGGTTGCTGGCTACCATGCTGTGCGGCACGGGATTCATCGTGCTTCACGGCCGCGAGTGGAGCAATCTCATCGCGGAAGGCCTGTCCCTTCCAATGTTTCCCAAAGTTCCTCACCACCAGGTAGCGGCTGAATTTGTCAACGTGTCCAAGACGGTGCCGCAATTCGCCGCAACGTTCTTCGGCCTGACCGGCATGCACATGCTGCACGTCACGCTAGGCGTGATTTATCTCGGCGTGGTGGCGCTGCGCCGCAAGTTTATCCCGATCCTGCTAGTCCTCTGGCTGGTCGCCTGGCTGGGAACGCCGGCCTATAGCCCCTTCCACTACGGCGCACATATCCTGTTAATCGCGGCCATTGTCTGCGGCATCATTCTCTGGCTGAAGCCCAAAGTCTACGATTCCTCCGACGTGGAAGTCGCGGGGCTCTACTGGCACTTCGTGGACCTCGTTTGGATGTTTATTTTTCCCCTGGTCTATCTGATGTCAGCTAAGATTCTCTAGGAGCTGGAGAGATTATGGATACGTTTCAGCAAGCTCTTGCGGAACAGGTTGCCGAGCAGCACCGCCACCACGGCAAGGCGCTTTTCTTCTATGTTTGGGGCGCGTTGCTGGTGATGACCGCTATCGAGGTCTACCTGACGTATCAACATATGCAGCCCGTGAAGATGCTGACCATTTTACTCGGCCTATCGTTCATCAAGGCCGCGCTGATCATCGGCTACTTCATGCACCTGAAGTATGAAGTGTCGCGGATGAAGTGGCTGACCATGTGCTCCGTCGTCGCCTGCCTCATTCTGATGACCATCTTCTTTTTCCCGGACGCCAGGCGTATTCTTGAGCTGGGAGTGAAATGAAGCTTCGCACTGCCATACTCGTCTTGATGGTTTCCGCGTGGGCCGCGCCCGCGTTCAGCCAAGGCTGCGCGATGTGCTTCAGCACGGCTGCGGCGGCTTCGAAGGACGGGCAGAAAGCCATCGGCAGGGGCGTGCTTGTACTGATTGTGCCCCCGACGGTATTCATGAGCATCGGCGTTGGTCTGGCGCTGCACTACGGGAAAAAGCGCGACCTCGAGAACAGTTGATGGTTTCGAATCAGGCAGGGAAGTGAGCGCCCCGCTCACCGTTTAGCGAACGTTCCATCCAACCCAGGGCAGGTCAAGTTCCCGCGGCGGAATATTCAGCTGAGCCAGCTCTGAGCGGTCTGCGGGCGGAACGCGCGCGCGTTCCGCCCGCAGACCCTCTGGCAAAACAAAAATGGATTTCACTTCACACGCGAGCAGGGAAACCGTTCGCCTATTTTCGAATGGTAGTAACCCTCTTTGGAAGGGGCGCTCATGAATTCGTCAAACACCGTCGAAGGCACGTTGAAAAACTGATAGACTCCGCCTTTCACAAACTGGATTTCGAGCGTCTCCGAGTCTTCCTGATAACCAACCTGGGTAATTTCCTTGGAGGGAATAGGGAACCGGTGCATTTGTGAGAGCCCCCTTTCTGGTGAGAGACGCTCCACTGGATGGCTGCGGGATCGCCATCCGGTCACTGCTACAGGTACTCGGATCCATTCTTGCGATCCTCATTCCCCCTGGCGGTGGCCCCTGGATCGTCGCTCTTTGGTTGTGGCTCAATGGCCGGATTCTAGCATAAGAAAAAGTGATTGAAAGCTGCTTTTTCTTGCATCGCAGCGGAAAATGCAGCAAAGAAGCGAAGGTACGTTGGTGCAAGCGGCGAAAAAGATTGGTTCCGGGACCTGGACTCGAACCAGGATACTCAGCTCCAAAGGCTGATGTCCTACCGATTAGACGATCCCGGAATTGATATTGGAATTGTAGCAGAGCCGCACAAGCGTTCCCAGACGCTCGCCGAGGGCCAAATCCCGGAAACCTTTCGAATGGCCTTCGCGTAGAATGAAGCAAGAGGACGCATCCATGAGACGGCGCGTGCCGCTCCGGGAACCGATCAACGTGGCACTGGAGACGCTTCGCGCTCACAAGATGCGCTCCTTCCTGATGCTCTTGGGCATCATCCTTTCCGTGTCCACTCTGATTGTCGTCATCGCCTTGATTTCCGGCGTGGACCGCTACATTGCCGACCGCGTCGCCAACATGGGCTCCAATGTTTTCCTGCTCACGCGCTTCCCGATCATCACGGACGTGGACGAGTACGTGAAAGCAAACCGGCGCAACAAAAAAGTCACCTGGGACGACTTCGAATCTCTGCGCGACAATTTGAAGCTGCCGCTGCGCGTGGGCGTGGAACTGCGCGTGGACGGGAAGTCCGCGCGGGCTCGCACAGCCTCAAGGACACGAACATCCGCGGCGTTACCGCCAACATGGTGGACATTGACATCGTCACGCCTGCGGAAGGCCGCTACATTTCCGAAGGCGACGATCAGAGCCGCGCGCTGGTCACCATGATCGGGAACGACCTGGCCACGCAGCTCTTTCCCGGCGCCGATCCCATCGGCCACGAACTCTTAATCGACGGGCGGCCCTTTCAGATCGTCGGCATCGCGAGAACTATTGGCACGGCCTTCGGTCAATCGCAGGACAACTTTGCGTATATCCCGATCCAGACCTATTTCAAGATGTACGGGAACAACGACACCATCTGGCTCAATATTCAGGCACGCGGCGCGGAGTGGATGGAACAGACGCAGGAGGAAGCACGGGTGATGATGCGCGCGCGGCGCCATCTGGCTCCCAACGAAAAAGATAACTTCGGGATTTTCGACCAGGCGACGCTGATGGAATTGTGGAAAAATCTGACAGGCGTAATCGCGACGGCCATGGTCGGCGTGGTTTCTGTTTTTCTGGTGATCGGCGGCGTGGTCATCATGAACGTAATGCTCGCGACCGTTACTGAGCGGACGCGCGAAATCGGCATCCGTAAAGCCCTCGGCGCGCGGCGCCGCGACGTCATCTGGCAATTTTTGACCGAAGCGATCGTGCTCACCGGCGCGGGCGGCGTCATCGGCGTTCTGCTCGGCGGCGGCATCAGCCTGCTGATCAACCTTGCCGTGCCCAGCCTGCCGTCTTCGATTCCTCTTTGGGCCGTAATTCTTGCCGTGGGCGTTTCCATGAGCGTCGGCCTCTTCTTCGGCATGTACCCCGCCATCAAAGCCGCCCGCCTTGATCCTGTCGAAGCCTTGCGTTACGAATAGTTCACGCGACGTTCAGGACTTGCGACAAAGGAATTTCTGCGTGGGAAAAAGGTAGCGAGCCGCAGGGAACTCCGGGCAGAAAACCATCCTTAGTAGCCCTCTGAGCACAAGCCTAGAAGTCCGGGGCCACCGCTAGCTACAAAGGCAGCCAAAGCTTCGACGTGCAGTTGATGAGCCTTGCGCAATAGTTCTGTGAATTCGGGGCACCCACGAAGGGCATCAAGCCAAGGGTCGCGCACCATGGCCTGATGGCAGAAAAATCCATTGTCGATGGCGCGAGACAGCATGTCCAGCGCTGGACCTTCCTCACGCAAGTAACTGAGTTGCCTAGAAGCTATTGCACAACCCTCCGTAAGACGATCATGAAGCAGGCGATATGAAAGAACGCGCGATAGATCGTGAGCGAGCGGTCGTAGCGCACCACCAAGCGGCGGAAGTTTCCGAGCCAGGCGTT
>Ga0209056_10006427_pt1 | contig 12142 bp, 9 predicted proteins | sample GraSoiAngelo_114_FD_185876 | JGI IMG/M metagenome (GOLD analysis project Ga0209056, IMG submission 185876) | Grasslands soil microbial communities from the Angelo Coastal Reserve, California, USA - 14_0903_13_40cm (SPAdes) (version 2) | ecosystem: Environmental > Terrestrial > Soil > Grasslands ... | reverse complement strand
GCAATCGCTTCCATTGATCCTCGGCAGCCAGCGCAAGAGTGATGCCGATTATCTCGATGCCTGCCGTAAAACGCGGAATACCGCCGAGTACGAGTCTGTCGGTATCGTCACGGACGCTGAAGCAAAAGAGCTGATCGATTTTACCAAGCGTTTGCGGAAAGATGTAATTGTGTGGCTGCGCGAAAATCACTCAAATCTGCTGCGAGAAATAAAGTGATCTCAGATGGTGGCCCAAATCGCAATCGGGATGATGCAAACTGGACATCGCCCCGCCAATTAGCCCGGCGAACACGGCCATGACAATTAGCCAAAGAACAACAACGAATGGCAGAAAACAGCCAGTCACTATGAACGCTGCTGCCATCCATTTGAACATGATTTTTAAGACCGACCAGAACGGAATATCGAAATCCACCACCGACACTCGCTGTGACAAGAAGACCGGTGGCGGTTTCGGAGGAACACTATGGTGCTCGGTCGGCGGCGGCAGTTGTGTCCCGTATTTCAGCATCGGCAGATAATCATCGACTGATTTCCAGTCACCGCGATCGGCAGGTTTACATGGCGTATGCCGATCAATGCGCCCATCTGCGAACATCTGCGCGACCTGTGTTTCTGCGTACGGCCCTTCTTCGCGGTCGGCGATTTTCAAATGGAACGATCTCGCAACCTATCAAAGAACCGAATTTGATCCGTTTATGCCTCGTCGAAATATTTTCTATCGATCTTCTTGACGCTGTACGCGTGTTCTTCGGCCACACCCAACTCCGTGATCGATCATGGGTTCAGCGATGCGTCTGAAATGTTCAAATGCGGAGAACTCCGCCCCATCATTTAATGAGACCCGTTAGCGCGGCGAGAACGATGGGAATTAGGATCCAGCCCAGCAATACGTGCACACGCATATAGTTTCTTAGAAAAGTTTGATCGGCTTTTGGCTTCCATACTTTATCCGCTTGGAGATCAACGAAAGGAAGGAATAGGCCGAGGCTGTACCAGAAGCGATTGTAAACGCGAGGCGTGTCTTCCGGTTTTTGCGGTTCCATTTTCTTGGGAGAAAAAAGGACGCAGCCGAGTGCGATCAAAGCTGCACACGGAATGCCGGCCTGCCATGGACGACGTCCATAGCAGACAAGGAGGTCGAGCATCCAGCTGCCTAACCATTGAAACCGCTGACCGGTGCGAAGGTATTCGTCTCGCTCCCGACGTTTTCCTGCAATGAAAGCTTCGTCTGCATCGCCGCGGTAGCCCTGGCGTAAAAAAAACGCTTCCAGTTTGCTATACACATCCCCTGAATAAGCCGCTTGGCTAACCACCTTCAAAAGCTCCTCGTGCGACTTGGGTTCCTTAGGAGCCGCGAGAATGTATTTGTAGCTCATTCCCTGCATCTGCAATTGGCCAGCGCCTTTCGGCCACGAAGCACCCGACAGATCAAGCCAACCAAACTCGGCGTTGCGGAGATCGACCGGCCCTTCGAACGACCCGTTGAAAAAGGCGGGGCCGCCGACTTTCATGCGGTTGAAGGAGGCCCATTTTTTCTTGTTCTGAAACTTGGCGCCTGCTTGAAAATTGTTGGCGATATCTGCCCCGACGAAATCCACCAGCCCTTTGAATTCTGTAAAGTCGAACATGGCGTCGCCTCTTACTTTCACATCCAGGAAGATGGCTCCGACTTCATTGTCCTGAAACTTTGCCGATTGCACTACCAAATTGTTGGCGATATCTGCTCCGCCGAATCCCACCGGCCCTTCGAATTCTGCGCCACTGAAAAAGGCTCTGTCGCCGCGAACCTTCATCCCGCTGAAGTGGGCTCCATTTTTCTTGTTGTGAAACTTCGCCCATTGCGCTTCCAAGTTGCCTGCGATGTCTGCCGCCAAGAAATAAACTGGCCCTTCGAACACCGCACGGTCCAAAGAGGCGTCGCCTCCGACTTTCATGCCGTTAAAGTTTGCCTCTCCTTTAAACCGGCTACCACTGAACAGCAGCCCGCCCGCGAAATTCGCGCCAGCGAAAGTCACGCTATTATTGAATTGACAGTGGTCGAGCTGGACCTCGCAAGGGATTTGCTCATTTTCGAGGTGAATTGGCTCGTCAATGATCGCCCCAGTGATTCGCACACCATGTCGATGGAGCTTGATACCGGGGAGCGCGACCGTCAGCAAGTCCTCCAGAAAATGAGCGCTGAGTCTTCGATCGTTTTCTTTAGGGAATTTCTTGGTCTGATCTGCATTTAGAGCGCCGTCCAAGTCCGCGATCTTTCCCGCTGTCGCCTGCGCGACGACGAATTCTTCCGCAGGGCTTAGTCCATGCGAAGCGTTCTGAGGTTTGTCACTCGCCATTGCAACGCTCGCGGTAATCAAACCGGCTGAGAACCAAATGGGGAGCTTCACTCGCGAAGTCGTTTACCAAAATTTAAACGCCTTTGCAGCGAAAAAATGAGTCAGAATCAAAATTAGATCATCTCGTGTTCAGATTTCACACGCGAGATTTTTTTCTCGCTCCTCTGTTTGGCGGCGGATTTCGCTTCGTCGTTCGCGTGTTCAATGTTTAAAGCGAGAAGTTTTTCGAGAATTTGTTCATCCGTTAGATCGACATCGAAGCCATATGCCGCAGCGACAGCGGCGTCGAGTTTTGCGTGTGCGTGCACGAGCCACGCAGGTTTCTCGTTGTAAAGATTTGTCAATGTACGCTTCGCCAGCTTCTTCGCGCATTCTTCGTCGCGTGCTTCCATACGCGGATAACGAGCAGAGCCAATGCCGCGCGCGTCAGGATTCACAACAAAGCGCGACCACGGTCCGTCAATCGAGCCGGGAAACTCAAGCACACGTGTGATTGTCCACTCCGGTGGGTTGAGCCAGTTCTCACGTAGCTCATTCAGTTCTTTCGCTGCGGTTGCGATGTCGATGTTCTGTTGCTCGTTTGGCTCAGGAAACGGAAATGTCTCGAAACACGTCGTCGGCGTATAGCGGAAACCGCTCTCGCGCTCGCGCAACTGCGTTCCCTGCGCCCGCGCCCAACTTTCATGAAAGCGCGAATGTAAAATACCGAAGAAATAATCGTCGTCCCGCGCGAAGGCCACGAGCTGATGATCCGGCAAAGTTGGTGCAGCGAGCCAGGCAAACACGCGGTGCTTTGAGACGGTGGTGGTCACGAGATAGCTCGACAACGGTGCGATGCGTCGACGCATTTCTGAGCACGGCTCGGCGTGGAGCCACCAATACTGGCGATATGATTTGCGCTTCACGCGCGACCGCTGCGGGTAAACATCGCGACGAACCTTCTCGAAGGGTTTTTCGTACTGACTCGCATCCGATTCCGGCATCTCATCACCAAAATCGACGATCCAAAATCGTCGTGGACGTCGCAGAATGTCCAAGCTGTTTACCCATGGAAGGATTACATCGCTGTTCGCGCGGCCATTCGGATTGGGTTCAACGAGCATCGACAGCGCCGCAGCTTCATCCAACTCAAACTTGCCCGCTTTGACATCAGCGATAAAGCCAATTGCGCGATTTGCCCTGAGACGTGCTGCTGCTGTGATATCAGCGACCGCAGTTAAGTTCGAGTTGATGCTCGAGACTTCCCTGGCGTCGAGCGTGCGAATACGTTCTGTGCCATTATCGAAGCCAATCAAACTGACGTGAACGTTCGCGCCGTCGAGGATCCATTCACGATCAGAGACAGCGAAGAAAATGTCGCCACTGCGCTTAATGCGTTTCAGTACTTCGCGGTTCAAGCCGCCGCGAATTCCTTGTGTTGCGAGTAACCCGGCGCGTTGACATTCTCCTTGCGCAATTAGTTCGCGCGCTTTCTCGAACCAATAACAGCAAAGATCGCTAAAATTGGGAATTCTTTCTCCATACATGCGAAAGAGCTCTTCGACGTAGTCATCCGATAATTCGGAACGCAGCTTCTTCGTTCCGAGAAACGGCGGATTGCTCACGATCACATCGCAGCTTGGCCATTTGCGTTCGGTGTAAAACTTCAGGGCGTCATCCGCGGCATGTTCGCCTGCCTGCGCTTCCTTCAGTGATTTTGCTTTGCTGCGAAAGTGCGGAACGAGAAGCGCATCTTCGTTCTGGAAGTTTTCAAGATTTTGCAGAACGGGTTCGCGCTCGTTAAGAAAACCATTGTCCCGCCGCCACTTCAAATAGCCGATCTGGACCGAGACCTGCGCGAGTTCGAAGGCATAGGCGTTGAGCTCGATGGCTTTGAGCTGTTGCACGTCGACGCGCGGCTCGAATTTGAACCCCAGCTGCGTAGCGAAGGTGATAAGTTCCTTTTCGAGATCGAGCAGCAACTGAAGCGAGACGTAAAGGAAGTTGCCGCTGCCGCAGGCAGGATCAAGCACCGTGATCGCGGCGAGTTTGTCGTGAAACGCGGCTAGTTTTGCGCGATCGGACGCGTTGCCTTCACCGCGCACGAACGCGTGCGCGAGTTCGGCCTTGATCGTGCTCCACTCACGGCGCAACGGCGCCATCAGCACCGGCACGACCAATGTCTTAATATCCTCCTCGCTCGTGTAATGCGCGCCGAGCTGCGCGCGCTGGTGGGGATCGAGCCCGCGCTCGAAAAGATTTCCCATGATGCTGGGCTGGATGAATTGCCAATCGGCTTCGCCCGCAACAGCGAGCTTCCCGATTTCCTGTTCGGTCAACTCAAACACCGTCGCCTCTTCGAACAGATGGCCATTGAAATGGCGAATCTTGTGCGAGCCGAACGTGCCGCCCCTCGCCATTTTTCGAAACAAATCTTCGAGCACTTCGGCAAAATGCGCCGGATCATCGACGCCTGTTTTGAAAATTTCGGTGACGACGTTCTTCGGCAGCAATCCTGTGTCTTCGGCAAAAAAGCAGAAGACGATTCGATTGAGGAAACGCGCGATGCGCAAATTTTTGCGTTGAGCGACGGCAAGCTCGCGCCGCGAACGCGCATCGATCAGCTCAACTGACTCCCGCTTCTGCAATAACCGGGCAACTTCACCGATCTGTTGCGCGAGTTTTTCGGTGACCTCATCAGTGGTCCGCTGTGGCTTGAGGAATTCCGGATTGGTAAATACGGCCCGAAATAGCTGGAGGATTCTCGGATCGTCGATGTTTGCGTTGGTGAACTCGTGCGTCTCCTGCACCGTGCCGTTGAAATTTGTGCGGACGATGTAGCGCTCGAAATCGCAGACGACGAGTAGCGGTGGGTTTAGCAGCGACTCCCGATAACGGAGCAATTGCTGGTAAGCTGCATCGAGGTTTTTCTTTTTACCCTTGTATTCCCAAGCGAAACAGCCGCGCTTCCAAACGTCCGCAAAACCACGCTCGCGCTCGGGCTCCGGCTCTTCTGCTACGCGGCCGGACTGTGCGAGCGCGAAGAGCTCTTCGTCTTTGATGACACGCTTTTGAAAGCAAAACGACTCATTTCCTGTTGGATCAGCGGCCGCCGGAGTCGGTTGGCCGAGCAGTGCGCAAAGATCGTTGAAGTGCTCTTGATACGCGGCGGTCTCTTTGCCCGAATAACGCGCCCACTTCCGTTTGAATTCTGCCGGCGTCATTGCATCGGTCTTACACGAAATCCGAGGGAGAGACAATTTCCGCTGGTTGTGATGGTCGGCTCGCGCCTGAATTTGAACAGCCCAGTGATTCTAACGCGCTCCGGGGCTCGCTCATCTGTAATTTTACCCCCGCGGTTCGATGCGCTTGATGTCGGCGAATTGATCGAAGTCGCGATCGAATGAAGCAATGGAAATGGATTCGGCGCTGGCGACGGCAGCGTGGTATGCGTCCACAAAGTTTACATCGGTTTGCGAGAAATTTTGCAACGCGCTCAGCAAAGTTGTCTTGTCCTCGACTTCAATCCCTGTGGATTCGATCACGCCTTGGAGGGCAGCGGCAATCGCAGTCCGGTCAAGCGAATAAAACGATTGCAGCATCCAGACGGTTTCAGCCAGGGCGAGATGGGTGAGAACCAGAGTAACCTCACCGGCGGCAGCGCGGGCAAACAAATTGCGGCTGCGCGGCGAATGAGTCGGATGATCGCCAGTGAGGAAACGAATGATAACGTTGGCGTCGAGCAAAAGCCTCGCCATCAGACGCCCTTGTTCTTCCAGCCCCTAAAAATGTCGCGTTCGACCGCAGTGCGCATTTGGGCCTTGGTCGATCGCGGCCCCTTGCGTCGAATATGGGGTTTAAAAATCGCGTACAGCTCATGCACGGAAGGCGCTGGCTTGATCGCGACCTTGCCATCTTCGACCTGATAGAGGATGCGATCGTTTTGTCTTAGCCCAAGCAGCTTGCGAATTTCTCTCGGTATAGTGGTCTGTCCCTTGCTGGTGAGCGTGGAATACGGCATATCGTTTTCCTTACCTAAATATATTCCCTTACTTTTGATCCACAATCAAGGCGAAAGTAATGCTTCCGTGCAGATGATCATCGGCAGCGATTCCTTCTGCACGGTCTTGTGCGGCGCTTGTTCAGCCCAGAGCTCCTCAGTGCCTCTTTGGTGATAGCGAAAAATCCTGCGGACGCGCACTCGTTCGGCGCCGGGTGATGGAAGAGCTTGATCTCGATGATTCCGATCGCAATCGCTTTGGCATTAACCATCTTACTGTTCGGGTTCGATTCGCCTAACGCTTGGGGATGAGTTCGCCTGAGAATTCGCTTACGGTGTTCAACAGTCTCTCAGGCTTGCAGCAATGAAATCAACCAGGCTCGAAGCGTTCAGCGACGGTGTCCTTGCCATTATCATCACGATTATGGTCTTGGAATTGAAGGCGCCGCATGCAGTTGAACTCGCCGCGCTAAAATCGGTGCTCCCGGTATTTTTGAGCTACGTGTTAAGCTTCATCTATCTCGGTATCTATTGGAACAATCATCATCATTTGTTCCAGGCGACCGAACGCGTCAGTGGCGGTATTCTCTGGGCCAACCTTCATCTCCTGTTCTGGTTATCTCTCTTTCCTTTCACAACACATTGGATGGGCGAAAACCACCTCGCCGCAACGCCGACTGCCGTCTATGGCTTTGTCCTGCTGATGGCGGCGATTGCTTATTATGTGCTGGAGCGCACGGTAATCGCCAGGCAGGGCCGCAAATCGCTTCTCGCGGCGGCCATCGGGAAAGATTGGAAAGGCAAGCTTTCTCCGGTGCTTTACTTTGCCGCGATCCCGCTTGCGTTCGTGAAGTCGTGGATCGCCGGCGGCATATACGTATTCGTCGCGCTTCTCTGGTTGATCCCTGACCCCAGAATTGAGCGGGCACTGCAAAAACGCGGAGAATAAACACGGACGGAATCCACTTTCCATGGTAGAGCGCAACGCTTACCCCATGAATCCGACTGAGAATTCGCTGGCGTTTGGCGCGCCGGGAATCGAGCCGCGCTGGACGTCGAGCGCGAAAGAAGGCGTGGGCACGGCGTATCATACCAGTTGCCGGGTTTGGTTCACCCTGAGCCACGGCATCGTCAATGAGATCTATTACCCGCATGTAGATCGACCGAACACGCGCGACTTTCAGTTTCTCATCAGCGACGGCGAAACATTTTGCCACGAGGAAAAACGCGACCTCGATCACGCGATCGAGTACCCGGAGCGCGATTGCGTTTTTTATCGGCTAACAAATTTGGAACCGCGCGGCCGCTATCGTTTGGTGAAACATGTGCTTACCGATCCGCATCGGTCGGTCTTGCTCGTGCACACGAAGCTCGAAGTGTTCGATCAGTCGCTAAACGGGAAGTTGCGCCTTTATGCTTTGCTGGCGCCGCACCTGGCTGGTTTTGGCGCCGGCAACTCCGGATGGTGTTCTGAAATCGGCGACAACAAATTGATTCACGCGCAGCGGCAAAATGTGCACCTGCTGATGGGATGCAGCAGTGGTTTTAGTCGCCGATCCGTTGGCTATGTCGGCTTCAGCGACGGTTGGCAGGACTTGATGCACAACTTCAAAATGGATTGGGAATTTTCCACAGCCGAGAACGGCAATATCGCGCTGACTGGTGAAATCAATCTGCCATACAGCGGCGAATTTACGCTGGCCGTTGCGCTTGGTCGAAGTTACCAGAGCGCCGCCACGAAATTGTTTCAATCGTTAGCCGAACCGTTCGAGGCAAAGCGCGACGGGTATGTTCGTCAGTGGCAACGCGCCGTCGTCGATCCCGAATTCGACTTTAGCAGCGATACCGGCGACGCCGGTGGAATGTATCGACTGAGTCGATGTGTGCTGCTGGCGCACGAAGACAAAGTTTTTCAAGGCGCTATGGTCGCCTCGATGAGTATCCCCTGGGGCGAAACCAAAGGCGACCAAGATCTGGGCGGTTATCACCTGGTGTGGACGCGAGACCTCGTGCACAGCGCCACAGCACTGCTCGCCACCGGTCAGACAGGCACGCCGCTGCGCGCTTTGATCTGGCTGGCGGCGATTCAGCGGCCGGACGGCACTTTTCCGCAAAACAGCTGGATTGATGGAACCGCCTATTGGTCGGGGTTGCAGCTCGACCAGGTGGCCATGGCGATGCTGCTGGCGTGGCGTTTGCATAAGTTCGCCATGGCCAATCCGTCTTCTGGCGGACATGACGCGCTTGGGCTGTTTAGGCCTCGCGCGGTGGTTGCGCGCGCCGCTGCGCACTTGATTCTACAAGGGCCGGTCACGAGTCAGGATCGCTGGGAAGAAAACGCTGGCTACTCGCCTTCCACGCTCGCTACGGTGATTGCCGCCCTGGCCTGTGCCGCGGAGTGGGCCAGAGAACTCGGTCTGACGGATGCTGCGGAGTTTGCTCTCGCGTGTGCTGACTGGCTGGCAGCGCGCGTCGAAGATTGGACAGTCACAACGCAGGGCGAACTGGTTGAGGGGATTCCTCGTCATTACATTCGAATTACTCCGACTGATCCAAGTGCGCCTGACCCGCATGCAAATCCGAATACGGCGACGATTCAGATCGCCAATGGCGGCGGACTGCATCCGGCGCGCAATGTGGTCGGCGGCGATTTTCTCCATCTGGTGCGGCTCGGTATTCGCGATGCGAACGATCCGCTCGTGCGCGACTCAATCGAAGTCATCGATCGCGTAATCAAACATGATCTGCCGCAAGGCCAGGGCTGGCGTCGCTACAATCATGATGGCTATGGGCAAAAAGATAATGGCGGCGCGTTCGACGGAACGGGCGTGGGCCGGTGCTGGCCGATTTTGACAGGTGAGCGCGGCCATTACGAGCTCGCTGCCGGGCGCGATCCAAAACCGTTCATTGAGGCGATGGAAAATTTTTCCAATGAAGGAGGCATGCTAACCGAACAGATATGGGACGGCGACGATTTGCCGCACGCGCGAATGAAACGCGGTTGCCCAACCGGCGCGGCGATGCCGCTCTGCTGGTCGCACGCCGAATATGTGTCGCTCGTGCGCAGCCGTCATGACGGCGTCTGCTTCGATCGTGTCGAGCCTGCGTATCAGCGGTACGTCGTAAATCCCGTGCGGAGCCGCTACGAGATTTGGACTCTGCGCCATCCGCTACGGCGTGTGTCGCGTGACAAAATTTTGCGGATCATTCTCGCCGCAGAGGCAACCGTCATTTGGTCAACGGACAATTGGACACGGACTAACGAATCGGACACCACCCACCAAGACGAACTGAATCTGTGGTTTGCAGATTTTCCCACCGCAGAGTGGCCAAGCCGCTCGATGTTTGCATTCGCGCTCTTTTGGAAACGCGATCAGCGCTGGGAGAATCGCGCCTGGCGGATAAGTATTTTGTAACTTAGGCATCTTGTCCGCCAGCCGGACGGACTCGTCCTGTGGCGAGCCTGATGCGTCGGGCAGGTTCGCCACGGCGAATCCGTCCTGTGGTGGACTTCCCAGCCTGCCGCCCCCTCCCTGTCGCCACTGGCCTTTATCTCGAACGAGGGAGTATGGATGACCTCGAGAGTAGTACGGGAAAATATCGCTTACGCGAAATAGCGGCGCACTGTCGGGCGCGCCAAAATGCGGCCATGAAAATAAACGAAGCTCCACCCGCGTCCGATGCACGCACCTTTGGCGACTCGGACAAAGCCGTGCGCTGGGCGACACTGGACAGAGGACCGGACGAACATCGCGCCATGAGCAATCGGATTCTCGGCAGCGGCGACTCGCCGAACGGCTCTGTAGCCGCCGTCTCTGGTCGCCGACGGTTCCCGCTCGCCACACTGATGATCTGTTTCACAACCTGGCTTATCGCCACTGAAATCCTCGTCTTCGATCAGATGAGATTTAATGCCCGGGTTGAATTGCTCGACCAGGCCGCGCGGGCGCTGCGCGGACCGGAGGTCATCGCCCCAACTCAACGGGCGTTACATTTCCCGGGCGGCGGTAAAACGGATAAATTATGAAAGTGAAAAACCAGCTCAGAGATCAGCAAGCGGTTGGTTCGGATTAGCGCGCCAGCAAAACGATCAGCGGCGATGGCGAGGAAATCCGCGCTCGACACTTCCGCGCATCGTCAGCGATAAATGAAAAGATGAAATGGCAAAGAAGGGATCGTGTAAATGGTAGGGACGGATCGCCGAGCCGTCCGTTCCGTTTTTCGCGCAATTCGGCGCGCCCCCATTCGACTTCGCTCAGGGCAAGCTTGGTCGCGCCCTACCTAGTCACTGCCATCTTGAGCGGCGTGTTATGCGCTACGGGTTGTTCACGTAAGCCGGCACAAGTTGCTCCGAACGCGCCGGAAGTCCTGGTTACCACCGTCACACCACAAGATGTGCCTCGCGTGCTGGAACGTGTCGCCACACTGGATGGCTTCATCAACGCTAACATCAATGCGCAAGTACAAGGCTACATCGTTTCGCGCGACTACCAGGAAGGCAGCGTCGTAAAAAAAGGCGATCTCCTTTTTCAGATCGATCCCCGGCCGTTCGAAGCCGCATCGGCGCAAGCCAAGGGAACTCTGGCAAAAGACAAAGCTAACCAGGTGAAAGCAGATGCAGACGAAAAACGCGCGCTCGATTTGTTTAAAAAGAAAGTGATCAGCGATCAGGAACGCGACACTGCCATTGCAGCTGCCGGCTCGAGCAGAGCAAATGTTGAAGCCGACGAAGCCGCGGTGGAACAGGCGGAGCTCAATCTTGGATACACAAAGATCACCGCCCCGATCGATGGTGTTGCCGGATTCGCAAATAACCAGGTGGGCGATCTGGTCGGGCCAAGTACGGGACCACTCACAACCATGTCGCAGATTGATCCGATCAAAGCTGTCGTGACCGCCGGCGAAGGGCCGTTCACCGATTTCGTTTCGCGCCATCCCGACGCGACGGAGCGCCAGGCGTACATAAAGAGCCTCGACTTCGACTTGATCCTCGGCAATGGCGAGGTGTATCCGCATAAAGGCAAGTTTTACGCGCTCGATCGCAGCCTGGATCCGAAGACTGGGTCGATCCGCTATTATGTGACGTTTCCGAATCCGGGGAACATTTTGCGGCCCGGACAGTTCGGAAAGGTGCGCTTCGTCGCCGACATGAAAAAGGGCGCGATGGTTGTGCCGCAGGAAGCGGTAAACGAGTTGCAGGGCAACTTTCAACTCGCGGTCGTCGATCAGAACAACAAGGTCAGCATTCGTCCGGTGAAAATGGGCGAGCGCATCGGCGCGATGTGGGAAGTCACGGAAGGTTTGAAGTCAGGCGACAAAGTTGTTGTGCAAGGACTCCAAAAAGCGCGCGAAGGATCGACAGTTACCGCAAAAGACTGGACCCCTCCCGCCGACGCGTTGGTTTCAAAAGCCGACCAGCAAAAGAAGCCCTAACAAATGTCCGAGTTTTTCGTCCGGCGGCCCATCGTCGCGATCGTAATCGCGATTCTGATGACGCTCATCGGCGGTGTGTGCATTCTGGCGTTGCCGATCGCGCAATATCCGCAAATCGCGCCGCCCGAAATTCAAGTGCAAACGCACTTTACCGGCGCGGACGCGCTCACGATCGAGCAATCGGTCGCGGCGCCAATCGAGCAGCAGATGAGCGGCGTCGATAACATGAACTACATGTACTCGATCAACGCGAATAGCGGCGACATTCGATTGATCGTCAATTTCGATGTCGCAACGGATCCGAACATCGATCAAGTCCTGACGCAACTCCGCGTCGCGCAAGCGCAATCCCAATTGCCGCCCGACGTGAACAACTACGGCATAACCGTGA
>Ga0209056_10006425_pt1 | contig 12145 bp, 15 predicted proteins | sample GraSoiAngelo_114_FD_185876 | JGI IMG/M metagenome (GOLD analysis project Ga0209056, IMG submission 185876) | Grasslands soil microbial communities from the Angelo Coastal Reserve, California, USA - 14_0903_13_40cm (SPAdes) (version 2) | ecosystem: Environmental > Terrestrial > Soil > Grasslands... | reverse complement strand
GCCGCGCGCTTGCCGGAGTTGGAGCAGCGACGCGCAATGGATGATGATCCACAGCGGCACCATGAAGCTCGGGATTAGGCTCAGCGGCATCATCCCCATCGACGGCATCGGCGCCGCCGGCGCAAACAACCCGAGTGAGGAATTGCTGGTCAGCACGCCAGTGGCGATCGCGCCGACGAAATCGAGCAGCCCCCCGAGGTTCAGCAGCAGCACGCGTCGGCGCCAGTTCGGGTGACCGCTGACCATCGCGTGCAGTACGAACACCGCTGCGACGCCGACTGCCACGTCGCCCAGCCCCGCCGAGAAGGCAAACAGGGCCGGGCGTAAGTTGAACGCGTAGAGAAACAGGAACGTGCCGCCGAGCACCCGCCAGCTCTGCACGGCTGTGAGCAGCCTCAGATCGAGGCCGAGCACGAAGCGCTGGAACTCCGTCGAGACGCGATAGACGAGGATGAACAGCGCCGGCGGCACCACGATCGCCGTCAGCAGCGCCAACGGCGGCCGCCCGGGGCCGGATTCAAACACCTCCGCCGCTCCGGCAACGACGATCGCCAGCAGCCATATCGCGCTGATCAGGGCAAGCATCATCACCATGCCGGAATGCGCTTGCGGTGGGTCGATCGAGGAACACTGACGTCCGGATGGAGCCGTGTCGATCGCGGGGCTCATGGTCATCTCCTCTCTATCTGTAGGGCACACTTCTCTCGGCGAGAAATTGGAACTCGTCTCAGGCATCAACGGGCGCGTCGCGCATGGCAGTCGTGATCTCCTGCAAGCCACCGCGCAAAGCGTGCCAGGCATCATGACCGACCGCCGTCACCACCTGCGCCTGAGCTTGGCGCCAGAGCGGCAGCGCCTGCTTGAGGACCCGGCGCCCGGCTGGCGTCAAACGCATATAGCGCTCGCGCAAGTCGGGCCCGCGCTCCCTCTTCACCAGCCCATCGCGCTCCAACGGCGCCAGATTTCGTGTCAGCGTCGTCCGATCCATGACCAGGCGCTCGGCCACTTCGCTCAAGGTCAACTGCTCGCTCAACGAGAGCGCCACCACGACTGTGAACTGCGTGACTCGGAGCCCGCTGGGCTCGAGGGTCTTGTCGTAAAGCTGCGTGACCGCACGCGCCGCCTTTCGCAAGCTGAAGCAGGCGCATTGGCTTGCGATCTCGGCTGCTGCCCTGTTGGCGCTGCGCGATACCATATAAGGTGTATATACACGTTTTACCGTAGAGTCAAGGACGGGGAGGTAGTCATCCAGGTAAATACCCTCGTCGGCTAGGTTGTCCTTCGCCAAAAACTCCGTCCGGCGGGCAAGTGGTCGATCTGTCGGCTCTAATCCGGGCAGGATCCCAGCTCGGTGATCGCCCTCCTGCTCGACCTCCTACGGCTCTTCCCCTTCCTCTGCGGCCGCCACCAGCAACTCGCCCTGGAGAATCTCGCCTCGCGCCAGCAGTTCGCCGTGTACAACAGAACGGTGGCCAGGCCGAAACTGCGCACGACAGATTGGCTCTTCTGACTCACGTAGGTGATAGCGACGTGGCCGACGTAAAGGGGGGCGAAGGCCGCAGGCTGCGAGTCGCGTGGGTCGACCGCGATCGTCGGTCACGCCACCCCGATGTGCCACAGCCTGATTTTGAAATTCCTTATCTGACCGAGCTACTGACGCTTCTTCAATGGGAGCGAACGTATAACTACGAACGGTTCTCCCTCGCCCTGCAGGGGCGCACGCCAGCCGAGAAGCTCGCTGGCGTCCTCCCGGCTTCCGCCGCGTGATCGAACCCATGCTACCGACCGCCGATCCAGACCGCAGAGCATGGGTCAATCTTGACGAGACCCAACACGGCCTCGATCGCGATTTCGAAATCCTTGAACGCGGCGCCGCCAGCGTCTCTCCCTAGCTGCCGAGGTCAACGCTGCCGGCGAGCCGGTGTGGACGCGCATCGCCTGCCGTTGACACCGGACGAGCTCGGAGGGAGAATCCCCGCCTACGACGCTGTTCCGATGCAGACGCTCGCGGTCGAGCCATGGGTCACCCTGCTCGACCTGCTGCCGGAACGCCTGTAACTGACGGGCACGAAGAAGGGCGGCGGGCCCTTCGCTGGATTGAGCAATGGCTAAGCCAAGGCCCACACAATCGCCGCCGACACTTCCCGATCCGATTCACCGGTTCGTCGAGGCGGTCAACCGAGGCGACACCGAGGTGTTCCTCGCGTTCCTCCCTGAGCACGGCCTCGTCGCCGACGAGGGGCGCCGCTCTATCGGGCACGAGGCCATCCGCCGCTGGAGTGATCGGGAGTTCATCGGCGCCAAGGGACGGATGACCGTCACTGGAGTGACCCAAACAAAGAACGGGGCCAGCTTCAACGCCGATTGGAAGAGCAACTATTACAGCGGCGCCAGCCGCTTCGCCTTCGTGCTCGATGGCGACCGGATTCGGGAATTGCGCATCACCGGCGCCTGAAGCGAGGCCGGGCGATGCGTGGGTGAGCACAACCCAAGACAGAGGAAGGAGAGGTGCCATGGCTGATCACTCACTCAAGGGCAAGGTCCTTGTGGTTGGCGCCGGAGCGAAGAATCTGGGCGGGCTCATTAGCAGGACGTTTGGTGCGGAAGGCGCCCTCGTCACGGTCCACTACAACAGCGATTCCACGAAGGCCGCAGCCGATGAAACCGTGAAAGCGGTCAACAAGGGGGGTGGCGATGCGTTCGCGGTCCAGGGCAATCTGACCAAGGTCTCCGAAGTCCGCAGGCTGTTCGACGAGGCCGTGAAACGCTACGGCCGCGTCGATATCGCCGTCAACACCGTCGGCAAAGTGCTCAAGAAGCCGTTCGTCGAGACGACCGAGGAAGAGTACGACAGCATGTTCGATATCAACGCTAAGGCGGCGTACTTCTTCATCCAGGAAGCCGGGAAGCGGATGAACGATGGCGGCAAGATCATCACGATCCTGACGTCGCTCTTGGCGGCGTTCACGGGCCTCTATTCCACCTATGCGGGCAGCAAGGCGCCGGTGGAGCACTTCACGCGAGCGGCCGCGAAGGAGTTCGGCCCGCGCGGGATCTCGGTCAACAATGTCGCGCCGGGGCCAATGGACACGCCGTTCTTCTATCCCGCCGAGACGCCGGATTCGATCGCCTACCACAAGTCGGCGAGCATGAACGGCAAGCTCACCGACATCACGGACATCGTCCCAATCGTAAGATTCCTCGCGACCGACGGCCGGTGGATCACCGGCCAGACCATCTTCGCTAATGGTGGGTACACGACGCGCTAGCGCGCAAGACGCCGGAGAGAAGCCGGCGTCGTGCGACGGATCGGGTCGGATCGACGTGGCGATGCGACGCTTTTCGGCTCGCAACTGTGAGCGCCGGTTGTCGCGGCCCGCCTGCCGGTTTCTCGGGAGGGTGGTGCCATGAACTCCACCATTCTCGTCACCGGTGCCGGCACCGGCATCAGGAGCCGGACCGTCCGCGCACTGGCCGAAGTGCAGACCGGCGAATCTGAACGAGACCAGTTATGGTGGTGGCCCCAGCGGGATTCGAACCCGCGTCTCGGTCTTGAGAGGGCGAGCCCATAGGTAGTAATTTCACCAACTTCCCAGACGGGTGCCACGGCCCGGTGCCACTCCAAGGATGCCGCCGCTCTTTCGATGACCTCCAGCCGGTTCATCAGATTGCGTGCGGTCGTGGAAGCTCGGCTCGTGCGCTCAGCGCCGCGGTCCGCAGCGCTCACGCAGAAGGACCAGTCAGCCAGCTTTTCGGGGAGGGCCCGGAACTCGGTGCGCGGAAACAGCTTGAGCAGCTGGCTGAACATGCTGGTGAATCCGCTCACGGGTGAGCCTCCTTGGTGGTGGCGTGTCGAAGCTTGCCGGCCTCGGCATCACCATACGCCCGGGTGGTTCCACTCGCTCTCACACCCTAGTTTGGACAAGAGTGATACATTGCGGGGCGACGGTCGATCATGGCATTGTAGACCTTGCGGGCCGTCTCGTAGGTGAGATCGGTTGGCGTGATCAGCTCGCCTCGGAGCTTGGCTCGCAGTTCCTGGACCGTGCTCTCGTTCATCGTACCCTCCAGTTGCGTCCCGACCATGCCTCGGTCTCGGCCCCTCGTGAAGACACCTCTGGATCGCCCTGGCGACGACGGGAAGTCGGCCGCTGCCCACCTCCGAGCCGCCGCCAGGGAAGCCGGGCATCACTGAATGGGTTGCGGCTCGCCATAGAGGAAGTCATCCATCATGACGACGTCATGCTTCCCCTCATCGTCTGGCCCCGGGGCCACATTGCCGCTCGTGATCCGCACGCGGGCGATGCGCGCGTCGTCGAAGACGATGCCAAAGAAGGACAGGCTTGCATCGCCCGGCGAGGCCGGGACGAAGCTGCTGAAAAGCAGATCGCCGTCGACGCCGAAGTACTCGATCAGCGTGCTCGCCTTGCGATTTCCGCGCTTCTTGCCGGGTCCGCTCCCGTCGGGCTGGTCAACGTCGGTGAAGACCGCGCCGAAGCCACTGACCATTGCCGGCACAGTTCCGTTGGAGCCGGGTACGAAGAACAGAGCGTCGGTGATGTTGCTGCCCACCGGGGTGAACAGGCGCTGAGGGCTGAAGGTGCCGAAGATCGTGCCGTAGGTCGGATTGTTGAAGAGCACCGCAAGGCCGCCCTGGGGCCCACCCGCCGGGGGAGCCTGCGAAAGGCCCGTCCCCGGTGTGATGAACTGGCCGCCGCGGGTGTTTAGGAAAACATTGAACGGCGTTACCGGGGTGTCGGTAGTGGTATTCGCGCCGCCGCCGTCCCAGTTGATCTCGCGGCGACCGCTGGGGAGCGGTCCGGACGCATTGCCGTTGTTGGGGTTCCCTAGAGCAGCGCGGAACGCATCGACGGTGCTCTGAATCGAGGCGGCGGTTGGCCCGGCCGCCTGGAACACGGTCGGCGGAACAAAGTCCTTTGACGTATTCTCGTCGTCCGCCCGCTCGACGCGGTGGCGTCCGGGCTCGCGGTCCTGATCGTCGCGGTCATGCGCGTGCGCTGCCGGGGGCACCGGGGCCGCTGCTATCAGCCACAGCACGCCAAACGCGCCTACAGCCAGCATGAGCTTCTTCATGGTTACACCCTCCTTGTGTGCCGGGTTAAACCGGCGAGGTGTTGCGAATGAAAGAGTCGTACGGTGAAGGGCCAGCGACCTACACTGGTCCGACAGTCGAGATCGCGTCATGGCATGCTCCTCGTTCTCTCCTTGTTCAATCCGGGTTACTCAGCAGCCCGCTAAGGCCGCCCATCGTTCACATCGTCGGCGTCCCGTGTGACCCGGACGCCTGTGAGCCTGCATTCGGTGGCTACGCGTCAACTGCATGACCTCTCTCCTTTCACTCTTACGGAGTTGCACTACTCAACCAGGATTTCCGATACGGACCCACGTCCCCCCTTCCTCGTGGCGTTGAAACGGGCGGATCACCCCGTTGCTCACCCGCGCGATGAACGCGAGGAGCTCCTCTGCCGTGTGGAAGTGAGCCCCACGGCCCGAGGCCACGTGCTCGACTCGACCGATCAGTCCGACGCCACGTCGATCTCCGTCCGGAGATCACCGGGCGCCCTTTGTCCATCGTCATAGCCAGTGTTCCTTCAAGACGCTGCGGCGGTAGAGAACCCACTCCGTCGAGGGACTGAACGTGGTGGCCTGTCCCCACGAGACATGCTCCACGCGGCCGAGCGGCCGGCGCTGTGCGAGCTCGCTCCCAGCGCGGAACTGGGGGACGAAGGCGCGGCGGGCGGCGAGTTGCGCCTCGTCGGTGGCGCACCCTATGGTAGTCTCTCGGCGGGATGGTTCCATCATCGCGCAGTCAGCTTAGGCGCGGCACGATCGGTGGGTCATAATCACGCGGTAAAAGTTCGGTAAGACGGTGCTAATGGATGTAAGACCATCTAGGCAGCTCCGCTTCCCTCCGTTTCGGCTCGATCAGGACAATGCGTGTCTGTGGCGGGGGACGAAGGAGGTTCGCCTGACGCCGAAGGCCTTTGCCGTGCTGCAGTGCCTCGCCGAGCGCTACGGTCAGCTCGTCACGAAGGACTTCCTGCTCGAGAACGTGTGGCCGGGGACCGTGGTCGGGGATGCCGTGCTCAAGGTCTGCGTGCGCGAGATCCGGAAGGCTCTCGGCGATCGGGTCGGCGCTCCGCGCTTCGTGGCGACGGTTCACCGCCGCGGATATCGATTCATCGCCGGCGTCACCGACTCCGACCCCAGACCCGAGAGAGACGAGGCGTCCGAGCGATCGCCGGTCGGGTCCGGTCCCACCAGCTGCTGCCGATACCGCGGCCCGGCCCACTTCGTCGGCCGCGAGCCCGCGCTCGACCGGCTCCAGAGAGGGATCGAAGCGGCGTGGCGCGGTACGCGCCAGATCGTCTTCGTGACCGGTGAGCCGGGCATCGGCAAGACAGGGGTGGTCGAGGCCTTTCTCGAGCGAGTGACCGTCGATCCGCGCGTGTGGATCGCGCACGGCCAGTGTGTCGAAACGTACGGGACGCCGGAGCCCTATCTGCCCGTGCTGGATGCCTTCGGCCGCCTCTGCCGCGAGGGCGGTGGCGACTGGCTGGTCACCCTTCTGCGCAAGCACGCGCCCACCTGGCTCGCGCAGATGCCGTGGCTTCTCGACCGCACGGACCGGGATGCCCTGCAGCGAGAGCTCCTGGGGGTCACGCGCGAGCGGATGCTGCGCGAGATGGCGGAGGCGGTCGAAGCGCTGACGGCGGAGGCACCTCTGGTTCTCGTGCTCGAGGACCTGCATTGGAGTGATACGGCGACGGTCGATCTGGTCTCGCTGCTCGCACGGCGGCAGGAGCCCGCGCGGCTGCTCCTGATCGGCACCTACCGTCCGGTCGACGTGATCGGGAGCCAGCACCCCCTCAAGGACGTCAGACTCGAGTTGCAAGCGCGGGGGCGCTGCCAGGAGCTGTCGCTGGAACTACTGAGCGAGGCGGCCGTCGCCGACTACCTGCGCGAGCGCTTCGCGGGACACGCGTTTCCATCCGAGCTGGTGCGCGTCATCAACCGGCGAACCGAGGGCAATCCCTTGTTCATGGTGAGCGTCGTCGAGGACCTCGTCGCGCGCGGGCTCATCGTCATGCGCGACGAACGGTGGGAGCTCCGCGCGGTGCTGGAGGAGGTCGAGGTCAGCGTTCCGGAGAGCCTCCGCCAGATGATCGAGCGTCGCATGGGCCAGCTCGAAGAGGACGAACGGCAAGTCTTGGCCGCGGGAAGCGTCGCCGGTATGGAGTTCTCGGCGGCCTCGGTGGCCGCGGCCCTCCAACGGGCGCCGGCCGAGATGGAGGAGAGCTGCGACGAGCTGGCGCACCGTCACCTCTTCATCCGCGCGCTCGGCGCCAGCGAGTGGCCCGACCGGACAGTGGCCTCGCGATATCGGTTCGTGCACGCGCTGCACCGGAGCGCGCTCTACCAAGGTATCTCTTCCGCGCGACGGCGCGAGTTCCACCAGTCGATCGGCGAACGGGAAGAAATGGGCTACGGCGACCGGGCGCGTGACATCGCCGCAGAGTTGGCGGCGCACTTCGAGCAAGCGGGCGCCGACCGACGAGCTGTGCACTACCTGATGGATGCGGCCGACACGGCGACCCGGCGGAACGCGAACACCGAGGCGGCCGGCTATGTCGGACGCGCCCTGGATCTCGCTGAACGGCTTCCCGACGCCGAACGCGTCGCCGGACGCCTCGCCCTCCTCGAGCAGCTCGGACAAGTCCGCCGGGCCATGGGCGATGTGAGGGCGACGGTCGAAGGCTTCGAGGCGCTCGCCCGTTACGCGCGGGAGCAAGGCCGCGCCGACGTGGAAGCGCGGGCGCTGCTGGAACTCGGCGGCGCGCTCTCCTGGATCGATCGAGACCGGAGCCTGGCGGCCAGCGAGCAGGCGCTCTCGCTCGTCCCCAGCCTGTCCGACGAGGCGTTGCAGGCGCATGTTCGCGGGTTCGCCGGCTGCCAGCGCATCTTGTTGCGCGGTTGGCGGGACGAGGACGCGGAGGCATGTCGCCTCGCCATCGACGCCATGCGGCGCGCCGGGGAGAGGAGGCTGCTGAGCCTGCACGTCGGCCGCTACGCGCATCTGCGGAGCTACCAGGCGGACTACCGGCCGGCGTGTCGTACCGCGGAGGAGGGCCTGCGGTTGGCGCTGGAGGTGAGCGACGCGTATCACTACATGACGTGCCAGTTCCACCGCGCGTGGGCACTGCTGCACCTCGGCGAATGGCGGGAACTGCGAGGCGCCCTCCGCGACGGACTCCAGATGGCGGAGCGAAACGGGCATCGCCTCTGGGCGCGGAGCTTCCGGTTTCAGACGGCGTGGTTGCTCACGCACGTGGGGAATTTCGCGAGCGCTCGAGCGCTCTGCGAGCAAGAGCGGCCGCCGGGCGCGGAGGTCCAGATGGAGCAGCTTCTGGGCGCGATCGTCCTTGGATTCGCCCACCTGGGCCTGAGGAGGCACGCCGCGGCGCTGCGCGCGTTCCAGGAGGTCACCGCACAGTCCACGCTGATGCGCTCGATTCTCCTGATGCCGCTGCGGCTGGGGCTCGGCCAGTACTGGCTCGCGCGCAGGCAGTTCGGTCGCGCACGCGAACAGATGCAGGAGCTGTGTCGGCTCGCGGCGACGTCGGGCGAGCGGACGTACCTGGCGCTCGGCCGTCAGGAGCTCGCCGAAGCTGCGCTCGCCCAGCGCGACTTGCCCGCCGCCGAGCGTGAGCTGTCCGATGCGCTCTACGCGGTCGACGGATACGAGGTTCCCTTGGCGGAGTGGAGAGTCTGCGCGACTGCCGCCCGTACTGAACTAGCGCGTGGCCGCCGGGTGAAGGCTGACGCTTACTGGACGAGGAGCGCGGCCGTCCTCGATCGGCTCGCCGCCTCCCTGAAGGACGACGCCGATCTGCATCGGTCGTTCCTGGCCCAACCGGCGGTCCAGACGGTACGCCGGCACGGGCGTCCCACCGCGCAGCCACTCACGGTCGCGCGAAGGGCGCTACGGTGAAGAGTGGGGCGCTCGTTATCAGGGGTGGCCGTCAGACCAGAACAACCCTCTCGATCAGCCAGACCAGACCGGCGGCGCCCACGACCAGCGAAGCAATCTGTGCCGTGGCGAGCGATACAGGAAGCGTCGTGGCGGGCGCTGAACACGACCGTTCGCTTAGGATTACTCGCTTGAGGTAAGTCGGTAGTGTCACCGCCCCGCTAGAGAATGGATGGGTGCGATCTCTTGGCACGGCGTTGGCTGTCCCGGTGTCGTGGTCGAGATCGGCCACCTTACGGCGCACGAGGTCCCGGACGTGTGGGCGCGGAGCCCGTCCAGACCGCTTGATGGCGACGATCTGCCTGATCTCCTCCAGCGTGAAGCCGAGCCGCTGTGCTTGGCTGACGAACGCGAGCAGGTCGAGCGCGTCGCCACCGTATACGCGGTAGCCGGACGGCGTGCGCTGGGGCGGGGGCAGAATCCCCGCCTCCTCGTACAACCTCAGTGCCTTGCGGCTCACGCCGCTGCGCCTCGCTACCTCACCGATCAGGAGGCTATTCGTGCCCATGCCGGAGGGTAAACCCGGCCCGACGGGGGAAGGTCAAGAGCCTTGTGCTCGAACTCCAGCTACCGAAAAGACCGGATCGCCGCCGCTGACGCTCCACGGGATCGCCTCTTCGGAGCGATCGCGGACCGAGCCGCCGAGAGTGCCGGGCCAGGAGTCCCCGGCTCGCGATATAGCGCGTCGATGACTGGGCAGTGGGAGCCGGTCCCCTTCGCACATCGCGCTACGGTTGCCTTGAGCACGCGCTCCATGGCCTTGAGGTCGCCGATCTTGGCGCGCACATCGTCCAGGTGCGCTTCCGCGACGACGCGCACCTCGGCGCACGGCCGCTTGCGCTCGTCGGCGAGCTTCAGAAGCGTCCGTACCTCCTCGAGGGAGAAGCCGAGCGCGCGGGCGCGGCGAATGAAGCTCAACCGCTTGAGATGCTCCGTCCCATAGAGCCGGTAGCCGCCAGCACTGCGGGACGGAGCGGGCAGGAGCCTCACGCGTTCGTAGTAGCGGATCGTCTCCACGTTCGTCCCGGTGTGCTTTGACAGAGTGCCGATCGCCAGCCGGGCCGCGCCAGTCTCCATCCGTCCACCTCAAAAATAGAGCTTGAGTCTGTAGTTGCTACAGACTCTACCGTAGCACCGGGTGGGAGGGGAGTCGATGGCGACCCTTGAGATCAAGACGGCTGCGGAACTCACCGACCCCGCGCTCGAGGCGAGGTGGGCCGCGCGCAGGGCGGCGCGAGAGACCGACGTGCTCCAGAGGATCTTGCGAACCTTTGTGGATCGAGGCGGGCCGATCCCCGTCGAAGAGATCGTTCTCGCCTTCCACGATCGCCCCGTTGACGAGATCCATGACGCGCTCATCGCGCTCGACAGCGACGATCTGATTCGGGTCCGGGACGGCCACGTGGACGTCGCGTACCCGTTCTCGGCCGCCCCGACGCCCTTTGTCGTCCGGCTACCCGATGGAACGGAGCGCTATACCTGCTGCGCGATCGATGCGCTCGGCATTGCCCCAATGCTCGCGCAGCGCGTCCACATTCGCTCGCGGTGTCACGACTGCAACACGCCCCTCGATTTCTCCGCCGGCCCGGATGCGCCAGCGCCGGAGGCAGATGGCGTCATGGTGTGGGTCGAAAAGATGGCCGAGGACCGAGGCAGAGTTCTGGACTCGCTCTGAACGACGCTCAACTTCTTCCGGTCGGAAGAGCATCTGCGGGCGTGGAGAGAGGCGAATCCGGGAGCACCAGGAGCAGGCGCCACGGTGGGCGAGGCGTTCAAGCTGGCGCGCCGCGTCTTCGGAGGACTTCTGCGCGGAGGCTCATCATCCCGAACCGAGCAGTAACGGTCTACTGGTCCACGACCTGACAGTCGTGCCACGCGGCGAAAGAGTTTCTTTCGTCCCATGGCATCGAGTTCACGGCCAAGAACGTCGCCGAGGACGCCACGGCCCGGGATGAGTTAGTCGCCAGGACCGGGCGGATGGCGGTTCCCGTCATCACGGTGGACAACGAGGTCGTCGTGGGCTTCGACCGCGGCCGTCTTCAGCGACTGCTCGGGATATGACCGTGCCCGTCGTCCGCTGCCCCGACTGTGACGCGGTGATCGAACTGCCGCCCGGCACCAGGTCGGGAGACCTGGTGGAGTGCCCGAACTGCGCGGGCCACGCTCTTCGGGTCAGGGAGGACGCAGGCCGCTGGGTCGCGACCCTCGCCCATCAGGTGAGCTGTCCCAACTGCGACAAACTGCTAACGCTCCCTGAGGACGCGAAGCCGGGAGACACGGTCGAGTGCTGCGGTCGCAGCTACCGCCTGACGTTCGAGTACGGCGCGTTTGCCGCCGAGGAAGCGTAGGTGACCCATGTGGCGTGATCGCTGGTTCGCCGTCGGTGTGATCGGGGCAGCGCTCTCGTGCCTTGTATGCCTCACGCCCCTCGCCGCCGTAGCGCTCGGGGCTATCGGTCTCGGCGCGTGGTCCGGGCACCTAGACGCCCTTCTCCTGCCATCGCTCGTCCTGTTCATCGCCGTCGCGGTCTATCGGTCTCGCGCGGTATGCCGGAGGGCGTCATGAGGCTCGGGGCGGCCAGTGCGGGCGCCGCAGCCTGGCTCGGTGCGGCCCTCTCGTCGCTCTGCTGTCTCCTCCCGCTCGCCGTGATCGTGCTCGGCCTCGGCAGCGGCGCATTCATGGCCGTCACGATGCAGTACCGGTGGATTCTCATCCCCGCGGGCGTTCTTGGCGTCACCGCGGGAGTCTTTCTCTACCTGCGAGAGCGGAAGCGATGCCACACGCTTGGCTGCCGCATGGCGGGAAGCCGCGTGACGCTCGCACTCCTCATCCTCGCGAGTCTCGTCGTGGCGACGTCGGTCGTCCTGGATCGATTTCCAGAAGTGACTTCAACCCTGCTTGCACGTCTCACAGACAGTGGGGCGCCGGGCGCCGACCCCACGCACGACATGAACGGCATGGATATGAAGGAGACGAAATGAAGCCCGCGCTCCGCGCCTGGCTGGTCCTCGCCGTTCTGCTGCTCGTGGCCCACGCCGCCCTCGCGGAGACTTCGACCGTCGTGCTCTCAGTCGAGGGCATGACCTGAGGAAC
>Ga0209056_10006423_pt1 | contig 12150 bp, 6 predicted proteins | sample GraSoiAngelo_114_FD_185876 | JGI IMG/M metagenome (GOLD analysis project Ga0209056, IMG submission 185876) | Grasslands soil microbial communities from the Angelo Coastal Reserve, California, USA - 14_0903_13_40cm (SPAdes) (version 2) | ecosystem: Environmental > Terrestrial > Soil > Grasslands ... | reverse complement strand
TGCGTTCCCGCCTCGAGCAATCAAGGCTGCGGCTCGGGCGCAGGCAGCTGTGATGGCGAATAATTCTGTGCCGATGTCAACGAAGCGCCCAAGCAAAACCTGCTGCCGTTCGAGCTTCGGACCGTGGCGAAGCATCGCGTGAAAAAGTTTTCGCGCCAGTTTCCGGCTGATGCGCGCGGCGTAACGCAGATGCCGGCGCAAGACCGGCGGAACGTTGAACGTTGAACGTTGAACATTGAATCGCGGCAGGACCTGTTTCGGGTACCACCCGGCGTAGAACCAACCCGCCTCCAACGCCGCTCTCAAACGCTCGCTCAGCGGAAGGCGCGAATTCAGGACCGGCGCGGCGATTTTCAAGTGCGGATCCAGCGCCTCCCGGGCGATAAACAAACGCATGATTTCGCTGGAGCCTTCAAAAATCGTGTTGATACGGCTGTCTCGAAAGAACCGCTCCACCGGTACCGGTTCGTCGCCGCGCGTCTTCAAGGACTCGGCCGTCTCGTAACCGCGTCCGCCGCGGATTTGCATCGTGTCATTGACGATCTCCCACGCCATTTCGCTGCCCCAGAGCTTGCACATCGCGGCCTCAAGCCGAATGTCTGCCTTCTTGTCGCGGTCCACAAGGCTGGCGCTGTAAAGCGTCATCGCCTCCATCGCAAACGTGTTCGCCGCCATTCGGGCGATCTTGTCCGCAATGGCCGCATGCTTGCCGATCGGCGCGCCCCATTGCACCCGTTCCTTTGCCCATTTCTTGACAATCTCCAAACATCGCTTCGCGAGCCCGACGCAACCGGCAGGCAAAGTGAGTCGCCCGGTGTTTAGAGTTGAAAGCGCCACGCGCAGACCCTTGCCTTCGGCCAGCAAAATGTTCTCGCGCGGCACACGAACGTTGTTGAAACGGACCACGGCGTTGTAAAGGGCGCGCAAGCCCATGAACCGGCAGCGCTGGACGACCTCCACACCCGGCGTGTCCATCTCGACGATGAACGCGCTGATCTGGTCTTTCGGTTTGCCGTTGACCATTTTCGCCGGTGTCCTGGCCATGACGACGATGATTCCGGCCTTGGTGCCGTTCGTGCACCAAAGTTTTTCGCCGTTGAGGACAAAATACTTTCCGTCTGGCGTCGGCTCGGCGTGCGTCTGCATTTTCGCCGGGTCCGAACCGACCCCCGACTCGGTGAGGGCGAATGCTGAAATCTCGCCCTTCGCGACGCGCGGCAGGAATCTTCGCTTCTGTTCTTCGTTGCCGAAAAGGATGAGCGGCTGCGGCACGCCGATGGATTGATGCGCGGAAATCAGCGCCGTGAGATTACCGCAATAACTGCCCAGCAAGATCGCGGCGCGGCAGTAGTTGGTTTGCGAGAGACCCAGCCCGCCATAACCGGGAGAAATCTTGATGCCGAACGCGCCCATTCCGGCGAGTTCCTTAATGACTTCAGGCGGGATTTCACCCGTTCGATCGATCTCATCGGGGTCAACCTTTTCGCGCAAAAATCCTTCGAGCCGCTGCAGAAAAGCGTCTCCCTGGTCGCGGTCTTCGGGCTTCTGAACTGGAAAAGGATGAATCGCCTCCAAATCGAAGCGTCCCATGAACAGGCCGCCCCCGAAACTGCCCCGTTCGGCGGCGGCGTCGCGCGCGGCCTCAGTCAATTCCAACGCCGCCCGCTGACCGGCCGACATCTTCGAAGTGTCAATGACCGCTCCCTGCTCCTCGGTCGCGTCTTTCACCTCCGGGTCCTTCGGAACGGTGTTGGTGCCATCCATCACTGATGTCCTTTCTCTGCATAGAATCTCCTTCCGTCATCCGCCATGCGCTGCAGCAAAGTGCACGGCGCGAAATACGCACCGCCTGAATCCACGAGGCGTTTCATTTCCCCAACAACCTTCTCCACGCCGCGACTGTCCGCGTGGCGCAACGGACCGCCTCGGAACGGCGCAAATCCCGTTCCCATAATCATCGCGAAATCCACGTCGGACGGCTCCGTCACCAGTTCCTCCTCCAGACAACGCGCCGCTTCGTTGACCATCAACAGCGCCATTCGTTTTTGCAGTTCTTCGCGCGGGAAATTCCTCGCCCAATCCTTTTCCTGAAACAGACTCAAACCTGAATTCACCTCGGGTGTTTTGCTGTTGTAAAGATAAAAACCGCGTTCGCTCTTCCGGCCCAACAGTCCGGCCTTCAGCATCTGCGCCAGCACCCGCGGCGTTTGCATGCGGTCGCTGAATTTGACTTCAAGTTCCCCGGCCACGTGGTGCGCAACGTCCACGCCCACTTCGTCAAGCAATCGCAACGGCCCCATCGGCATGCCGAAGTCGAGCATCGCCGCGTCAATGTCCTCCACCGACGCCCCGGCCTCGAACAAATGTCCGGCCTCAATCAAATACGGCATCAGAATCCGATTCACCAGAAAGCCAGGGCTGTCTTTCACCACGACCGGCAGCTTGCCGATCTGCTGAACGAACCGCACCGCGCGTTGCACCGTTTCCGAACTCGCCTGTCGCGCGACGACGACCTCGACCAACTGCATTCGGTGCACCGGATTGAAGAAATGAATGCCCACGACCCGCTCCGGCGATTTCGTGCTCGCAGCGATTTCAGAAACAGACAACGCGGAAGTGTTCGTCGCCAGAACCGTGTTCGGTCCCGCCAACTCGCCAAGCTCCTGGAAAATCTTTTTCTTCAAATCCATTTTCTCCACCGCCGCCTCGATGATCAGATCAACGTTGCGCAACGGCGCTTCGGCCGGGCTCGGGAAAATGCGGTCCAGACCGGCGCGGGCTTCAAGTTTCGTGAACAGATGCCGTTTCACGCCCTCCTGGTAGAGCTGAGCCACACCGGCCATTCCTTTGGCGACCTGCTCCGCGTTGACGTCGCGCAAAATCACGGGCAGGCCGCGCGAGCTGAGCCATTGTGCGATGCCTGCGCCCATCACGCCTGCGCCGATGACCGCGGTGCGGTCAACGGGCTTGGCAACTGCCGGTGTTGCGCCAACGATGTAGCTCCGTTTCCTGGCACGCTCTTGCATGAAGAAAATTCGGATGAGGTTATGGCATTCCTCGGTCCTGGCCAGTTCAAGCATGGCTTCTCGTTCCAGCGCCAACGACTCTGCCGGCGGACGGGAAAGGCCCCGGGTGACGACTTCCAACGCTTTGAACACGGCCGGATAATGCCCGCGCGTTTTCTTCAATAGTCGGGATTCGATCCGGAGTGACAGGGCCATTGCAAAGAGCCGATTGTTCGTCGCCCAATGTTTAAACCTGTGACGCCGACGGCGGAGCTCCGAGCGTTGAGTGAGAATTTTCCGGCAAGCGAACTCAACCAATCGCTCGCGCGGCACGAGGTCGTCCACCATCCCGTATTTCAACGCCTGTTTTGCAGCGAGCGTTTTGCCGCCAAGAATCACGTCGAGCGCGCGCGGCAGTCCGATCAGCCGCGGCAGGCGTGTGCTTCCGCCCCAGGCGGGCAGGATACCCAGTTGCGTCTCCGGCAGACCGATTTTCGTCGCGCGGTCGGGCGAGGCGACGCGGGAATCGCAAGCCAGGCACAATTCGAAGCCACCACCGACACATGCGCCGTGAATCGCCGCCGCGGTCGGAATATTCAGCGCTGCGACTCGACCAAAAACGGACTGACCCAGTTCAATCAGACTCGCCAAATCGTCCGCTGACGCGCCTGCCAGCGCGTGGAGGTCAGCGCCCGCGATAAAGATGGAATTCTTGGCGCTGGTCAGGACGACACCTTTGAGCTCCGTCGAGTCGGCAATGAAATCCAGGTGGTCGTCCAACTCGTGAAGCGTTTCGCGGTCAAAAACGTTCGCCGATGAATTGGGACGGTCGAACGTGAGAATGCAAATCTGCTCATCGGTGATTTGTCGATAAACACAGCGTTTCTCTTGCGCTGCGGATGAAAGAGGAGGTCCGCCGGCAGGTGGAACGACACCGAGGTTCATCCGTTTTTCATCCGAGGCCAAAGCTTCGGTTCTCATAAAGCCTCCAGCCAAAGCGCCGCGCCCTGCCCGCCGCCAACACAGAGGGAGACCAGCGCGCGCTTCGCTTTCCGTCGTTTCAACTCTTTCAAGCTCGTCAAAACCAGCCGCGCGCCCGTCGCGCCAACGGGATGACCCAGAGCAATCGCGCCGCCGTTCACGTTCAGCTTTTCGCGTGGAACGGCGCCGGGTGACGTGTCGCGGCGCAGGACTTTGCGTGCGAATTTCTCCGACTCCATCGCTTTAAGGACCGCAAGCACTTGCGCGGCGAACGCTTCGTTGATCTCGATAAGGTCAGCGTCGCGCAGCGTCAAGCCGGTTTGCAGCTCCGCTTTGGCAATCGCGAAGACCGGTCCCAGGCCCATTCTCGCCGGGTCGCAACCGGCGTAACTGTAACCGGCGAGATAACCAAGCGAAGCGAAACCCAGCTCATTTGCCTTCGACTCGGACATCACCAGCAAGGCCACCGCGCCGTCGGTGATTTGCGAGGCGTTGCCCGCGGTGACGGTGCCGGTCTTCCGGTCGAAGACCGGTTTCAGCCTGGCCAGTGCTTCCAAAGTCTGGTTCGCTCGCGGACCGTTATCATGACTGACGAGGCCTCCGCTCGCGTAAACCGGACAAATTTCCTCCGCGAGCTTCTCGCGAGCGGCCACGGCTCGCCGGTGCGACTCCAGAGCGAACTCGTCTTGTTCGGCTCGCGTCACGCCGAATTCACGCGCAAGTACTTCAGCCGTCTCGCCCATGTTCAAACCACAGACCGGGTCGGTCAAACCAAGCTGCAATCCCACGCGAGGTCCAAAGTCCGGCGGACGAAATCCAGCGATGGCGCGCAACTTTTGACCGAGCGACTTTGCTTTGGCCAACGCCGCAAATTTTATCGCGGCAGATTGCCTGAACAGCAGCGGAATTTGAGACATACTTTCCGTGCCGCCAACGACAAAAACAGAACCGCGGCCCGCGACCATCTTTTCGTAAGCCTGCGTGAGCGCTTCGCAACCCGACGCGCAGTTGCGGTGAACTGTGACCGCTGGAACATGCTCCGGAATCCCGCCACGAAGAGCGATGACGCGCGCGACGTTGGCCGCATCGACCGGCTGGCCCACGCAACCGAAAATCACTTCATCGATCAGGCTCGGATCGAGGCCGGTGCGGGTAAGCAATGCGTTGACGGCAATACGACCCAGTTCGTCAGCTCCCAGCTGCGCAAGGTCGGCGCCCATTTTGGAGAACGGCGTGCGAACTCCGTCAACGATGAGAAGTCGTTCGGCTTTCACTTAAGCGTCTCGATTGTTTCCGCGGAACGAGCATCCGGCTCAGGTGGAGCATCGCCCGTTTCGCGCGGCCGGCGGAGGGACTGCTCTGCTTTGCGGTTATCGACAATCTTCTGTTCCTTGAGCTGCACGCCGACGCCCTGCAGCTCGCGCATTGCGTCGGCGTCATGAAAAACAATTTGGTTTGGATGAATCTCTGTCTTTGCGACAAAGCGGCTGTTCAAATCGCGGATGAGCTTGTCTTCCTGAACGCTGCCCGTCTTGTGGACGTGGAGAATCAGCTCATCCACCTCGAGCGGATCGTTGTTGCGTTTGCGCAGTTCGAGCTGCCAGGCGCCGATATGCTCGGCGTCGTCGAGAACGTGTTCGAGTTGGTTGAAATCCACGAGCGTCCCTTTGATTTTATCGAGCCGCATTTCTTTCACTTCCGAACTGCGGGAGATGTTGCCGACCAATCGCGGCGTTCTCCGGCCACAATGCGGACACGGTCCATAGACCAAACCGCCATCAATGAAATCGCCTGTGCGATAACGTAACACCACAGTGCCCCGGGCGTCGAGCGGCGTGAAAACCAGTTCGCCGGGCTCACCGGTCGGAACGAGTTCGCCGGTCCTGGGATTGATGACTTCGAAAATGCCAAGATCGGGATAGAGATGGTATCCGCCGGGCGTCTCATCAAGCCCGCAGGGGCATTCGCCCCAGGCCATCTTCGCCTCGGTGAAACCGTAGGTTGCGATGATGTCGATTTGAGTGGCGCCGAGTTCGCCGGCGAGGTTGGTCAGCTTGCGCCTGACGCCCTCGGAAACCTTTTCACCACCCAGAACGACGCGCCGCAGATTCTCGCAACGAAACCCTTCTTTCGCAGCCTGGAGCAATACGTGATAAATAAAGGTCGGCATGCCAATGAGCACGTCCGGTTTGATTTTCCGGATCAGCCGGAGATTCCCATCGGTCCCCATCACCTTGCCGCCACCTGTGCTGGTGACAAAAACGCCAAACGCGGTCCCGCCGAAGTGCGTTTGCCAGAAAGCGAGGTGTGGCGCGTAAGGAAACATGTTCAAGATTCGCATTTCACGTTGCGCGCCGCAAACTTCGAAGAGCCGTCTGCCCGTGAGGGCCAGATTCACCAAATCGTGTTGTGTAAACAGGAATGGAATCGGGTCCGCCGAACGCCCCGTGGTGCTGGTCATGAAAATGGGCCGAAACTCGGCCTCAAAACTTTGTCTCACTTCGTTTCGACCGTGCAGCAGCGCGCGCAGAATCGTCGATGCCCGTCGCGAGAGGACTTGTTGGTCGGGAATCAGCACGAAATCACGCGCGCGTTGCGGATTAGCCGGCGTATTGAGCAGGTCGGCTTTGGAAGTGAACGGCAGCCGCTGCAAATCGTCGAGCGACCGGATAACACTGGCTGCGACTCCGTTTTGCTGGAACCATTCGCGATAATGCGCCGAAAACGGCAAGACGACCCGGCGCAGATAGTCCTTCAGTTTCTCCGCCTGCAATTGGCGAACGACTTTCTCAGGCAGACCCTGCCAGTTGGTTGTAAGCCGCCTCGGGTTCATACGACGATGCCCGTTTGTTCACGAGCGATTTGATTTCATCCAGATGCTCCTCGGCCGCGCGCCGACCCACCGCAATGAATTTGCACGGTTTGTCGAACTCATACCAGTGCGCATCCATGGCCAGCGGGCGCAAGACGACGTCGGCGTGACGGCAGGACTCCTCCGCCACCCGGAGTTGCGCACCATGCACCGCGCGCATCATGATGTCGAGAATATTTCCGGGCGCGAAGTAGTTGACCTGCCGGTTCAGCGCCCTGAGAAAATTGTGGCGCCGGCCGTACAACGCCTCCTGTTCGTGTTCCATCTCCAGGCAGCAGCGCATGTAAGCCGGTGTCGGAATCGTGTTCACCGCGATGATGCGATTGATGCCCATCTCCTCGAGCACGTCCACCGGCAGCGGGTCGGCAATGCCGCCATCCACGTAGGATTCCCCGTCAATAACGACCGGAGCGCAAACGCCGGGGATGGCAACACTCGCCAGGACAGCGGACGCCAGGTCACCGCTCGAAAAGACCGCCCGGTCGAGGCTATAAAGATTGGTGGCGACGACACGAACCGGGCGCTCCAATTCTGAAAAGTGAACGTCGCCGATGGTTCTTTGCAGGCGTCTTTTGACCGCGCGGCCGCGGATGAAACCTTCACGCGGGGGGAACACGGGATCCACCAGACGCCAGATTCCCCAACGCCCTTCCACTTCGCGCGCGAGCTTTTCCATCGCTTGGCCATCACATCCATAGCCCCAAACGGCGGCGACGTATGCGCCCATGCTGCATCCCGCGATGACATCCACTTCGATGCCGTTTTCCTCCAAAACCTGAATGACACCCACGTGAGCCAGACCCTTTGCGCCGCCGGATGAAAGTGCCAGACCGACCCGGCAACCTCCGATCTCCCGCGCCAACCGGCGAATGTCCGCCCCCAGGGCCTTGCTCGACACGTTGGCCTGACTTTCATGGCCGACACTAGGTGATGGACAATCGTGAAAGAAGGCGTGCAACGGCCCGCCGATTTTCTTGGCCAACTCAGACGACATCCGCGCCCGTTCACCTTCAGATAAGCACAGGACGGTTTTCAGGCGTGCACAATCGCCGTTGAATTGCGAACGCGCCTCTCGGAGAAGTAAATCGATGTCGTAAAGGGCGTCTGAAGATTGGCGAACGAAAAGATAAGTCATGTCCGAGTCCGCCAGGCATTCGAATAGAGCTTGGACGGGCACGTCGGCGCCGATTCGCAAAAGGACGAACCGAAAGTGACTGCCGAAATGCTCCAGCAGCGGCTTGACGAAACTCAACTCGCCGGGTTCCCGCGTCATGCGTACCCCCAGACGCTTGAACCCACCCTCACCGTGGCGGAGGTGCTCAGAGAAACAGAACTCGCCGTTTAGCGTTGGCTGGAGAGCTGCGAAGTCGCGCAACGAAACAGCCGGACCGGCATTATCAACCTCGACCAGCAGAACAGAATCACCCGTCTCCGAATGCAGGGACTGCGCGAGCGCGTTGCCAATCAATCGATCGGGAATTGCCGGCGAAAGCGAAGCCAGGGCTACGATCCTGGCGGCGGGGGTTGTTGCTTTGGTTGATGGCAACGGACGCACAAATGTTTCGGCCCTCGGGCAACTCAACCCTGAAATCTCTATGTTCGCTCCAGCATTCATTTCCGTCACTGACCAGCGACGGAAAGCCGGGCCGCACTTCACCCGTTTTGGGTTTAGCGAACCTTGACCGCCAGCAGACCGTCGCCAATTATTTTCATCTGGTTGAACGATGTCGAAGCCAAGCTGATCGTTTCCCTGGGGGTAGTAGTTCGACCATTTCCCCTCACCGCGTTGTTTGACCGCCTGACATTCATGGCATCTAATTCTTTCAATCAAAATGTATAAGGCAATATTCATGCCGTCAAAGCGACCACCGCAAATTTTGGAAGGTTTATTTCCACCCGACTCCTTTGCTTTATGACTGCCTTGTGCTAGCTTTAGTGTTACTATTCCCGATTCCGGTGCGAAAGCCCACTTTCGCTTCCCGTCCCGCATAGCCTTCGCCTAGTCACGGATTCGGTCGCACCGAGTCGGGCGCACTCCGAGCACGGCACGTCCCAACGGCACTTGCCTGTTGTCCGGCTGGTCGTTAGGGTTTGCGCCGGGTTGCGCCCGTAGCTCAGATGGATAGAGCAACTGCCTTCTAAGCAGTGGGTCGCGCGTTCGATTCGCGCCGGGCGCGCCAAGTTTTGCCCTCCTTTTCGCGTTCGTTAGCATGTCTGCTGCAATGCGCCTGCAACGCATGCGGAATTGGGTTGGCGGCCCGGTCTTGCGCATCATACAAACGTCCGGTCTATGCTTGCCCTGGAACATCTGGCGGAATTGGTGGAGAAAAACCGGTTGGCAGTCCAGGCGCGCGTAAAGGAATTTACGCTTGCGGGAAAGCACTTCGCCTTCAACTCGCGGCCCGCCGTCATGGGGGTCATCAACCTGTCGCCCGATTCGTGGTATCGCGAGAGCGTTTGCCTGACCCCTGACACGGCGATTCGGCGCGGCAAAGTTTTGCACGCCCAAGGCGCCGACATCGTTGACCTTGGTGCGGAATCCACGCTCGCTCATGCCGCACGCAAGGATGACACGGTTCAAAACATCAAACTGCTTCCCGTCATCCAGGCGCTCCGGGCCGCTGGCATACTCGTGTCCGTGGAAACCTATCAACCCTCTGTGACACGCGCCTGTCTCGAAGCGGGTGCAAACATTCTGAATCTTACCGGCACCGACCGGAGCGAGGAAATGTTCGGTGTGGCCGCTGCGCACGATGCGGCCGTTATCATTTGCTATGTGCAGGGAGAAAACGTGCGCGAAGTGGGTGACTTCAATTTCAGCGCCGACCCGATCACGATGATGTACGAATACTTCGCCCGACAGATCGAAATCGCCACGAAGAACGGCGTCGAAAAGATTTTCATCGATCCGGGTCTCGGCTTTTACTACCGCAACCTTCAGGACAGCGCGCTGCGAGTGCGACATCAGATCACGGTGTTCCTGAATACATTCCGGCTGCGCACGCTCGGCTTTCCGGTCTGCCACGCCCTGCCCCACGCCTTCGAGTATTTCGGAGAGGAAGTGCGCTGCGCCGAGCCGTTCTTCGCCATGCTGGCCGCGCTTGGCAAAACGGATTTGTTCCGCACGCACGAAGTTCCGCGGATCAAGGCTGTGCTGGATACGCTTGGAGTTTTTGACCGCGCCCGTGCAGCTTGACACGGGATTCAGGGGCAAGGTCGAATACATGAAATGGTTTGGGCTGAACGACCAGGCCAAAGAGCGGCTCGTACGGCTTGGCAATTGAATTCGTGTCAACCTGTGTTCATTGGTGGTTTCCTCTGTCTTGCCCCCAAGCCGTTTTTCAGCCAGACTCCCGTCCGATGAAAAAGCATTCGTCTGCGAAAAACTCAAACTCAATTCGTCCCTTCTCCAGCATCGTCTTCGACGGCCCCGAACGCGCTGCCGCGCGCGCGATGCTGTATCCCGTCGGTTTCAAACCGGAAGATTTTCAAAAGCCGCTCATCGGCGTCGCTTCCACCTGGGGCATGGTTACGCCGTGCAACATGCACATCGACAAGCTCGCGCTCGAAGCCGAGGCCGGCGCCAACGACGCCGGAGGCAAGGCGATCATCTTCAATACCATTACTGTCTCCGACGGCATTTCGATGGGGAGCGAAGGGATGAAGTACTCGCTCGTCTCGCGCGAGGTAATCGCCGATTCCATTGAAACCGTCGTTGGCTGCGCGGGCATGGACGGCTTTGTCGCCATCGGTGGTTGCGACAAAAACATGCCAGGGTCGCTCATCGCCATCGCGCGGCTCAATCGTCCGGCGGTGTTCATTTATGGCGGCACGATTCTACCAGGTTGCCTCACGATTTCGGAAGCGAGCCCGGATGGTCCCCGTCCAATCATGCCGAAGACGCTGCTCGACATCGTCTCCGTCTTCGAAGCCGTCGGTAAGCACGCTGCGGGAAAAATTGACGACAGAACTTTGCAAGCCATCGAACAATGCGCCATTCCCGGACCCGGCTCGTGCGGCGGCATGTACACGGCCAACACGATGGCATCGGCGATCGAGGCGCTGGGCATGAGCCTGCCGAACAGCTCGGCGCAGAACGCAATGTCCAAGGCGAAGGTGGAAGACTGCCGGCGCGCCGGCGCTGCGGTGGTCGAGATGCTCAAGAAAGGAATTCGCCCGCTCGACATCCTGACGAGGAATGCGTTCGAGAACGCCATCACCGTCGTGATCGCGCTGGGCGGCTCGACCAACGCCGTGTTGCATCTGCTCGCCATCGCGCACGCCGCGAAGGTGAAACTCGCGCTCGACGATTTCACCCGCATCGGCAGGCGTGTCCCGGTGCTCGCCGACCTCAAGCCCAGCGGCAAACATCTCATGTCCGAACTCGTCGCCATCGGCGGCATCCGTCCGCTCATGAAGACGCTGCTCGACGCCGGCCTGCTTCACGGCGACGCCCTCACCGTCACCGGCCAGACCTTGGCCGAAACGCTCGCCGGCGCGCAACCGTACCCCGACGGGCAAACCATCATTCAACCGCTCGACCAGCCGATCAAAAAAGACAGTCACGTTGTTATCCTTTACGGCAACCTCGCCCCGGAAGGCGCCGTGGCGAAAATCACCGGCAAGGAGGGATTGCGATTCACGGGAAAGGCGCGCGTTTTTGACTCGGAAGAATCCGCATTGGAAAAAATTCTCGATGGCACAATCAAGAAAGGCGACGTGGTGGTGATTCGCTTTGAAGGGCCGAAAGGCGGGCCGGGAATGCGCGAAATGCTGTCGCCGACCTCGGCCATCATGGGCAGAGGTCTCGGCAAGGACGTCGCGCTGATTACGGACGGACGTTTCTCGGGTGGCAGTCACGGCTTCGTTGTGGGTCACATCACGCCGGAAGCCTACGTTGGCGGCCCGCTCGCGCTGGTCAGGAACGGCGACCTCATCACGATAGATGCGAAGAAGCGGGGAATCAGCCTGGAAATCTCCTCAAAAGAATTCAAAGCGCGCCGCAAAGCCTGGAAACCAATGAAACCGCGTTACACTCGCGGCGTGTTGGCGAAATACGCGGCGCATGTCACATCGGCGTCGCTGGGCGCGGTGACGGATGCGGAGTTGGAGTTGTAGAGCGGCGGCGGCACCGTAGCCCCGCTAGGGGCAACATCTTTGTAGAACGAGACGTAACAAATCTAAAGCTCCGTAGGAGCGAAATATGGCGAACACCTACACGCAAATCTACATCCACGTCGTGTTCGCTGTCGAAAGTCGCCGTCACGAGCGCCTCGCTTGGGGCGGCGACGG
>Ga0209056_10006420_pt1 | contig 12154 bp, 8 predicted proteins | sample GraSoiAngelo_114_FD_185876 | JGI IMG/M metagenome (GOLD analysis project Ga0209056, IMG submission 185876) | Grasslands soil microbial communities from the Angelo Coastal Reserve, California, USA - 14_0903_13_40cm (SPAdes) (version 2) | ecosystem: Environmental > Terrestrial > Soil > Grasslands ... | reverse complement strand
TAGCCGGCGAAAAATGCACGCCGGTCCCTCGAATTAATGAGATCTACATAGGGGTTGGATGTCGTGAGCGCCGGATCGTAGAGCACGTTGTAGCTACTGGTCCTCGAGGCTAGTCGTAGCGTCTCGAGTTCGGCGTCGGTAAGCGGCTCCTTTTTGATCAGTATCACACTAGGAACCCCGCCACCCTGTTCATACGATGGATCGCTGACGAGGAAAAATCTCCTCCGGTATTCTCCGGGGTATTGCCGGTCCATGGCTTCCAAAGCAAGCGCAATCACCCGGATCATCTGCTGCGGTGTATTAAAGACCCAGCGCCCGATCGTGAGCACTCCATGGTCAGACAAATGCTTGAGGTATGTTTCAAAGGCTTCGACCGTATACAGATAGCTTTCACTGAGCGTGAAACCCCCGCCCGATACCGCAGCCCAGGTGTCGACAGCATTCTCATGAATGACATCGTATTGTTCAGCCGTTCTCTCCAGGAAACTCCGCGCGTCCGCTGTTACAATGCGCACGCCGGGCGAACTGTAGAGATGCCCCGAATAGTCGGCATATCTGCCGCGCATCAAATCATCGACAATGATGGGATTAATCTCGACACCGGTTACCGTATTCCCCGTCACGAGAGCGGCCCCGACTTCGCGGCCTCCACCCGGACCGATGACGAGTACATTGGAATTTTTTCGGATGAGGTAAGCCAGTCTTGTGATTCCCGCAAAATTCTCAAGGCCGCTTTGCCGCGCCGCATTGCTGAGCACCTCCGTAGCTGCTCCCGAATCAATGGTGATCACTCTTCGATCCCCGTAATGAGAGACAGCAACGCGAGAAAAAGCATTCCATTTCTCGAACTCCACGTTGGCGTCGATCTCTCCCTTGATGGCTTCGAGCTTCAGCCATCCGGTCATCGGCAGGAACGCAATGATCAGCAGTAGGGCGACGCAGCTAACCTGAAACGCTCGTTGGCCGGTTTTGGCGACCGATAGTGCGCTCAGTATGAAAAGGGCACTCGCCGCCAGCGGCGTCAGAGGTGCGCCGATCACGCTGATAAGGTAAATCGCCAGCACGCAGCCGAGCGCTGCCCCCAGGAGATCAAACGCGTATAACATTGATATGGTGCTGCGATTGAGAATGTAGAGAAGTGAGATGAAGGCTCCCGCGAAGAAAAATGGGATGGATGCCAGAATAACGATCCCAAACAGCACACCCATGTTGCTAAGCGAAAGAACTTGTGGCGAAAACGGTAATCGGAGAATCGCACCAAGGCACAACGGCAGCGTCGCTCCTGCTAGGAATGCCAGCCTCGCCGGAGCTGCCGGATCTTTCCGCAGTGTGTCGGACACGAAATGGAATATTCCACCGGATCCCAGGCCAAACAATGTGATGGACAACACCAGGAAAGCATAGTGGTACATCAACGTGACGGAGAAGATCCGGGTTAGCGTGATCTCCGTAAGCAGGACAGCGCAGGAACACGATGCAATCGCCAGGGCGATTCTGCTGGGGTTTTGAAGCATAACGAAGCGGTCACCTCACCAGATGACGTCGACCAAATTCGAACCAACAATAGCCTGATCCGCTAATATATATAGCTCATGTCAATCGCTATTCCACAAGTAGACTACCGTTTGTTGTATCGTAAGTTGCGGCTGATTCGCCGGGCTGAAGAAGAAATCGCTCGCATCTACCCTTCGGATAAGATCAAGAGCCCAGTACATCTTTCGATCGGGCAGGAGGCGGTTTCTGTGGGAGTCTGTGACCCGCTGCGCCCCGATGATGTCGTTTCGGGGACGTATCGCAGCCACGCATCCTACATGGCGAAGGGCGGTAACCTTCGGGCGCTTTTCGCAGAGTTGTACGGAAAAGATACAGGCTGTGCTCGCGGTAAGGGTGGATCCATGCACCTTGTCGATATGAATCATTACATCCTAGGGACTTCAGCCGTCGTGGGCACTACAATACCCATTGCCATTGGTTATGCTGTCGCCCTCAAACGGGAAGGAAACGGTCGAGTGGTTGTAGCTTTTTTTGGCGATGGTGCAACTGAGGAAGGCGTCTTTTACGAAAGCCTCAATTTTGCTGCGTTACATCGCCTGCCTGTGTTGTTCGTTTGCGAAAACAACTTTCTTGCGATCCACACTCCGATTGAGAAACGTTGGGCCACGCGCCAGTTGTGCGAGCGCGTGCGCACATACGGCATTCCAGCGCATCAGGTAACGGACTCGGATGTGTTGAAGATCCGCCAGCTCGCGGCCGAAGCGATAGCCGGCATGCGCACAGGGCAAAGTGGTCCGGCTTTCATCGAGTGCTACACCTATCGGTGGCGGGAACACGTTGGAACTCGAGAAGACTACGACGATGGCTATCGCAGCCGTGATGAGTTGCTTCGATGGCAGGCTAACGATCAGGTAGCGCTGATAGGAGGCCGGTTAGATCCAGGTGAGCGCTCGTCGATCGAAGCTGCGGTTGAACGTGAAATTGCACAAGCCATTGAATTCGCTGAAAACAGCCCATTCCCGGATCCCAAAGAGCTTTCTACGAATGTATTCGCCGGATAAAAACGGATCGGATTCTCAGCGGCTCTTGCGGTATGTCGATGCTCTGCGCGAAGGCGTCGCCAACGAGATGGAGCGGGATCCACGGGTCTTTGTGTTCGGATTGGACGTGGACGATCATAAGGCCATTCAGGGTTCCACTCGGGGGTTGCAGCAGCAGTTCGGCCGGGATCGTGTATTCAACACTCCTCTTTCGGAAGATGCGATGACCGGCATTGCTATCGGCGCCGCGATCGCCGGCTTGAGACCGATTCACGTTCACATTCGCATGGACTTTCTCATGCTGTGTATGAATCAATTGGTGAACATGGCGTCCAAAGCGCACTACATGTACGGTGGAACGGTCAGAGTGCCAATGGTCGTTCGGAGCATGATCGGGAAGTCATGGGGACAGGGGGCTCAGCACAGTCAGGGTCTGCACGCGCTGTTCATGCATATTCCCGGTCTCAAAGTGGTCGCACCGTCCAATGCTCACGATGCGAAGGGTTGCATGATTGCCGCGATTCGTGACGACAACCCGGTGATTTTCGTGGAGCACCGACTGCTTTATCCGACAGAGGCCTTCGTACCCGAGGAGCCATTCACGGTGGAGCCGGGCCACGCCCGCGTTTGTACTCAGGGCCGCGACATCACCGTTGTAGGCGTATCCAACATGCTGGTGGAATGCCTGCGCGCGCACGAGTTGCTGGCGGAGGTTGGCATTCAAGCCGAAGTGATCGACCCGATTTGGTTGGCGCCACTGGATATCGATACAATTCTGCAATCGGTCCGGAAAACTGGGCGGCTGTTGGTTGTCGACAATGCCTGGACTAACTGCGGAGCCAGTGCGGAAATTATCTCGCGAGTTGCGGAGCAAACCTGGCAGCAACCCGTGCAGATGGCGCGTATGGGATTTGCGCCCACCACGTGTCCTCCCAGCCCGGTACTTGAACAGGAGTTCTATCCAAACCCAGCAAAAATCGCTGCCCGGGTCCACCAGATAGTACAGCCCGAGGTTTCCTGGGAGCCGGACAAGGAACGTGCTGCTCTGGCATACCAACTTCAGTTCCGTGGACCGTTCTAAATCCAACAATCATGTTCTATGAACTTGCAGCCTCCACGTGGGGGCCAGAAGAGATCGAAGCCATTCGCAGGACGATGGACAGCGGACGTTTGACCATGGGCGAACAGGTAGCTTCCTTTGAGCAGGAGTTCGCCCGATATTTCGGAATGCGCTACGGAGTGATGGCGAATTCCGGATCGTCCGCCAATCTCATCGCCCTCGCGGCGCTGTTTTATAAAAAAGACCGGCCGCTCGAACGCGCAGATGAGGTGATTGTTCCCGCGATCTCGTGGAGTACCACGTTTCATCCTCTCCAGCAGTACGGACTCAAGCTGCGATTCGTCGACGTCGAGCTGGAAACTTTGAATATGGACGTGAGGAAGCTGGAGCGTGCTTTGACTGCCAAGACTCGTATGATCGTCGCCGTGAGTATTCTGGGCAACCCTGCCCCGCTGGACGTCATCCAAAAATTCGCTCGGCAGCACGGCCTTTACCTGCTCGAAGACAATTGTGAATCGATGGACGCCGAGATAGAAGGCCGCAAGACCGGCACCTTCGGAAATGTGAATACCTTCAGCTTCTTTTTTTCACATCATATCTCGACGATGGAAGGTGGCATCGTTTTGACTGATGATCCGGAGTTGGATCATCTCTTACGCTCAATACGGGCACATGGGTGGACGAGAGATCTGCCGCCTGGGTCCCCATTGTTTGAACGGCGAAGCGCCGACCATTTCGAGGAGTACCGGTTTATCCTGCCCGGCTACAACGTCCGCCCTTTGGAGATCAGCGGCGCCATTGGCAGCGTGCAATTGAAGAAACTGCCTGGGATGACGGCTCAACGGCGTCGCAATCTTGCTTTGTTCCAGGAGTTGTTCGCGGGCGACGACCGATTCATTCTGCAACGGGAGAACGGAAAGAGTTCCTGCTTCTCATTTACGGTAATCCTGAATCCCGCGCGCAATACAAACCGTGAAAGAGTATTCGCCGCATTGAGGCAGGCCGATATCGGCTTCAGGATGATCACGGGTGGATGCTTCCTCAAACACGACGTGATCCGATACTACAACTACGACGTGGTTGACGGCGGAGTGCCCAACGCCGACCTGGCCCATGAGCGTGGGTTCTTCGTCGGTAATTACCCGGAGGACCTCTCGCCGCAAATACACCGATTGCGTGAAGTCCTGGACCGGGCTTGCAGATAGGAGATAAGTAATGAGCAAACCCCTATCGATTCTGGTTACCGGCGGAGCTGGTTATTTGGGATCCATTATGGTTCCCGCCCTGCTGGAGGAAGGACATCGTGTCACGGTCCTCGACAATTTCATGTTTGGTCAAGCGCCATTGAACCAGCTTTGCGCCGATCCGAATTTCGACGTCCAACGCGGAGACGCACGCGATCCGGATGTGCTCAAGCCATTACTGCAGAACGCGGATATCATCATTCCTCTGGCAGCTTTGGTAGGCGCTCCTATATGTAACAGTGATCAGGTAGGCGCGGAGACCATCAATCGTGACGCGGTTCTGACGGTGTTGAAGCTGGCCAGCCGCGAACAGCGCGTCATGATGCCGGTGACAAACAGCGGCTACGGCATCGGGGAAAAAGGAAAATTTTGCACAGAGGATACACCGTTGCGGCCGATCTCCCTGTATGGGCGCACGAAAGTGGAAGCCGAAAAGGCCATTCTCGACCGCGGCAATAGCATCAGTTTTCGGCTCGCCACGGTGTTCGGTATGTCCCCTCGAATGCGAATAGATTTGCTGGTGAACGATTTCGTCTATCGGGCCGTGAATGATCGAGCCGTCGTGTTGTTTGAACCGCATTTCAAGAGAAACTACATTCACGTACGCGACGTAGCCCGAGTCTTCATTCACGGTATCCATAATTTCGAGCGCATGCGCGATAAGCCTTACAACGTCGGACTTTCGGATGCCAATCTTTCGAAGATGGAGCTGTGCGCTCAAATTCGGAAGCACGTACCGAACTTTGTCTTTCTGGAAGCGCCGATCGGAGAGGATCCGGATAAGCGGGATTACATCGTCTCCAACGAAAGGATTGAAGGTACGGGTTTCCACCCGATACATTCCCTGGACAACGGCATTCTCGAATTGATCAAGGGCTATCGCATGCTGCGCAACTCTGTTTACGCAAATATCTAGGAAATGCCGCTCCCGCGATCATATCCGCTCGAAGGTAAGCGCGTATGGGTGACCGGCCATGCGGGCATGGTCGGGAGTGCTCTGGTCCGGCGCCTGTCACAGATCAAGGCGGTACTCCTGACCACGACCCGCACAGAACTGGATCTTCGCGATCAGTCCGCAGTAAACCATTGGGTCCATCAAAATTGTCCCGACGCTGTCTTTATTGCGGCGGCCACGGTTGGCGGGATAGAAGCGAACCGAACCCGCCCGGCGGAGTTCCTCTTTGATAACCTGATGATCGCAGCCAACATCATCCACGCTGCCGCCGAAACCGGAGTCCGCAAGCTGATGTTTCTCGGCTCATCTTGTTTCTATCCCCGAGAGGCGGAACAACCCATCCGCGAAGAAAGCATCCTCACCGGGCCGTTCGAACCGACGAACGAATGGTACGCGGTCGCTAAGGTCGCAGGCGTCAAACTGTGTCAGGCTTATCGCCAGCAACACGGTAAAGATTTCATCGTTGTCGTTCCCACGAATCTCTATGGTCCAGGCGATAATTTCGATCTTGTTTCAGGTCATGTGATTCCAGCGCTGATCCGGAGACTGCATGAAGCGCGTGTTGGCGGTGTGGAATGTGCCGAGCTTTGGGGAACCGGCAAAGCGATTCGTGAATTTCTTTACGTGGACGACGCGGTGGACGCGATGGTTTTTTTGATGGAGCGTTATTCCGAAGACGCGATTATCAACATCGCGGGCGGCGAAGAGATCAGTATCGCAGCGCTCGCTGAGCGGATCGCAGCCGTTGTCCATTTTCATGGCAGAGTTCGGTACGACGACTCCAAACCGGACGGAATGCCTCGTAAAGTCTTGGACGGCTCACGCCTCCTGAAGCTCGGCTGGCGGCCGGCAGTCTCTTTGCACGAAGGGCTCACTCGGACATACGAGTGGTTTCTGGACATGCACAATCGAAAGGACGCGAAGACGTGAATTGGGCCAGCCGTCCGGTGGCCACTCCCGTTATCTTGCAATCACTCAAACGCGGGCTTTATGCCTGCGTCTTCAGATAGGCCAGCAATTTGGACAAGTCAAAGGACGCTTACACCCCGTTAGGTTCGTAAATGACGATTCGGCTTCCCGGGCTCCCGATCGTGAAAGAAACTTCGATCAGGTTCTTGAGAGTTTCACGGATCACAGACTGAGCAGAGGGCTCGGCGAAGACCAGCATGAAACCGCCGCCTCCGGCTCCGAGCAGTTTCGCCCCCAGGGCTCCGGCACGCAGCACAACATCGTGGATCTCATCGACTGCGGGCGTAGTCACGCCATCTGCTAATTCCTTCTTGATGCACCAGGCTTCCCGCAGCAACCCGCCGATCTCTCGAATGGGACGATCGGGAGTCTGCAGAATGTCCTTAGCCTCTTCAGCCATTTGCCGCATCGTCTGAAGCTGTTTCTGCCGCGACGATAGATTTCGAATCTTTCGGGCAGCGACAATTTCAGCAATGCGTGAAAAACGAGTGAAGAACAACATCAAGTGGGATTCGATCTCTTGCCGCCGTTCTTCAGTCATGACGACTGGCGTCACCTCGAATCGACCGTCTGGATGAAACGTGATGAAGTTGGTGCCCCCATACGCGGCCCAGATCTGATCCTGAGAGCCGACAGCTTCCTGGATCACCTCCTGTTCCATGCGAATCGCTTCCCTGGCGAGCCATTCCGGCGACGAGGCCCGGCCATTGTGGGCCCGGAGCGCATTCAGAAGGCCAACCGTAAAAGAAGAACTCGATCCGAGTCCGGATCTCGCCGGCAAATCGCCATGGTGTTGAATCTCGATACCGTCATGGACTCCATGTTCGCGCAAGATGTTACGGACGGCGGGATGCTGGATTTCATCGACGGTCTCTGTCAGTTCGATTTGAGAATAAACGATGCGATGCCGGTGTTCGAAAAAGGGCGGAAGCTTGCGAAAGCTGATGTAACAGTATTTGTTGATTGTCGTTCCGATTACAGCTCCGCCGTGCTGGCGGTACCAGGTGGGGTAATCCGTCCCTCCTCCAAAAAAGGAGATTCGGAACGGTGTTCGGCTCATGATCATGGCTGTGGAGGTTTCACATACTCGCGGCAGCCCGCGCCAAGGGCGGGTGCGTTGGGCCTTCCAGCAGCTTCCGGCGCAGGCGCCGGTTGGTCATCTCCATGATGTGCCGCACGGTTTGATCTCCGAATTTCTCCTGAACCATCTGGAGATAAATCGGGTTTTCAAAATATTCATGAAAAGCATTATCGCGGAAACGGAGAACTTCTGCAGATGAAACCCGCTCGGTCGGCAGAGGCTTGCAGTCATAGCTGTGTTGCGAGAATCCGCTCCAGAACTCTGGCAACTCCCACCCATTCTGAACCGCCATGCGGTACAACGGCGAACCCGGGTACGCCATCGCGGAATAAAAGTTTGCGAATTCACAATTGAGTGTCTTGGCCAGGTCTAGTGTTTGCTGCATGGTATCGCGGTCATCGTCCGGAAGCCCGAAAATGTAATTTCCAATGACATTGATGCCCGCACGCCGGATCGCCTTCACGATGTCTACGATATCCTGCTGATCGAGCGACTTCTCGGCTCCATCACGGACGTGCTCGCTTCCGGATTCAATTCCCAAAGCAAGCCAGCGAATTCCCGCTTCACGGATCATTTGGAGACGATCCGGCTTGACGGTATCCACGCGCGCGTATGCCCAAACGTTCAGTTCGTGCGCGTAAGGTTTGGCCGCCAATCTCCGGCAGATACCATCCACATGCCCGTCGTTCAACACGAACATCTCGTCAATGATCTTGAAGGTCTTCACACCGTATGTGTGGTAGAGATAATCGATCTCCTCAACCACTTTTTCAGGTCTGCGCATCCGGTATCGATTTGTCCCAAACGGTGCATTGATGCAGCAGAACGTGCATTTGTACGGGCAGCCCAGCGTCGTGTAGATAGCCGCGTAGGGCTGCCGTGAAGCCAAGTCGCCGAAGCATTGCCAGTTATGCGCGCGGTATTTTTCCATCGGCAGCAAGTGCCAGACGTTCCCGTGGAGATCAGAATCGAGATCCTTGATCAGAGGCGAAGATGGGTTTTGTCGTATCTTTCCCTGTTCACGCCAGACCAAACCTTCGACCCGGGAAAAATCCGCAGAGGAACCGGCGTCGAGAGCCTGCAGGAGTTGATGGATCGTAATAGGGCCTTCACCATTGCAGCCGAAGTCCACGGCTTCTTCTTGCATCGTTCTTTCCGGAAGAGCGGCGACATGACCTCCAGCGATGATGATCAGTTGCTCCGGAATGGTTTCCTTAATTGCCCGGGAAAGCGGACCTGCAGCGGCCATCTGTTGAGTGGAAGCTGACGGGTGATGACCGTACGCAATGATGCCAACCAGACGTGGTTTGAGCGTGGCCAACACACTGACCACGCTGTTGGTGCCAAGATTTTCGGCTTCCGAGTCGAGGATTTGTACCGAGTATCCGCGATCCGCAACATACCCGGCGATTAATCGGCACCACAGCGGGGGCTCCACTGCACTCATTTCCACGCCCAAGTCTTGGTAGATCAGATTACGCCCACCTGGGTTGATCAGCAATAGGTCCATACACGTCACCGTTCTCGTTTGGGCCAAAAGAAGCGGACGGAATATAACATAGCCGGACGGCGCGCTCTATTTTTTCAAGAGTTCTCACAGCAAGATCAGTAGGCTGACCATTCCCACGCGACGAGATCGTCTGATCGTTACCTGTGGCGCTGGTAACTAACTCTTTTCCGTCAAGAACGCGTCAAGAACCTTTTTCGCAATAAGCCGCGCAGTCCTAAATTTGCTATTCGTGCATCCAACGATGCAACAGCCTGCTCAACTGACTGCCTCCGTTCCCGCTCCTGGGTCAGGTCGTGGGCGATTTTCGCCAGTTCATGAGACAGCTGGGTTTGCAGGTTGGTTATGACTTGCAATGTATATTCGCGGCCGGCGCGCACGGCCTCATCTATCGCCTGCCGTTGCGATTCAGTTACTTGCTGTTCCATCGAGGAGCGGAACTTGTCGAGCCAAGCCGGCTGCTGGCTGCTTATACAGTTCTTTAGGGCTTCAATCTCCTCCTGGATGCGATGGACGCTTCTCATCAGATCGATCTGCACGTTGTCCACTTCGACATTGGGGCCGGAACCATTCTCTTGAGAGTCGATGAATTTGCGCGCATGCACAACCGATTTGACAAAGGAACACACTCCGCTTTTGAGCCAGTCATCTAGCCTTTCCACGTCGGTTTCGTTTCGTAGGTCTAAAGGTCCAACAGAGTGAGGTATTACGTATATATGCTGTCTTAAGCGCACGATGTTGTGACTTTTGTACGTTTCCAACAAGCAAGGTGTGCCCTCCGATGAGAGCCGTTCATCAATCAAAGCTTCGATTTCCGAACGCACCTTTGCAGAAATCACTTCCGGATGTTGTCTATCCCTATCCTGAGTGAAATCTAAAGATCCCAAACCCTGTGAGGCAGCATAAAGCCACTGCCCGCATTGCACAATGTTGAATCCCTTGTATTCATCCAATAGGACCGAACTCGTAACAGTCTGAAGCATATTCTGGATTTTTTCCTTGCTCCATTCAGAAAGCGTGTTTGGTAAAGCCAACCATTCATGAGGTGAGTCAACACTCAGGTTAAGCCGCAAATGCTGTATCGCTTTGTTTTCTTGCAGTGGCAGAATGCGGTGAGTCTCGAGACTCTCTAATGCAGTAGTTGACATGTTCCTTCCGTCATTTGGCCCGATATAATCTTGATATTCTCCTTCAGTCACGCCCGGATGCCAGACATGGTAAAGAAACTGATCGTCGAGCCATACCTCTCTTTTACCCTGGTTGCGCAATCGGAAAGTCATGTCGTAGGGGCCACACATTCGGCCAAGATAATCGACATGCTCATCCGCACCACCTATGCTGATAAGATCTTCGCGGAGCGCCGACATGCATGCTCCGTAATTACGGGTATGGAGAGGATCTCTGCTATCAAGCAAGCCGCGAGTTAGACCGTCCTTCCAATTAACACATCCATCGGACGTAATATCTTCAATCCGCGGATAGTTGAACGGATAGAAGGTCTTTTTGTTGTTCCTGACCTCATCCATATGAAGAATGATATTGGGGTCTCTCTCAAATTGTTCAATGATTGATTGAACGAACGTTGGCGTGACAATTGCGTCAGAGTCGCAAATGGTCAGTATCTTTCCACGAGACGTGACAATGCCTACGTTATACATGAGGTGCTTGTGGTAATGAATGGCAGAGGGTATGCCCAGAACAATCCATCGGTCCAGTAAAGGATGCTTGCGGAGCGCTCGAGACCGCTCGAGCTTTGACCTGATTCCCGAGGCTTCGTGGTCGTAGTATTCAATCCACAGGATTTCATAGTTGTGCCTAGGAGTCGTTTGCTGATTCAAATAATCCAAGGTATGAAAGCTTTCGCGACACGCCCAGTCGATCAAAATGAAGCTAACCAAAGGCTCCGCGACTTTAGAATTCTCGAACAGAATTTTCATAAGATGTAGACCATCCGGTCTCAACGGCGAATGGATTGGGCCGGGTCACGATGCGCCGCAGGTTCCCTGTTCCGCATCAGTGATGCCAAACCGTTGAGCGTCCTGTAAACAAGACTCCTTTGGATCGGGGGCACCTCAATGACGTGCTTCTTCACCTCGTTCAGAGATCTTCCCGAGAAGCAACGGCGATATTCCTTCCGTTGGAACTTTCGCAGATCGAAAGCTCCCTCGTCCTGCGATAGGGCGTAGAACAGGGGGCCGCATTCGATGATGTTGAATCCTCGAAATCCCTGCTCGCGGAGCCATGGTGTTAGGTCCTGGGCACTGGCCTCATCCACCAGTCGCTTGACCTCGGCTACAGTCTTTTCGACTAAGCAGCGCGTGTATTCTTTCCTCTCCAACTTCTTGAGATCGAAGGCTCCCTCATCATGCGCCAAGGCGTATACCATCGGACCGCATTCGATAATGTTGAATCCCCGGTATCCGTGCTCGCGCAAACAGGGCGTCAGGTCGCGGGCGGCGACTTCATCCACCTGTTTCTTGACTTCTTCCGCGGATTTGCCCACAAAGCAGCGCGTGTACTCTTTGCTTTCGAACTTCTTCAGGTCGAACTCGCCCTGCCCCTGCTGCAGCGCGTAGACCATTGGACCACACTCGATGATGTCGAAGCCCGAGTATCCGCGCTCTTTTAGGCGGGGAGAGACGTCTTGATCCGCGGCCTCTTCCACCTTTGCCATGACTTCGTCGGCACTAAGACCTTCGAAGCATCGGCGATATTCGTTCCGCGCTACCTTGAGGATATCGAAGGCGCCTTCCTCGCAGGCGAGGGCAAAGCATCGAGAGTCGTAAACCAGGATATTGAAACCG